>Ga0335085_10007334_pt1 | contig 17172 bp, 16 predicted proteins | sample Lox_Sample_45_FD_206712 | JGI IMG/M metagenome (GOLD analysis project Ga0335085, IMG submission 206712) | Soil microbial communities from Loxahatchee National Wildlife Refuge, Florida, United States - Lox_Sample_4.5 | ecosystem: Environmental > Terrestrial > Soil > Wetlands | place: USA...
AGAGAAGCATGATTCAATTCCTTCCTCTGCGACCTCCGCGCCTCCTCCGCGTCCTCTGCGCTAAGGCTGAAATTTTTTGACTGCCGTCGCCCGAGACCTCTCTCCGCTATTCCGCCCGAGCTCGGTAGCGATCATCGGCGCTTCCGCCGACACGAGCCACATCCGCGGACGGGTGACCGCGCAGGTCCTGAAATGCGGCTTTCCCGGCCGCATCTTTCCCGTGCATCCCCGCGGGGGCGAGATCATGGGGCTCAAGGCCTATCCCGCGATCTCCGCGGTGCCGGAGCGGGTGGACCTCGCGCTCATCGCGATCCCCGCCGAGGCGGTCGCGGGAGTGCTCGAGGAATGCGCGGCGGCAGGCGTGCGCGCGGCCTACGTCTTCAGCTCGGGCTTTGCCGAGGAGGGCGGCGACAAGCGCGCGCAGCAGGAGCGCATTCGCGAGATCTCCCGCCGCACCGGCGTGATCGTCGCGGGGCCGAACGCGATCGGCTTCATGAGCGTGATGCTGCCGCTCGTCGCGAGCTTCACGCCCGCGGTCGATCTCGCGGCGCTGCCGCGGCTTCGCGCCCAGCCGGCCGAGCGCCGCATCGCCATCGTCTCGCAGAGCGGCGGCCTCGCCTTCGCCTTCTTCAATCGCGGCCTGCAGCGGCGCCTGCCCTTCAGCTACGCCGTCAACACCGGGAACGAGGCCGATCTCGATCTCACGGATGTCGGCGAGTTCCTGCTCGACGACCCCGCGACGGGCGTCGTCCTTATGTTCGTGGAGCAGGTCCGCCGCGGCGCCGCCTTCATGTCGCTCGCGGAGCGCGCCCTCGCGCTCGGCAAGCCGCTCGTCGTCGCGAAGATCGGCCGCTCCGCCGCGGCGCAGCGGGCCGCCGTCTCCCACACCGCAAGCCTCGCGGGCGCCGACCGCGCTTACGAGGCGGTCTTCGAGCGCTTCGGCGTGATCCGCGGCGAGGATCAGGACGACATGCTCGATATCGCAGCGGCGGCGGCACTCGCGCCGGAGCCGCGGGGAAAGCGCGTGGGCATCGTCACGATCTCCGGCGGGGTCGGCGGCTGGCTCGCGGACACGCTCGAAGGCCAGGGCCTCGCCGTCCCCGAATTCAGCGCGGAGCTGCAACGGCAGGTGCGCGCCTTCCTCCCGAGCTTCGGCGCCGCCGGCAATCCCATCGATATCACCGCGCAGGCGATCGGCACAGACTACCGCTTGCGATCGGTGGAGACGCTCGAGGCGAGCGGCGAGATCGACGCCGTCGTCGTCGCGAGCTCCCTCACGAACGACACGCGCCTGCCGCTGGAGAAAGCGCAGCTCCGCGAGATCGCCGCGCGGCGCCGGAAGCCCATCCTCTTCTACAGCTATCCGCTCCCCTCCGAGGCCGCGCGCGCGGAGCTCGAGGAGATCGGCGTGCCGCTCTATACGGGTATTCGCGGCGTCGCCCGCGCGCTCTCGCTGCTCGCGGAGCGGGCGGAGCGGCGGCGCTCCATGGCCGCGGCCGCCGCAACCGGGCCTTCGCCAGGCTACTCCGCGGCGCTGCGCAAGCTCGATGCCGCGGGGCCGACGCTCACGGAAGCCGAGGCGCTCTCGGTGCTCGCGGAATACGGCATTGCCGCACCGCCCCATCGCCTCGTGCGAACGGCAGGCGAAGCGGCTGCGGCAGCGGCGAAGGTCGGGTTTCCGGTCGCTCTCAAGGTTCAGTCGCCGCAGATCCCACACAAGACGGATGCCGGCGGGGTGGCGCTCGGACTTGCGGATGCGAGCGCGGTGGCGGCAGCCTTCAAGCGCGTGCTCGTGAACGCGCGGCACATGGCACCCAATGCGGAGATTCACGGTGTGCTCGTGCAGGCGATGGCGAGACCGGGTCTTGAGTTGATCCTCGGCGTGAGCCGGGATGACACTTTCGGCCCGCTGCTCCTGCTGGGCCGCGGCGGCGTCGAGGTCGAGACGGCGGCGGAGGGGGCGATGACGCCCTTGCCGGTCGACCGCGAGGAGGCGCTGCGGCTCATCGCTCGGCTCGATCGCGGCCGGCTCATGGCCGCAGGCCGAGCGCGCGCGGCGCGCGACCGGGAAGCGCTGGCGCGGTTGATCGTGGCGCTCGCGCGCTTCGCCAGCGATTTCGCGGAGCGCGTCGGCGAGATCGATCTCAATCCGGCGATCCTCGGCGCCGCGGGCGAGGGTATTGCGGTGGTGGATGCGCTCATGGTTCAAGAGAAGCCGAACGGGGAGAAACCATGAGCGACACCATCAAGCTGGAGATCGACGGCGCCATCGCGACCATCACGCTCAATCGTCCCGAGCGCATGAATGCCTTCACCTGGGAGATGATCGACGCCTGGGCCGCGGCGCTCGAGGAGTGCCAGCGCAACGACGCGATTTCCGTGGTGATCGTGACCGGCGCCGGCAAGGCATTCTGCAGCGGCGGCGACATCGCGGAGATGCAGAAGCGGAGCGCCAGCGAGCGCACGCCGCTCGACCGCAAGACCGAGCTGCAGGGCCATGTGCACAAGATCCCGCTCACGCTCGAGGCGCTCGACAAGCCCGTCATCGCCGCGATCAACGGCGCCGCGACCGGCGCGGGTCTCGATCTCGCGCTGATGATGGATTTGCGCGTCGCGGCCGAGAGCGCGCGGCTCGGCGAGACCTACGTCAAGGTGGGCCTCGTGCCCGGCGCGGGCGGCGCCTGGTTCCTGCCGCGCCTCGTCGGCACGGCGAAAGCGCTGGAGCTCTTCTGGACCGGCGAGCTCGTCGACGCCGGCGAGGCCGAGCGCATCGGGATGGTGAACAAGGTCGTGCCCGATGCCGAGCTCATGACGCAGACGCATCTTCTTGCGGAGAGGATCGCGGCGGCCCCGCCGCTCTCGGTGCGCTTCATCAAGCGCGCGGTCTATCAGGGCCAGCGCATGGACCTGCGCTCCGCCCTCGACCTCATCTCCTCGCACTACGCCGTCGTCTCGACCTCCGCCGACCACCGCGAGGCCGTCAACGCCTATCTCGAGAAGCGCAAGCCGAAGTTCACCGGGAGGTAATGACGGATGGCGTCATCCGCTTGACGTTATACGTGCCGCGTGGCACGCTCGGTCGGTGATAAAGCACTTTGCAGACGCTGCCACCGAACGCCTCTGGAGCGGCGAGATCCCGAAGCGGTTTTCCGGTATCCATAGGCAGGCGCTGCGGAAGCTCGACATGTTGAATGCGGCCGCGTCGCTGCGGGATCTGCGCGCGGTGCCCGGAAATCGGCTGGAGGCCCTGTCAGGCGATCGCAAGGGTCAGCACAGCATCCGGATCAACGACCAATGGCGGATTTGCTTCGCATGGACCGGCCTTGGCCCGCGTCGGGTCGAAATCGTCGATTATCATTAGGAGTAGGAGCGATGAACCCCAAGCGCATCACCAGCCACCCGGGAGCGATCCTCCGCGAGGAATTCCTGAGACCCCTCGGCATGTCCGTGAACGCGCTTGCGATCGCGCTTCGGGTCCCGGCGACGCGGATCGGCGCGATCGTGAAGGAGGAGCGCGCGGTGACCGCGGATACGGCCATTCGCCTCGCACGCTACTTCCGTACGACACCCGAGTTCTGGATGAACCTGCAGGCGATGCACGACCTCACGAAGGCAAAATCCGAGTTCGGAAGGACCATCGAGAGAGAGGTCGCGCCGCGCGCGGCATAGCTACGGCTTCACCCCCGCGATCGCCCGCCAGACGTTCTCCGGGCTCGCGGGCATGTCGATGCGGGAGATGCCGAGCGGGAGAAGCGCGTCGGCGACCGCGTTCATGACGGCGGGGAGCGCGCCCACCGTGCCGGCCTCGCCGCCGCCCTTGACGCCGAGCGGGTTCGTCTTGGTGGGGACGTCGTGCTCGCCGACCTCGAAGGCGCAGAAGTCGTCGGCGCGGGGCATCGCATAGTCCATGAAGGAGCCGGAGAGGAGCTGGCCGCTCTCGCGGTCGTAGACGATCCGCTCCATCAGCGCCTGGCCCGCGCCCTGCGCGATGCCGCCGTGCACCTGGCCCCCGAGCAGCAGCGGGTTCACCACACGCCCGACGTCGTCGACGACGGTGTAGCGGCAGAGCTGCGTGACGCCGGTCTCAGGATCGATCTCGACCTCGCAGACGTGGCAGCCGTTCGGGAAGGTCGCATCGCCGGGCGTCACCACCGCGCCGCCTTGGAGCCCGATCTCCATTCCCTTCGGCATTTTCGGCAGGATGAAGGACGCCTTCGCGACCTCCATGAGATCGATGCCGCGGTCGGTGCCGGCGACGGTAAAGCGGCCGTCCGCGAACTCGATGTCGACCGCGGCGGCCTCCAGAAGATGCGCGGCTATCTCCTTGCCGCGGTGGATCACCTTCTGCGCCGCCGCGACGAAGGCAGTGCCGCCGACCATCATGGTACGCGAGCCGAAGGTGCCGCGGCCGTGGAAGACGGAATCGGTATCGCCATAGGCGACGCGCACCTTGTCGAAGGGCAGGCCGAGGAACTCCTCCGCCATCTGCCGGAAGACGGTCTCGTGTCCCTGGCCGTGATTGTGACTTCCCATGAGAATGGTTGCGGTGCCGCTGGGGTCGAAGCGGATTTCCGCGCCTTCCTCCATGGGCCGTCCCGCGGGCCCGCCGGCGATCTCGATCACGGAGGCGATGCCGATGCCGCGGAGCTTGCCTTGGCGCCGCGTCTCCGCGCGCCGCGCCTCGAAGCCCTTCCAGTCCGCGAGCTCCAGGCACTTCCGCAGCACCGCCGCGAAGTCGCCGCTATCGTAGGTGTAGACGAGCGCGGTCTTGTAGGGCATGGCTGAGGGCGGGATCATGTTGCGCCGGCGCAGCTCCGCGCGGTCGATCTTCAGCTCGCGCGCGGCCACGTCGACGATGCGCTCGATACAATAGGAGGCCTCGGGCCTTCCGGCGCCGCGATAGGGCGAGGTCGAGAGCGTGTTGCTGAAGACGCCGGTCACGGTCACGTCGAAGGCGCCGATCATGTAGGTGCCCGCGAGCCCGCCGAGATTGTTGGTGGGCACGTGGAGTCCGTTGAGCGCGATGTAGGCGCCGATATTGGCGGTCGTGGCGACGCGGAGCGCCAGGAACTTGCCGTCGGCATCGAGCGCCAGCTCGACGGTCGAGATGTTGTCGCGCGCCTGGTGATCGGAGACGAGCCCCTCGCTGCGCTCCGCGATCCATTTTACCGGACGGCCGACGACGCGCGCGGCCCAGAGGACAAGGATGTATTCGGGATAGAGGCTCCCTTTCATCCCGAAGGCGCCGCCGACATCCGGCGAGATCAGACGGAAGCGGCCTGCCGGCAACTTGAAGACCGTGGAGATCTCCTGGCGGACGCCGTGCGGCGATTGCAGGCCGGCATGGAGCGTGTAGCGCTGCTCGCGAGCGTCCCAGGCGCCGAGCGCGGTCCGGCCCTCCATGGAATTGGTGGCGACGCGCGTGATGCGGAAGGTCTCGCGCGCGACGCGATGCGCCCGCGCGAAGGCCGCATCGCTCGCGGCCTTGTCGCCGAGCCTGAAGACGAAGCAGACGTTGTCGGGCACCTCGTCCCAGACGGCGGGAGCGCCGGGCTTCGCGGCCTCTGCAGTCTCCGTGACGGAGGGCAGGATCTCGTAGTCGACCTCGATCAGCTCGGCCGCGTCCTTCGCTTGATCGAGCGTCTCCGCGATAACAGCGGCGACGGGCTCGCCCACGTGACGGACCCGATCGACCGCGAGCGGCAGATAGGGCGGCACGAAATTGGGCCTGCCGTCTGGCCGCTGGCGTTGCACGCGCGAGGGGAAGCCCGCGAAATCCTCGGCTGCCATCTCGGCCGCCGTGAGCACCGCGAGTACGCCCGGCGCGCTCCGCGCCGCCGTCGCGTCGATCCCGCGGATACGCGCGGCGGCATGGGGCGAGCGCAGCACGTAGAGCCGCGCCTCGCGCGGCAGCGCGATGTCGTCGGTATAGCGCCCGAGCCCGCGCAACAGCAGCAAATCCTCGGTCCGCGGCACCGGCTTGCCGATCCCCATCTCGCGCATGCGACGCATTCCCTCTCATTGAAGCGGCGGGATCGTGCACTGCCGCGCGGACCCGTGTCCAGACGCCAGGGCCTCGTTGACAATCCGCGGACGCAATGGAGATAGTGCGCCGCGATCAACGGGGCCGGTCAACGAGGCGCCCGGCAGGGAGGAAGGGGATGGGCATATTTCGCTCGATGGCGGCGCTGCTGGCGCTCGGCTTGACGCTCGCGGGAGCCGCCCGCGCGGAGCCGCCGACGATCAAGGTCGGCTGGGCCGTCGTCCCGGGGCAGCTCACCTCGCTGCTGTTCCAGAAAAAGGACATCCTGAAGCACTATGGCAGCTCATATAAGGTCGAGCTCGTGAAGTTCCGCGGCAGCGCGCCGCAGATCACGGCGCTCGCCGCGGGCGAGCTCGACATTGCCGCGCTCGCCTTCTCCTCCGTGGGACTCGCGATCCAGAACGCGCACATGGAGGACATCCGCGTCGTCGCCGATCTCTATCAGGACGGCATCGAGGGCTATCGCACCAGCGAGTATCTCGTCCTCGCGGATGGGCCGATCAAGACCATCGAGGACCTCAAGGGCAAGGTGCTGGCGTCGAACGGGATCGGAGGCGCAATCGACATGGCGATGCGCAAGATCATGCTCGACCACGGCATGGTCGAGAAGCGCGACTACCGCATCGTCGAAATCGACTTCGCGAACATGCTCCCGGCGATCCGCGAGAAGAAGGTCGATCTCGTGGGCGAGGTGACGCCCTTCACGATCGAGGCGCAGAAGACCGGCGACATGCGCACGCTCTTCACGCTGAAGGAGGCGATGGGGCCGACGCAGATCACGCTGATGACCGCGCGGGCGCCCTACATCGCGGAGCATCGCGCGGCGCTCGCCGATTTCTTCGAGGATTGGATCCGCGCCACGCGCTGGTTCCTCGATCCCGCCAACCACAAGGAGGCCGTGGAGATCGTGGCGAGCGTGACCAAGCGGCCCCCCTCGGAATTCGACAGCTGGGTCTTCACCCACGACGACTACTATCGCGATCCCGACGCGAAGCCTAACCTCGCCGCCCTCGACGACAATCTCAAGGTCCAGAAGAAGCTCGGCCTGCTCAACATCGACATCGACATCAAGAAGTACACCGACCTCAGCCTGATCGAGGACGCGGCGAAGCGGATCAAGTAATCGGCGGGCGCGGGGATGGCCGGTACCGAGATTTCCTTCGAGCGGGTGAGCCACACCTACCGTCCCCCGCGCGGGCGGCCGGTGCTGGCGCTCGAGGAGGTGAGCCTCGCGGTGCGGGAGCGCGAGTTCGTGGCGCTTCTCGGGCCCTCCGGCTGCGGCAAGAGCACGCTCCTCTATCTTCTCGGCGGGTTTCTCCCGGTGGAGCAGGGGCAGATCACCGTGGGCGGCAATCCCGTGCGCGGTCCAGGGCCCGATCGCGGCATCGTCTTCCAGAACTTCGCGCTCTTCCCCTGGAAGACGGTGCGGCAGAACATCCTCTACGGCCTCGAGAAGCAGGGGATGCCGCGGGCCGAGCGCGAGCGGCGCGCGCAGGAGTTCGTCGACCTCGTGCACCTCGGGGGCTTCGAGGACAGCTATCCCTCGCAGCTCTCGGGCGGGATGAAGCAGCGCGTGGCGATCGCGCGCACGCTCGCGATCGATCCCGCGATCCTCCTCATGGACGAGCCCTTCGGAGCGCTCGACGCGCAGACCCGCGGCCTCATGCACGAGGAGCTCCTGAGCATCATGGAGCGGCGGCCGAAGACGGTGGTGTTCGTCACCCACGACGTGCGCGAGGCGGTCTATCTCGCCGACCGCGTCGCCGTGATGTCCGCGCGCCCGGGCCGCATCAAGGAGGTCGTCGCGACCGGACGCGAGGGGAGGCCCGGCCCCGAGATCCTCAAATCCCCGGCCTTCGCGGAGAAGGTCGATTACCTCTGGGAGAGCGTGCGGAAAGAGGCGCTGCTCGCGCAGGCGCAAAAGGCCGGGGGGGCATGAGCGCGCTTCGCCGCTATGCGCCGCTCCTGCTGCTGGCGCTCCTCTGGGAAGCGGCGCCGCGGCTTCATCTCGTCGATCCCCGCTCGCTGCCGCCGATGTCCGAGGTGGCGGAGGCGTGGTGGCGCCTGCTGCTCTCCGGCGATCTCGCGAAGGAGGGCCTCTCCTCGTTGCTGAATCTGCTCGCGGGGCTGCTGCTCGGGATCTCGATCGGCACGGCGCTCGGCGTGCTCATGGCGTGGTATCGCGCGATCGACGATCTCGTGCATCCCCTGATACGCGCGCTCTATCCCATGCCGAAATCGGCGCTCATCCCCGTGATGATGATCTGGCTCGGGCTCGGCGCCGCCTCCAAGATCGCCTCGATCTTCATCGGCTGCCTGCTGCCGGTGGTGCTCAGCGCCTATAACGGCGCGCGCGGCGTCGATCGCGTCCTCATCTGGTCGGCGCGCGCGGCAGGCGCCTCGCCGCAGCAGGTGCTCTGGGAGGTGGTGCTGCCCGCGGCGATGCCGGAGATCCTCGCGGGCGTGCGCAATGCGCTGGCCCTCTCCTTCATCCTGCTGGTGAGCTCGGAATTCATCATCGGCCAGCACGGGCTTGGATATCTGATCTCGTTCCTCGGCGAGGGCGGCGCCTACGATGCGATGTTCGCGGGCGTCGCAACCGTTGCCGCCGTCGGCTTCCTCGCGGACCGGCTCTATCTCCTGGCGATGCGGAGGGCGCTGATATGGAGGGAATAGGCGGGCTCGACTTCGCGCGCCTCCTTAGACGCAGCGCGCTCATCCTGATGCTCCTGGTGGCGTGGGAGGGTCTGGCGCGAATGCACGTCTTCACGCCCTTTCTCCTGCCGTCGCTCACGACGGTCCTCCAGCGGCTCGCGAAGGACACGATGACGGGGCAGCTTCCGCTCTCGCTCGCCCTCACGCTCTATCGCGCGCTCCTAGGCTTCGCGCTTGCGGCGGCGGGCGGCGTCGCCATCGGGGTTCTGATCGCGCGCGTGCGGGCCGCGCGCTGGTTCTTCGATCCGCTGGTGTCGGTCGGACTGCCGATGCCGAAGATCGCGTTCCTGCCGATCTTCGTGCTCTGGTTCGGCGTCTTCGACGAATCGAAGATCCTGATGGTCGCGTTCTCCGCGGTATTTCCCGTGATCGTCGCGACGGCGGCGGCGACGGAGAACGTCGACAAGCTCCTGATCTGGTCCGCGCGCGGCCTCGGCACCGGCGAGCGGCGGCTCCTCTGGGAGATCGCGCTCCCCGCGGCCTTTCCGCAGATCATGACCGGGCTCCAGGTCGCGCTCCCGATCGCGCTCATCGTCGCCGTGCTCGCGGAGATGCAGATGGGCGGCCAGGGCCTCGGCGGCGACATGATGCAGGCGAGCCGCTTCGCCGATTCCCCCGGCGTCTTCGCCGGCCTCGTCGCGATCGCGGTCGCGGGCTCGGCGCTCGTCAAGGCGATGGAGCTGATCCGCCGCCGGCTCCTCGTTTGGCATGCGGAGGCGGAGGCGGGCTAGTCCGCGAGACCCTCACCCTCCCATCGCCTCGCGATGGGCCCCAACCCTCTCGCGCTGCGGGAGAGGGTTGGGGCCCGTTGCGCAGCAACAGGAGGGTGAGGGTCGCGCCTAGACGAGCATCGCTCCGGCCGCGATTCCCGAATCCTTTCCCGCGACCTTAGGACCGTTGTCGAGCCGGCAGCGCAGCACCTCGATGAACCCGCCCTGCGCGTGCACCGTGAAACCTTCTCCAGCGACCGCCGCGACCTCGCCGAGCTTCAGCCCCTTCACCGAGCCGAAGGCTCGTGCCGTGATCTTGCGCGCGTCGAAGATTTGCAGCCGCCGCTCGCCGAGCATGCACCAGGCGCCCGGCTGCGGGTTGCAGCCGCGGATGAGATTGTAGACCGTGTCGACGTGCTGGCCCCAGCCGATCCGCGATTCGGCCTCGCGTACCCAGCCCTCGTAGCTCGCAGCCGCCTCGTCCTGCACGCGCTCGGTTGCGCGTCCGGAGAGGACGAGCTGCGCCGCCTCCACCAGTGCCGCCACTCCCTGCGGGAAAATCTTGTCGAAATAGATCGAGCCCAAGGTGTCGTCGGGGCCGATGGGGATGCGCTTCTGCAGCACGATCGGGCCCTCGTCGAGACCGTCGACGGGGCGGAAGATGCTGAGGCCGGTCTCGCGCTCGCCGAGGATGATCGGCCAGTTGATCGAGGAGGGTCCGCGGTGCGCGGGCAGCAGCGAGGGATGGAACTGGATCGTGCCGTGCTTCGGTATCCTCACGAAGGGCTGCGGCACGAATTGCGTGACGTAGGCCATGACGCCGATGTCGACGCCGAGGCCCTGGAGTGCCGCGAGGGCCTCGGGGCTGCTGTAGCGCTGGAACTGGAAGACGGGGATGCCGAGCTCCTGCGCCCGCGCATGCAGCGGATCGGGCTTGGCGCCGGGCTTGTCCGGCGCCACGAAGACGCCGGCGACGGTGTCGCCGCGCTCGCGGAAGGCATCGAGCGCCGCTTTGCCGAAGGCTTGTTGGCCGATCAAGGCAAGGCGCATCGGTGCCTCCCGTCACAAGTTGTCGCTGAGGATCGCGCGGCAGACGGCGTCGGTGACGGCGCGTGTCGTGGCACCGCCGCCGAGATCGGGCGTGTGGAGCGCGGGGTCCGCGGTGACGCGCTCGACCGCGCGCATGAGCCGCACCGCCGCATCGCGCTCGCCCAGATGCTCCAGCATCATCGAGGCCGTCCAGAAGGTGGCGACGGGGTTCGCGATCCCTTTCCCCATGATGTCGAAGGCGGAGCCGTGGATCGGCTCGAACATCGACGGGAACCTGCGCTCGGGATTGAGGTTCGCGGTGGGGGCGATGCCGAGGCTCCCGGCGAGCGCCGCCGCGAGGTCGCTCAGGATGTCCGCGTGCAGGTTGGTTGCGACGACCACGTCGATGGTCCGGGGCTTCAGCACCATGCGCGTCGTCATGGCGTCGACGAGCTCCTTGTCCCAGGCGACGTCCGGGAATCCTCGCGCGACCTCCGCGGCGATCTCGTCCCACATGACCATGCCGTGGCGCTGCGCGTTCGATTTCGTGACCACCGTGAGCTTTTTGCGCGTGCGCTTTTGCGCGAGACCGAAGGCGAAGCGCATGATGCGCTCGACCCCCGCGCGGGTGAAGACAGCGGTCTCGGTGGCTACCTCCTCGGGGAGCCCGCGATGGACGCGGCCGCCATTCCCGGCGTACTCGCCCTCGGAATTCTCGCGGACGATGACCCAGTCGAGATCCTCGGGTCCGGCCGCGCGGAGCGGACCGCGGACTCCCGGCAGCAGACGCGTCGGCCGCACGTTCGCGTATTGGTCGAGTCCCTGGCAGATAGGGAGGCGCAGGCCCCAGAGCGTGACGTGATCGGGAATCCCGGGATCGCCGACCGCGCCGAAGAAAATCGCGTCGAAGCGCCGGAGCGTTGCGACCCCGTCCTCCGGCATCAGCTTGCCGTGCGCGCGGTAGTGATCGGAGCCCCAGGGAAAATGCTCGACCGCCAACGAGAACCGGCCGTCGCGCCGCTCCAGCGCCGCCAACACCTCGAGCCCCGCGGCGATCACCTCTTTGCCGATGCCGTCGCCGGGGATGGCGGCGATCTTGTGCTGGCGCATGAATCCTCCGTATCGTTGTCAGCGTATACGCTTGTGGCGCCCGTAAACAACGCTTTAGCGCGGAGGACGCAGAGTAGGCGCAGAGGCCGCGAAGATTAAGTTTTCCTCCGCGCCCTCTGCGCCTACTCTGCGTCCTCTGCGCTGAGGCTTTCGTTTGGCTAGCCGATGGGAGGCGGGGATGGTGGATCGGGGGCGGGTGGAGCGGATCGCGGATTATTTCGACGCGCTCGCGCGCACGCGCGGCAACTTGCCGCCGCTACCGCCGGAGGTCGAGGCCGCGGATCTCGACGAGGCCTATGCCGCGCAGGAGATCGTGCAGACACGCTGGGCGGCGACGCGCGGCCCCATCGTGGGATACAAGATCGCGATCACCACGCCGGTGATGCAGGAGCTCATGGGCATCAACCAGCCCTGCGCCGGCGCGATCTTCTCGCGCGTGTTGCACGCGAGCCCCGCCACCGTGCGCTCGGCCGACTACGTCCACGTCGCCGTCGAGTGCGAGATCGGCATGCGCCTCGGCGCCGATATCCTCGACCGCGGCCACCCACACGATCGCGAGAGCGTCGCGGCGGCGGTCGAATCCTGTCACGCCGCGATGGAGCTCATCGAGGACCACAACGCCGAATACAGAAAGGTGAAGGCGACCGGCCTCATCGCCAACAACGCCTGGAACGGCGGCGCCGTCTTCGGGCCGGCGATGACGGAATGGCGCCGGCTCGATCTCGGCACGCTCGCGGGGATCATGACGATCGATGGGGTGGAGCAGGGGCGCGGCAAGGGGGCAGACGTGCTGGGCCATCCCCTCAATGCGCTTGCCTGGCTCGCCAACAATCGAATCTCGCGGGGGCGGCCGCTGCGTAAGGGCATGTCGGTGCTGACGGGCAGCGTCGTCGCCACGAAGTTCCCGAGGCCCGGCCAAACCGTGCGCTGCATCATCGAGGGCCTCGGCGAGGCGGTGGCGCGGTTCGTCTAGTGGAGGCGCCCCCGCGCCGGCGGCTCCTCGGCCTCGCGGCTGACGATCGGGCTCGCCTGGTGATGGACTAGCCGCCAGGCCCCGTCCTCCTTCACGAACATGTTCGTCGCCGCGAGCCAGCCGCCGCTCAGCTCCTCCTCGCAGGTGACGATGCCGACCTCGCCGAAGAGGAAGGCCTGATCCTCGTGCACGCGCACGGTGGGGGCCTCGGGGTTGTCGAGGATCCGGCGCCAGCTCTCCATGACGGCCTCGCGCCCGCGCAGGAGCGCCCAGCCGGGATGCAGGCAGAGCACCGGGGTTTCCTGTGCCCAGACGCGATCCATCGCGGCCACGTCGTGCGTGGTGAAGGCGCGATAGAACTCGAGATTGGCCGCCAACAGGGCGTCCGCTTCGGTCTGGGTGGCAATGTCCATGGGCCGGAACCCGATTTGTCGCCGCTCCATCATGACGCAGACGGAGCGCGCGACCAAGCCTGCGACAATTCGCGCCCCACGCGCCAGGCGATCGCGCTGCATTCAACCGTTGTCATTGCGAATGGCTCGCAATATGCTGATTGCGAATGGTTCGCATTTGCGATTGCACAGGCTTGGGAGTGGGGTTTCGATGTCATTGAAATCGCTTGCTTTTGTGCTCGCCCTCGGCGGGTTGCTCGCAATGACGCTTTCCGCGCGGGCGGAGGACCCCGTCTTCAATCTCACGATCAGAGATCACCGCTTCGAGCCCGCTGAGCTGCAGATACCCGCTCGCACGAAGGTGAAGCTCCTGATCAAGAACCTGGATTCGACACCGGAGGAGTTCGAGAGCCACGAGCTTCACCGCGAGAAGGTAGTCCCGCCGGGACAGGAGGTCGCGGTCTTCATCGGTCCGCTCGATCCCGGCACCTATCCGTTCTTCGGAGATTTCAATCCCAAGACCGCGCAAGGAAAGATCGTCGCGAAATAGCCCTAGAAAAGGTCCGGATATTCGAGGAGTCTCGCTGCCGTGATTGCAATCGCCTTCATCACCTTCCGCGAAGTGCTGGAAGCTGCGCTCGTCGTGAGCCTGGTCATGGCCGCGAGCAAGGGAACGCCGCGGCGCGGCCGCTGGGTCGCGGGCGGCGCGGGATTAGGCGCGCTGGGCGCCGGCGTCGTCGCGGCGCTCGCGGCGGAGATCGCGGCGATGCTCGCGGGCGTGGGGCAGGAGGTCTTCAACGCGACCGTCCTCTTCGCCGCGGTCGCGATGCTCGGCTGGCACAACGTCTGGATGGGGCGGCACGGCAAGGAGATGGCGATCGGCGCGGCGACCCTCGGACGCCAGGTCCTCGCGGGCACGCGGCCGCTCTACGCGCTCGCGATCGCCGTCGGGCTTGCGGTGCTGCGCGAGGGCTCGGAGCTCGTGCTGTTTCTCGACGGGCTCATCGCGGCGGGGAACGGCGAGGGCCTCTGGGAAGGCGTGCTGCTGGGCTTCGGCTGCGGCGCGGGGCTCGGGATCGTGCTCTATGCGGGCTTGCTGCGCATCCCCACGCGCTACCTCTTCAGCGTCACGAGCTGGATGATCCTGCTGCTCGCGGCGGGGATGGCGGCGCAGGGCGCGGCCTTCCTGAGCCAGGCTGATCTGCTGCCGGCGCTCGGCAACCGGCTCTGGGACACCTCGGGGCTCCTCAGCGAGTCCAGCATTCCCGGGCAGATCCTGCACGTCCTCGTGGGCTACGTCTCGCAGCCCTCGGGCATCCAGCTCCTCTTCTACGTCGCGACCATCCTCGTGGTGGGCGCGCTCATGCGCCGCTTCGGGGAGGCGCCGCCCGCGGTGACGCGGCTTGCCGTTGCCGCGCTTGCGGTCTGGGGCGGCTTCGCGGCCTTCTCCGTCGCGCGCGCGGATTTCCAGGTGCGCTATCCCACCGTCGAGTACGGCGAGCTCGAGTTCGAGCACAACGGCTCCACCACCTTCGACAAGCCCAATTCCGGCCGGAGCAACGACCAGAGCTACACCAACTCGATCGGCTACGGCGTCACGCCCTGGTGGATGGTCGAGCTCGAGGGCGAATGGGCGGCGCCGCCGGGACAGAACCTCTATTTCGACGCGCTGACGCTCGAGAACATCTTCCAGCTCACGGAGACCGGCGAATACTGGGCGGATCTCGGCTTCTTCGCGGAGCTCTCGCACGGAATGCGCCGCGGCGATCCCGATTCCGTCACCTTCGGGCCCATTGCGCAGAAGGAGATCGGAAACACCCTCCACACCATCAACGTCTTCTTCGGCAAGGAGTTCGGCCAGGGAGCGAGCGACGCGACCGAGCTGCAGCTCGCCTGGCAGTCGCGCTGGCGCTTCCATCCGTTGATCGAGCCGGGCTTCGAGTATTACGGCGACGTCGCCGATCTCGCGCACCCCGGCAAGATCGCGGACCAGGAGCATCGCATCGGCCCCGGCCTCTTCGGCGAGTACGGCTTCCCGCCCAACGGCAAGCTCAAGTACGAGGTGGCCTATCTCTTCGGCCTCACCCGCGGCACCGAGAAGGGCGCGGTGCGCTGGAAACTCGAGTACGAGGCGCATTTCTGAGCGGCGGGCCGCGAAGGACCCCATTGCCGCGCGGCGAAAACTCAAATACCTCTCTTCGCTGACAACGAAGGAGGACGCCGATGATCGTCGAGCAGCGCACCTACACTCTCTATCCCGGCAAGACGGCCGAGTATCTGCGACTCTATGAGGGCGAGGGAATGGCGATCCAGACCCGCATCCTCGGGCGGATGGTCGGCTATTTCACGACCGAGATCGGGCCCCTCAACCAGATCGTCCACATGTGGGGCTACGAGAGCTTCGAGGATCGCGCCCGCCGCCGCGCGCAGATGCAGGCCGATCCCGGCTGGAAGGCCTATATCGCGAAGGTCCAGCCGCTGATCCAGCAGCAGGAGAGCAAGCTCCTGAACCCGACCTCCTTCTCGCCCATCCGCTGAAGAGATCGACGAGGCCCGCGATGACCCAGCCCCCGCGCACGCGCACCGGCGCGCAGATCCTGGTCGATCAGCTCAAGATCCACGGCGCCGACACCGTCTTCTGCGTTCCCGGCGAGAGCTATCTCGCCGTGCTCGACGCGCTCTACGACGCGAACTCCATCCGCACCTTCACCTGCCGGCACGAGAGCGGCGCCACGATCATGGCCGAGGCCTATGGCAAGCTCACGGGCAAGCCCGCGATCGCGATGGTGACGCGCGGGCCCGGCGCCACCAACGCGAGCGCCGGCCTCCACATCGCCATGCAGGATTCGACGCCGCTCATCCTGCTGATCGGCCAGGTGCAGCGCGACGCGATCGAGCGCGAGGCGTTTCAGGAGATCGACTATCGCCGCATGATGGGCCAGCTCGCGAAGTGGACGGCGCAGATCGACGACCCCGCGCGCATTCCCGAGTTCATGAGCCGCGCCTATTACGTCGCGACCTCCGGCCGGCCGGGTCCCGTGGTGCTGGCGCTTCCGGAGGACATGCTGCGAGAGCCCGCCACGGTCGCGGACGCCAGGCCCTGGCAGCGCGTCGAGACCTATCCCGGCCAATCCGAGATCGCCGCCGTCGCCGAGGCGCTGAAGCTCGCGGAGCAGCCCTTCCTCCTGCTGGGCGGGAGCCAGTGGGACGTGGCTTCGGTAAAGGCGATCGAGCGCTTCGCGAAGTCGCACGCGCTTCCCGTCGGCGTCGCCTTCCGGCGGCAGGACCGCTTCGACAACGAGCATCCCTGCTACGCCGGCGACGTCGGCATCGGCATCAACCCGAAGCTCGCCCAACGCGTCAAGAATGCCGATCTCCTGATCGTGCTCGGCGCGCGCCTGGGCGAGATGACTACCGGCGGCTATACCCTCCTCGATATTCCGACGCCGAGGCAGAAGCTCGTCCACGTGCACGCCGACGCCGAGGAGCTCGGCCGCGTCTATCAGCCCTGGCTCGCGATCAATGCGACGCCGCGGACGGTCGCGCACGCGCTCGCGGCATTGCCCGCGATGGAGAAGCCGCGCTGGGCGCAGTGGACGCAGGTCGCGCACGCGGACTACGAGGCCTGGCAGAAGCCGCCGAAGTCGCCGGGAAAAATCCAGATGGCGGAGATCGTGCGCTGGCTCGACCGGCACATGCCCGCCGACACCGTCTACACCAACGGCGCCGGCAATTTCGCGACCTGGCTCCACCGCTTCCACCGCTTCCGCGGTTTCGGAACTCAGTTGGCGCCCACCAGCGGCTCCATGGGCTACGGCTTTCCCGCCGCGCTCGGCGCCAAGGTCACGCACCGCAACCGGCCCGTCGTCTGCTTCGCCGGCGACGGCGATTTCCAGATGACCGGGCAGGAGCTCGCGACCGCCGTGCAGTACGGGCTCGATGCGATCGTGCTCGTGGTCAACAACGGCATGCTCGGGACGATCCGCATGCATCAGGAGCGGCACCATCCCGGCCGCACCATCGCGACCGACCTCGTCAATCCCGATTTCGCGGCCCTCGCGCGCGCCTATGGCGCCCACGGCGAGACGGTCGAGCGCACGGAAGATTTCGCCGCCGCCTTCGAGCGTGCCCGCGCCTCCGGCAAGCCCGCGGTGATCGAGCTCAAGCTCGACCCCGAGGCGATCACGCCGCGACAATCCC
>Ga0335085_10007335_pt1 | contig 17171 bp, 15 predicted proteins | sample Lox_Sample_45_FD_206712 | JGI IMG/M metagenome (GOLD analysis project Ga0335085, IMG submission 206712) | Soil microbial communities from Loxahatchee National Wildlife Refuge, Florida, United States - Lox_Sample_4.5 | ecosystem: Environmental > Terrestrial > Soil > Wetlands | place: USA...
ACATCGACGAGGCTGAAATCGGATATGGCGCCCGAATATGCAAAATTATTGCCGGCGCCGGGGTCGACGAGCATGGTGTTGGCGCCGCCGCTGCCGCCGTCAATTGAACCCAGAATCGAAGCGGAGCCGCCGGTGATATTCACCTGATTGGTCCCGGAACCAAGGCTGATCGCCATCCCGGTACTGCTGCCGTCGATGAGGCCGGACTGATTGATCGTCGTGTTATTGACGGAGATCCCCTGGATTGCCGCGGAGGGAGCCACACCGGAGATCGTGTTGGATCCACCCTGAATGGTGGCGCCCGCCTGATTGGTGATGGTTATCGTGAAACTGCTGACGCCGGATCCGCCAATGCAGATACCGCAGTCGGTGTCGCCGATGATTTTGCCACCCGTTTGGTTCAGCACGGAAGCATTTCCGTAAATCGGATCGCGCGTGCCACTGCCGTCCGTCCTGTCATTTCCGACCAGAGTGATTCCCCGGCCTACGGCGGTCATGTTCCCCGATGCCACGCTGCCCTGAATCGTTCCGGAGTTGATGATGGAGCCGCCGCCCACGGAGACGCCTTCGCTGAATTCCGGCGAGCTCACGGTGCCGACTGCGTTTAGTGACTGGATGGTACCCGTGTTGGTCAGGGTGATCAGCCCGTCCACGTCTACTCCGTCCCCGTCTCCTGTCGCGCCATTGCCGGTAATCAGGCCGCCATTGACTACGGTAGCCGTCTCATTGGCTTGACTGGTGGTGAAGCTGTCGAGATTGATGCCGGAGCCGTTATTTCCCTGGATCGTGCCCCCGATCTGGTTGGTGACGGACGTGGTAAACGCGCTGGCGTTGGGCGCTCCGCCGGTGATGCCGTGCCGGGCCCCCGTGATAGTGCCGCCGGTAAAGTTCATGACGTTCACACCCGTATTGCCCTGGGCGTCGATGCCATCGTCACCGGTGTCGGTGGTGATCACGGAAGTGATCTTGCCGTAATTGTTCACAATGCCGTTGACGCCGGGCCGAACCGCATCGGCGTTATGCGCCGTCATTACACCGGTGGAGTAATTATTGACGATGTTGCTTCCGGAGGCGATAGCGTTGAAATCGACAACCTGCGCACCCCCTATGCTCGGAGCATTCAGCGATTCCATCGTGCCGTAATTGTTCAGCGTCACACTCGCCGGGGATACATTCATCTGAATGACGTCGGCATCCGCAGACTGCATCAAAGCCGTCGAGTTGGTGGCGCTCCCGTTGGTAATGTTGAGGCCGCTCACGCCGGTGTTATCCCGGATCACGCGCCCGGTGCCGGTCTGTTTCAGGGTCCCAAGGTTGGTAATGGTCGCGTTGTTTCCGTTTACGGTCACGGCCACGGTGCTGCCGCTGACCGTCAGCGAGCCGGTCGATTCGATCGTTCCGGTCTGACTGGCGCTCAGAGTCTGGGCCGTAGCAGAGCTGCCGGAGATGTCGAAGCTGCTGCCGGCAAACAAGAGACAGGGAGCCACTATCAGAGACGCAGTCAGAATCAGGAAGGAACCCGCGCGGAGGCGCAGGCTTTTCGGGACAGTCCGGGTAATAGTAGTCATGTCAATCGACGGAGAAATCGCTGAGCCGCTGCTGGAAAACTGCCGTAGGTTAGCAATCTCCTGTTTCAAGGGGATTACAGAATGATTAATAGCCGAAATCTTTAGTTCCAGTACCTGGAAACCGCAATGGCCGTTGGTGCGGGCAGTTTTCTTTTTGCTATCGTGGCTGGGAAATCATGAACAACGGCAGGGTTTTTCTTCTTCTCATCCCGGCTGCGCTGACGATGGCGTGCGGGTCGCGGGAGATCGCGCTGAACAAGGATCCGGACACCTACGAGGGCTACCAGGCGGTGCTGCTCGATAACAACCAGGTCTATTTCGGTAAAATCTCGGGGCTTGGAACGCCGTATCCCGTGATGACCGATGTCTTCTATATTCAGGCCCGCACGAATCCCGAAACCAGGCAAACGGCCAATGTACTGCTCAAGCGCGGCAAAGAGTGGCATGCACCGAAAATCATGCGGCTGAACAACAGTCACATCATCATGGTGGAGCCTGTGAGCAAGGGTTCGGATGTGGCGAAACTGATCGCGCAGGCTAACGGCCACTGACAAGTGAACGGTACGCGCGAGGACCATCGCGCCCGTTGTTTCGGCCCCGCACCGCTTCTACCCCGTTTGCGCGGTGTCCGGTTATTTCGGGCCGCTGCGGCTGGTATGCTTCATTCTGATGTCAGGCACGTGGAAGATCACGCCGTGGGTGCTGCTGGTGACCGGGCTTGTCTGGCTGGTGTCTGTGCTGCTGCGATTTCGGGAGACAAACCTGGCCGGGCTGCAACTCTGCATCGGCGCGCTCTGCGTGGTGGTTGGAGTCGGCGGGCTGCGGGGTGCGGCACGCAGGACCGCATCGCAATCAGAGCGCCGGCCGCCGAACACCCGATAAAGCCGATCCGATGATCGAGGCCGCAGGAGACGCTGCGCGATTGTTGGGGATTGCCTGCGAAAGATCCTGGACATTCGGAAGCTGTCCGCTGGCTGCGGCGACCGTGAAATCCGCCGACAGCCGCGAGAGCTGCCCGGCGAGCGACGAATTGCCGGTGGCCGAGGCCGACTTCGCGCCGCTCGCCAGATTCGCCGAGATCTGCTGCGCTACCGCTCTATACTGCGCCGGATTCGATTGCTGCACCTGCTCGAGACTGCTCAGGATCTGCGCGAACGGAGTGGAATTCCCTGCTGAACTGCCGGAATGGTGAACCAGCGACGAAACGACACTTCCCGCCAGGTTGATCAATGGACCGATAGCCATACCGTTCCCTGAGCAGGTCAGAGACCATCGCGCGAGCTAAGGACCCGCCGAAAAGGTGTCACCTTTGGTCTGTCCTCGTTTCCGCAGTGACCATTTTTCGGCGCTCTGCCAATTTTCTGTCGCAGCAATAAAAAAACTTATCCAATCGCAGGCTGAAGCCAGCGTCACCATATACTCAAATTTCCTGTGTTTCTAAATCTGGAAAAGACCATTCACGCGGCGTTCAGGGACCGGCTGCGGGCGCAGCTCGGGACCGATGCCACTTTTGCGCTGGAACAGCCGCGCCAGGCGTCCTTTGGAGAAGTTGCCGTTCCCGTGGCGTTTCAGCTGGCGAAGAGTCTGAAGCAGCCGCCGAAGAAAATCGCCGAAGAGCTGGTGAAGGCGGTCGGGGAAATCCCCGGAGTGGCGGCGATGGAAGTGGCGGGGAATGGATACATCAACATCCGGTTCGATCGCGGCGCGTATGGCGCGGCGCTGCTGCGCGGCCAGGATGAAGCAGCGGCGGCGACCGGCGGGAAGGTGATTGTCGAGCACACTGCCATCAATCCGAATAAAGCGGCGCATATCGGACATCTGCGGAATGCCGTTCTGGGCGACACATTCGTGAGGATGCTGCGCGCGAGCGGGCATCACGTCGAGGTTCACAATTACATCGACAATACCGGCGTGCAGGTGGCCGATGTCGTGGTGGGCTTCCATTTTCTGGAGAAGAAGACGCCCGCTGAGGTAGCGGCTCTGCTGGATGGCGCCGAGCGTTTTGACTATCTTTGCTGGGATGTCTACGCGCGCACGTCGCAGCATTATAAGGATCATCCTGAAGCACTGGCGTGGCGCGCCGAGACGCTGCATGCGATCGAAGCGGGCGAAGGCGAATCGTCGGAGATGGCGCACCTGGTGGCGGATTCGATCGTGAATGCGCACCTCGCCACGATGCTGCGGCTGAATATTCAGTACGATGTTCTTCCGCGCGAGAGCGAAATCGTGCGTCTGCATTTCTGGGCGTCGGCATTCGAACAGCTCAAAGAGCGCAAGGCGATTTACTTTGAAACCGAGGGCAAGAACGCGGGCTGCTGGGTCATGCCATCGGCGGCTTTTCGCGGCGAGGACGAAGCCAACGAAGACAGTAAGGTGATTGTGCGCTCGAACGGCACAGTCACGTATGTCGGCAAAGACATCGCGTATCAGCTGTGGAAGTTCGGGGTTTTGGGTAAAGACTTCTATTACAAACCGCTCACGCGCTACACCGATGGGCACGAAGTCTGGGTCTCGACCGATGAGCCGCAGCCGGCGCCGGCGCCGCCGTTCGGCAAAGGCAGCACCGTATACAACGTGATCGACGTGCGGCAGTCGTACCTGCAGGACGTGGTGGTCGCGGGCCTGAAGGCGCTTGGATACGGGAAGCAGGCCGAAAACTCGGTTCATTTCTCTTATGAGATGGTGGCGCTTTCGCCGCGCTGCTGCGCGGATCTCGGCATCGAGCTGACGCCCGAAGATGCGAAGCGGCCATACATCGAGGTTTCCGGGCGAAAAGGGCTCGGCGTCAAAGCCGACGACCTGATGGACAAGCTGATCGAGACCGCGATGACAGAAGTCGCGTCCCGGCATCCGGAAGACAATACGGCAGCGCAAAGAGCCATCGCCACGGAGATCGCGATGGGCGCGCTGCGTTACTTCCTGCTGAAATTCACGCGGAATACGGTCATCGCATTCGACTTTCAGGAAGCGCTGAGCTTTGAAGGAGAGACCGGCCCGTATGTTCAGTATGCGGCGGTGCGGGCCCGCAACATCTTCCGTAAGCTGGAAGAACGCGGCGAGGCAATCCCCGAGTTCGCGGCGGAACTGACGCAGGAGGCTATGGCCCGGCAGCTGGCTTCGGAAGACTGCTGGCAGATTCTGCTGGCGGCGTCGAAAGCGGATTCCGCGGTGGAGCGTGCGATTGCGGCAGGAGAGCCGGCGCATGTCGCGAAATACGCATTTCAGGTGGCGCAGGCGTTCAATAATTTTTATCATCAGTATCCGGTGCTGGCTGAGCCTGATCGCGAGAGGAAGGTTTTTCTGCTGTGGATGACCGAATATTTCCGCGCGCAACTCGGGCGCACGCTGGCAGTGCTGGGCATTTCCGTGCCCGCGTATATGTGAGTATCTGAAAGAGTCATGCTCCTCGCACTTGACGTCGGCAACACGAACATAACGGTAGGTATTTTCAAAAGCGGCGTGCTGGCCGACCATCGGCGCCTGCGCACCGTGCGGGAGCAGACTTCCGATGAGTGGGGCATCCTGCTGGCGAATCTGCTGCGTCTGGCCGATCTCGACCCGAAGGTGCTCGATGGCATCATCATTTCGTCGGTCGTTCCGCCACTCGACAGCGCGCTGGCCGAAATGTCGCGGCGCTATTTTAACCGGGACGCCATGTTCGTGACGGCGGCCACCGACACCGGGCTGAAGATCCTGTATGAAAATCCCGCCGAAGTGGGCGCCGACCGCATCGTGAACAGCGTCGCGGCGCTGCACAAATATGGCGGACCATGCGTGATTGTCGATCTGGGCACTGCGATCACCTTCGACGCAGTTTCAGCGAACGCCGAGTATCTGGGCGGCATCATAGCGGCCGGCATCAGTATTTCGGCCGAGGCCCTCTTCGCGCGCACGGCGCGGCTGCCTCTGGTTGATGTGCGCAAGCCGTGCAAGCTGATCGGCACGAACACGGTTGCCAGCATGCAATCCGGTCTGTATTACGGCCCAATCGGCGCAATCGACGGGGTGGTGGAGCGGATGCTCGAAGAGCTGGGTCCGGAAACGCGGATTATCGCCACCGGCGGGCAGGCGGCTTTGATTGCCGGCGGCTCGCGCTACATCCGGCACGTGGATGAAGACCTCACGCTCGAAGGTTTGCGGCTCATCTGGGACCGCAACCGGTGAGTCCAGCAGAGCCTTTCAACTATTTCAATTACTTCACTGAAATCGAAGAGCATTTCCAGCGGGCGCGCGGGACGGGTTTGTTTCTGCTTTCGCCGCTCGACTGGGCGCTGATCGAGGCGTGGAAGAATTCCGGCGTGCCGCTGGAGGCCGTACTGCGCGGCATCGACATCGCCTTCGAAAAATGGCGGGCCAGGCGGTCGCGCGCCCAGATGGTCAATTCGATCGCCTGGTGCACGCAGGCGGTGATGGCGGAAGCGCAGCGCATGGCGGACGCCGGGAGCCAGCCCGCATCGAAGCGGGAATCGGCGCCGTTCCCGGAGGAGGAGCTGCGGCGCTACGTGGAATCCAACGCCGCTGCGGTTCGGGCGACGACGGTCCCGGCATTCCTGTCTGTGGCCGACTCGCTGGACGAAATCGCCGGCGGGCTCCCGGGTCTGGCAGCCGATCTGGAGAACCTGGAGCAGCGACTCACGGTACTGGAACAAAAGCTGGTGGCGCTGGCGCGCTCGCGCGAAACCGAAGATCAGGCGCTGACTGCACGGCGCGAACTCGAAGCCCATCTTCGGCCCTGGCGCAGCCGAATGACCGCCGCCCAGATTTCGATGCTGGAGAGCCAGTTCCTGGATCGGACAACCCTTGCCAGGGCCGGGCTTCCCCGGCTCAGTCTCTTCTACCTCCGTTGAAATACTAACCTTAACGTCTTACAGGAGTAGAAATAGTACGATAACTCACGTTTGCTTTGGAGAACTAACTAATCCATGGTAATGTTTCATTGAGGGGTTTGGTTTTGGGTTTGAAACACACGGGCCCGGGACCGAGGCTTCGTAACCGCTCCTGCAACGTTACCGTCAAATTTGCAGGGAGCGAACAGGCCCCCCGAAGGTTTTCACAGATGGCACTGCTTCTACGCGTGACTCATCCTTACACGTAGGTCAAAAGCAGTCCAGCCAGCAGGCGCACTCCTCCGAGCGTCTGATGGCTTTTTTGGTGAGACGGCAGGCCCTCTCCTCCGGGGGCCTGCCGGTTTTTTCTGCATTTCCTCGCGCGAAAGTTATAACCGCCCTATCCAACTATCCGGTATCTTGCGAGCCCGAAGTACTATGGCGATACTGGGACTGCGGTACCGGGTGTGTCCAAGTCTTCGTTCCTTCTTCTTCTATTTTCGGTCGCGTCCCTTTCCGCCGCCGCCGGCATTCGGTCTGGCGGCGTGCGGTGGGGGAGATCAACAGGATCGGTGAAGTTTGAAGCCGGCGCCGGCATGGAATCCCTCAAAGACGAGGTCGAGGAACTGCGCGACCAGATCATGCAGCTACCCCGGACCACTCGCGACCTGCTGGACGACCTGCGGAAAGATCTGGAATATCTGGGCGCGGACGCCAGGGTAGACGCCCGGATGGCAGGCCACTATCTTTCGACGCTGATTTAGCACCCAACGAAGTACACGCGGCGCGTACGGCCCTTCAGATTCCCGGCTCAATTTTGCGCAGCACCAGGGCGGAGTTCTTGCTGCCAAAAGCGATGCAGTTGGCGAGCGCGTATTCGCAATCGAGTTTTCGAGCTTTGTGCGGGATGTAATCCAGATCGCACTCCGGGTCCGGGTTCTCCAGATTGATCGTGGGCGGGACGATGCCATCGCGCATGGCCAAAAGCGTTGCAGCGACGCCCGCGGCGCCGCAGGCTCCCTGCGGATGCCCGATCAGACTTTTCAGCGACGATCCCGCCAGCCGGTATGCATGCCCGTTGAACGCCAGGCGCGTGGCGCGCGTTTCGATCCGGTCGTTCAGCTCGGTCGAAGTGCCGTGATAGTTGATGTAGCCGATCGCCTCGGGCCCGACGCCTGCTTCGGACATCGCCATCTCCATCGTGCGCGCCGGCTCTTCACCGCATTCTTCCAGACGAACGCGATGATAGGCTTCGCACGTTGAGGCATAGCCGACAACTTCGCCGTAAATTCCGGCGCCGCGGGCGCGCGCGTGTTCGAGATTTTCAAGCACGAAGAACCAGGCGCCCTCGCCCAGCACGAATCCGCTGCGATCCCGTGAAAAGGGACGGGACGCGCGCTCCGGTTCACGGTTCCAGCTGGAGGTGAGAATGCGCATCACCATGAAGCCGCGCAGAATCAGCGGCGCGATCGGCGCATCGACGCCGCCGACAAGCATCCACGGCAGCGTGCCCCACTGAACATTACGGAAGGCGTAGCCGAGCGCATCGGTGGACGAAGTGCAGCCGGTTGAAACGATGTGGCTCAATCCGCGAAAGCCGAAATGCATGGAGATTTCGCTTGCAAGAGTGCCGATTGTGGACGTCGGAATGGTGTAGACGCTGCACTGTTTTTCATGGCCGCTGTAGTAAAGCCGGTATTGCTGTTCGGTAAATTCCTGCGATCCGCCGCCGGAACCTACGATCACTCCCATGGAGCGGAGCTGGTCGCGATTCATGCGGCCCGGATCGATGCCGGAATTGCTGATCGCCTCGCGCGCCGCCGCCACGCCCAGCGGAACACAGCGCGAAACGTGGGGACGATCCTTCGGTTCGATCAGCGCGGACTCGTCGAAATCGGCAACCTCACCGGCAATCTGCACCTGAAATCCGGAGGGATCGAATCGAGTGATGCGCCGCACACCGCTTCGCCCGGCGCACGAGGCTTCCCAGAATGCCTCTCGTCCGAACCCATTGGGGCTGACTGCGCCGATTCCGGTGATGACGACGCGGGACTTCATCGAAGTTGCGGCTGACGCAGCATGCGAGTTTTGCCTTTCCCCACCCGCCAGTATAGGCTTGAGATAGGCATGGATGCGGCGACAGCGAACGCGGGCGCGGATTTCCACTCAAGCCGTTTGAGGCCGCGTCATGCGCTGGCGGGCCTTCAGGCCGGCGTGCTGGGAGCTTTCCTGCTGCTGGCGTGCCTGATGATCAGCTCGCTCTGGAACGGCCGGTCTGTCTGGCTGACGCCCAATCTCTTCGCAACAACCTTTTTTGGAGGCGCCGTCTATCGCAACCATTTTGTGCGCGCATCGTGGATCGGCCTCGCGCTGATTCTGGCGTTTTATGGCGGGCTGGGCGCGGCGTGGGGATGTATCTGGAGAGAGCAGAGGCGGAGATTTTCAGTGCTTTTCGGGGCGCTGGCGGGAATCGGTCTTTACTTTCTTCTCTACGATTTCGCGTGGAGGCACATTAATCCCCTGGTGGCTACTTTTGCACCGAATCGCGCGCTCGAGACCGGGCACGTTCTCTGGGGCATGATGCTCGCGCGATCGTCTGTGTATGCGCGGCGCATTGCGCACTCGACTTCTCATGCGGCTCCGGACGTAACTCAGCACGCTCCGGAAGTCGCGGAAATCAGAAGCGGCGAAGTCATTCGATAGAGCGGCTGATCGCGGAGCAGTGTCAGCCAGGGACTTTGCGGCCCTGGGCTGCGCTCTTCGAGCACGCAATTGGCTGAAGCGCCTCGGCCCTCAACCCGGATGCCATTCTGCGATCGGGTAACGCGATAAGCGGTGGCTGCGCCGGCATCGAGTGCTGCCGCCTCGATCGAAAATGGCGATTCCATGACGAAATGCAGACCGCCATCCGGTTTAATCAGGAGGGCGAAGTCCTGACTGCTCTCCGCGTCGGCCACGCCGCGGCCGGAACGCGCGACTTCAAAGATCCGGCTGGCGTTCTCGAAAAGAGCGTCCATTTTCGTTTTCTTAATGCGCGTTAACAGACCTTGCGCCCTGTAGGCTCCTAAAGCACTTATCGGCCAGGAACAAGGCTTTTGAGCGCCTGGACGGAATTTTTCTGAGGAAATCGCGAACCCTTCGCATCCCCAGATCGTCTTATAGGCATGACGCATTCAGCGATCGAGAGCCGCGACGCTCTGCGAAATGCGTACCGCGCAACCTTTCAGGAATACGCGGACAAACTCAACGCTCTGCAACGTCTGATCGACAGCGCCGCCGGATCAGCGGATGCGGAGACCGAGCGCGCGCTCAACGCGGTCGATGAGGCCCGCATTGCGCATAGCGATGCCCGGGACCGGCTGGCCAGGGAATTGATGGGCTGCGCAGCCTCCGTTGCCGACGAGCAGCAGATCCGAAAGACCGCGCGTCTCATCTGGGAGTTCGCCGGACGCCCTGAAGGCACCGCCGAGAGCGACTGGGATAAAGCGGAAAAGCTGGTGCAGTCTGCTGCCTGCTGACGCTTTTTGTATCAGGATGCCTGTTCCAGCCGGTAGTACCGGCGTTTCATGCCTGGACTTTTGCCGTTTTCCGGGAGTACACTGGCAGTATGTTGCTGAATAGTCATTCCCGCGCATGATTCCTGGCCGAAATTTCCCTCCTCGTAAGTCCAACCGCCGCGAAAATGTGAACGAATCGATACGGGCCAAAGAAGTCCGGGCCGTATTCCCCGACGGGACAGCTGAAGTTATGCCGACCGCCAATGCGCTTCGCAAGGCGCAGGAAATGGGGCTCGATCTGGTGCTGGTGTCTCCGACCGCCGTTCCGCCGGTTGCCAAGGCAATCGACTTCGGACACTACCAGTATGAGATGAAGAAGAAGTCGCACGAGGCCAAAAAGAAACAGCACGTCGTCCAGGTTAAGGAACTCAAGTTCCGGCCCAATACAGACGACCACGATTATGATTTCAAGAAAAATCATGCCATCCGTTTTCTGCAGGAAGGCAATCGTGTCAAGGCTGTGGTGCAGTTCCGCGGGCGTGAAATTGCGCACACCGATCTCGGACGCAAGCTGCTGACGCGCTTTGCCGAGGACCTCGCTCAGTATGGCGCAGTAGATGGAAGCGCGCGCATGGAAGGACGCAACGCGCATATCCTGATCAGTCCGGTGAAGGCGCCCGCAGCGAAACCGCTTCAGCAGCCCAAACATGAAGCCAAAACGGCCCCGCCGGTACAGTAGCGCAGAGCAGATTCGCACACTGGAACATTCGTTGCTGCCGGTAAACCCCGGGGGATTACTATGCGACGGCTCGCTTTGGTCTGCTTTTTCGGCGTCTTCGCTTTAGCTTCTGCGAGCGCCCAGGAATATTCGAAATTCACGTTCGACTTTTTCGGCGGTTATACGGCAACCGTCGGCTCCACCGCAAACTACGCCAACTGGGGATGGAATGCCGGAGGCGGCGCGGGCGTTAATTTCTCTCAGCGCTTCGGGGCCATGGTCAACCTGGGCTACGATTCGCTGGGATTAAACACCGGAACCGTATCCGCGCTGGGCGTGCCCGGCGGCCAGGTCAACGTGTTTCACGCCACGCTGGACCCCGTGGTTCATCTGTTCCGGCCCGGGCGCACTGACTTTTACATCACCGGCGGCGGCGGTGAATTCCATACACTGAGGCAGTTCAGCCAGGCCACCGCCGGGCTGACGAGCGCCAACATTCCGGCTCTCGGATTTTTCGGGGCGGCAACCGGTCCGGTGGCTGTGCCCGCGAGCTACATCGTAAATAAGCCGGGGTTCGATGTCGGCGCGGGCGTGGCTATTGGAGCGATCGGGCACGGCAAAATCTTCGCCGAGGCGCGCTGGGACCATGTGTTTCTCAGCCAGGGACGTCTGGATTTTATTCCCGTCAGCTTCGGCTACCGCTGGTAGATCGGAGCGAGTGCGCGGGCGTCCTATTGCGCCGGCGCGTAGTAGCCGCGGCGGTAGTTCGCGCGCAGCGTCGGCATGCCTTCGGGAGCGTTGAGGTTCACCTTGACGTGATGATACTTGCCGTCCTTTGAATCGCCGGCATAATAGCCGAGCAGATATTCGTTGCGAAGATCCAGACCGATTTTGGCGCTGATCGTTGGCAGATCGTTGAGATTGCCGACCGGATACTGACGGCCGCCGGTTTCGGTGGCGAGCGCATCGAGGAGCGCCGGTCCGTGGCGGTTCTCCGCGGGCGTCTTCGCCAGTACTTCGTCGAAGATTCCCATGGCGTATAGTTGCACGTCCGACTCGGCCAGTGCGGTGCGGATCTGGCGCGGCGTGTGCCAGCTCCAGTTGTCGCCTCCGTCGGAAATGATGACGATGGCTTTGCGTTCGTGCTTCGCTTTTTTCATTTGCTTCAGCGCCACGGCGATGGCATCGAGCAGCGATGTCCTGCCGGCGGGCTTCGTGCGTGAAATCCGCCGGTAGATTTCCCCGGCGTCGGACGTGAACGGGATCGTCAGTCTCGCCCGGTCGTTGAACTCCACCAGAAAGAACTCGTCGTCGGTATTGGCGGTCTTGAAAAATTCCGCCACCGATTCGGCGGCCTTGTCCATTTTGTTCTTCATGCTGCCGCTGGCGTCGAAAAGCAGGCCGATGGAGAGCGGGGCGTCGTCCTTTATGAAATAGGTGATCGGTTTCTCCACGTTGTCTTCCGTCACCCGAAAATTGTCTTTGCGGAGGTTGGTGACGGAGGCGCCGGCTGCGGTTGTGACCCATGTGGGAATCACGACGAGCGAGGAATCGCTGCGCAGAAGCTCGGGAGTGGAGGGTGGCGGCGCGATTCGCGGGGGACGCGGAGTGATGATCGCCGGAATCTGAGCCTGAAGTGCGAATGAGCACAGAAAGGCGACGACGCCAGCCGCCTTAAGTCCCCGAATCATTGTGAGATTGTACACCCGAATTCCGCAGACTGGCACATCAGTTTTAACGGCGGAGTACCAGGACGGCGATCACAAATCCGGTCAGCACGAAAATGATCTGGCCGGCGCGGTTTTCCGGCGGAGTCTCGAAACGCATGCGGATGCGATGGACGCCTTCGGGGGCGCCGATCAGGATGAAGTCCATCGCGCGATCGCGTTCGACCGGCAGCGCTTTCCCGTTTTCTTCGGCGTGCCAGGCGGGATCCCAGGATTCCTGCACCAGAATGGATTTTCCATGCGGCACAGTGGCATCGATCTCGAACTCATCGGTTCCATGCCAAGTCAGAGTTGCAGCGGGTTGCGCCGGGTCCTCAATTAACGAAACGTATTTGCGGATTTTGCCCTCGCTGTAGACACTTGCGGTGCGGCCGAGGTCCGCGAACCGGCTAAGGGCAGTGCGGTCGACGAAACGGACAATGCCGGGATGCACGCGGGGCACGGCATAGATGGTGGTATCGGGAAACTCGTTCGTGAGCACGGGCAGCGCGCCGCGAAACTGTTCGGGGCGCACGTAATCGTGGTACGGCTCGGGCGATTTCGGACCGGGGACGATCAGCGCATCGGTACCGAGCGCCTGCAGCCACAGTATCGCCATGTCGGCGCGATCGTAATGCCCAACCAGATACAGCGGGGCCGGAACGCTTTCGTTCTGAAGACCCTGATCCGATCCTCCCCACGGCTGGGTATTGTCGAACCACGTATCAAACCAGAAGCGTACGCTCCCGGTGGCGAATACGCGCGCGCCGGGCATATGGCCATGCACCCAGTCGGCGATCCGGTATTCGTATACATTGTTCAGGTTTCCGGCCTGCGGGAAAACTGACCAGGCATGGCGTATGTAGCGAACTGCGGGAGCGAATATCAGCAGCGTCACAAGTGCAAGCGCCAGACGCAGCGCTGGTTTGCTCCAGAAGCGGCGAAGGAGTTCGGCGAACAGCAGGATGAGAGCAAGATCGAGCTCGGAGACGAGGCGCGCCGGCTCGCCGGTGATTCGCAGAATGAACGCGTAGAAGCCCAAAACCCAGACAGCGAACGCGGCAGCGACGCCGCAGACAAAGACCGTCCATGCATGGTCGGGCCGCCGGTTCGACGTGCGGAAGGTCAGGAGACCGAAGAGCGCAACCGCGATGGCAAAGGCTGCCTGGGACGAAGTCTTGCCCGGCAGCGACACCAGCCGGAGATTCTCAGCGGTGATTTCCACGAACGACGGCGTGAGCCAGAACGCCGACAATCCCCACGCGAGGACAGGAATGGCGGCGGCGCGCAACCAGAATCCCGGGGGACGATCGCAAAGCCAGACGGACCAGACGGCAAATGGATAAATGATCGCGAGCGAAGTGGCGCCATAGAAATTGATGGCGACGACGAACGCGCAAAGAATGCCGGCGAGCGCGAGCGCGATGCGATTTCGGCTGCGGAGCGCCGCCCAGACAGCGGCAAGCGCGAAGGGAAGCGCCGCCAGCGCGGAGATGTGCGGACCTTCGCCCCAGGTCATGAGAGTATGCAGACGCTGCGGGACCCAGTACGCGCTGTCATGCCGGACTGAAGGCAGCAGCAGGAACGATGGTGACAACAGCGCCATTGCCGCGGATGCGATCAGCGCCGCGCCGCGCGAGCGTGAGCCGATGCGCACCAGCCCGTAGACCGAAAGGACTCCGGCCACATAGAAGATGGCGATGAAAATGTGATATCCGCGCGCCGGCGTGGCATGGCCCAGCCAGGAAATCAGAGCCGTGCCATAGCGCAGCGCGGGCGGATAAATGTAATCGGTGCGCGTGCCGCAGTACCAGAGCGGCTGCCAGGCGAAGTGGGGAAAGTGTTCCCCGATCATGCGGGCGTCGCCGATGAACGTGCTTTCGATGGATGCCCAGTCGTTCAGGTAACCCAGCCGGAACAGCGGAGCAATCAGAATGCTGACCAGAAACGTCAGCGCCAGGGTGTCGACGATTGCAGAGCGGCGGGAGTGCGTCATTCAGCGATGAGGCGTGGTGCGATTGTACACCGCGATTGGAATTGAAGCTGCGCGCGGGATACACTCACGATTTGCCACGCTCGTTTGCGGCTGTCCGGCCGTATCTGTATCTGCTGGTCCTCGTCTGGATCAACGTTTACATCTGCCGCGAAGCCTTCTATACGGAATCCACGGGCCACTTCAATTCCATGCACGGGGAGTGGCTTGCGCTGGCCAGACTGGGCGATTTCAGCTGGTGGCATGCCTCCTGGTGGCCCTGGTGGGGCGCGGGCGCGCCTTTGGAATTCACCTATGCGCCGCTGCTTCCGATGGCCACCGCATTCATAGCGTGGGTCTCACATCATTCTCTGGCGCTGGCATTCAACCAGATATCCGGCGCGGTTTACTGCCTGATGCCTTCCCTGCTTTATGTGATCAGCTGGCGGGTTTCCGGCGCAGCCGGATACAGCTTCGCCGCCGCATTAGCCGCCTCTTTGTTGTCGCCCTTTGAATGGATCGTGCCCGACGTACGCTTTCACTGGTCATCCTGGCTCGAACCCCGGCGGATGATGCTTTCCTTTGATTGGGACGAGGTACCCCACCTGATAACCATCGCGCTTTTGCCGGTGGCTCTGTGGCTTCTGTGGCGGGCGCTTGAGTCGCGCCGTATGCGCTATTTCGCCGCCAGCGCCCTATGTATGGCCGCGATGATGCTTTCGAATGCGTTCGCCATGGTGCTGATCGCCTTCACGGTGATCCTGCTTCCGCTCGCAATCGACAAGCCGCCGCGTTTGGCCAATGTGTTTCTGTCCGCTGCCACCGCCTTGTGCGCCTGGATACTGATCTCTCCCTGGGATCCGCCTTCCCTGATTCTGCAGATTCACACGATGTCTGTTGTCGATCACGAAGCCGCCTCCACATCGGCATCGCTGATTTCTCTGGGCGCGGTCGCAGTCAGCTGCGCTGTCGTTTTCCTGATCACGCGACGCCGTATTCCGAATTGGGGCATGCGCTGGCTCCTGCTGTTCAGTTGCGCGGTGCTGCTGATTCCGCCTCTGGACCACTACGCCGGGCTCCGCTTTCTGCCGCAGACGGGGCGGTACAAGATCGAAGCAGATTTCCTTTTGCCGTGGGTGGCCGTGTTTGCGGTGAAGCCTCTGGCGGATCGTATTCCCTGGAAGGCGCGCGTGCTGCTGATCCTTCCTTTGCTTTGGTTCGCAGAACAGCAGGTTGTGTTCTTCCGCCGCGATGCCAAGTGGCGCTTCCGGAGGGTTGACGTCGCCGCGAGTATCGAGTACCAGGTTGCAAGATGGGCTGAAGAAACGCTGCCGGGAGAACGCGTGATGATGCCGGGCTCAACCGGGCAATGGGCGACCGCATTTGCGAATGTGGTACAGACAGGCGCGCAGGCCTACACGACATCGCCGAATTTCAGCCAGTACATAGCGTCTTACGTCATCCCGGCGGGCGACGGCGGCGATCAGGCCGCGGCGATCGCCGTTTTGTGGCTCAAGGCGTTTGGCACGCGGATCATCGTCGTGCCTGGCCCCCAAAGTCCGGAATACTGGCACCCGTTTCACAATCCGCGCGAATTCGAGGGAGTGCTTCCCGTGTCGTGGCGCGAGCGCGACACCACGGCATATCAGGTGTTCGGCGGGCGCTACTCGCTGGCGCATGTCGTGCATGCCGCGGATCTGGTGCAACACACACCCGTCAATGGCGTCGACGTCGCGGAACTGCGGAAGTACGTGAGGGCGCTTGAAGATCCTTCAGCGCCATCGGCCACACTGTCCTGGCATGGCAATAATCACGCTTCGATCGATGCCCGAATGAATCCGGGAGAGGTCGTGTCAACGCAGATCACCTGGGATCCGGGCTGGCACGCGCGCGTGAACGGAATGCCGCGCCCGGTCCGGCGTGATGGCATCGGTTTGATTGCGATAGACCCGGGCTGCGTTGGGGATTGCCGGATCGATATGGAGTACGACGGCGGACTCGAGCGGCGCATCTGCCGAATCGCGAGCGTTTCCCTGCCCGCAGTTTTTCTCATCGCCCTGTTCAGCCGCCGAAAGCGCAGGGGCAAAAGCGTATCAGGGTGAATAGAGAAACCATGGGTATCTGTCGATCGGCAGCGAGCTGCGTTTTCGCGCCAGACACCATGACTGTTCGCCGCGGTTCCCGGTGCTGAAGCCGTGTTCGCTGAGCAGATTCAGAAGCGGCCACTTCTCCTCGTACTCTGCGATGCGAGTGGTGAACAACTGATCGATTTCGAAGCCGGCCGCCTTCACTGTCTCGGCCAGTTCCCAGGCCGTGTACTCGCGCATATGGCCGATATCGGGCTCCCCGCCGGGCCGTTTGTACAGGGCAAATATTCCCGGATGATACCGGGCATCCAGAACCTTGGAAAGGCTCGCCAGACTGGCGATGTTCGGCGTTGTTATCAGCAGCCACCCGCCCTCCCCAAGCACGCGCCGCGCTTCCAGCAGTACGCGCATAGGGTCATGAAGCATGTGCTCGATGATTTCTCCCGCGATGACGAGGTCGAAATGTGCGTCCGGATACGGAAAGCTCTGGCACTCCGCGTCGAAATGGTCGATCTCGCAGCGGAAGTCGCCATCGGGGAAATGGATCACTTTGGAGTCGACCCGGCCCGAGGGACCGTAGTGTGCGCCGCGAACTTCCCGATACCCGCAGACCCGCTTAAGGAGCGGAGTGATCTGCATGTAGCAGCCGAGTTCGAGGACGCGGCCCGTATCGCCCGGGGGCGGCGCCAGCGCCAGCGTGCGGGCCAGGCGTGGAATATGTTTGCCAAGGTATTGCCGCGCTTCTTCGTTCTCGGCCGGCAGATTGTGCAAAGCCGTTTCCATCTGTCTGACCAGCG
>Ga0335085_10007336_pt1 | contig 17167 bp, 12 predicted proteins | sample Lox_Sample_45_FD_206712 | JGI IMG/M metagenome (GOLD analysis project Ga0335085, IMG submission 206712) | Soil microbial communities from Loxahatchee National Wildlife Refuge, Florida, United States - Lox_Sample_4.5 | ecosystem: Environmental > Terrestrial > Soil > Wetlands | place: USA...
GGCGGGCGTCTGGGTGACGAGCTACTAGCTCGCCTTTTCGAGCGCGGCGCTCTTCGACGCGATCACGCCCATCAGGCTGTTCCAGGAGTTGGAGAACGCCTTCGCCCCCTCGTCCTGGAGCCTTGCGGCCAGCGCGTCGACATCGATGCCGGCCTTGCCGAATAGGGCGAGCACGGCTTCGCTCTCGCCGCCGTCCGGCGACATCGGCAGACCGATTTCGCCGTGATCGGCGAACGCCTTCAACGTCGCATCCGGCATCGTATTGACGGTGTATGGCGCTGCCAAGGCTTTAATGTAAAGGATGTCCGACGCTTTGGGATCCTTGGTCCCGGTGCTCGCGAGCAGCAGCCGCTGGGGGCGCGCGCCGAAGTTGAATGCGCGCTGCGAGCGTGGCGAAGAGAGAAGCTTGCGGTATGCGCTGTAGGCACGCTGCCCGATCGCGATGCCGAGACGGTTCGTGAGTTCCTTCGGCACCTTGTCTGCCACCGCCACATCCCACCGGCTCAGGAACAGCGATGCGACCGATGCGACGTCGGGCCTGAGCCCGGCGGCGATGCGCCGTTCGATGCCGCGCCAGTACGCGTCCGCCGCCGCGAGATAGTGCTCGCGGGAAAACAGCAACGTCACGTTCACCGGCACACCGGAGAAGATCGCCTCCTCGATCGCGGGCAAGCCCTCCTCGGTGCCGGGGATCTTGATGAACACGTTGGGCCGCGCCGCTCGAGCGTGGAGCTGTTTGGCTGCGGCGATGGTGGTCTGGGTGTCGTAGGCGAGCAACGGCGACACCTCCAGCGAGACGAAGCCGTCGACGCCGCAGGTCCGCTCGAAGGTCGGCCGAAACAGGTCGGCGGCCTGGGTGATGTCCTCCAGCGCCAGCTCGAAGAACAGCTGCTCGCCCGACTTGCCCTCCTGGCGCTTGCTGCGGATGGCGGCGTCATAGGCGGAGCTGCCTTTGATCGCATGATCGAAGATGGTCGGGTTCGACGTGAGGCCGGTCACCGACAGCTCATCGATGTAGCGTTTGAGCGTGCCGGTAGTCAACAGGTCTCGGGTGATGTTGTCGAGCCACAGACTCTGGCCCAGATCGTGGAGGCGTTGGGTCGGTTTCATGGTGTCACCTTCGCGCTGCGCAAACCCGGTCCATCGGACGAAAGTAGTCCCTGCAGATCATAGGCCAAGAGGTCGCCGATCCGCTCGACCGTGATATCCGCAGCCGGATAAGATGAGGCCACCTCGGGATCGTTGGCGAACTTCCCTTGTCGGGGTAACACGGTGGTCACGCGACCGCCCCAGGCGTGCTTGACCGCCGAGAGGATGCGCAGCTTGTCGTCCACCAGGACGTAATGTCGGGCCGGGTAGCGCCGCTCCACGTCGTCGAGCTCCTCCTCCTTGTGGATGTAAATGAGCACGCGGCCCTCGACCGCGGCCGAGATCCCGGAGCGCTGCACCTTGCGCGGCTGGAACACGACGTCGCCGTCGGTGAGGATGACGGTGCGTCCCCACTGACCCAGCCGCTTGAGCGCGTCGAGCGCACCGGGAAACAGCCGCTCGGCGAAAGGGTAGTCGATCAGGAAGGAGGACATCGACAACAGATGGACATCTTCCGGGTGCTCGACCCGGTAGCGCTGCAGCGCTCCGAGGTAATCGCGGTAACCGAGCTCGACGAACAACCTCTCTTGAATAGCCCAGTAGCGGTCGCGGCATCGCGCACCGAACTCTCTCTCCAGCTCGCTGCGGAGATCGTCCTGAATACGGTCGTTGTCCAGCAACGTGTTGTCGACGTCGACTAGGAACACGATTGGGACGGCCGGGCTCATGCAGCCCGTCCCGACAGAGCGCTGTTCACGATCTGCTGCGCCTCGTCCACGATCGCTTGGAGATGCCGCTCGTCCTTGAAGCTCTCCGCGTAGATCTTGTAGATGTTCTCGGTGCCGGAGGGACGTGCGGCGAACCAGCCGCTCGCCGCGACGACCTTGAGGCCGCCGATCGCGGCGCCGTTGCCGGGCGCTTTGGTGAGCTTGGCGACGATCGCCTCGCCGGCAAGCATGGAGGCCGTGACCGACTCCGGTGACAGCTTCCCCAATCTCGCCTTCTGCTCCGGAGTGGCGGCCGCGTCGATGCGCGTGTAGCAGGGCGCGCCGAACTCCGCGGTAAGCTCGGCGTAATGCTCGCCAGGGTCTCTGCCGGTGCGCGCCGTGATCTCGGCGGCGAGCAGATTCAAAATCGGACCGTCCTTGTCGGTTGTCCAGGCGGTGCCGTCGAATCGCAAGAAGCTCGCCCCGGCGCTTTCTTCGCCGCCGAAGCAGAACGAGCCGTCGAGCAGCCCCGGTGCGAACCATTTGAACCCCACCGGCGTCTCGCAGAGGCGGCGGCCGAGCTTCGCCACCACGCGATCGATCATGCTGCTGCTCACCAGTGTCTTGCCCACCGCCGCGCTCGCGGGCCAGCGTGGGCGGTGCGTGAGCAAGTACTGGATGGCGACGGCGAGATAGTGGTTGGGATTCATCAGCCCCACCGAAGGGGTGACGATGCCGTGGCGGTCCGCGTCCGGGTCGTTGGCGAACGCGACGCGATACTGGTCCTTTAGCCCCACCAGGCGCGCCATCGCGTAGGGGCTGGAGCAGTCCATGCGGATCTTGCCATCGTGGTCGACGGTCATGAACGAAAAGGTCGGATCGACGCTCGGGTTCACCACCGTGATGTTGAGCCGATAGACGGCGTTGATCGGTTCCCAGTAGTGGACCGCGGCGCCGCCCAGCGGATCGACGGCGAGCCTCAGGCCGGCGGCGCGGATGGCTTCCATGTCCACGACGTTGCGCAGATCGTTGACGTAAGGAAGCACCAGGTCTTCTTCGCGCGTCGTCGCCGCGGTCATGGCCGCGCCGAGCCCGACCCGCTTCACGCCGGCGTTGCCCCCGCGCAGCAGCTCGTTGGCGCGATCTTGGATCCAGCGCGTCACGTCGGTGTCGGCCGGCCCGCCGTCGGGCGGGTTGTACTTGAAACCGCCGTCCTCGGGCGGGTTGTGCGAAGGCGTGACGACGATGCCGTCAGCGAGATGCACCTTGCGCTCGCGGTTGTACACGAGGATGGCGTGCGAGATGACGGGCGTTGGCGTGACCCCATCGTCGCGCTGGATCACGGTCTCGACGTTGTTGGCCGCCAGAACCTCGAGGGCCGTGCGCTGGGCCGGCCCGGAGAGCGCGTGTGTGTCCTTGCCCATGTACAGCGGACCGTCAGTGCCCCGGGTGCGCCGGTAGTCGCAGATCGCTTGGGTGATGGCCCGGATATGGGCTTGCGTGAATGAGCCGTTGAGCGGCGAGCCGCGATGTCCGCTGGTGCCAAAGCTCACCAGCTGCGCGGGGTCGGCGAGGTCCGGCCGCCGCTCGTAATACTCGCGCTCCAGCCTGGCCACATCGACGAGCATTTCCTTGGGGGCCGGCTTACCGGCCAACGGCGAGATCGCCACAGGGCCTATTCCTTTCCAGGATCGGTACCCGTTACTCTATGCCACAAGCGGCCGCTTCGCTTGCCAACTGCGCCACGCCCGCGATGGTCCCTGCGAAGTCGCCGATAAACCGCCGATGTATGTCGCTTGCTGGCGCAGCGTTTGCCGACGCAAGCAGTGATTGTCACGTGAATGAGGCCACGCTCGTCCCTCGTGAACCGAGGTTGGTGAGGCTCATTGAGCAAGTGCGGTGACGTCGATCTGGTCAATCCCGGCCAGAATCGTGTCGCGATCCTTCCCCTCCAACGCATCGAATAACTTCAAGAGTTGCGTGCGCGAGGAGCCGAAGACTGGAGAGTTGCTGATGAAATGCCGCGTGCCGGCGAATTCCCAAGTCACGTTGAATCCGCTCGGCTCCTCGCTAACCATCCGCTTGATCGTCGCGAGCCCCGATGGCGCCTCGTCTCGCTTACCGTCGCCGACCAGCGCGGCTACGCGTTGCGCTTGGACCGCGAGTTTCGTGCTTGTCCCAAGTCCGTCCGCTGCCAACAAGTCTGGTGCGAGTCGCACAGCATCACCGAAACGACCGGTCGTCAAACTGCACTCCACCAGATCGGCGCGCGCTGAGATGTCGTCGGGGTGAGAACCTGCCCATGATCTTATCAGAGAGTAGGCATCTTCAAACCGATACCGTTTCTCGTGCAGTGCGGATCCGGTAAGCGAGAAGACCTCGTTGTCGTCGAAGCCCTGTCCAAAGACCTCGAAGCCCACTCGCGCAACCGCCTCCCAGTCGTTCAACCCAACGTAGGTGTTCTGCAACTGCTTCTGAAGGAAGAGCCAGCGGTCTGGAGCAGCCTCGCGCGTATACACCTCCAGCGCCGCGCGATACGCCGTCACCGCCTCGCCCCGGCAGGCGCTGGCCGGCTTCCCCTGCGCTGCGGATGCCTTGCTCGCTCAGCGCGGCGCCCAGGTTCTTCTGTGTCATCGCTCACTGCTGCGGCAGCGTGGCGCGCGTATACACTTCGAGGGCGGCGCGATACGCCGACACCGCCTTCTTCAGCAGCATCGTCGCCAGTTGGGCGTCCGCGCGGATGCCCAGCTAAGCGGCCGCTGTGCCGATGTCCAGTTGAATCGCCGCCCGCAACGGCGGGGCCTCTTGGTCGCCCAGTTCATTGAGCGCAAGCTCGTACGACTGCAGAGCCCCGTCGAAGGCGTAACCGGCATAGGCTGCATCCCCTGCTAGCCGGTAGTCCCGAACGATGTCCCGGCTCAGCTCCAACTCCCGCCGTTGAAGGGCCTCTTTCTGCTTGACCTTTGCCTCCGCCGATTCGGTCGCCAGTTCGAATGCCCGCCCGAAGTTGCGCTTGGCATACTCGGCCAGACTACGCTTACGTTCGTCCTCCTGCTTCTGCTCGACTTCGGCGATCCACTTGTCGATCTGCTCTTTGGCTTCCAGCGCACTGAAGCCGAGCTGCACTGCCCAGTCCTTGATGTAGTGGCTGAAGTCGATGTCCTTCGGCGAACCCTGCGGCTTGACTTGCTCCCGCGCCCGCTCCGCGGTATCCGCGATGACCTTTTCGATGCGATCCGCCGACCAGAATCGCTTCGAGCCCACCTCCAGCAGCTTGATGACCTCGACCGCCTTCTCCGGCTTGGCCACGATGCGCGCCTCTCCGCCCAGCGGATACCAGATTCGCCAGCCCTTCTTGGCCACCTGGATGGTGACTTTTTCCCCAGGCTTGAACGCGTCCGGCAGGAAGATCAGAAACTTGCCGTTCGCCTTGGTCTTGTCCGAATTGCCGTCCTCCTTGATCGCGACATCTAGGCCGGCGACGGGCGTCTCCTCGTCGTTCTTGCCAACCGTCACCACTTGGCCATTGATGAAGCGATCCTTGGCAAACGTCAGGGGAGCGACGAGCGCACAAGCGAGCACCGCCACTGCGCGTACCCAGGTCATTTCCGCCTCGACAGCGTGAAGTTCTGGTTCGGATTGCCGAGCGTTGCATACGTCTCGTAGTGTTCGTAGCCTGGTTTGTCTGCCGTCAGCACGGCGGGTTGCTGCTCGGCCACTTTCACGACAAACCGATAATATCCGTTGCGGTCGGTTGTCTGAGACAACTGAAACGCGGGAAGCGCTAGGGTCACCGCCTCGAGCGGTCGGTTTCCTTCGCCGTACACGAACCCGGCGAGGATCTGTTCGACGGCTGGGAGCGGCGCCTCTGGCGTGTTGTCTATGTGCCCGCGGTCTTTGATTAAGATAACGGCGGTCAAGATGCCGACAACGATTCCGACCCAGACTTGCCATCGCTCGGGCCAGGCCCTTGAGGGTGCCGGTGGCGCCGGCACATTGATGTGGATGTCGCCGCCTGCCTGATAGACCGTTCCCTGCACCGTCATCCCATGCTGCTGGAAGACGGTCCTGGCTGCTTCGATAGCCCGCTTCGCATCGCGCGTATCGATCTTGCCCAGCTCGGTCAGGACCGCCTGAGTCGAGGCAGCATCCTGAGGGGGCTTTGTTGCCCGCAGCGCGCCTTGAAGATGGTGAGCAACATCCTGAGGTGCGCGCGCGTCGATCGCATGAATCGAGCGTAGCGCCGCAGGAAGTGGCGCTTGATCGAGTTGCCAGAGTAGGAGCGGTTTCTTGAGAGCCAGTGCCGTGGTCCACTCCAGCTCGACGAAATCCGACTGCGCTGCCTCACTGGACCAGATGAGGACAACGGCGTCGCTCGCTGCGATGGCTTCGCCCAGAGCTTTCGGCCACCGTTGTCCGGAGTAGAGGCTCTCCTGGTCGCGCCAAACCTTTACCTGCAGGCCTTGTAGCTCGTGCTCCAGCGCGTCCACCGCACCAGCGTTGGCGCGAGCGTAGCTTAGGAAAACGCTCTCCACTTTCCCGCAATCCTCCCCCATATTCCACGGTCGCGCCGCAGGTCTTTGCGCCGGTCGAGAACCCGGCGGCCACTTGAAACTCTCCAGTTCGGAAACTCAACCGTCGATTGTCATCGACGAGTACTGTATCGCCGTGCAGAGCCCGTGGTCAATCGCCCAAGCGGTTGGTGAGAGAGGCGCGGTTTGGCTTAGGCTTGCCCGTTCAATTCATGCGCCGCGCCTCCCACAAGGAGAGAAGGCCGCGTGGTTTGCAGAGCAAACCCCCGGCTTTTCGTGGCCGCAGGTCAGTCCGTATCGAGTGCTGCAGATGCTAGCGGCGGGCGTTGTCGACGCAATTGCGACTCCGTTACCCGATGCCGCGAGCGCGGCGCATGATGACGCTAGCCTCACCTCGCGAGCCTGCCACGCTCGATGACGGTCGAGATCTCCCGTCCGAGACGAGCGGAGCCCCGGCTTCCTGATTCCGTTGACTCATCGAGCAAGCGCGGCGGCGTCGACTTGATCTAGCCCAACCAGTATCCCGGAGCGATCCTTTCCTTCGAGCGCCTCGAGCAACTTCAACAACTGCGGGCGGGATAAGGAGAATGCCGGCGAGATGCTGACGAACTGCATGGCTCCGGCAAAGTCCCATGTGACCTTGAATTCATTGGGTTGCGCGCTGACGATCCGTCTTATGAGACGCAGTTCCGACGATGCCTGATCGCCATCACCTTCACCGATGAGCGCAGCCGTACGCAACGCTCGGAGCGCCACCTGCATGCTCAGCTCGAGTCGCTCGGTTCCGAGCAACCCGTCTATCATGCTCGCTGCATCGGCAAAGCGCCCGGTCGTGACGTGGCACTCGGCGAAGTCTGCGCGTGCAGAGACGTCCGAGGGATGCGACTCCAGCCATGCCTTGATCAGCGCACATGCATCCTCGAAGCGATACAGCTTTCCCTGAAGCGTGCGGGACGTGACCGAGAAGACCTCTGCGTCATTCGGATCGCGGCGTAAGATGTCGCGTCCTGTTCGTACCAACGTTTCCCAATCTTCGAGCTGCCACGCGACGGAAATCAAGCTTCGTTGGATCTCCAGCCAGCGTGTAGGATCTGCCTCGGCTGTGAAAACCTCTAGCGAGGCCCGATAGGACGCAACCGCATCGGCCAATAGCTGCCGCGCGTCCGCGCCGGAGCTACGCATGCCTTGCGCTTTCAGCGCGGCGGCGAGATTGCTCTGCGTCGACGCCCACTGCTGCGGCAGCTCTCGCCGGGTGTAGACGCCCAGCGCGGCCCGATGGGCCGCCACCGCGTCGCGCAGCAGGAGTTCGCCCGACCTGCCCTGCGCGCGTTTGCCTTGCTCTTGCAAGGCGATACCAAGACTGGTTTGCGTTGCAGCCCAATCTTGCGGCAGATCGTTGCGAGTATAGACCTCGAGCGCGGCCCGATAGGCGGCTACAGCCTCACTCAAGAAGCGCTGCCCCGCTTCGCCCTCGCTCCGAGTCCCCAGCTCCGTCTGAGCGCTTCCCAGGTTGCTCTGCGTCATCGCCCAGTCCTGCGGGACCTCGCCCCGGGTGCGGACTTCCAGCGCGGCACGATATGCCACCACCGCTTCCTCGAGCAGACGTTGTCCCGCCGTGCCTCCGATGCCCGTGCCGAGCTGGCGCAGCACCACGCCGAGGTTGTTCTGTGTCGCGGCCCAGTCCTGTGGTAGCTCTCGCCGCGTGCGAACTCCCAGCGCCGCGCGATAGGCCATCACGGCCTCGCGGAACAGTCGCTGCCTCTCCTCCCCGGCACTACGCATGCCCAGCTCTGCAAGCGCCGCTCCCAGATCGTTCTGGGTCATCGCCCGATCTCGAGGCGAGTCGCTGCGAGCGAGGACCTCCAGCGCTGCAGAGTAACTCCGTACGGCTTCGAGCAGCAGGCGCCGACCCTCGTCACCGGAACTGCGCTTGCCCTGCTCTTGCAAGGCGTTGCCCAGATTGCTCTCCGCGATCGCCCAGTTTCGTGGAACATCGCTGCGGGAGCACACATCCAGTGCGGCGTGATAAGACGCAACCGCCTGGGCCAATAGCGCTCTGGAAACCTCGCCTTCCGCGCGAGTAGCAAGTTGCTGCGCCGCGTTCCCGATCAACACCTCGGTCTCAGCCCACAACAATGGCGTCGTGTCTCTGTTTATCTCCTCCAAAGCACGCTCATAGGTCTGAACTGCCGCTCTGAAGTCATAGTTAGTGTAAGCGACGTCTCCGGCGAGCTGGAGATCGCGCACGATGCCCAAGGTAAGCTCTAGATCCTGCTTACGAATGGCCTCGCGGCGCTTGATTTTCGCTAGAGCCGACTCGCTTGCCAGCTCGTACGCCCGCGGCAAGTTGTGTGCTGCGTAAGCGGCGAGAGCGAGCTTGGTAAGGTCGTCCTGCTTGCGCTGTACTTCGTCGACCCATCTCTCGACCTCTTCAAGGACCTGCTGCACACTGAAGCCGTAATCCACAGCCCAATCCTTGATGTACCGGCCCAACTCGAGCCGGAGCGGCGAGCCTGCTGGCCTTACTTGCTCCTTCGCCCGTCGTACCGCGTCGTCCAACAAACCCTGGATGCCGTCGTCCGACAAGAAGCGTCGCGATCCCGCTTGGAGCAGCGTGATGACTGTGACGGTCTTCTCCGGGTCAGCGGGCACGAGCGTCTGTCCGCCCTGCGGAGGCCATATGCGCCAATTCTTCTTTGTCACCGTGATCGTCACTGGCTCGCCCGGCTTCAATGTGTCTCGAAGAAAGATGCGAAACAGGCCGTTGGCCTTGGTCTTGTCCGAATCTCCGGTTTGCGTGATTGCGACATCGACTCCGACCGCGGGCGTTTGGTCATCGTTCTTCTCAATGAGGATCACTCGGCCGGCGATGGAGCGCTGCCCGGCGAGCGCTGGAGTCGTGAAGATCGCACACAAGAGCAAGATGACATCAATCCGGATACGCGTCATATGGCCCTCGCTGGGACAAAGATCATGGTTTCGCTGCCGAAGGCGGCATAACGCTCGTACCCGCCTACTCGACCAGGAAAACCGACCTGCTGTTGCTCAGCCTCCCGCATAACGACCTGGAGCTGTCCGCTTTGGTCGGTCTTGCCCGACTCGCGAGAGGGTCTACCGCTAAGTCTGCGCGCGGCTCGTTGTGCCCCCCTCGTGCGAAACGGGCCAAGACCACCGTAGGCGGGGGCACCTGGGTCGAATTCCGGCGGGCGGCCGCAGGCGTGACCGCGGTGACGGTGGCAATATAGAAGCACCGGCCGGATGCGGATCGCTGCGTCAGGCGCCCGACAAGCCTTGATGGCGTGGATCGAACGTCGCGTCGGAGGTAACCACGTAATTTCGACCAGCGAGGGACCCGGAGGCTTGTTCAGCGGGACCACGGCAGTCCAGTCCATCTGCCCGAGCTGGGATGAAGCCACGCGGACTGAACAGATGAGGACAACGGCGTTGCCTCGCTCTATCGCGTGGCGCGCCACTGTTAGCCACGGTCGTCCGGACGCAACATCGTTCTGGTCGCGCCAATCTTGCAACGTGAGCAGGCGTCGCGGCTCATCCAATGCGCCCACCGCGCCGCTGTCTTCACGAGCATCGCTCAAGAAAGCGCGAGGCATTGATCACCACTCTACTCACTGTGCCGCAGCGATATCTCGTGTCGCCGGCGAGCCTCTCTATAGGATGCGCTCGGTTTCTCTTGCCGGCAACTCGCCGGGCGGCTGGCGTGCACACAATACCTGGCACCTGCAGCGCGCCCCGGTATCAACGCAACCGCTCTGTTCGCGGCTTTGCGAGATCGCTCCGCCGCCGCGGTCACGCTCGATACGAACGGGCCTCTCCAGCTTCACGGGCTAACTCGGATGGAACCCATCACTTTTTGCAGATTGGCCTGTCGCGCTTCCGTCGGCGGGTGTGAACTTGGCGACGGCGTCGTCGATCCAAAATCGACCTTGTACTCGTTCCACCCGGTTGCCGGATTGAACCCCGCCTTCATCGTTGCAGGCACGGCACAGCTGTCCGCTTCAAGCTCCAGATTGGTATCGTAGTCGAGGGCAACCGTGCCCAAGAACGAGATGCTCTGCTTGATCGACGCTGCCGACCCGACGAGGTCTGCGGGACTCTGCTGCCCCCCTCCCAGAGTCTTGGCTACGGTCCGGAACAACTCGTAACTCTGCTCGAGCGACACGACTTTCACCTGCATGGCCTTGACCTCGTGTCGACGCGCGATGTGGGAGACCTCGTGAGATAGAACGAAAGCGAGCTCGTCGGGCTTAGCGGTGCGCATGAAACCTCGCCCAACGATGATGTAGCCGCCCGGCAGTGCGGTCCCGGGATTGGGCAACCCATCGACCAGCGCAAACTTCAAGTCCAACGGAATCTCGGGATATTGCTTTGCCACTGCCTCCGCGCTGTCCTTCAGCTTCGGAAGGAGTTGATCCACTTCATCCTTCTTCGGCGTCACGATATTTCCGCGAAACTGCTTGAATTGTTCTTCGCCCAACTGCTGGTCGATGGGGCTCGGGATCCAGAGGAACGATTCGCTGAATTGGATCAAGGCGCGCCGGTCTTCGGGCGTAAGGCTTGTGAAGCTTCCGCCGCTCGTAATGAGGTTTCTCAGGCGCCGCGTAGTCTCCTCACCCAACGCTTGTTGGACCGAATCCCACGTGCTAAACGACGCTGTGGCGCACCGGCACTCCTTGTCGATCCACACGCTCGTGTCGGCGGTGGCCTTGGTCTTCCACAGGGTCTCCTGCCACGACACCGTCGGGAGCTTCTGCGGACAGCCCGCTTTCGATGCGTCCGATGGTTTGATCGCCGGTACTTCGATCACTCCCTCTGGAACCTCCGATTTACCCCCGGAGAATATGCTGCATGCGCTCAACAAGAGAGAACCGAGCGCGACTGTTCGTCTCCACATTTTGTGCGCCTCACTTTGACAGAAAAGGATATTGCCGCTCGATCTGCTGCCCCAGCTGATCGCCCTCGAACTGAAGGCCGTAATCTCGCATCGCTTGGAGTCGGGCAAGTAGCCGAGCGAGATCGTCGTCCCCGCCACTCTTTTCTTCCTCCCTGGCGATCGCGGCCCTCATTTTCGTACTCCATTGGTCGTCACCTACGGAGAAGGGCTGCTCAATTTCTCCATTGGACGTTCGAAGCACGATCCGATACCGTGGCCCCGGGGACAGGGCGCTCTGTCGGATGATGAGCTCGCTACCCGCTATCTCGGCGCCGGCGGAGTCCGTCCCTGCGGATGAAACGAGTCGAGCCGATTGCAGTGCGGTTCGCTCGATCGGAATATGGAGGTCGCTTTCGGGACGCACGATCATTCCGCACGGAAGCAAGCGCACGCACTTGCTGGCATCGAAGTTCCGCCCTCCCGTGCTAGAACGAGGCGGGCCGTTCAATAAGACCCGCATCCTCTTGGTGAATGCTTCGTTGCCGCGCGCGAATTGGACCAATTGCCCGAACGGCTCTCCGTACTCCTTTGCGTCACGGCCGATGGTGGCAGTGTCGCTGACCCTTTCCACCGAGCTGTAGTGCAGCTGAATCTGACCGCTTTGCAAACGCATCTCGTCACAGCGATCGAAGACTGTGGCTGCATCGGCCGCGGAGATCTCCTTGAGGGCTTTCCCGATCCACACCTTGGCCGGTGCGGTGACAACGAGCAGCCGGCAGTCCGCTTTGGCGTAGACCATAGGCGAAAGGACGATCAGGCAACCTGCAGCGGCGCATCGCCAGATCAATGGACTCATGCTGCGGTCCTCCTCCGAGCTATCTGGTCCCGAGAACTCAAACCCAGCCGGCGGGACGTCCTGTAGATGCACTACGCACTAACGCTACCTCGGCGGATCTTACAGATCGCATACGGATTGGGCCGATCGCGATTTCCGCCGAGGGTTCAACAGGGTTGGTTGGGCTCCAAACCAACTCCCGAAGCGGCGTCCCGGTGTGTGCTGCAGGGACATGCCGTTTGGCAGTTATTGAGAACGGAAAAGCCGTCCGTAATACGCGCCGGCACACCTGCCAGCGCGTTACCGTAGGATCGTGCGGATGCGGAGATAGGGGGACCAGCGCCGTGCGCAAAGGCCCATGCAGCCGATCAGCACTACGCTGTGCGGCCAGAGACCGCGAAATCTCTAGTCGCAGTCGGGCCCGCAGCGCATCAGCACCGGCCTTGGCTGGCGAACCAGTCGTGTCGACGCCATCCACAACAGTCGTCCGCTCCCCTCAAAAGGAATCCGGCCGGGATTCCATAAGCGGCGCGCTTCGCGAACGTTGGACAGTCCGTGCCCGCTATCAAAGCTGGGCAGAGTCGTCTGTGCAGCGTCTACGTCCCGGTCAAGCCGGCCTTGCGCGGCTGGGTGATTGCCGACAGAGTTGCCACCCTATCACGGCTCGCGGGGGGACTCAAGGGAGCTGCGAGGATCAGTCGCGGGGACTGGGCGCGCACCGCCTAGTGGTACGCATCGCCCATGCGCGATGAGTTCATGAGCCGGAGTCGACTCCGGGGGCCGGGATGGCTGACACACGTGGTCCGCTCACCGCACAACATCCCTAGACGTGCCGGTCTACCGCGTGCAGTACATCGACCCGTGCGCCGACCGTACGGCTTGATTCTTATCGCGGTGAAGCGGGACTGCGCTCGGGCCCAGACCGCCGGCCTGCCGCGCGCGCCTCGTATCGACCCACTCCGATCCCGACAGTTCGGATATGCATGGCGAGCACAGGCTCCCACAGATGTTATTGACATGCTCGCGAGCTGCGCTGGCTCCGATCTCCAGCCGCACTCAGGTGGCCGGCGTTTGAAGGATCAGTCACCTTTCTGCCACGCAGTCCCGGCCTCTAGCCGAAATGGCGCCAGCATCTTCCGCCGCAAGCCCCACGAGTCGGCGAAGCGGGCGTGGTTGATCCAGCCCTGCACGCTCGCATCGAATTCGGCGAACGAGATCTCTCCGGCGCGATACGACTCGTAGCGCTGGCGGAGCCGGCTCGTCGCGTGCCGCACCTTGCGGGCTTTCAGATTGCGATGCGTTGGGAAATGATTAGATCTGCCGGGTCACTGTAGGCGCTCGCGCCGGAAAACACAAAAAAACCGTGCGAGCGCCGCTGCACGGCGCTCTCAGTGAACATCCGACCAGTGGTTCAGCGTCCAGCAGCGCTAGCGGTCGGCTGTTCGATGGGGGACGAACACAACACACGGAAACCGACATCGTCGTTACGACCGCCGGGAAAGCCGCGGCGGGCCGACGATCGCGCGAGGGCCGCATCATCGATCCAGGAGCCGCCGCGCATCACGCGGGCCACAGGGTCCTCCTTTCCAAGGCAGCTTCGTTCACTTCCGTCGAAGCTCTTGCGCCATGCGGAGCACGTCCATTCCCAGACGTTTCCCGACGTGTCGTACAGGCCAAACGCGTTCGCCCGGAAGCTCCCCACCGGAGCCGATTGATCGTTATCCCACTGGCTCCCGCAGCCCCGACAATTCGCGTTGCTCTTCCCGACTGTATCGCCCCACCAATAGGCCGTGCTTTTCCCAGCGCGGGCGGCGTATTCCCATTCGGCCTCGGTCGGCAGCCGGCAGCTCCGGTGCGTGCGGCTGCCCAGCCATTCCGCGTAGGCGTTGGCGTCTTTCCACGAGACGTTGACCACCGGGTGCGTTCCCCGCCCGCCCTTCGCGGTCGTAGGGAACTTCACTTCGTCGTGGCCGGCGCGCCGCTGCGCCCAGACGTAGTAGTCGAACTGGTCGTAGGTGACCTCGTACTTGCCGAGACTGAAACCCTTGCCGATGTCCGCATGGGTTCCCGGAACGCCGAGGTACTGCATGGCGTCCGGACCGTAGTCCGCCAAGAATTTCTTATCTCGCTCGCCCATGTCGACCGAACCCGGCGGGATGGCGACCATCTCGGGAACCGGCGCGTAGCCCATGCGAAAGCGTTGGAGCGTCATCATCGCGTCCGGAGGCAAGTCGTGCTTGCGGGTCCAGTAGTAGGACTGGCCAACGTAGAAGATCAGCAATGCCAGCAACGCAAGCTGAACCCCGGCCGTCCAGCGACTGAAGAAGAGAAACCGTCCCTGCGGGCTGCGCTTCGGGATGCGCAGCTTCCGGTATAGCTTGAGGTCACGCCAGCCGGCCAGGTTCCACCAGCGGCCGAGCCACCCGCTGGCAAGCCAGCGCTCGGTCTGCAGCTCGAGCTGCTGGAGGTAGACGTCGCGGTCGCGGTTTTTCTCGACGTACTCGTACAGCGTCGGCCAGTACGGCCTCGGCTTGCCGGCTGCGTCCTTGTCGCTCGTGCGGATCAGCGTCTCGTGGATGAGATCGACATACGTCTTCTCCGCTACGGGCGGAGCGTTCGCCTCGGGCTTCGCGCGCCTGCCCTCGAGCTGGATGGTGATCAGCCGCAGAGCGTTGCGGTGCGCGCTTTCCGGCACGTCGCGCGGCCGTCCCCCGGACAGAAGCTCCACAATTCGCCGGCCCATTTCTTCGTCGCCATTTCCCGCGACCTCCACGGCCTCTTCGAGCGGGATGCGCTTGCGCGTGTAGCGCCCCTCGTCGCCCACGCGCGTGAGGCGAAGCAGCAGCTCGAGCGCGGCCTGCTTCCCGTGACGGAACTCCGCATCCACCCGTTCGAGCAATGCGTCCGCCTGGCTGCTCAGCATGCCGGCCATTCCGTGCTGCTCGACATAGAACTTCCCGCGCAAAGGACCGCCTTGACGATTCGGATCGTTCCAGAGCGTCACCAGCGCGTTCTCCACCAGCGGCAGAGCACCGATCTCGTCGCGCGCGTCCTCGAGAATGGCCGCGCTTACCTCGCTCACGTCCAACCCGACGAGGCGCGCCGGCTGCTCGATCACCTCTCGCAGTCCGGCCTCGGAGATCGCCGGCAGCAGATAGCGCTTGCAGCGGCTGTTGTAGATCGCGCTCAGCTCGGGCAGCTTGTCGATCTGCTCCAGAAAGTCGACGCGCACCGTGCTCACGACGAACAGAGGGCAGTCCGGGTCCTGCAGCGCTCGCGCCAGCAGCCGGTCGAACTGCTCGCGCGGCTTCCTCTCGGAGAAGGTGAACAGCTCCTCGAACTGATCGATGATGAGCAGGAATGCCGTGTCTGGCTGCTTGAAATCGCTCAGCGCGAACTTGAGCGCCATCGGGTCGTCGTTCAGGCGCTGCCAGCGCGTCTGGGTGTCGCGCTGACCGGCGTCGGCCCGCAGTCCCTGTTCGATTGCTTCGGCGAGCCGCGATACCGGATCCTGGCTCGGCAGCATCGGGCCGAGGATGCGCCAGCGCTCGAAGCGCGTCCGCGCCCAGAGCATCCCGCGCTCGATCATGGGCAGCAGCCCGGCACGGACCAGGGACGATTTGCCGGCGCCGCTGTTGCCTTCGATCTGCAGCCAGCGGTAGTAGGCGGTCCCGGCGCCGTCGTGCAGGCCACCGGGATTTCTTCCACCCTGGTCGCCGAGCGCGGCGAGTGCTTCGAGCGTCTCCTTGCGCCGCCCGAAGAAGAGCAGCGCGTCCTTGCGCTGGAACGATTGCAGGCCGAGGAACGGGCAGCCTTCGAACCGGACGGTCTCGTTGCGCCGGATTGCCCTGGACCTCACGGCGTCGACCAGATCAGCAGGCGGAGGCTGGTCGGATGACCAGCGAGTCCACTGATGCAGACTGAGCAGCGGCGGCAGCGCGTCCGGGCCGGTGTCGCCCAGCAGAACGGGAAAGATCGGCAGGCGCTGCGCTTCGTCGTGCGCCGAGAAGTGCCGGGCCAGCGCGAACTCCACTTCGGCGCCCACCCAGCGGCGCACGCCGTCGCGCCCGACGAGCACGACGAAGCCGGAGCAGGTTTCGAGCGCGCGCTGCAGCTCCGTCACCCAGCGATCGCTCGCGTGGATGGAATCCTGATCGCGAAATACACCGAGGCCGGCCTGCTCGAGCGCCGATTGCAGCAGCACGCACGCCGCGGAGTCGGTCCGACTGTAGCTCAGGAAGATCTGGTCACGCATAGGCCAGCAACGCCCCTGTCCATCGCCGCGCCGAGAGCCGGGTGCGCTCGTACGCGCCCGGTCGCCTTATTCCAGATGCGTGAATAAAGTATCAGGTCGCGGCACGCCGCTCAAGCTGGCGAGCCAGCAGTTCGTGCACGAGAGCAGGTTCTTGCAAGGCGCGAAACCTTGAGGCAGAGGCGCAACGAGTCCAGCGCAGTGCAGGACAGCGAGCTACGCCGGGCGGAGCCGGCGCTCATCGGAGCCCGCTATCGACGGCAAGCTGCAGGCCAGCAACGGCCAATGGCAGCAATGCCGCCCACGCGCGGGCTCGCTCGACTCGATATGCGTTCAGTATGGCGGCAGCCTGAACGGCGACCAGCACGCATTGCAGCAGCATCAGGGTCCAGTGCCCGCTGCGGACAGCCCGGTACGCCACCCATCCGGTGACGGCGACAGGCACCACGATCGTGATCAGCGTGCCCCCCACCAGGCTCAGGATGAACCCGATATCCCGCGCTCTCACTTCATCTCCGGTCAGGCATGCGCGGGCGGGGACCTTCAGATCTTCGGTCCGGCGCCCGGGCGCACGATACAGTCAGGTGCCAGGCAGTCTCCGAAGCCCAGATAGCGCGGCGTGCAGGCGGCTCTCGTGGATCGCGGTTAATCGCACGAATTGAATTTCCGGATCGTGAAGGATACGAGCCAGCACGGATACGGGGCCTCGCACATGAACCAGAAGGCGGGGTAGCCGATGAATTCGTTCTCACAGCAGCACTCGCGATAGCACTCGAGATGATGATCGTGCAGCTCGCTGCAATAGGGCTCGGGGCATGTGAAGTCGAGCAATCCGATGGGGTCGAGGCAAGTGCCGATCGCGGC
>Ga0335085_10007337_pt1 | contig 17167 bp, 13 predicted proteins | sample Lox_Sample_45_FD_206712 | JGI IMG/M metagenome (GOLD analysis project Ga0335085, IMG submission 206712) | Soil microbial communities from Loxahatchee National Wildlife Refuge, Florida, United States - Lox_Sample_4.5 | ecosystem: Environmental > Terrestrial > Soil > Wetlands | place: USA...
GGCTTTTTAGAATGTTCTTTTCCGGCCCTCGCCAGCCGCGCTTCTTATCATCATTGCGCAAGCCCTTCTTTAAGGTTTCTTCCGCCACCTCCTGAGTTTTGATGTTGAGCGTAGTGTATACGCGCAGACCTTTTTCCCGCACGGCTTCCGGCCCGTACTTCCTTTCCAGGAACTGCCGGACCTCTTCCACAAAGTAGGGGGCAATCGTGTAATTCCAGCGCTGGATATTCAAGCTGAAGGGAGCAGACAGGGCATCGTGAAGCTGGCTGGAATTGATTTTCCCCGTCTCGAGCATGGCACGCAGCACCTGATCGCGCCGTCCACGTGACAATTCCGGATGCACAATGGGGGAGTAAGCCGTGGGCGAACGCGGAATCCCTGCCAGCGTCGCCGCCTCCGGCAGGGTCAATTCATTCAAATGCTTGCCAAAATAGAATTGCGCCGCGGCCTCAAACCCGAAGTTGCCGTGCCCCAGATCCACTTGATTCGCGTACATGGTGAAAATCTGCGATTTCGTGAAGTACCGCTCGATCTGGATAGCCAGCAGCATTTCCTGGAATTTTCTGCGGAAACTCTTGTCGGGCGTGAGGAAGAGCATCTTGCTGAGCTGCTGGGTCAAGGTGCTGGCGCCCTGCGTCTTGCGCCATTTCAGCAGATCTTTGCCGGCGGCGCGGATGATGCCGAGAACATCCACTCCCCAGTGGCTTTCAAAGTGCCGGTCCTCAATCGAAATCACCGCGTTGCGAAGGACAGGAGGAATCTGGTTGTAGGTCACGATGACGCGGTGTTCCAGGGCAAAACTGCCGATGGCCGTGCCGTCGTCCGCGTAGATTTCCGTCATCACGTCCGGGCGGTAGTCCTCTAATTCGCGGACCTTGGGGAGGTCGGAAGAGTAGACAAAAACCAGTCCTCCCAGCGCGCCGACTCCGGCGGAGAAAAGGACCAGAATCAGGAAAACAAATTGGCCGAAGATCTTCCGGCTCCTTACGTGGCGTGGAGGGTCTCGGAGCGGGGGCACGGAAGTGATGGAGTAAAAATCTGGAGGCATCAGTGGTTCATCCGAATTTCATTTTAGGCGCACGCCGCGTAGCAGTCAAACCCGCGATGAGAACATGGCCCATCATTCATTGTTGCGTGTCACACAGAAAGCTGATAAAGACGGAGGACGAAGGCATTTTATCCAAGGTACCCGCGACCCGTTTCGAAAGGTGACCCGGCGCTATGAACCGCCGCTGGATTGTTCTCTCCCTCGTCTTTTTCGGCATCCTCATTAACTATATCGATCGCGGCAATCTCAGCATCGCGGCGCCCTCCATCATGCGGGATTTCCGCATCACGCCAGCCACAATGGGGGTGCTCCTCTCAGCCTTTTTCTGGACTTATGCCGCATTTCAGATCCCCGCCGGCGCCCTCGTGGACCGCTTCGGCATCCGCCGGTCGTACGCGGTTGGATTCCTTGTCTGGTCGATCGCATCGGCTGCCATCGCCCTCAGCCGCGGGACAGGTGACATCATCGGCATGCGCATGGTTCTGGGCCTCGCTGAATCCGTTGCTCCGCTGGCCAGCATCGCCTTCATCCGAAATAATTTTGCCGGGAAGGACCAGGGGTTGCCCACATCGATCTATATTGCCGGCCAGAATATCGGTCCCGCGCTGGGGGCGCTGGTGGGAGCGTTTCTGTTGGACCGATTGGGATGGCGCATGATGTTTGCCATTACCGGATTAGGGGGGCTGATTTGGTTGCCCGGCTGGCTGTCCGCCGCCCCGTCCGACGGATCGCGTGCTGTGCGTCAGGCGGAGAAGGCGGCTGACGATCTGGCCGCACCCCGGCGGTGGACGTGGCGCATGCTCCTGGCCAACCGGATCTTTTGGGCCATGTCATTGTCCATCCTGTTGTCCTCCTATTACTGGTATTTTGTTTTGACCTGGATACCCAGTTATCTGATTCTCTCCCGCGGGTTCTCAACTCTCGGAATGGGAAGGGTGGTTTCGACAGCACTGTTTACGATGGCCATCGTGAACGTCTTGGGGGGCGCGGCGGTGGATAAAATGGCGGCGCGGATCGGTGTGTTCCGCGCCCGTTTATGGTTTGCGGCGGTGGGATATGCCGGGACAGCGGCGATTTTACTGTTGCTGGTGACACCCGATCGGTCCTGGGCACTTCCCATCCTCACGTTTTCGATGGGTGCGACCGGAATCGGGAATTCGAACTTCTGGACGATCTCGCAACACGTTCCGCCGAAGAACCTGGTGGGCCGAACGATCGGATACCTGAACACGGTCTCCGTGGCCGCAGGCGCCGCGGCGCCCGTTATTACTGGATGGATACTCGGGCCGCAAAGGCATTTCGGCCCGGCGATTCTCGTCGCGGGCGTGTGTCCGGCTCTGGCCGCCATCTGCTTGCTTGCCGCGGGGTCCAAGGGGCTCGAACGGATGAAAGCGCTGCTGGCGGGAGAAGTCTGCGCGGACGCTTAGCCGCGAACTCGCCAGTTACCGGCGCTAAAAAAGGAGCATGACCACGCGCGCGGCGAGGCTGATGAAGACAGCGATTGCCAGCAGCGCGGTGGAGGCCGCGAGCGTCAGTCGCCAGCCGAGTTCGCGCATCATCGAGGCCAGGGTGGCCATGCAGGGAAGGTAGAATGTTACGAAGAGGGTGAATATGAGGATTTGCACCGCGGTCATCACACCCAGCACATGCGTAGTGCCGAGCGCTTGCATCAGCATCAGCAGCGAAAGTTCCTTGCGCAGCACGCCGAAAATCAGCGTCAGGCCGACCGACCGCGGCAGCCCCAGGAGCGTCGTCAGAGGCGAGAGCACGGCGTTGATTCCGTGCTGCCACCCGTAATAATCCACCAGGCTCAGTAACACGCTGCCCACAACTAACAAGGGAAACGCCACCAGCACGAACTCCCGCAACCGCCACCAGGTTTTCAGCGCCACCACGCGCGGCGCGGGCACGCGATAGGCGGGAACTTCCATCAACATGCCGGGTGAAATCTCCGGCCAGATGCGCGCCAACAAGGTCCCCGAGACGGCCACCACGATGATGTTCAGGAGGTAGATGCCGAGGGCGTAATTCGCGCCCAGGTAGAATCCCACCAGCGCGAAAATCACCGTCATGCGGGCGGAGCAGGGCACCAGAACAGCCAGAAACGCCGCGATGAAGCGGTCACGCCGCGAGGTGAGAATACGCGTGGCCATCACCGCCGGAACACTACATCCATATCCCACGAGCACGGGCAGGGTGGCGGTGCCGTGCAACCCCAGTCGGTGCATGGCCGCGTCCATCAGGTATCCGACGCGCGACAGATAGCCGATGTCTTCCAGAATCGCCAGCCCCACCAGAAACGGCAACAGATAGGGCAGCACAATCGCTACCGCTCCCGCCGTCCCCAGAACCGCTCCCTTGGCGCTCGCAAACAGCGCGCCTTGGGTGTTCATGTGCGCCGCCAACGCCGCCACCAAGGCGTCGAAAAGATTGAGGATGCGCGCCTCGCCCAGCTTCCCCACGTCGAAAATCAGCCGGAAGAATCCCAGGAAGACGCCCATAAGTACGGCATAACCCCAGATGGGATGCATTGCCAGGCGGTCCACTTGCTCGCGCCAGTCGGCTCGCGGCCTGGCGATGTGCACCACGCGCTCAAAGAGCGTCAGGCAGGCCGCATGCCGCGCCGAGGAGACCGCCGCATCGGCGGGCAACCCCGTGCGCACGGCGATTTCCGCCTGCGCCCATTCCACCGCCGGCGCCACTTCCGGCTCCTGACGCCGGATTTGTCTGGGATCGCTCTGGACCCATTGCAAAGCCCGGAAACGCGCGGGAGGGAACGCTGACATTGGCGATGGGTGATTGGCGATTGGTGAATGCAACTGCGTGGGCTGGGGACGGGCCAGCGATTCTGCCGGGGGCAGAACAGGAAGAACCGCCACCGCCACCACGCGCGGGCCTTGTGAGCCTTCCATTGCTGGGGGATGGCCGGAACACGCCGGCGAACAATGCCCTGCCGTGCAAGACAAGGGGCCACGATCAAGGGCGGATGAGTCTCCTGACTGCTGGCTCCAGACACCGGACTGCTTGGGAACAGTGACCGGTCGCCCCCGCGCGCGTTCCGCGATCTTTTCCGTCAACTTTTTTACCGTGCCTTCCACTTCCGGCGCGTAAACGAAGGCGTGCGGGCGGTTGATATCTGCAGCCTGCTGTGCTGTGCGGAAGGTTTCCATGATGCCGCGGCCGCGGGCTCCAATGGCCTCCACCACGGGCACACCCAGGGCGAATTCCAAAGCGTGCGTGTCGATGGTCATGCCTTTGCGCGCCGCCTCGTCCATCATGTTCAGGCAGACCACCATCGGCGATTCCAAGTCCAGCAACTCGAGTGTTAACTCGAGGCTGCGGGCCAATTGCGAGGCGTCAATGACATTGACGATGACGTCCCAGTCTCCCGCCAACAAATAATCACGACTGACCTCTTCCACGGCGGACGTGGGGGTCAAGGAGTAAAGTCCAGGGAGGTCAGTGAGTTCCAGCACCTCTCCGCCTACCCGCGCCTGCCCGTGGGTGTACTCCACCGTGGTGCCGGCAAAGTTTGAGGTAAGCGAGCGGTAGCCCGCCACTGCATTAAAAAGGGTACTTTTGCCTGAATTGGGTTGGCCGACCAGTGCGACCTTCACGGCAGGACTTCGACGCGGATTTTTTCCGCCATTTGCTTCCCGACCGCAACCTGAGTGCCCTTATTGTCGATCATCAGCGGACCGCCAAAGGGGGCACGGCGCAATACCCGGACGCGGTCGCCGGGCTGTATGCCCATCTGGTTGAAGGAACGGCGAACTTCCCAACCGCCAGTGATTAGAAGGATTCTAAGTTCTGCGTGGTCTCCTGCTTCGTAGAGGTTCATCGGTGAGCCAAAGTTCTCGGTGTCGCGCATAAGATCCCTAATAACGCAAGAGGGGTTCCAGACTGGAGACGAATCTTCCAGGAAATCGCCCCGACCGAAAGTCGCTAATTGCAAATGATTTGCAACTGACCTTGGACCAAATTGTCCGTTAAGTACGGCCTTTCTAACGATCTAAGGGGAGTGGGATTTCACGCCATAGGGTTTACGGCAGGGGGTGCTCCCACAGCACCTTTGAATCTTAGGAAACCTCCGTTAACCCCTTATTACCCCTTGTCAAGCGCATGTAACCGAGCCTGGACGCCCCCGAGCCAAGTTTCGTCCTTTACGCCGGGAAGGTTCGCCCGAACGTTCTCAATTCCCCCGCGCCGCGCCGTCTCCGCCAGAGTCGACGCCACGGCCAGGTCTGGCGCGGCTTGCGGAATGGTAATCCCCACCAGACTGGCGAGTTCGCCCGCCACCGCCGCCGCCAATTCCGCCGTCTCCAGCGGCGCCAAGGAAGCCTGCTTGCTCGCTGCCTCAATGGCCTGCTGGCGAGCGGCTTGCTCCGCCTCGGTGGATTTGGGTAACCTGAATGCGCGCATGACGGCTTCGTAACTCTGGGGGTCGAGATCGACGATTTCCATCAGCCGCTCGCGCCGCGCGGCCAGGCGTGTAAGTGTGGCCGTCAGTGCGGGGTGGTGGGCGCTGAGCGATTTCCGTTTAAGCGACACGCCGCAAACCATTTCCCCCAAGCCCGCCGCCAGCGCACCCGCCAGCGCCGCGACGCTGCCGCCTCCGGGGGTCGGTGTCGGGGCCGCCACGGTGTTCACGAACTCCTCCACCATCGCCCGCAGTGGAGCCTCAGGATGGGCGGTTTGCCCCGCCGTCATGTAAGGCCGGCCGGTGTTCGGCCCAGGGCCAGCGCCACTGGCCCCTACAACATTTTCCAGACGATTCTCCACAATCAATTCCGGCCGGAAATTCTCCACCCGCAAGAATTGGACTGCGGCGTTACCAAGTGCTCGCCGCGGAACCAGTCCCACAATCTCGCTGCCGGCCACCTGAACGCCCAGAGCCGCCGCTTCCCGGGCCACCGACTCAAAAACCGTAGCCATGGAGGTCGTCTCATAATCGGTCAGGTTTATTGATACCTGCGCCAGGTTCCGGGCTTTCAATTCCACTCCCATGGCCTTAACGCAGGGGAATCCGCCGCTCGAGGCTCGAATCTTCTTGGCGATGGCCTTGGCCAATGCAACGTCGGGTGTATCCAGGTTGATGTTGTAAGCAATCAGGAATTTGCGCGCTCCTACCACCGTCGCGCCCGCCGTAGGGTGCAGTGCCGCCTCGCCGAAATCCGGCAGGCGTGCCGGGTTCGTGCCGATTTCTTCGCGCACTCCTTCGAACTGGCCGCGCCGGATGTTTTCCAGATTGACGCGTTCCGGCTTGCGTGCCGCCGCCTCATACAGATATGTGGGGATTTTGAAGCGTCTCCAGGTTTCCTCCGCCACCCATTCCGCGATGTGGACGCAGTCTTCCAGGGTGACGCCGGCAATGGGCACAAAGGGCACGACGTCGGTGGCTCCCAGGCGCGGGTGCGCTCCCTGATGATGGTTCAGGTCGATCAAGTCCGCCGCCTCGGCGATGCCGCGCAGTGCCGCTTTGCTTACGCTCTCGCGGGTTCCGACAAAGGTAATCACCGAGCGGTTGTGGTCACCGTCCATCTCCCGGTCGAGCAGGTAAACGTCCGGCCCGGCGAGGAGAGCCCGAACGATCGCTTCCACCACCGCAGGATCACGGCCCTCGCTAAAGTTGGGTACGCATTCGATGAGGGTTTGCATTTGGGAAATGTACCACGAGAAGAGGGGGTAGGGGTGCATCGATCGTCGATGTCATCGGTTTTGAGCCTTCCTGGGACTGCCTAACCACCTTTGTTTCCATGAACATTCTGGAAATTGAATCCAACCGTTGTCTTTTCAATGACATTCAGGGTTCGTGGGGGTGCCTCAGCAAATAACCCTTTTCTTTTCATGAGAATTCCAGAAAGAATGGCTAACCTCATTGTTTTTCAACAACATGATGGCCTCACTCGGAAGTCACCTTTCGTTATCAATCACATTCCGGCTTCGTTTGTCGCAATCTCTCTCCCCCGCAAGGCCACCCATTCGATAAGCTCTCCGCAGCTCCATCACGAGCGCGCAATCGGCTTGGTGAATCATCCGGACCAAGCCCTTGAACAGGCGTGAGCCGGCCTCCTTCGGAGTCAGAATTTCCCGCGCGGTCCGGTCCAGCTCATCGGGCGGAGTCTCCATCAACAACATCATGAAGTCGTGATAGAACCGCGACCGCGGCCCGTTGCCCAGTCCATTCAGGCGGGCCTGGGCCTTCCCCCGAGTGGTGCGCGGGCCGGTGGATTTCCGGGCATTGCGGCGATTGGCTTCCATGCGGGCAGGAGTGAGAGTGGGGGACTTGCGCAGTGACATGGCGGCACCTCGCGATTAACTACCCACCTAGTATACACCATAGCCTAAATTTGTCAAGAGACAGATTGTCCCCGCACGGCCGAGCCGCAGGCCAAAAACGAATTCCCCACAGACGAATTCGGGAAAGCCTATCTTCTGTTCGGAGTCCCGTGCGCGCTTTCCGGGGTATGCCTCCTCGCCTGGTTCTGGTCAATGGGCTCGTTTCTCAGTTCGATTGTTCCGCCGTCACGGAGGCTGCGGAGAATCCACCTCGCTGCCCTTGAATGCCCGCCCAAGAAAAAAGCGCTTGCGCCGTTACCTCGGGCCGTGACTTCTTTCGCCCCTTGCGGGGCTTTGGGGGGATGGGAATGCGCCATCCCCACGGCTTGCGCCATGGGCTACAGTCTTCCGCCCGCTTCGCGGGCTGACGCCACATCCAAAGATTAGGAGGAGCGCAACTGCTCGGCGTGCATCGATCGAAGACCCATCAAGGCCGGCCATATGCTAAATCCTGATAACTGACGACGGACAACGGACTACGGACGCGCGCAAATAACCCTCCCCCGCTTCACCGTCATCCCACAATGATTCACCGCGAAGTAATAAGGGATTTCGCGGTAATCCTCAACGTCCAGGACAATCAAATCGGCCTGCTTACCTGCTTCCAGGGACCCGATGCGGTCGGCGCGGCGCAGCGCGCAGGCGCCATTGATGGTCGAGGCGGTGATGGCTTCCGCCGGCGTCATGCGCATCTGCGTACAGGCGAGAGACATAATGAATTGCATGTTCAGCGTGGGGCTGGTGCCCGGGTTGAAATCCGTGGCCAAAGCCACCGCGGCTCCGGCCGCAATTAGTTTGCGCGCGTTAGGGTAGGTCTTTAATCCCAGATGGAAATTAGCTCCCGGCAGAAGTGTGGCGACTACGCCCGAGCCTGCCAGCGCGTGAATATCTGCGGCAGACAACTGGTCGAGATGGTCGGCGGAGGCGGCGCCTAATTCGATGCCGAGGCGCGCGGCGCCGGTGCGGGAAAGTTGTTCGGCGTGAATCCGCGGCACGAGGCCGAACGCGCGGCCCGCCTCGAGCACGCGGCGGCAGTGTTCCACGCTGAACGCGCTCCGGTCGCAGAAGCAGTCGATGAATTCCGCCAATCTCTCTCGCGCCGCTTGGTTCTTGGGCGTTGTAGCGCCGCCCTTTAGGGCGGCATGTGCCGGGCTAAAGCCCGGCGCTGCTTCAGGCGCTGCACCAACCCCCGCAGCTAAAGGAATCAGTCGCTTGATGACTTGGTCTACATATTGCCGGGGCCGCCCGCGAAAACTCGTAGGGAGTGCATGGAGGGCAAGAAGCGTGGGAACCAAATCCAGAGTCTGACCCGCTTGCAGCAGTCTTATGACGCGCAGGATCTTTATCTCCTGCTCGAAGTCCAGCCCGTAGCCGCTTTTCACTTCGAGAGTGGTGGTGCCGTGGGCGGCAAATTGGGTGAGGAACTTCCGCGCTTGTTCCGCCAGAGATGAAGCGCCGGCCTTTCGAACCCTTTCCGCGGAGGATTGAATCCCGCCACCGGCCTGAGCAATCTCTTCGTAAGTTTCTCCGCGTAAGCGCAGCTCGTAATCATTCACCCGGCTGCCGGCAAAGATTAAATGTGTATGCGAATCGACAAAGCCGGGCATGACCACGCACCCACGGCAGTCAATGGCCTCGGCGCGAAGGCGCAGGGCTTGGCGCTCCAGCGAGTGCGAGGGACCAACGCGCAGGATCGTTTCTCCCTGGGTCAGCAGGCCACCTCGGGCAATGATGCCCAGTTTGCCTAGTGCCGTACCGCGGCGTGGCACCGGCGGTCCTGACAGGGTGATCAGTTGCGCGGCATTACGGAACAACAATCGAAGTGGAGAAGAGTGGCGCATGGTAGGAGGTCAGGATTCTTAAAACCTCAGGCGGCGCTTACCAGTATTAAGCCCCAAGGGGACGTCCTAACGCAGTCCGGCCGACGGCCTGGGTTCAGCAAGTTTACACCCCACGGTTTTCGAGGCCTATAAGGGTGTCATAGAAACCACCGAGTCGGCGTAGGCGACCATCAGGGCCCATTCCCTAAGCCTAATTCGCCCTTTCAGGCCTTACGCCAGGCAGAAATGGGCTTTGGACCCGGCCGCTGGCCCATAAGCGCTAGCTTAACGAAATTGGCCCTCTCCCTCGGGGAGAGGGGGGACCGCAAGGCGGAGGAGGCCCCACGTTTTGCAGGTCGTGGGGGTGAGGGGTTCGTCCATCGTATGCCCGAGGCCTGCGATTCAAAGTCGGAGCCGAGGACAGGCGATGGGCATCGAACTGCCCGGTAGAAAGTGACCCCTCATCCGGCCTCGTACCTCGGCCACCTTCTCCCCAGGGGAGAAGGGTATCCTCTCTTGGGTATCTGCGAGTTTTGGGGTGGTCAAACACTTAAGTTAGCACTTATGGGCCGTTGGCCTGGGCTGTGGTAGTCCGCCCCTTCGGGGCTCATTCGGCGTGGTGCTCGACTTGACCCGCAAAATCCGAACTCAGTACGCTATAATACCGTTCCACCATATTCCGGAGGTTATCGCTAATGCCCCACTATGAATACGCATGCAAAGAGTGCAAGAAGACTTTCACCCTGACGCTGACCATGGCAGATCACGACAAGAAGCGAGTCGCTTGCCCCAAATGCAAAAGCAGGAGGGTTGAGCAACAGTATGGCTCGTTCTTCACGGTTACGTCCAAGAAAAGCTGAGACCGACAGTGACGAGTGACAAGTGACGAGCGCCCAGCAAAGAACGAAATCGGAAACTGGAAATTCGAAACTCGCGGGGATTTTCGAGTATCCAGTTTCCAGTTTCGATTTTCGCCTCACTCAGTCGTGGCAACTTTCGGTATCTTCACTCCCGCCTTCTCCGCAAACGTCGCCGCTTCCTCATAGCCCGCGTCCACATGCCGCGCCACTCCGATTCCCGGGTCGTTGGTCAGTACGCGATTCAGCCGCTTCGCCATCTCCGGTGTGCCGTCGGCCACGGTGACTTGCCCCGCGTGCAGCGAATATCCGATTCCCACCCCGCCGCCATGGTGGAACGAAACCCAACTGGCCCCCGAGGCGGTGTTGAGCAGGGCGTTCAGCACCGGCCAGTCGGCGACGGCGTCGCTGCCGTCTTTCATGCCCTCGGTCTCGCGGAAGGGTGAGGCCACGGAACCGCAGTCCAGGTGGTCGCGGCCAATAACGATGGGCGCCCTCAATTCGCCGGTGGCCACCAGATCGTTGATGCGCTCGCCGAACTGCGCACGTTCGCCGTAACCGAGCCAGCAGATGCGCGCGGGCAGTCCCTGAAACTTCACATGCTTCCGCGCCAGGCGAATCCACCGATTCAGGATGGCGTTGTCGGGGAAAAGTTCCAGCACCAGATCGTCCGTGCGAAAGATGTCGGCAGGTTCGCCGGAGAGCGCCGCCCAACGGAACGGCCCGCGGCCTTCACAAAACAAGGGCCGAATGTAGGCAGGAACGAAGCCGGGGAAATTGTAGGCGTCTTTCACTCCCCCGTGTTCGAAGGCCACGGTGCGGATATTGTTGCCGTAATCGAACGTGGCGGCGCCGAGTTTCTGTAATTCCAACATGCCCGTCACGTGCCGCGCGATCGAATCGTACGAACGCTTCAGGTAATCCTCGGGATTCTGGCGGCGGAGTTTGGCGGCTTCTTCCAGGCTCAGCCCCGAGGGAACGTAACCATTCAAAGGATCGTGCGCGCTGGTCTGGTCCGTAAGCAGATCGGGAACAATGCCCCGCCGCGCCAGTTCCGGGATGACGTCTGCGCAATTGCCCACTAATCCCACCGACACAGCTTGTTTTTGGCGCACCGCATTCTTGAGGATGCGGATGGCCTCATCCAACGAATTCACGCAGATATCGCAGTAGCCTTGGCGGATGCGGCGCTTGATGCGCTCCGGCTCAACTTCAATGCCGAGAAAGGCGCCGCCGTTCAGGGTGGCGGCCAGCGGTTGCGCTCCGCCCATTCCGCCCATGCCGCCCGTCACTACCAGTTTGCCCGCCAGGTCGCTGCCAAAGTGCTTCAGCGCGGCGGCGGCGAAGGTTTCATAGGTGCCCTGGAGAATGCCTTGCGTGCCGATGTAAATCCAACTCCCCGCTGTCATCTGGCCGTACATCATCAGGCCCAGGCGCTCAAGCTCGCGGAATTTTTCCCAAGTGGCCCAGTGGCCCACCAGGTTGGCGTTGGCAATCAGCACGCGCGGAGCTGCTTCATGCGTTTGGAAAACTCCCACGGGCTTTCCGGATTGGACGAGCAGCGTTTCGTCGTTTCCAAGATCCTTCAGTGCTGCGACGATGGCGTGGTAGCAAGCCCAATTGCGTGCGGCCTTGCCCGTGCCGCCATAGATGATTAATTCCTCGGGACGTTCCGCCACGTCCGGATCGAGATTGTTCATTAACATGCGCAAGGCAGCTTCCTGCTGCCATCCCCTGCAGACCAGGGTGGTGCCTCTCGAAGCGCGCACCGGCTGGTAGGAATGACCGGAAACTGACGCATGCGTAATCGTGTCCGGCTTTGCCATTTGGGTTCTCTCCCTCGGAATCTTAGCCCATCGTGAACGGAAGTGAAAGGGAAGTGGCGTTGGAGCACAATCACTTGAAATGGCAGACACAGTTTTACATCGCGTTAATGTTCGCGCGAAACCTGTATTTCTTCACCGGCTGATGCTCGGACTCGCCGGCAACAGTAACATGTCACTGCAATAGGCGCAGACCTACAGAACAGGTCCGCGGTACGCTTGCATAAAACTTGACTGGACATCTGACTGGTCATTTAATATAATGACCGGCATGAAAACCATGGAAAAGCTGATCAGCGCTACGGAGTTCAAGGCGAAATGCCTCAAAATCCTGGACGACCTCGGGGCACAAGGAATCGTCATCACCAAAAGGGGGCAGCCAGTGGCCAAGCTCACACCCTTGCACGCGGTGAACAACTCCCATCTGATTGGTTCGATGAAAGGCCAAATTGTTGTGAAGGGAAATATTTTCTCCACGGGCAGAAAGTGGAATGCTCAATCTTGACACTCATATCCTGGTGGCTCTGATGGCGGGCGACGCCAGTCCGGCGGAGCTGGCCTGCGCGGTCAACCAACCCTTGGCTATTTCGGACATCGTTCTGTGGGAGCTCGCCATGCTGGTTCGGAGAGGCCGCTTGACGATGGATTTGGATAGTCAGGACTTGCGGGTGTGGCTGCGCCATCTCACGGTCTATCCCATCAGCCTCGAGATCGCTCGCCAGAGCACCCATCTCGATTTCTCCGCTGATCCAGCAGATGAAATTATTGCAGCTACCAGTGTAGTGGAGAATATTCCCCTGCTCACGCGCGACCAGCGAATCCGAAAATCCCGCATGGTTCCCCTGGCACTCTAACCTGCGCGGGAGTATATTCCCCCCCCGATTTTGGTAAGTAGCCCTTGGATTTCAGGGGCAAAGTGATAGACTCTCAGAACGTGATGGGTTCAAGCGAAATCAAAACCCTCAACGAGTTGTTCCTGACGGCGGTGGCCGAGCACTCCAAGCCGGACTGTTTCCTGTTTAAGACCGAAGGGCGATACCAGGGCGTTTCTTCGCAGGAGGCATTGCGCAAGGTGGCGGCGCTGGCATCGCTCCTGAGCCGCCTGGGCGTGAAGAAGGGCGACCGCGTTGCCATTCTCTCCGAAAATCGCGTGGAGTGGGCGCTGACAGACTACGCGCTGCTGGGCTTGGGCGCCATCCCTGTACCGATTTACACCACCCTGCTCGAGCCGGACATCGAATACATCCTGAGAGATTCCGAAGCAAAAGGAATCGTGCTGGCAACGGAAGCGCAGCTTGCCAAGGTCGTGAACGTGCGGCCTAACTTGCCGGATCTGAAATTCGTTCTGGCCATGGATTGCGCCAACCTGCTAGGAACGGGCGCGGAGTGTTGGGAAGGCAGCATCGCGCTGGAGATGGGGCTGGCAACCAATGCCGTGGAGAGATTCACCGCGAAGGCGCTGGCCGCGAAGCCAGAGGACATCGCCACCTTTCTCTATACCTCCGGCACCATGGGCAAGCCCAAAGGCGTTATCCTGACCCACGCCAACATTGTTTCCAACGTGCTGGAGTGCGCGAAACTTTTTCCCCTGACTCGCAATGATGCGGGCATATCGCTGCTGCCCCTTTCCCACATTCTGGAGCGGACGCTCGATTACCTTTGTTTTTGGAGGGGTGTATCGATCGCCTACGCGGAGAACCTGGACTCCCTGCCGCTGAATCTGCGCGAGGTCAGACCCACCTTAATGGGCGTGGTTCCACGCGTGCTTGAGAAGATTCATGATCGCGTTATGGAAGTCGTCCGCACCGCGCCCCCGGTAAGGCAGAAAATCTTTTACTGGGCTCTGGGAGTGGGAAAGCAATCATTTCCCCATCGGCTCAAGGGCCAACATTTGCCGCTGGGGTTGCGCCTGAAGCATGCCATCGCTGACAGGTTGATCTTCTCCAAGGTGCGCGAGCAATTGGGCGGGCGCATCAGTATTCTGGCTTCCGGCGCGGCTCCGCTGGCGAGGGAATTGGCCGAATTCTTTTACGCCATGGGCTTGCCGGTGTACGAGGGTTATGGCCTTACGGAAACCTCACCCGTGATTGCCATCAATTATCCCGATCACACGAAACTCGGGACCGTCGGCCCTCTGCTCCCAACTTCCGAAGTCAAGTTCGGGGAAGAAGATCCCGACCCGGAGGGTGGGGCAGGTCGTGAAATTCTGGTGAAGGGGCCCAACGTCTCACCCGGGTATTATCACATGGAGGAAGAGAATCGGGTTGCGTTCGAAGACGGATGGTTCCACACCGGCGACCTGGGATCGATGGACGAAGAAGGGTACCTCCGCATTACCGGCCGCAAGAAAAACCTCTTCAAGACCTCAGGGGGAAAATACGTTTGCCCGGAAAAGCTGGAAAACCTCTTCCAGAGTCATCCCTATATCCACCAAATCGTGGTGCTGGGCGCCGGTCGCAAGTTCGTGGGTGCGTTGGTGGCGCCGGTTTTCCAGCGCTTGGAAGCACACGCGCGCGCGCGCGGCTTGACTTCTCAAACGCGCGAAGAACTGGTGGCTCGTCCGGAAATCCACTCGTTCATGCAGAAGCTTGTGGACGAAACCACGCGCTGGTTGCCGCCGCACGAGAGAATTCGCCAGATTGTATTGCTGCCGCGCGAACTCACTATGGGGGACGGCGAGGTTTCACCCACTTTGAAGGTGAAGCGGCGGGTGGTGGAAGAGAAATATCGCGATGTCATCGAGGAGATGTTTTCGCGCCACGCGCCGCAAGTTCAGGAATCAAAAATCAGGGCTCGGAAGCCAGAATAAGACCAGTAACCTCCTGGATCCTGACTCCTCAATCCCCCTAGAAGACATGCATCTTGATGCTCAAGTATTTCTTGGGGTTCTTGCGAAAGTCCGCTAAGAACTCCTTTAAGGATTGGGAGCTTTCGCTCAAATTGTTGAAGAGTGTCGCGTCAGTCGAGAGCTTCCCCAGCGTCCCCTCACCTTGGTCGATGCGCGTCGTAATGGTATCCAAGTGCCCCAGAGTGCTGTTCATGCGGTTGTAGAGTTGCTCGTCTTTAGCTAGCTTTCCGAGCGTCCCTTGACCCTGATTAATGCCGTCGATCAAGGCGTTGCCATTCGCCATGAGCCGGTTAAGGTTGTTGTAAGCCGAGGGATCGGAGATGAACTTGGCCAAACTCCCCTCTCCGTGTTGGACGTCATCGATGACCTTGTTCAGGCGGTCGAGCGTTGCCACGGTTCGGTTGTAAAGGGTCTCATCGGACATGAGTTTGCCGATCGTTCCCTCGCCTCGCTGAGCGCGGTCCACCAGGGCCTGGGCCCCGGAAACAGTCGCGTTCATCTTGTTGTAGAGCGTCTGATCGTAAAGCAGCTTGCCCATCGAACCCTTGCCGGCTTGGATTTGGGTCGTGATGTCATCGAGCTTGGCGGACAAGGTATTGAGGTTCAGGATGACCTCGTTGGTGTTTTGTACGACCGCAGCAATGTCAGCCTTCTCCGCAGTCTTAACTGCGCCGCCGTCGGCAATCGGCTCCTGGCCGGGCGTGCCACGGGTGATGTCCATATAACTATCGCCCAGCAGACCGACGGTTTCCACCGAGGCCACGGAGTCAGCGCGAATCTCGTTTTGATAGGTGCGCGCAATCTTCAGGTCGACCTCCACGGCCCGCTGCCGATCGGGGTAAGGAGAGATCCGGATCTTGGCGACGCTGCCCACGGCAATGCCGGCCAGCCGCACCTGAGCGCCCTCACGCAGATCCCCGGCGCTGGGAAGATATGCTTTAAGAGAGTAGTGCCGGGTGAAGAACCCCACCTGGCCGCTGATAAAGAAAACTCCGACGGCAAAAACGGCCAGGCTGACAATCACCATGATGCCGACTCGAAGCTTGGCCCACTGTACACGCTCGTGTTGAGGCATAGTTGGTCTCCTCCGCGAAGTTCAGAACTCTATTGTAGTTCATCTGTGGCGCTATCAGGGAATCGGGATTCGCGACGCGGGGTTGGGGATTCGCGATTGGGGATTCGAGGTTCGGGCCCCGAATCCCGATTCCTTACGCCAGGTACTTGCGCAGGTACGGATCCGGAGATTGGGCAAACTCCTGCTCGCTCCCCTGAAAATAAACCCCGCCATCGCGCAGTACCAGGAAGCGCGTCGGCCCATGAGGAGAGTTCGAGGCGCTTTGGGACAAGGGGACCAAGGTTTGTTTTTCCGTGGAGAAGACGTAGTTGGCCAGCACGAAAGCATCCTGCAAGCGTTGCGTGACGACTACCGAAGTGACGTGTTGCACGTCGCGCAGCTTGGCAATCAACACATTGATGGTGTTGCTGGTGACGGGATCGAGCCCGCCGGTAGGGGAGTCGTATAGCATAATGGAGGGATTGCTGATAATGGTGCGCGCAATCGCCACACGGCGCCGCATTCCTCCCGATAGCTCTGCGGGCATTTTCTCGATGGCCGGTTCCATCTCCACGAAGCGGAGAACCTCGCGCACTCGCTGTTCGATGGCCGCCTCGTCGCCAAAATGCTCTTCGCGCAGGCGATAAGCAACATTGTCATATACCGAAAGGGAATCGAACAACGCGCCTTCTTGAAACACAATTCCCATGCGCTTGCGGAGTGGTTGGAGGCTGGTCTCGGAAAGGGGAACCAGGTCTTCCCCCTCAATGAGTACTTGGCCGCCGTCAGGCTTCAGGAGGCCCAGCATCAACTTGAGGAGGACGGACTTTCCCGAACCGGTCACCCCCAGCAAGATCAGGGTCTCGCCGGCTCCGAGAACAAAGGAGACACTTGTCAGCACCCGCTTGCTTTCAAAGGAGAGGGCGACGTTGCGCAACTCAATGGCCGGTGGTGCGCTCAAAAGAAGCCAATCCCAATCAGAAACTTGGTGATGAAAAAGTCCATCACCACGATGAGCACCGAGGCGACCACCATGGCCTGGGTTGTCGCGCGCCCCACGCCCTCCGTACCTCCTGTCGTGTGCAGCCCCTGGTAACAACCCACCAGGGAAATCAGGACGGCAAAGAACAAAGGTTTGATGAGACCCTGCGTGACGTCATGATAAGTCAGCGCTTGATAGGCCGAGGTCCAATACTCTACCGTGGTCAGGCGAACCGTGTAATAGCTTACAAAGTAGCCTCCCAACATGCCACAGAAATCCGCCAGGATCGTCAGCAGGGGCAACGTTACCACGGTGGCAACGAGTCGCGGGATGACGAGTTTGCGCAAGGGGTCGGTGCCCAGCGCGCGCATGGCGTCAACTTGCTCGCTCACCACC
>Ga0335085_10007338_pt1 | contig 17162 bp, 22 predicted proteins | sample Lox_Sample_45_FD_206712 | JGI IMG/M metagenome (GOLD analysis project Ga0335085, IMG submission 206712) | Soil microbial communities from Loxahatchee National Wildlife Refuge, Florida, United States - Lox_Sample_4.5 | ecosystem: Environmental > Terrestrial > Soil > Wetlands | place: USA...
ATACACGTGCAGGGGGGATTATGTCGCAGCGTGCTGCTGCTCGCCATTTGGGCGCAATGCTGGTTCTTGCGGGGCTTTTCACCGCGTCCGCAGCCAGGGCCGAAATCGAAAAGTTTATGCAGCAGTGCGGCGGAAAGTTATGCGCCCAATTCCGCGCATCCATTACAATTCCGGATGGTTGGATCGAGGACAAGGAGGCCGGCAATTACTTTAACGCGCAAATGCTGTTGCCGAGGGGGCTCGATTTTGAAAAAGCGCCGGCGAAAATCTACGTTGTCGTGCGCTACAACCGCAATAAGCAGCCTATTTCCGATTTTCTGCCCGACAGCATCAAAGATTGGAAGAGCCGCGCCAAAGACGCCAGAATCAGCAAGCTTGATGACCTCGCACGCGGAGACAAACCGCCCTTTATGCGTCACGCGTTCGAATCGCACAGCCTCAAGGAGCAAGGCTACGAATTGCAAGCCGTCACTACGGATGGCGACAAGGATGGCAATCAGTTCGTGGTCACTGTTACGCTGTCCGCCAACTCGAAAGCAGCGCTCAGCGCCGCGGAGCGAGCGTATTTGGCTATCCTGAGCAAGTATTGATTGTTGGCAGCGGGTTGATGCATCGGTAACAGGGACGATACGAATCTGCGATATGACCATCCCGGCCGATCACGCGAGCGAAATTAACGCGCCGCAGCGCAAAGACGCAGAGCGGCGCGCGCTTGGAGTCGCCTGCGGCGCCCACGCTTTGCACGATGGCTATACAGATCTTGTCTATGTGATGCTGCCCATATGGCAGAGCGAGTTTGGCCTTGGGTTCGCTGCGCTTGGCCTCATGAAGACAGTGTTTTCCGGCACGCTGGCCGGCTTTCAAATTCCGGCAGGCTTTCTGGCCGAACGATTTGGTGCCGCAGCGGTGCTCGCGCTCGGCACGGCGCTTGCCGGTCTCGGCTATGTCTTGGCGGGGTTTAGCGATGGCGTCATATTTTTGATCATGGCGCTGTTCGTCGGCGGCCTCGGCGCCAGCACGCAGCATCCATTGGCATCGTCGCTTATTGCCCACGCCTTCGCAGGTGCACGATCGCTGAAAGCGCTCGGCACCTACAATTTCGCCGGCGACATCGGGAAAATGACGCTGCCGGCAGCGGCCGCGCTCCTGATCATAGTGCTGCCCTGGCGGTACGCAGTCATGCTGCTTGGCGGGCTCGGGGCGGTCGCGGCGCTGGCAATTTTCCTGATAATGCCTCGGGTTCGCGACGACCAGCCGGCGCCACGCAAGAATGAGAGCACCGCGCATGCGGGCGGTGCCGCCCGCGCGTACAGCTTCCCGCTGCTTTTGTCAGTAGGCGTTATCGATAGTGCGACGCGCATGGCTTTCCTTACATTCCTGCCGTTCGTGCTCACCGCGAAAGGCGCAAGCCTGCAAACCGTTGGCCTGGCGCTCACACTGGTTTTTGCCGGAGGGGCGGCTGGCAAGCTGGTTTGTGCCTTCATTGGTGCACGCATTGGCGCCGTGGCGACCGTGTGGGTCACCGAGACAATAACTGCGGTCGGCATCGTGGCGCTCTTGCCTCTGCCGCTCGGGGCCGCGCTTGTGCTGCTTCCGGTGGTTGGCGTTGCGCTGAACGGCACTTCCTCCGTGCTCTATGGTTCGGTGCCCGACTTGGTCGAACCGGCATGGCGCCAGCGCGCCTTCAGCATTTTTTATACCGGTACGATTGGTGCCGGTGCGGTGTCACCTGCTCTCTATGGCCTGCTTGGCGACGCAGTTGGCGTGCCGACCGCGCTGGTTGTGGTCGCTGCGATAGTGCTCGTTACCTTGCCGATAACACTCGTATTGCGGCCGGCGCTGGTTGTGCGGACGTCCTGATTGTCAGCGGCCAGGTGTTGGCCTTGACGTGAAGGAACGATTCCACACCCCGTATGATTGATTTGGAATGCAGGAAAATCCCGCCGTCGTCGGCATCATGACAACCGAGCAGGCAACCCTGCTTCGGAAACTTGCCTTCGATGCCTATGAGCCCGAGGCCTTCCGCCCGAATTTGACCAAGGCCGAGGCGGCGCTGCGCATCGATATGCTTCAGGCAAAATTGAAGCTGATGAGCGAGCCACCGCACACACTGTGATGGAATTTGTGAAATGCCATCGCAGGAACCCCTTCCTGTGGCCCGGCGTTTGCTGTTCTGGACTGGTGTAAAGAGGAGGAACTAATGACATATTTTCGCCATGCCGCGATCGCCGCCGTGCTGCTGGCCGGCGCGAGTGCGGCAAGCGCGCAAACTACCGTCATCACCCGTGAACCGGTTGAATCGCGCACCGTGGTGACGACGACGAGCGAGCCTCTGCGGCTCACGCCGGTTCAGCGGCGTACGGTCTACCGGACAATCGTGCACGAACGCGTCACCCCGGCGCGGCCGACGGTCGAATATCGTGTCGGCACCCGCGTGCCGGAGAGCGTAGAGCTTTATCCGGTCCCGCAAGAGGTCGCAGTCGAAGTACCAGCGATCCGCTCGTATAAATATATGGTGGTAAACGACCGCGTTGTGTTGATCGATCCGGCTACCAGCGAAGTCGTCGCCGAACTGGCCGATTAAAGCGTCCCACCGGTTGAAATTTGGGCTCGGCGCACTCACCGCCGGGCCCAATACTTTGGTACTCAACATTTACCTTGAGTGGGCCGGGCTGATATGCACCGCTCTCGAGGTGCTGGATTTTCGGCGTCGCAAGGGCCATATTAGTGCCCAAGGAGCCTTTGATTATGTCGATGATCAACTACCGCGCCCCGTCAGAACTATTTCCTAGCCGGAGCCGCAAGTCGCGTCGCCCGATCGGATACAAGCGCTTTCCGACCGCTGCGGAGGCCATCCGTTTTGCTATCGAGGAATTGCCGCCAGAGTTGCTGCTGGGCGCATATCTTGAAGTAGAAGAGAAGCGTTTCGACGGCAATGGCATCCGTCAGCTCTATGAGAGCGCCGACTATCCACTGCCGCGCAAGGCCGCCAAGGCCAAGATCGCCGCCGCCAACTGATCTGAACGTCCGCCGGGTCTGATTATCGTCCGCCCGCGCGGACCGCATGGATTCATGCGGGCGACGCCCGCCGGCTTCTTGGCTGCAGGATTCATGCAACCTCTATTGGCACTCGGTCGTTGTTGTGACAGCCGATGGAGGCTTTTCATGAAAAACAGGTATTCGCTATGGCGGGGCGCAGCTCTGGCGGCGGTTCTGGCTCTGTCGTCGCAGAACCCGCTCCGCGCCGAAGACAGCGCGACGGTTCCGACCGATCCGGGTTTCGTTCCGAACACTGGACAGATCAATCCCGGCATCACGCACCAGGTGCCATCACAGTCGGCGGCCTCTGCCAAAATACCAACGCCGAAGGAGGCGCGCACGGCACTCCTGACGCCCATATCGAAACAGCCGTCGACCGGTGCCGCGCCGGCTGCAACGACAGGGACCGCAGCGCAACAGCAACCAGGCACCCAAAACACGGCCGGAATAACCAACGAGCCACCGCCTTCTGGGCCGATCGGTTCGTTCGGCCAAACCGTTCCGGCGAAGTTCTCCAAGCGGAACGATATTCTCGATCACGTGCCAATCATGGCGATCCCGCTGCCGCTCACCGATCAGCAGCTTAGTCAGATCTATGATGCAGTGATGGCGGACAATACGCAGCCGGCGGCCGGCGCCGAGGCGCTCGAACCCGCAAGCGAGTTGTCGCCAGACCAGGCGCGGAATGACATGCATCCGTTGCCTGCGAGCCTGCATGGCATCGATGGTCTCGCAAACCTCTACTATGTGAAAGGCCAGAAAAAGGTCTTGTTGGTCGAGCCCGCGATCCGCACGGTGGTGGATCAGGTCGCTTTCTAAAGAGTCAGATCTATTCGCAAATACCGGGCCATCGTCGGTGCTCGCGGCGATGGCCTTTTTGAAAATTGGCGTCAGCCTGCCGGCCGTTGAGTTTTCGGCGCGTTTTTCCATTGCGCAAGGCTGTCGGCGATAACTTTCATCGCAGTCATTGCCGCGTGGTTGAGGCTGGCGTAGCCGGCAATTTCCCTGCCGACACGCTCGCCTTCGTGGCGAAGCATATCGCGCACACCCTGAAGTTCGAGGATGACCCGGTCGATTTCTTCCATTGACGCTCCGGAGACTCGTCGGATCAGCACGCTCAGATTGTCAGCGATCGGTTCCGCGACGGCCTCTCCATCGAGCCTTTGCCGGCGGAGCAAGGCGACATCGCGCCGGACAAATTCACGGATCTCGCCCTCGAAAGCGGTCGCCGCCTGATCCGCGTCGCTCATCTTTTCCGATGACTTCCGGTTCGGGGCAAATACCTCCGGCCCGGTTTTTTCCGGAACTGCCCTGTCTGCACCAAGCCGCTCGGGTTTGATGGCCGTCATGGTCAACTCCTGCCAAGCGCAAAAATCTTGCGCGAACGCACCCCAGTGCAGCCGATTGCCGCATGCGACTTGGGCGGCCGTGGGGCAGGGCGGGGGCAGCAAGATGGAACTCCCGGAAATAACGGCCGAAAGCCCGAATATGATCGATTCTAACGAAAACAGGCTTGCGCTCCGACGCCGAACCTACCAATGCAGCTTGAAGCCGGCGGTGATGCTCTTGTTGCTGGTGGTCTGGCCGAAATCCGTCACCGCGGTGGTCACCTGGAGAGGGCCATAAAGCTTCTGCTCGGCACTAATTGTGTTGTGGGTGACCGGGTCGTTGCTGGCGGTGGCAAGTCCAGCACCCACCGTTGTGCCGGTAGGCAAAATGTTGAACTTGACCGCCCGTTCGTTGCCGAAAACCTGCGGCGTTATCGGAGTAGAAGCGGATGGCTGGGTCATCAACGGTATATCGTCCGGACCCGCAGATGGTTGGCCGCGTGTTTCGGTGACCGAATAAGTGTCTTGAAGAGTCACTGCGAACCGCCCGCCAAACGGAATCGATTGTTTGAGGGTCGTGCCGAACTTGCCCTGCTCGTTGTATGGATCGACGCGCACATCCACGCTGCCGATGTTTGATACGCCGAGGGACGCCCAGGCGGCTCCCGAACCTGAGTTATCGCGCGCCGTTGGCAGTGGGCGATCAAATGCGCCGCCAATGCCGGATTTCGGCGCACCGAAATCGGCGCCGACCGAGTTACTCCATTCCGTTTGCAGGGGTTGCTTGACCACGATGGTGGAGGACCCGTCCGGTTTTTCTGTGCGGGTGACATCGAAGCCTTTGTCGGGCATTCCGGGCAAGCGCAGTGGCTTTTTTGGCGGCGTTGCCATCGCCGCCGGATCAAAGATCAGCGCGTTAGAGAGTATTGCGCTTTCCTCGGGGGTAAGCGGTGTTTCGAAAGAGAGGGTGACGCCGTCTGTTTGCGGTGCGTCTTGCGCGAAAGCCGGCAGAACGGCGAGAGCGCCGATCATCCACCATGCGCAGTGAGCGCTTGCCCGCATTCAAAAATCTCCCCGAAAATGCCGCTCCGGTTTCTAGCGCGCGATGTTCGACGCGAACCGGTTAAGCATTGGTTGCGCCAATGCCATGGAACTTTGGCGAAGCTGTGGAGCAACCTGGATCATTTTCGGTCAGGCAGCGCACCGCAATTGCCTCATTAGCATTCAGACCGACCAGCGGCGGTAGCATGGGCGGTGTTCGGGCGCCCTGTTCTCGCGTTGGCTAAAAGTCCGAATGATATGAAACCGGAACTTGCTTCGGGAATTACCCTAGGTCGCGGGATCCGGCGCAAGAGGAGACGAACATGCCGGCACTGTTGCCGATCGTATTGACTGCGTCGCATATCGTTATGGCTGCCGACACAATGCCAAAATTCGACATCGAACGGACATGCCGCCCTGCTGCCGTAGCGGGTGTATTGCCGGGGCGCGACGCTTCGGCATGCCAGCGCGATGAAAATGAGGCGCGTACCAAGCTCGAGCAAGACTGGGCCCAGTATACTGTTGCACAGCGTCGCCAGTGCGCCGGCTTTGCCGGACTCGATCGCGCGCCGAGTTATGTTGAACTGCTGACCTGCCTGGAAATGGCCAAGCAAGCAAAGGAGCTGCCGGAAGAATCGAAAATGGGGACCGTCGGCCAGCGCTGATAATCAGGGCTTCTTGCCAGGCGGGGCGTTATAGGGGCTGCTGGACGAGCCTTGCATCTGGGCCAGCTTATAGGCGGAGAGCTGCTTGGGCTTGTCCTTGTCGGCCTTCGGCTTCCTCTTTTCCTTCGTCGAACGCATCTGACCTTTCGCCATGACGACCTCCCTGAAGTCGAGTGACGGCGAATGCTAGCCGGCGCGTTGGCCAGCGCAAGGGGTCAGGCGAGGGAATGCGTGGACTAGGTCTTCGGCGCCGAGGCGCCGGCTGCTTTCAATTTCTCGTCAATGCATTTGTTGACGATATCCGCCCGCTTATCGAGGTCTTCGCGGGCGTTGGCCTTTTCGGTTCGCATCCAGCATTCCCGCGCGGCGCGCGATCGCGTCATCGGCTCGGAGTCCACGACGGGCTCGGCCGGCTTGGCCGCCTGAGCCTTGGGTGCGTCGGCTTCATGCCTGGTTGCGGCAACTTCAGCTTTGGGCGCACCGGCTGCCGATGGGCCGGTGCCATCGGTTTCGCAGCCTGCAAGCGCCAGCGCGCAGGAAGCAGCCAACAGGACGCGTGGGGCGGAGACGGACCTGAGCGCTCTAAGAATCAATGAGTTCATAAACGCATTCCAGAGATTTCGCGCGTGATTCGAGGCCGCCGCAGGCGTGCGGCGGCTATTTGCCCGAAATGGCCCACCCAGGCAACGCCTTGGGCAATTTTAACCAATTCGACCGTTGTGATTTGCCATCGGATTTCAATTTATGGAGACACTACAGGGCCAAAGTTTGTCCCAGGCTCGATCTCATGCACGTCGCCAATATGAAACAACTGATATTCGCAACCGCGATCGCTGCGGCCGTTTTCGGCGGTGCGTGCGCACCGTCACAGGCGGCTGACCTCGGCCGCGGTTACAGATCGGACGCCGGATACGTCAGGACAGGGTGGGACTACTCGAATTGGCGCGACCGGTGCGCCTGGGCGGGCTACTACTGTCTCTATGCTTGGGATAGATACGTCTATTCCTATCCGTGGGACGACCGTCCCTCCGCCCTTGCATACTACTCGCGCCGCCATCGACACAGGTACTAGGCAGGGCTAACGCCCTCTCTTCTTGAACCCTCCTCGCATTCCTGGCCGTCCGAGCTTTGATCGCGGTGACTCCGGCCGTACCGGCTTGACCTCATGCGAGAGCGCAATGCCCATCTCGTCGAGATGCGGTTTGTGCGGTCTGGTGACGGCCCGCCGCAATTTGGAATCTTGCGCAATCACCACGTCACGTGCGGTGGGGTTATCGAGTACAGCCAGCTCGGTGGCGCGCAGGCGCTTGATCTCGTCGCGCAGACGTGCGGCCTGTTCGAAGTCGAGATCGGCGGCGGCCTCGCGCATGCGCGTTTCCAGATCGGCGATTACGGCTTCCAGGTTGTGTCCGATCGTCGCGGCTTCGCCGAACTCGCCGCTGTCGGCGCCGCCGGTGGAGATCAGTACGTGGTCGCGCTCGTATACGCTATTCATGATGTCGTGGATCGAGGTCTTGATGCTTTCCGGGGTAATGCCGTTCGCCGCGTTGTATTCTTTCTGCTTTTCACGCCGCCGGTTGGTTTCCTCGATGGCGCGCTGCATAGAACCGGTGACCGCATCGGCATAAAGCACCACCTTGCCGTCCACGTTGCGCGCGGCGCGGCCGATGGTTTGAATCAATGACGTTTCACTGCGGAGGAACCCTTCCTTGTCGGCATCGAGGATGGCAACCAACGCGCATTCCGGAATGTCGAGGCCCTCGCGCAGCAGGTTGATGCCGACGAGCGCATCGAAGGCGCCGAGCCGCAGGTCGCGGATGATCTCGATGCGCTCCAGCGTATCGATGTCGCTGTGCATATAGCGCACGCGAATGCCCTGTTCATGCAGATATTCGGTGAGATCCTCGGCCATGCGTTTGGTCAGCACGGTAACAAGCGAGCGGAAGCCCTTTTGCGCGACCTGCCGCACCTCGCCGACGAGATCGTCAACCTGCGTGCGCGCCGGTCGAACCTCGACAGGCGGGTCGATCAGGCCGGTCGGGCGGATGACCTGTTCGACGAACACACCGCGTGCTTCTTCCATTTCCCAAGGGCCGGGTGTGGCGGAAACCGCCATCGTCTGTGGCCGCATGGCGTCCCATTCTTCGAAACGCAGTGGCCTGTTGTCCATGCAAGAGGGCAGGCGGAAGCCGTATTCGGCCAGCGTCGCCTTGCGCCGGAAGTCGCCGCGGAACATGCCGCCGAGCTGCGGCACGGTGACGTGGCTCTCGTCGGCAAATACCAGCGCGTTGTCCGGCACGTACTCAAACAGCGTCGGCGGCGGCTCGCCCGGCTTACGGCCGGTAAGATAGCGCGAGTAATTCTCGATGCCCGCACAGGAGCCCGTAGCCTCCATCATTTCGAGGTCGAAGATCGTTCGCTGCTCGAGGCGTTGCGCTTCCAGGAGACGGCCGGCGGCATTGAGCTGGTCAAGACGTTGGTGCAGCTCCTGTTTGATGCCATGGATCGCCTGGAGGAGTGTCGGGCGCGGCGTCACATAGTGCGAATTTGCGTAGATCTTTACGAAATCGAGCTCGTCGGTCTTCTGGCCGGTGAGCGGATCCATCTCCTCGATCTTCTCGATCTCGTCGCCGAACAGATGGATGCGCCAGGCGCGATCTTCATAGTGCGCCGGGAAAATATCGACGATATCGCCGCGCACGCGGAATGAACCGCGGAAAAAATCGCCGCCCGATCGCTTGTATTGCAATGCCACGAGATCGGCGAGCAATTGGCGCTGGTCGATCTTGCCGCCCTGTTTGAGCGTGAACGTCATCGCCGAATAGGTTTCCACCGAGCCGATGCCGTAGATGCACGATACCGACGCGACGATGATAACGTCATCACGTTCGAGTAGCGCGCGCGTGGCCGAATGGCGCATGCGGTCGATCTGCTCGTTGATGGATGATTCCTTCTCGATATAGGTGTCGGTGCGCGGGACGTAGGCTTCCGGCTGGTAGTAGTCGTAGTACGAGACAAAATACTCGACCGCGTTGTCAGGGAAGAATGACTTGAACTCGCCGTAGAGCTGCGCGGCCAGAGTCTTGTTTGGCGCGAGGATAAGGGCGGGACGCTGTGTTGCCTCGATGACCTTCGCCATCGTGAAGGTCTTGCCTGAGCCAGTGACGCCGAGTAGCACCTGCGTGCGGTCGTTGCGTTGGACGCCCTCGACAAGGTCCTTGATAGCCTGCGGCTGGTCCCCTTTCGGCTCGAAGTTCGACGCGATGACGAGACGCTTGCCGCCCTCGGATTTTTCCGGCCGCGGCGGGCGATGCGGAGTCCAAGGTACCGCGCTGAATTCCGGGCGGCCCTCGCGCAGCAGCCGTTCAAGCGACTGTTGGCTCGCGATGCCGCCGAAACCACCCGGTTGGGTCGGAAGATCGGCTCGCGGCAAACGATATTTCGGATCGGTTTTCTCCGGCACGGGAGGGGATTCGTCGCCCAGGCCCAGCTCTTCCGCCAAACGGGGATCGAGCCCGGTTATCGGCGAAGCCGTGTATTCGCGCTGCGCCGCTTCGTTGAATTCCTTGGGCGTGGACTTGCGCGCCTTGTGCGCTTCGGAAAAATCCCGCCGCCGGTCCCATGAATTGTCCGGTGGCGGCTGTAGCCCCGTGCCGGACCCCAGACCCGCGGTGCCACGGCCGATACCCGGGTTGAGAAGGTTCGCAAGTGCGTCCGGAGTAGGCTTTTCGTCAGGGCGCGCGGCCTTGGCGCGCGTGGGCCGCGCCGGATCCTTTTTCGGCTTGTCAGGAATTTTCGCCATTGCTCCGAATATGGGACGAGTCCTGTGGCGAGGAAAGGGCGGCGAGATCAGTAAATCCCGCCTCCCTGCACCGCCTAATTCGACACCATGACGTGCTCGGCCAGATCGACCGTGACCATGTCGTAGCGCGATTGCGCCAGAGTGCTCGCGCCGACCTGGTGAAACCCTATCCTGAGCTGCTCCTTGTCGACGTGGATGCGCAGGTAGCCGTAATTGGTGTCATCGTATTTCTCGAGCAACAATTGCTTCGCTGTGATCGCGGCGTGATTTGACTCCATGTAATCGACTGTACTGCCTGGATGCGGTTCTTCCGCGGGGTGTCCCTTGCTCGCACGCACCAACGGATTGACGTTGTGCCCGCCGTCGCCGCAAACGATGAAGGGCACGTCAATCTCGGCCTTCCCGAACTTCATGATGCGGGTGTAACGTTGATAGTTGTGCGCGTGCGCCGCCAGGAACGCGTGCGGATAGACGCCCTCCTGCAGGCAAATTTCGTCAATTTGCTTGAGCATGATTGCGCTGCAGCCGTGGTTGCCGCCGGTGCCGCCTTTTTTCGGCGCGGGCGAATAACTGTATGGCGGATGATGGGTGGCAAGCAGAACGGCCCCCTTATAGTTCTCCTTCTTGATGCGTTTGAGTTGGGCGCTCAGGAACTTCAGCTGCCTGTCATTGATGCCGGGCCACTTCCCTTCGTTGTTCGAGATTACGCCTGGATCTTCCAGCGAGTTGCTGAACAGCCCGATGATCCGCACGAAGGGCGCGTCGAGTGCAAAATAGACACCCGGCTGTGTCATTGCCGTGCGGTGCAGAGAGCCTGCTTCTGGGGTAATGACGGGATCCTTGGCGCAAAAGTTACGCTGGAATGTCGTCAGCGGCTCTTTGCCTTTTGGCGTTCCGGGAACGATGAAGGAATCGTGGTTGCCGGGAATAGCGAAGATCGGCGCCGGATAGTTGCGGAACGGCTCATAGAATTGGTCGTAGTAGTATTGGGATTCGCCGAAGTTGTAGACGACATCGCCGAGGTGAAACAGAAAGGCGGGCCTGTTGGCTTCATCGGATTGGTTGCAGTCGAGCGTGACCTGATCGGAGACGTGCAACTCGTTGCTGTATTTTCGCACATTGGATGCGCCGGAGTCGCCAAACGCGTGAAAAATAATTTTTTTGGCGGACTGGATCTTTTGCACCACCTTCGGTCCGTGATTGCTGCCGTAGGCATCTTGCAATGGAAACAGATCTGCGTCGGCTATGCGAGATTTGGGAACCTCGACGATGTCTTTCTTCAGCAGCTTTTCGACTTCGTTATATGTCCTGGTGTCGCTTGGGTGTTTCGTTTCGAAACCGGTGGGGCTTGGTGTGGCCTCTTCTTCGGTGAAGATCGGTTCGTGAAAAATGGGCTGGGGAAGTTTGGCGTGCTGCTTTGCAGGCATGGCTTTGTCTCCCATGAAAACGGCTATTAACTCCTGCGTTCAAGGCAGAAATATTACACTTAAAAAGTGTGGGTGAATGTGAGCCAGTTCACGCCGGGATTTGCGCAGTTTTATGCCGCCTTGGCCCAGAGCTGCTTTGATGCCCGCCGCGCGCCTTCGGCCAGCGACTGAAGCTTGAGCCACACGATCTTCGTGTCGACCTGTACGCGGCCGGCAAACGTGCCGAAGCCGCAGTCGACACCGGCAATGACATTTTCGCGGCCGACCACCGACGCGAAATTCATAATGCGGTCGGCGACGACTTCCGGATGTTCGACGATATTCGATGTGGAATCGATCACGCCCGGGATAATTTTCTTGCCTTCCGGAAGTTTGAATTCGCGCCAGATTTTCCACTCGTGCTCGTGTCGCGCGTTGGCGGCCGGGAACGACACCGCATGCGGGCGCGCCGAAAGCACGATATCGACTATGTCTTTGAGCTCAACGTCGGTGTGGTGGGGTGCCATGGTCGAGCCCCAGCACACGTGCATGCGCATTCGCTCCGGAGCCAGATCGCGTACCGCATGATTGAGCGCAGCAACATTCGTGGCGATGATCTTGCGGTAGTCGGCGAGGGGCAGGTCGAGATAAACCATGTGGCGCAGCATCGCGAGATCGGGGCAATCGAGTTGTAGAACGAAGCCGGCTTTGACGATCGCCTGATATTCGCGCCGCATCACGTCGGCGAGTGCAAAAATATAGTCCTCTTCGTTCTTGTAATGGCGATTCTTGAGATAGCGGGCGATCTGGCCCGGCGAGGGCGAGGTCATGAAAATATCCTCGGCCTTCACGCCCTGCATGGCGCGCCTGGCCAGATCGATGTCAGCCTGTGCAGCCGGCCAGTCCTTCCAGTCGACTGGCCCGGAGCATGCCGGGCGATGCTGAAATGGCGAGGCAAACTGTTTGAGCAGTTGCGCAAGCTCGGGGAATTCCTCGTCGCCGGTGCCCATCGGCGGCGCGCTCGGGCCGTCATAGCCGGTAAGCCGCCGCATCACATGCACTGTATAGTCGGTACGGCCTTGTTCCCCGTCGTTGATGATATCAATGCCGCATTCGATCTGCTTGTTTACAACGTGCGCGACTGCGTCCCGCACGGCACCCTGCAGTTTTGCACGGTGCGCGCCTGGGTGTTGCTCTTCGGCCAGCAATAGCTCCACCACTTCCGGCGTGCGCGGCAGGCTGCCGGTGTGGGTTGTGAGAAAGCGGCTCATTTTAGAACCCGCGCACGACCTCGACGACATGCTCGACGTTCGGCGGCGTCGTGAAGCAGTGGCCGACGAGTTTGCGCCACTCGTGGAAATCGGGGGATTCGCGGAAGTCCTTGGTATGGTTTTCCAGTGTCTCCCATTGCACAAACAGCCGGTAGCGCTGTGGCATCTCGTGGGAGCGTTGCAGCGTCATGAACTTACAGCCCCTGGCGCGCTTGAAAATCGGCGCGGCCTTTTTCACGCCCGCTTCGAATTCGGCTTCCATGCCGGGCTTCACGTCGATTTGTGCAATTTCGAGAATCATGTTCGGAGCCTTCGCTGGCAGAATGGTCGCGGCGCAAGCATTATGGTCTGCGCCCCGCGCAGTGAAAAGAGTGCTTCTTCGGCCTGATCGCCAGCGTGTGCGAATTATACCCGGGCGTACTTTCCCCTGCCGAAAAATCGGTCCTTCTGGTCGTCGCTCGCCTTGTCACGGATCGATTTGAGCGTACCGACTTGGGCGAGCGCCCGCTTGACCGCATCACGGGCGGCGATCCTGTCGACCCACGCTTTGATCGTGGGATATTTACCCGGGTCGATCGCGAGCAATTCAAAATTGCGCAACCAGGGAAAGGCGGCAATGTCGGCGATGGTGTAGTCATTGCCGACGACGTAGGGATGCGCGGACAGCTGCTTCTCGTAAAGATCAAACAGCTTGAGGACCTGCGTGCGGTAGCGGCTGGCACTGTAGTCGTGGCCGGGTCCAGCGAATCTGCTGAAATGCACGTGCTGGCCGCTCATCGGGCCAAGATTGGCGACCTGCACGAAAACCCATTGCAACGTGTCGTAACGGGCGATCGGCTCATGCGGGATGAACTTGCCGGTCTTCTCCGCGAGGTAGATCAGGATCGCGCCCGATTCGATCACCGTGTACGGCTTGCCAGCCGGGCCATCGCTGTCGACGATCGCCGGCACCTTCAGGAGCGGATTGATCTTCGCGAACTCCGGGCTGAACTGCTCTCCCGCCCATACGTCCACCGGCTTGATGTTGTACGGCAGCCCGCATTCCTCGAGCATGATGAAGATTTTCTGCACGTTGGGGCTGGTCAGCGCATAGAAGTCGATCATGGTGATTGTCTCGTTTAGGAGGGGATCGCGGTCCTCTATAAACGAACGGATGCCGGTCTGTCTCGCTGTAGCGCCGGCTCGCGGAATAGCCTAGCGATTTTGCCCCGCGGCGCGCACGTTTTCCGCGAGCGAAGCCGCAGCCTTGCGCAGGCAAGTTGGACACAGACAATCCTCGATCCCGGCCTTGGTCATCGGGAGCTTGTAGGGCTCGGTCGCGCACCAGCAATCGGCGTTGAGCCCGCACTCGAAAGCGACACCGCAGCGTGCACACGATAGGCGGCGAGGCGTGCTTGCGGTTGCAGTCGTCATGATGCGAGCCTGCGCGCGGCCGGTGGCAAAGGCAAGATTGTCATATGGCGTAAGCGAATCACTCGTATGGCAAAGGCATGAATTTTGCCCAGCTCATCGATTTTGTCGGCGCCACCGGTGCCATGCTTACAACGCTGTGCTGGCTGCCGCAGGCGTTCAAAGTGATCCGCGAAAAGGAGACGCGTGCGCTGTCATTGCCGGCGACGGGCGCGTTTACGCTCGGCGTCATTCTCTGGCTCGTGTATGGACTGGCGATCGATGATTGGCCGCTGATAGGCTCCAATGCGGTGACGCTCACGCTGATGGTGCCGATCCTGGTGATGAAATTGCGCTACGGGTAAGCGCGACTACTGTGAATCGCCGCCGCCAATATAACCACCGATTCTCCAGCCGGTCGCGTCCTTGACGTAGCAGATCTGGTCATTACCTATCGGGGCGATCGAGTCCACAGACACATAACCGGTCTTGCCGGCTGGCGTAACGACGCGCAAAAAAGCCGGAACGTTTGGACCACCTTCGGGCATGACTCGCACGAAGGCGAGCGAAAGCTTTTCGAGTACGGGCGCATTGGCCTGCGGTGTCGCACGAACTTCAACGTCGGCAGAAACCGGGTAGCCCCACTCGCTCGGATCGGTTTTTGTGCTTTGCATCAGGTCGTTGAAAGCTTTGCCGTCGAAACTCGGATCGGCAGGCGCGCAGAGCGCGCCTTTGTGATCGGGCGAGGGGGATCCGGTCGGATCGTCGGAAAAGCTTGCAAGCATGTCCCAGCCGGCACCGTCCTTGTTGTTCAAGCCGAGCGCCGCCGCGAGATTGTCGGCGCCGGGTCTGCGCTTGTCGGCGCGGTCTCCGTTTTCACCTACCCAAAAGAACCCTTGGCTGACAACAAGCTTGGCGAGACCAGCGCGATCCTTGCGCTGTGCCACTTCGCCCATCTGCTTGCGCAGCGTCTCGAACGCGGGGTCGGCTATCGCCTGTGGTGGCACAATCGCAACGATTTTGTAGGGACCAACTTTAGCGGGAGGCGGCTGCGGTTGGCCTCTCGGCGGGTTTTGTGCAAATGCCGAAGCTGTTCCTGCGACCAACAGGATTGCGAACACGAACCTTAGACCGACGATGCGCATCATTTTGCTTCCGGCCCGTTTGCGGACAGGGCGCGCACGGGCGACCTTGCCGCCGTGAAATCTAACACAAGTTGTCAGGTTCACATCCGCAAGGGCAAAAAATTTGCGGTCCCGGAGCGCAGGATCAGCCGGCGGGACCGCAGGAAGGGGCAACGCTATACGCGGAAACAGACGGAAGCAGTATGTTGCTAGCGTAACGCTATGACGGCACGGTGACATGACCGTCTTCGAGTGAACTTCCGCGCTATAACGCCGTTAAATCCAGTGCGCTTTGCGCGCTTCCGCAAACCCTCAGAGATTCCAATGCCTTTCTTGTCTCCTTATCTCATGCCAATTTTGCTGCTGATCGGTTCCAATGTGTTCATGACCACGGCGTGGTATTGGCACCTGCGCTACAAGGACGTGTCGCTTATTTATGTGATCTTTATCAGCTGGGGACTTGCTTTTATCGAATATTGCCTCGCGGTGCCGGCCAATCGTTACGGCAGCGCCGTCTACAACCCCGCTCAGCTCAAGACGATACAGGAGGTCATCACCTTCGTGGTGTTTGCCGGGTTTTCGACAGTCTATTTGCGCGCACCAATTACACTGAGCCAGGCGTTCGGTTTTGCGTTGATCGCGGCCGGCGCATTCTTTGTGTTTCACAAATGGTGAGCTATCGCGCCGGCACGAGACGCAAGACGCGTCCTGATGCATTGTCGGTCAGCAAGTAAAGCGCGCCGTCGGGGCCTTGCCGTACATCGCGGAAGCGTTCGTGCAGTTCCTGCAGCAGACGCTCTTCCTTCACGGCTTTGTCACCCTTGAGCTCGAGTCGCGACAACAATGCGAATTTCAGCGCGCCGTTTATCAAGCTGCCTTTCCATGCAGGGATCAGGTCGCCGGTATAGAAGGCCATGCCGGACGGCGCGATCGACGGGGTCCACTGCCAGAGCGGACCGGTGACGCCTTCCATGGTCGCTCTGCCATTGCCGACAGGCGTGCCGTCGTAATTGACGCCGTAGCTCACGCGCGGCCAACCATAGTTGTGACCTTTCTCGATAATATTGATCTCGTCGCCGCCCATGGGACCGTGCTCCTGCTCCCACAGTTTTCCATCAGCCGGATTGAAGGCGAGACCTTCTGCGTTGCGCAGGCCATAGGCCCATATTTCCGGCAGCGCGCCTGGCTTGCCCACGAAAGGGTTGTCAGACGGGGCCGCGCCATCAGGTGTGATGCGCACGATCTTGCCGATGTGGTTGTCGAGGGTTTGCGCGAGTTCCTTCGGCGCGAAATGATCGCCCAATGTCACGAACAGATTGCCATCGGGCGCCTGCACCATACGGCAGCCGATATTGAGCCCGCGCGAAACCGGGCCTTGTTGCCGAAATATCGTCGCCACCGCGTCGAGCCGGGGCGTTTCGTCATCTACCAATCGTGCGCGCAAGACTGCGATGCGGCCACCGCCGTCGAACGGCTCCGCGTAGCAGACAAATATTGTGTGCGTGCGCTCGAAGTCGCGTGCCAGCAGAACGTCCATTAGCCCGGCCTGGCTTTGCGCATAGACTTTCGGGACGCCGCCGAGCGGCGGTGACAGTTGACCGTTGCGTCCTATGAATCTCATGCGGCCCGGCCGCTCGGTTACCAACATGCGACCGCCGGGCAGGAACGCGAGTGACCATGGATGGACGAGGCCACCAGCGACAGTTTGAATCGAAAGGCTGCCGGCAGAACTGGGGAATGTCGGATCGGCGGCCCGTGCCAATCCGCCAGCAACCAACGCAATACACGGGACCAGAGCAAATCGCATACCGATCTCCATCGATGGCGCCTCAACTGTGCGGCATCGCCGGCAGTTTCGATAGACGGTGTCTAGCTGTGTGTCTTTTTATGCCGGTGGTGTGGCAGCGACAGTATGGTCAGGCCGCCCATGCCAATGAACAAAACGCCAAGCAAAAGGGCGATGGCGAACAGGCCGCTCTCGTTGTCGATCACGTTGCTCGCAACATCCGCGCGTGCGATTCCGATCGAGACCACGGTTGCGGCGACGAGCGTAGAAAGTGCAAGGGCGAGGCTGGCGACAAGTTCGGCAAGTGCGGT
>Ga0335085_10007339_pt1 | contig 17159 bp, 13 predicted proteins | sample Lox_Sample_45_FD_206712 | JGI IMG/M metagenome (GOLD analysis project Ga0335085, IMG submission 206712) | Soil microbial communities from Loxahatchee National Wildlife Refuge, Florida, United States - Lox_Sample_4.5 | ecosystem: Environmental > Terrestrial > Soil > Wetlands | place: USA...
GAAAAAACCGGTCGTTTAGCCCACGTATCCCCCTACACGGAAGCCGATCTCACCTCACAGTAAGCCTGGAAGTCCCAGATGTTTCTGCTTGCCTGAAATCGGGCCGCTTTTCAGCAGCCTGCTAGTAGCGATAGTGGCTATCTCTGGTTGTCGTGTGATATGCACTCGCGATATGAATGCTCTTCCTTTTCTAAGAAGGAAGGACTTGTACTGGACCGGGGTAAAACCACCGAAAATTTATCATCACTCCGGTGCTCGTCTGCTTTGCCGAGATTGCAACATAGCACCAATTTGCAGGACTAAGAGAAAATGAAAAAAACAGCAGATTACAACGAAGGTCCCGAGGCGGCCAGCAAATTTATCACCGCGATGCAGCAGATTCTCTCAGTGCCGCGCGAGGAGATTATTCGACGTGAGTCTGAGTACAGGAAACGTTCGCTTGCTAATCCCCGCCGACGCGGCCCGAAGCCGAAAGCCTCCATCCCCGCTCCTGCCGTTTCGCCTCAATCTTAGAAAGCCTCCTCGATAAAGGGAGCCTCCTTCCCGGTCAACTGCGCATACGTCAACCGACGCCCTACGATCTGCTGTAGCGCCATCACCGTGCGCTCATAGTCAATGATAATTTCGCCGTCCGCGTGCTTGCGGTTGTTGAATCGGAACGCCTGTTCGTCAACGTAGCGGAACAGGTGAAATGGCTCAACGCTAACGTACGCTCCGCCGATGCCACGTTTTAGTGGACGAAACGGTCTTCCATTTTCCACCGCTCCGCGAGTTCGTCGCTGTAGATTGTCGCGCCTTTATCGACGACGCCCGATACTTCGCGCTGCACCGTGTCTTTCTTCCGATCCGGTACTACCGTAGCGCGAACGCGCTTTTTCTTGCCGTCACTGGCGCGTTCGATGATGCCGAGAACGATAGCCTTGTCCCCCTTTTGGCTGTTTGCTTCGCGCTGCACTTTTAGGCGGCGTTGCTTGTGCATGTTCCGAATCTTGCCGCCGATGTTCGACTCATCCACTTCGATTTCACCGTTCAGCATTCCGCCGGTGAGATCGTCCTGCACGGCGAGGCGCACGCGGTGAAGCATGAACCACGCGGTTTTCTGAGTAACGCCGAGCGCACGATGCAATTCCCACGATGAAATACCATTGCGGCAATTGACAATCTGCCACGTTGCGACGATCCATTTATCCATCGAGATCGGAGAGTCTTCAAATACCGTTCCGGTCTTCAGTGTGAAGAAGGGTTTTTCGTGCTTCGCGTAGCACTTCCATTTGCGCTGGTTCGCCAAATAAACGACGCGATCGGAACCGCAGCGCGGGCATGTTACCCTACCGTCCGGCCAGCGCAACTGAACCATGAAATTGTGGCAGATCTGGTAGTCGGAAAAGAATGTAACTGCTTCGCGGAGAGTAAGTTGAGCGGGTTCCATGGACCCATGTTAGCCATACTTTTATGGTTCGTCAAGTATATTTGTACGTAAATATACTTCACGGACCACGATCGCTCTATTTTTGTAGCAGTAAATGGCCAAAAGATACCCACGTTCAAGGGGAAATACGGGGAATACCCATAGAATTTCGAGTTGACTTGATTTACACTCCAGCCTGTGGCGAAGTGTTTCTACTGCGGAAAGGAAACAAGCCTCTATGTTGCAGGCACGCCGGTCTGTGGCGATTGTTCCGATCTGCTGGAATCCGGGAAGAAGCCACCGAAGCGCGAATCGGGCGACCCGCCGAAGAAAAAGGCTGCTGGATAAGCATAGAAGATTGCGAGGACTGCGCCCGCCTGTTGGCCGAATACGAGTGCCACGCTCGATTCAGTTCGAGCACGGTTGAAGACATCCGCCAGGCGATGGAAAGACCATCGGAGCACGAAGATGTTCAGCGCAGAATTGTACCGGTTCGGCTCCGCATGGAGAATGCCCGCACCAATCTCACGCGCCACAGGCTTACTCACGCCTTGGCCGCAAACCCCAACTGACCGCCTGTGACTTTACCGGTATGTGCCTCAGCGGGCCGCCATGCGCTGAATCCACCAGCCGGCAGATGCTCGCCGACCAGTGAGCGCGGCTTGTCCCCGCGATTTCGCGCAATCCGATGCGCGTATAACTAAGTAAGTGCGCATCCTTGTTGTCGAGGACGAGCGGAAGGTAGCGCGGGCTCTGGAACAGGGTCTTGCCGCCGAGTCCTATTCCGTCACCGTGGCGCATACCGGTGAGGACGGCTTCTTCCGGGTCAGCTCGGAAACCTTCGATCTCGTGGTTCTCGATGTCATGCTGCCCGGACGCAGCGGCATCGAAGTGCTCTCCGCCATGCGCGGGCGCGGGCTGAAGACCCCGGTGCTGGTGCTCACTGCGAAAGATGCCGTCGAGGACCGCGTCATCGGTCTCGACGGCGGCGCGGACGATTACCTCGTTAAGCCGTTCGCCTTCCCGGAGCTTTCGGCGCGCATTCGCGCCCTGCTGCGCCGCGGCAAACAGGAGGCGCCTGTGACACTGCAGCTCGAGGATCTCCGGATGGACCTGATCAGCCGCTCCGTCCGGCGCGGCGCCCAGCAACTTGATCTCACCGCGCGTGAATACGAAGTCCTCGAATATTTGCTGCGCCACCGTGACGAGGTTGTCTCGCGTGAGATGCTGGCCCGCGACGTGTGGAAGGAAACGCTGCGCCACTCACCGCTCGATAACGTGATTGATGTCCACATGGTGCGCATTCGGCGGAAGGTCGATGAAGGTTTCCCCACCAAACTGGTGCACACTGTGCGGGGAGTCGGGTTCGTGCTGAAAGGCGAGAAATCGCGATGACCTTCCGTTCCCAGAACGTCCGCACGCGCCTCACAGTCTGGTATATCGCGGTTCTGGCGGCCGCACTGGTGATCTACGCCGGAACTTCGTCGACGGTACTTGTGCTCCAGCTGCGGGGCGAACTCGACCGCCTCGCCATCGAAGATCTCGAAACCGTGGAGGGCTTTCTCAGCGTCGCGCCGGACGGCAGCGTTTCTCTGCGCAATGATTATCACGATCATCCCTATCCGGCCGAAGTCCAGCAGCGGCTGATGGAGGTGTGGTCGGCGGACGGAAAACTTCTGTATAGAAATGAAGCGCTGGGCGGCCGCGCGCTGGGCGGTCCGCCCATACCGGGCGAAGGCGTGAATTCGTACTCGCAGCGTTCCATTCGTTTGGCAGACGGGACGCCGGTACGGCTGATCAGCCGGCATCATCTGCTCGAGAGACGCGCCACTGTCATTCGCGTCGGATTCAGCGAGCAGCCGCTGTGGGCTCGCTTCTGGCAGATGGTGATCGGACTGATTATCGGGCTTCCCGTGGCGCTCGGGCTTGCCGGGCTCGGCGGCTATTTTCTGGCCCGTAAGGCGCTTAGTCCGATTGACCGCATGGCGCGCCGCGCGCATGAGATTAACGCCGAACATCTTGGCGAGCGGCTGGATGTGGAAAATCCGTCGGACGAACTGGGCCGCCTCGCCGCGGCGTTCAACCAGACGCTGGCGCGCATCGAGCTGTCGTTCGAGCAGCTGCGTCGTTTTACCTCCGACGCTTCGCACGAGCTGCGCACGCCGCTGACGGCTATCCGCGTCGTAGGCGAAGTCGGACTGCGTGAGCAGGCCGCCCCGGAACACTATCGCGAAGTGATCGGCAGCATGTTGGAGGAGGCCGGGCGCCTTACGCGCCTCGTCGACAGCCTGCTCACGATCTCGCGCGCCGATGCGGGACAGATTCGGCTGGTGCTCACGGAGATGGAGTTGCTGCCGTTTCTGCGCGAGGTCAGCGCGCTGCTGGAAGTACTGGCCGAAGAGAAAGCGCAGCAAATCGCCGTCAGCGGAGATGCAGGAGCCCGCGTGCGTGCCGATCGCGGTATCCTGCGCCAGGTGCTGATCAATCTGCTCGATAACGCTGTGAAGTATTCGCCCGCTGGCGGGTTGATTTCCCTGCGCCTGCGCACGGCCGGGCGCACGGTCACGGTGGAGGTCCAGGACGCCGGGCCGGGAATTGCGCCGGAACATCGTGCGCGCGTGTTCGATCGCTTCTATCGGGTGGATGAAGCGCGGTCGCGCGAGGCCGGCGGCGCGGGCCTCGGCCTCGCCATCGCGAAGTGGGGCGCGGAGGCGCACGGCGGGCGCATCGAACTCGAATGCCCCGCTCCCGGAGGGTGCATTTTCCGGCTCGTCCTGTCCGCGGAAGAGCCTCTCGTCATACCTGAACAAAACTTCAGAGAGCCTTCAGAAATTCTTCAGTAGACTGCATCGCGCACGACCGCATATATCTATGTGAAGGTGGCCAGGCTCTATGTGTTCGCATTCGTCTGCGTGCACTTTGCAGTTACCGCACGCGCACAGCAGGCTCCGCTCACCATCGGGCAGGCTGTGGCCGCTGCCCTGCGGAATTACCCGTCGATCCGCGTCACGCAGGAGCAGATGAACGCCGCGGCGGCGGGTATTCGCCTGGCGCAAACCGCATACCTGCCGCGCGTGGACACGCTCGCTCAGGTGAATCGCGCGACCCGCAACACGTTTTACGGACTTCTGCTGCCGCAGAGCATCATTCCCGGCGTCGACGGCGTCAAAGCCGACAATTTCGGCTCAGTCTGGGATAGCGGCATCGGAATTCTGGTTACCTGGCAGCCGTTCGATTTCGGACTCCGCACCGCCAATGTCGCAGCCGCCACAGCCGGGCGCGAACGTGCTCAGGCCGCGGCCAGTCGCACGCAGTATGAAATTTCGGTGGCAGCCGCCGACGCGTTTCTGACCGTGATCGCGGCGGAGCAGACGGCGCAGGCCGCGCGCACCGCCGTTAATAGCTGGCAGACCATTTCCGCGACGACGCATGCGCTCGTCTCCGCGCAGCTGCGGCCGGGCGCGGATGAATCGCGTGTGCAGGCCGAACTCGCCCTGGCGCAGACCCGGCTTTCGCAGGCTGAGCAGGCGATTGAAGTCGCCCGCGCCACGCTGCGGCAGTTCGTCGGCATCACGCCAGGGGGCGGGCCGCGCCTCGATCCGGGCAAACTCGTAACTCAGCTTCCTCCCGAGCGACCCGAGCAGCCGCTTGAAGCGTCCGCCAATCCGCGCGCCGCCGAGCAGAATGCCATCGTCGCCGAGGCGCAGTCACAGCTGAAAGCGCTGGATCGCGCTTATTATCCTCAGTTCTCCATGCAGGGGCTGGCGGCCGCGCGCGGTACCGGCATGCTGACTGGCGGCGGACGGCTGAGCGGCATCAACGGCCTCGCGCCCACTACGCAGAACTACGGGGTCGGGCTGACCGTGACATTTCCCGTCATGGAGAAGTACGCGCTGCGTGAGCAGGAAGCCGTCCAGGCAGCCAACCTCCACGCCAGCCAGGCGCAGTATTCGCTGATCACCACGACCGTGCAGGCACAGTTCGATTCCGCGGTCGCCACGCTCGCCGGGGCGCGGCGCGTGGCCGCCGGCACGCCTGTCGAAGTCTCTTCCGCGCGCGTCTCGCTGGATCAGGCAACTGCGCGTTATCAGGCAGGGCTGGCCCCGATCGACGATGTCGCGCAGGCCCAGCGTCTGCTGGTACAGGCGCAGATCGATGACGCCCTGGCGCGTCTGAGCGTGTGGCGGGCGCGCCTCGAGGTCGAAACCGCGCGCGGCAGCATCCAGCCATTCCTTTCTGAGCTGAGTCAGTAAATGCGTCTTGTACTTGCAGCGTTACGGCGTCCGGTCACCGTGGTCGTGGCGTTGATCGCGATCGCACTCGGCGCCGTGCTGGCCGTGCCGCGCATGCATGTCGACATCTTTCCCAAAGTCGGTGACCCCGCCATCTACGTCTCGCAGCCCTACAGCGGCATGGATCCCGCCCAGATGGAAGGCTACCTCACTTACTACTACGAGTACCACTTCCTCTACATCACCGGCATTGATCACGTGGAGAGCAAAAGCATTCAGGGCGCCGCGCTCATGAAGCTGGTCTTTCACGAGGGCACGGACATGGATCAGGCCATGTCCGAAACCGTGGGTTATGTCAATCGTGCGCGATCTTTCATGCCGCCGGGCACCGTGCAGCCATTCATCACGCGCTTTGACGCGGGCAGCGTGGCCGTGGGCCTTCTCGTTTTCAGCGGACCGAATCACACGCAGGGCGAAATGCAGGACTATGCGCTGAACCGCGTGCGTCCGCTTTTTGCGACGCTGCCCGGCGTGTCCGCTCCCCCGCCGTTTGGCGGGAACCAGCGCACCATCGTCGTCACCCTCGATCCGCGCCGGCTGCAGCAATATCGGATCTCGCCGGAAGAGGCGATCCAGGCCGTGAATAAATCGAGCGTCGTAATGCCTTCGGGCAACATGTGGACGGGCAGCATCGAACGCATCGCGCGCACCAATTCGGCGCTCGGCGCGAATCTGGCTGACCTGCTCGATACGCCGATCCATCCGGTTTCGGGGACTGCCGTCTACCTCCGCGACATCGCCACCGTGGAGAACGGCACAGACATAGTGACGGCCTACGCGCACGTCGACGGCAGGCGCACCGTGTACATTCCGGTCACCAAACGCGCCGACGCCTCGACCATCGATGTCATCAACGCCGTGAAAGCGGCGATCCCCTCGTTTAAGAAAGTCGTGCCGGAAGACGTGGACGTGAGCCTGCAGTTTGATCAGTCGCCTTATGTCACGAATTCGCTGCGCGCGCTCGTGAGAGAAGGGCTGCTGGGCGCGGCTCTCACCGGTCTGATGGTGCTGATATTTCTGCGCGACTGGCGCAGCGCGTTGATCGTCATTCTCAACATCCCTTTCGCGCTGCTCAGCGCCACAATTGCTCTCTGGCTGACCGGGCAGACAATCAACCTGATGACGCTGGGCGGGCTGGCGCTCGCCGTCGGTGTCCTGGTCGACGAAGCCACCGTCGAGATCGAAAACATTCACACGCAGATGCTGCCGGGCGTTTCCCGCGCGCGCGCCGTAATGGAAGCGTGCCGCCGAACCGCGATCGCCCGCCTGCTGTCGATGTTCTGCATTCTGGCGGTGTTCGTGCCGTCGCTCTTTATGGTCGGCGTGAGCCGCCAGCTGTTTATTCCGCTGTCGCTCGCGGTGGCATTCTCGATGATCGCGTCCTATCTCCTGTCAAGCAGCCTGGTGCCCGTGTTTTCCACATGGATCATGCGCGAAGCGCATCGCGGCGAGGAGCACGGTTTGCTCCGCGGCCTTTACGACCGCTACCTGACCCTTGTGCTGCGCTTCCGCTGGCCCCTCGCCATTGCGTATCTGGCGGGTGCCATCGGACTGCTCTACTTCCTCCTTCCTCGCATGGGAACCGAGCTGTTTCCGGATGTGAACGCGCCCCTCTTCCGCGTCCGTCTGAAAGCCCCGGCCGGGACCCGCATCGAAGAGAGCGAACGGCTGGTGCTCCGTGCCCTCGACTTGATCGATCGCGACGCGGGCAGCGACAACGTCCGGATCACCAGCGACTTCGTAGGCCTGATCCCGTCCAGCTATCCCGTCGATCTCATTCATCTGTTCACCAGCGGCCCGCAGGATGCCATCATTCAGGTTTCGCTCAAACCAGATGCGCCGCACGGCGAGTCTCTTCGCGAAAAACTTCGCGCCGACCTCAGCCGCGAGCTTCCCGGGTCGGCCGTGTCTTTCGAAGCCGCTGACATCGTGACCCAGGTGATGAGCTTCGGCTCCCCCACCCCGGTGGAGATCGCGATTCAGGGCATTGATCTGAAAGACGATTATGCTTACGCACGGAGAGTGCGTCAGTGCCTTGCGCCGCTGCGTTTCCTGCGCGATCTGCAGTTCTCCCAGGAGATGAATTACCCCACGCTTGACATCGACATCGATCGCAACCGTACCGGCCAGTTCGGCCTGACTATGTCGGATGTTGTGCATTCGGTTGTCCCGGCAACATCTTCATCGCGCTTCACCGATCCCAATTACTGGCGCGATCCTGTTTCCGGCAACGCTTCCCAGATTCAGGTCGAACTCCCGCAGAACCAGATTCAGAGCATCGAACAGGTGGGCAATCTTCCGGTCATGCCGGCCGGGAGCGCGAAGCCTCTGCTGGATGACATCGCGACGCTGAAGCCCAGCACGATGCCGGGCGAGATTGATCGATATAACGGACAGCGGGTCGTGAGCCTCACCGCGAACATACATGGGATCACCTTGGGAGAAGCCGCCGCGAGAATTAATCAGGCAGTTAAGGGCGTCGGCAATCCGCCGCGCGGCGTGACGCTGACTGCGCGCGGCGAGATTCCGGTGCTGGAGCAGACGATTTCCGGACTGCGCACCGGTCTGCTGCTCGCCGTGGTCCTGATTTTCCTGCTGCTGGCCGCCAATTTTCAGTCCGCCCGTCTGGCGCTCGCGATCGTCCTGACCGTGCCTGCGGTACTGTGCGGCGTGCTGCTGATGCTGCGATTTACCGGCGCCACGCTTAACATCCAGTCATTTATGGGCGCAATCATGGCGATCGGCATTGCGGTGGCGAATTCCATTCTGCTGGTGACCTTCGCCGAGCGCGCGCGGCACGAAAACCATACCATCGGAGAAGCCACGCGCATCGGCGGCGGCAGTCGTCTGCGCGCGATCCTGATGACCGCTTCCGCGATGATCTTCGGCATGCTGCCGATGGCCATCGGTCTGGGCGAGAGCGGAACGCAGGCGGCGTCCCTGGGCCGCGCCGTCATCGGAGGGCTGATCGTTTCAACCTTCGCCACGCTGACGGTTCTGCCCTCGCTGTACGCCATTCTGCAGAGCCGAGCCTCCGTCGCCTCTCCTTCGTTGAGTCCTTTGGACCCCGCGAGCCGCTACTATGATGCGCACTGATTCGGATAACCCGGCACGCAGATCAAAATCCCGGCCACGCTGCCCGGGGGAACAGACGTCAGCTGGTGGAATTCTCCTGTCGCTCGTCCTGTTTCTTTCCGCCTCGCCCGCGTGGGCGCAGAATGCCGGTCTGGTCGCGGTGGTTGCGAAGCCGATGTCGCGCACCATCGATCTGCCGGCTGAGATTCAGGCTTACCTTATCGTTTCGCTGCACGCCAAAGTGCAGGGCTATGTGGACAGGGTGCTCGTCGATCGCGGCAGCAATGTCAGGGAAGGCGAGCCTCTCATCAGCCTCACTGCGCCGGAAATGGACGCGCAGATCGCGGAAGCGGAATCCAGGGCCCAGGCGGCGGAAGCGGAGAGCGTGCAGGCCGAGGCTGGGCTCGCAGCCGCGCAGGCCACGCTCGGCCGCATGCAGGATGCCGCGAAAACCCCCGGCGCGGTCGCGGCTAACGATTTGGTGCAGCTTGCAAACCAGGTGGATGCAGCCAAAGCCCTCGTGAATGCCCGTCAGAAGGCGAGTGCCGCGGCGAACTCTGCCGTCAACGCGCTGAAGGCAATGGCGGCCTATCTGAAGATTACCGCGCCCTTCGACGGCATCGTGACAGAGCGTCTGGTGCATCCGGGTGCGCTCGTCGGCCCGCCGGCGGATCCGCCCCTGCTTGTGATCCAGCAGGTGTCGCATCTGCGCGTCGTCGTTCCTGTGCCGGAAGAAGACGTCGGCGGAATCGTCCGCGGCGCGAGCGTCGCTTTCAGCGTGCCTGCATTTCCAACCCGTACTTACTCGGGTAAAATCGCCCGCGTCTCCCCGGCGCTCGATCAGAAGACCCGCACAATGGCGGTGGAGCTCGACGTCGTGAATCAGGACGGCACTCTCGCGCCTGGCATGTATCCGAGCGTGAAATGGCCTGTGCGCAGCGGGAGCGCGGACCTTTGGGTGCCGAAAACCAGCGTGGTCACTACTACCGAGCGCACGTTCGTGATTCGCATTCACGATGGACGTGCGGAGTGGGTCGATGTGAGGAAAGGTCCTGCTGAGCGCGATCTGGTGGAAGTGATCGGGAACCTGAAGGCCGGAGATATGGTCATGACGCGCGCCAATGACGAAATCAGAGAAGGTAGCGTCATACGGCCGCATTCCTCAGCTACGCCGCGGCCATGAACCGTCGAACGCCGTTTCCGGCGCGCAATTTCGGGCACGAATCCTGACTGCCTTGGTCAGTTCTCCGTCGGCCTTGGCCAGCGCGATCATGTCCGGATTCACAGACGGGCTCGAAGCTCCAGACCGAAGACGGTCTCTTCTGGCCCACGGCTTAGGCAGCTTATCTCCCTCTGAGACCGTTTTCATCCCCGTTGCGCCAAACCGGCATGGGCGATTCACAACCCTAAAATATTTCATAAGTCAAACAAAACAAAAACTCGGAGCCCCGATTTCGCCGATGAAATTTGCGGCGCTCATGCATAATGATTCCGGAAGCGCGCAGTTACTGCGCGTCAGAAGGAGAACCTGAATATGCGTTCCGAGCTTCAACGTCAGACCGCCCGCCTGAATGGCGCCAAATCCCGCGGCCCGATCACCGCCGCCGGCAAGCGTCGTTGTTCTCAGAACGCTCGCCGCCACGGTCTCTATTCCCGCCACATCCTGCGCTCGACTCTCACCCACGCGCCCGATCCTCACGAGCAACAAGACCTCCACCCCGCCTACCTCGACTACATTCACGCCATCGCTCTCGAAACCCGCTTCCTCGCCGACGAAATCGCGCGCCAGCGCACCCTCCATCCCGGCGAGTCCGATTCGTGCATTCTCGCGCTCGCCTACGCTCACCTCTGCGACACCGGTGTCATCGAGGCCCTCTATCGGCTCTATTGCGCAGCATCCCGCAATTGGGAATCAGCTCTCGAGCGGCTCGCATCTTCTGAGCGGGCAAACACTTCGCGGCCCTCCACGCCGCGCGCCCAAAACACGTTTTGCGAAACGAACCCGGCGTCCATTCGTTGCGAAACAGACCCGGCGCACCTGGATTCATTGCGCCCGCATCCCCGCGCCCGGCGCCCGGGTGTAACCCCGAGCCATCCGATCCGCGCCCTTTATCCGCGGTCATTGACGGCGATTTTTCATGGGTGCCTGTTGGCATTCGTTCGCGGTCAATTTCCCGCGGGCTTGCCCGGTGCCGCCGGGTGCTGGTACTTAAGCGGACTTCGCCTCCGCCCGCCTCCGCTAAATCGTTGATTGTAAGTACGATGAGCGCTGTAAATTAACGCAAGAACGATGGCGGCCCAGCCGTCAGAATGATATGATTCTCAGTCAGAACGCGCGTGAAGACTCCATGCTTCCGGGCGAGGCTTCTGGAAAGAACGGATTCGTGACCAAATCGCTCACTATCATCGCCTGTCTATTCACCGCGCAACTGATATGCGCCGCGCCCGCCACTACCGGCGTCGCCGCGCCTGCCATGGACGCCGCCGCGCGCCGCGCGATGCTCGACAAATACTGCGTCGGTTGCCACAACCAGAAGACCAAAATCGCTAACCTCTTTCTCGATAAGCTCGACGTCGCGCATCCGAACGAAAACGCTGAGGTCTCCGAAAAAGTCATTCGCAAACTCCGCGCGGGTCTGATGCCGCCGGCGAAAATGCCGCGTCCTCCCGCCGATCAGCTCAATGCCTTCATCACTTCGATGGAGAGCGAAGTCGATCGTAACGCCGTAACATACCTTCCGCCTCCCGGTATTCACCGCATGAACCGCGCGGAATACACGAACGCTGTTCGCGATGTGTTAGGACTTCAGGTCGACGCTTCGAAGTTTCTTCCGCCGGACGATTCCACTCACGGCTTCGACAACATCGCCGGCGCGCTCACGATTTCCCCCGCGCTGATGGAAGCTTATCTCTCCGCCGCGGGCAAAATCAGCCGTCTCGCAGTCGGAGACGTGACCACGCCGTCGCAGGCCGTCTTCGAAGTTCCTGCCGATACCGCGCAGAATTATCACATCGAAGGTCTGCCCTTCGGAACGCGCGGCGGCATCCTTATTAACTATCAGTTTCCCACCGAAGGCGACTACAGCTTCAAGGTCAAAGGCGTCACCGGTTATTTCCAGGCTGTTCTCGGCGGCGTCAAAGGCGAAAAGCTCGAAGTCCTCATCGATGGCGACCGCGTTCATCTCTTCGACTGGGACAAAGACATCTCCAACACTACCGGCAACGGTAAGGCGACTCCGAAGATTCACGTGAAAGCCGGCCTGCACACCGTCGGCGTGACTTTCGTCGCCACCAACGACATTCCCGGCAGCGAGCTCAACCGCCCATTCGAGCGCACCATGAACACCCCGGGCTCCATTCCGGGCTTCATTTTCTATCCGCACGTCGGTCAGGTCTGGGTCGAAGGCCCCTACGATGCCAAAGGCGCGCCCGACACCGCCGCCCGCCGCAAAATTTTCCTCTGCCATCCCGCGTCCGCGAAAGACGAGCCCGCCTGCGCCCGCACCATCATCGCTTCGCTTGTCAAACACGCCTATCGCCGGCCATCCACGCAGTCGGATGTTGCGTCGCTCATGCAGTTCTATCAGGACGGCCGCTCCGGCAACGGAACTTTTGACGACGGCATCGAAGCTGTCATTCAGCGCGTGCTGGCCGATCCGGAATTCGTTTACCGCCTGGAGCCGGAACCCCCGAATCTTGCCGTTGGAAAACCCTACCGCGTGAGCGACCTGGCCCTGGCCTCGCGCCTCTCATTCTTCCTGTGGAGTTCGGTGCCCGACGATGAGCTGCTCGATGTCGCCGCTCAGGGCAAGCTTCACGAGCCCGCCGTTCTCGAAGCGCAGGTGCGCCGCATGATGGCTGACGACAGGTTCAGCCACTTCGTCACTAACTTTACCGGCCAGTGGCTCGGTCTGCGTTCGCTGAAAACCTTCGAGCCTGTCGTCAATCTCTTCCCCGATTACGACGACAACCTCCGCTACGCCTATCAGCGCGAAGTCGAAATGTTCTTCGCCAGCATCGCGCACGAGGATCGCAGCATCCTCGATCTGCTCACGGCGAATTACACCTTCGTCAACGAGCGGCTCGCGAAGGAATACGGAATTCCGAACATCTACGGGCCGCAGTTCCGGCGCGTGACGCTGACCCCGGATCTCGATATGCGCCGCGGTCTGCTCGGCAAGGGCGCGCTGATGGCGATCACATCCAATGCCGCGCGCACATCGCCCGTCACCCGCGGCAAATGGTTTCTGACAACATTCGTTGGTGTGCCGCCGCCCGATCCGCCGCCGAACGTGCCGCAGATCAAGGATCGTCCACCTGACGCCACCGGCAACTCCCACACGCCGACCATGCGCGAAACCATGGAGCGGCATCACACCGATCCCACCTGCGCGTCGTGCCACAGCCTCTTCGAGCCCATGGGACTGGCGCTGGAAAATTTCGATGCGGTCGGTACCTGGCGCACTCTGGACGGCGAAAGCCCGATCGATGCCAACGGCGTGCTGGTCGATGGCACCAAAGTCAACGGCGTGGCGAGCCTGCGCGACTGGGTGCTGGCCCACCAGGATCAGTTTGTCCGCGTGGTAACCGAGAAGCTGATGACCTACGCCTTAGGTCGCGGTGTGGAATATCAGGATGAGCCGCTGGTGCGTTCGATTGTGCACGAATCGGCGCCTGGCAAATACAGGTTCGGGTCAATCGTGATGGGGATCGTGAGAAGCCCGGCATTTCAGACGAACATGAAGACGGCCGCGACGACTGAGTCGCGTGCGTCGAAGTGAGGATGAGGGAACCAGAATGAACTTCAACACGAAAAAACATCTTTCACGAAGAACGATCCTCCGCGGAGCCGGCACTGTGCTGGCACTGCCGCTGCTGGACGCAATGATCCCCGCCAATACAGCTTTGGCCCAGACCGCCGCGACTCCCAAGCCGCGTTTCGTCGGCTGTTTTGTGCCCCACGGTGCTGCCCCTGGTTACTGGGTCCCCGAGAAAGAAGGCGCGCTCGAAGCCACGCTGCCTTTCAACTGGAAACCGCTTGAGCCGTTCCGCAGCCAGACCGTCATCATGAGCGGTCTGCATTCCCGTTCCGCCGAACCGCCTCCTGGCGCGACGGGCGCGGACCACTGGGTTGCCGCCGCCTTCCTCTGCGCGAATAAGCCGAAGAAAACCGCTGGCTCCGATGTTTACGCCGGCACTACGATCGATCAGATCATCGCCCAGAAGATCGGCCGCGGGAATCTCATGCCCTCCATGCAGCTCGCGGTGGAAGATCCCGGCGCGAATTCGAGCAACTGCGGCGAAGGCTACAGCTGCACTTACACTAATACGATTTCCTGGGCCACACCGACAGATCCGCTGCCGATGGAGCTCAATCCGCAGGTGGTGTTCGAGCGCATGTTCGGCGACGGCAGCACTGCGGAACTGCGCGCCAAACGCCGCAAACGCGACAGCAGCATTCTCGATTCGCTCACCGGCAGCCTTTCGCGCCTCAAAAACGAATCGAGCCCCGAAGACCGTACCCGCCTCGATACCTACACTGACAACGTGCGCGAGATCGAGCGCCGTCTCGACATCGCCATGAAGGCATCGTCCGTCGCGCCGCCCGAAATGCAGGTGCCGATCGGCGTGCCGCAGACTTTCGACGAGCACATCAAGCTGCAGTTCGATCTGCTTGCCCTCGCTTTCCAGGCCGACATCACGCGCGTCGGTACGCTGCTTTTTGCCCGCGACCTTACCGGCCGCACTTATCCGGAAAGCGAAGCGCCTACCTCCGGTTTTCACGGCGTCTCCCATCACGGCGAAGATCCGCGGCAGATCGCGCTGCTGTCGAAGATCAACCAGTACCACATCAAGATGCTGGCGCACCTGATCGCCAACCTTGCGAAGACGCAGGATGGCGACGGCACGCTGCTGGATCATTCGCTGGTGCTTTACGGCTCCAACATGGGCAATTCCAATCAGCACGTGCACTACGATGTGCCGCACGTTCTGGTCGGCGGATACAAGCTTCAGGGCGGACGGCATATCGCCTTCCCGCAAAAGACCGTTCCCACCGGCAACCTGCTGCTGACGCTTCTCGACAAGTACGACATCCACGAAGACCATTTCGGCGACAGCATCGGCCGCATTGAGAACCTCTAGACCATGAAACGCTTCGCCCTTCTTTTATTGCTGCTGCCGGCTGGTGCGTTCTGCGCTGCCCCGTCCCCGGTCGCCGATGCCGCTGAGCGCGCCGACACCACAGCGCTGAAGCAGCTCATTGCGGGACACACCGATGTCAACGCCCCCCAGGCCGATGGCGCGACCGCGCTCCACTGGGCCGTGCATCGCGCAGACAGGCAGATGGTGGAAATGCTGCTGAAGGCAGGCGCCAATCCGAAAGCGGCGAATCGCGACGGCTCGACTCCGCTGTGGCTGGCAAGCATCAATGGCGACGCCCCAATTCTCGAAGCGCTTCTCAAAGCCGGCGCCGATGCCAACGAGCAACTGCCGCTGGGCCGGTCTCCACTCATGGCTGCTGCCCGGACCGGCAATGTGGATGCCATCAAAGTTCTGATCGCCCACGGCGCCAACGCGAATGCGAAAGAAACGCTGCGCGGCACTACGCCCATCATGTGGGCCGCTGACGAGGGTCACGCCGCAGCCATTCAGGTCCTGATCGAACATGGCGCCGATTTCAAAGCGCCGTCGAATCCCGCCGAGCGGGGCAGAGGTCCCGCTCTCGGCAAAGCTGGCGATCCCCGCAAACAGGTTGCCGCCAATGGCGAAGCTCTGAAGAACGGAAGGCCGTCCCCACCGTTGGGCGGCGGTCGTGCCGGCCGTGGCCGCGGTGGCCCAGGCCGCGGCCGTGGCGCTGCCGGAGCAACCGGAGCCGCCGGCGAAGATCAATTCGACGAGAATGCGTTTGGTTTCGTCCGTAATCGCCAGGCCCCGATGGATGGCGGTGGCATCACGCCTCTGGTTTACGCGGCGCTCGCCGATTCAATCGACTCCGCCAAAGTGCTTCTCGCCGCGGGCGCGGACATCAATCAGACCACCAACTATGGCTGGAGTCCGCTGCTCGTCGCCACTCAGAACCGCTACTATAAGCTCGGCTCTTATCTGCTCGATCATGGAGCAAACGTCAATCTGCCGAACAAAGGCGGCTGGACGCCTCTCTATCTCGCGACCGACAACCGCAATATCGAAAGCGGCGATTATCCGGTGCGTAAGCCGGATATGGATCACCTCGAATACATCAAACTGCTGATTGCGAAAGGCGCGGATGTGAATGCGCGTATCAAGGACAGCACCGAAACGCGCACCGTCTTCACCAATCAGTGGCTCGACGAAAACGGCGCCACTGCTTTCCTGCGCGCCTCCCAGTCAGGCGATATCGAGCTGATGAAGCTGCTGCTCGCGCATGGGGCCGATCCGAAGATCGAAACCGCCCTCCACGTCACCGCGCTGCAGGTTGCAGCCGGAATCGGCTGGGTCGAGGGCATCACCTATGAATGGTCGCCCGAAGCCACGCTGCAGGCCTGCAAAATGCTTCTCGATCTTGGCCTCGATCCGAACGCTCAGGCTGACACCGGGCGCACCGCTCTGCACGGCGCGGCGCACAAAGGCCGCACCGACGTCATTCAGCTTCTCGTCGATCACGGCGCGAAGCTCAATGTTCGCGATTACGGCAATACCGATAATCGCGGCGGCAAACTGGCTGTCCATACATGGGAGCCGGTCGACTATGCCGACGGACTCGTGCGCGTCGGCGTGCAGTCCGCCATCGGACATCCGGACGCCGGCCTGCTGCTGCGCAAGCTGATGATCGCCCAGGGGCTGCCCGCGCCTCCGGTCGGCCGCACGTTGGAATCGATTTGCATCACCGAAGCCTGCGAATAGCTGCGGGGTTGTTCGTCACCATCTCCGCGTTCGCTCAGATCGCCGGGACGATCGTCGATCCCGACAACGCCGCTGTTCCGAACGCCGTCATTCAGGCGACGAACACAGCGACGAAGGTCGTTTACAAAGCTCCGGTCACGTCCGGAGCTTTTTCGTTCAGTGCGCTCCCGCCGGGCAAATACAACGTTGCCGCGACCGCGCCGGGCTTCAACGCCTACTCCGAAGAAGTGACCGTCACGTCGAAGCCCGTTCGGCTCGACATCCGCATGGTCGAGTATCAGTTCGGCACGCTCGGCGACGGCCGCGAATTCCAGATCGATCGCACCAGCGCGCACCCGGCCCCGACGAGCGCGGTGCCGCGCGCTGCCGATGGTCATCCTGATCTGACGGGCGTCTGGTACGCACAGCGCCCCATCGATCCAGGCAAGCCGGAGCCGCTGCCGTGGGCGCAGAAGCTCTATGACGAGCGCGTCGCGAGCAACTCGAAGGACTCGCCCGGC
>Ga0335085_10007341_pt1 | contig 17151 bp, 14 predicted proteins | sample Lox_Sample_45_FD_206712 | JGI IMG/M metagenome (GOLD analysis project Ga0335085, IMG submission 206712) | Soil microbial communities from Loxahatchee National Wildlife Refuge, Florida, United States - Lox_Sample_4.5 | ecosystem: Environmental > Terrestrial > Soil > Wetlands | place: USA...
ACGTTCCTGTCTTGGTGATACTTGCCGGAGGTCATCCGGTTCGGGTTCTCCTCATCCCTGCGGGATACCCGAGTATCATGCTTTCACCAACCCATATCGGGTGTGGTGCGTACGGCTCTAATGTTTTTTTCCAAAAGAACTATCACTTATCGAAATAGGTAATCCCTTTGTTAATCGCGAAGGCCTGGGGCTTTTCCGTCTTTGCCTTTTGATTTCCGCGGCGGATCCTTTGAGCCGCCGCTCCTTTGCCCGGCGTAGCCGACCGGAGTTATAAAGCGGCACAGCCAGGAAAACAAAAAAAACGGCGGCGCGGGTTTGGGCCCGCGCCGCCGGAGTTGTGTTGATGGAGACCCGAACCTTAGTGCAGGGTCAGGGTCAGAGTTATTTGCTGCTGAGGAGGAGCCGTGCCGCCAGTCGGCGCGGTGCCTGTGTCGTTCACATTGATCAGCACGGACTGGTTGTTGCCCGTGGCTGCCGTACCGACGAAGAGCTGGTTGCCGGTAAAGCTGAGCAGCTTAACGTTCGTCGAGTTGGTGCTGTCGAGCGCGTAGCTGTAGGTGCCGGAGCCGCCGCTCACGTTCACGGTTGTGATCGCGTCGGTAGTGTCCGAATCGGCGAAGTTGATCGGCGAAGCCGGCGACAGAGTCACCAGGAGATCCACCACAACATTGAATGTGCTGGAACCCGTAACCTGACCGGTTGCGTCGGTTGCCGTTACCGTTACCACATAGGTGCCGGCAGGAGTTAAGGCGGTCGTATGAACGAGCGCGGACGATCCGTTCACTCCCGGCGTACCACCGCTCGGAACAACCGTCATTCCGGTCGGGGCCGGTGAACCGGGCGAAGGCAGCGACACCGTGATGGCAAAGGTGTAGGGATAGACGCCGCCACTCGGAGTGATCACCTGGCTGGCTGCGTTATCCACGGTTCCAAAGACCGGCTGCGTCGCTGTGCCGGACAGAGTCATGTACAGACCGCCTGCGACGGTAATCGTGAAGGTCGAGCTGCCGGTCACCGGAACGTTCGACGTGTCGGTGGCGGTGACAGTGACTGTGTAGGTGCCTGCCGTGCCCGCCCCCGGCCGGCCCGTGATTTGGCCGGCGTTGCCGCCGCTCTGAGTGAGCACCAATCCCTGAGGCAATATGCCCGAGGTGATGGCATAAGTATAGGTTCCGCTGCCTTCACTGGCGACGACGTTACCTGTATAGGAAATGCCGACCTGAAGACCGGATATTCCCGACGGAGCAGTCACCTTCAGCCGGGGGATTACCGGCAGTGTGACTCCCGCCTGGCTCGTTACGCCACCGATGGTCACGAATACAGGCAGCTGCGCTGCTGCCGTGAGGCTGGTCAGTCCGCCGGACTGCGAAGGATAGTTCGGATAGAACGTATTTCCCTGGCTGGCCGGAAGCTGCGCATTGATCTGGTAGAGGCCCGCGATTGTCGAGGCTACAAACCCTGCATACTGGACTGTCGCCGGCACACCGCCGATGGTTACTACAGGTATGTTGCTCGGTCCCGTGATACATGGTGCGTAATCACCCGGGAAGAGTGCGCTCTGAAGGACGGCGCCGTCGATGTTGAGGAGCGTCGCATTCGGAGTCACGCTGCCGTTCAGGGCTGCAAGGTAGCCGATTCCCAGCGGCGCGATACACGTGCCATCGCCGGAAGTTGCAGCTGAGATGCTGTTCGGCTGGCCGAGTCCGGTCACATAGAGCAGAACCGTATCGGAGTCCGTGCCGGTCTGGCGCATGCCAGCCGGACTCGCCGTGCTGATCAGCGAGTAAGTGCCGTTCTCAAGAGCGGCCGCTGAACCCTGGCCGTCAGATCCGATCGTGAAGACGCCGGGATCGGTAGGTACGGTATTCACGGTGAACGGAGCGCTGAGGACCACTGTGGAGGTCGCGCAGCCCACCCCGTTGGACAACACGGGACAACCGAAGGCCACGACAACGTCGTACGCCGTAGGCGAGGCTGTCACGCCGCCGGGAACGATGGCATTGATCTGGCTGTTGGTCACGAACAGAAGCGGAGCCGCCAGGCCGTTGGTAAGCGTGCCGTGAGGATAGAAAGTAACGGTCACTTCCCGGCGGTTGTCGTTGCCGCTGGTGACAGCAGCGTCCGGGCTCAATGCGAACGGGAATCGCTCGAGAATCGGATCGGGGCTGCCTTCCACGATGGTTGTGCTGGAGCAGTTCGCGTAATTCGCCGGCACCGGAGTCGCGATCGCCGCCGCGCAGAAGCTCGTTCCGAAAATACTGATCATGTCGTAAGGAGCCAGCTGCGGGAGGTTGCCGGGCGAGACTTCGCTGAATGAAGATGAGCTGGTGATTCCGTAGATGATCGGACCAGCGCTGATCGCCAACGTCCCCGTCCCGGTCGGAATCGTTGAACCATTGGCGATTGTGCCGTTGACAACTCCCAGGTTGACGGAGCCGCCGTTGGCGAAAGGCAGGTTCGGATCGGCTGTGGCCGGTACGGTTATCTGCAGATCCAGATTCGACGGGCTGTTATACGTCACTTTGAGGTTCGTATCGACGCTGAGAACTCCGGGGCTGGCGCCGCTGACAAGCCCGACCGAGGTGGCCAGCGCCGGGTTGGATCCGCCCACGAATCCCGACCCGCTGATGGTCACATGAAACACTGAACCCGCAGCGGCCGTCGGAATGGTCGCCGGGGAGATGCTTGTGATTGTCGCTCCTGCCGACGCCACGGTCAGGTTGATCGTCACGACTGTGACCTGAGCCGGGCTGCCCCACGTGAATGTCACGGTTCCGCTCAGGGTGGTCCCGGGCGCGGAGGTCGCGAAAAGCACAGGGTTGTAATTGATCGTGATATTGCTGCCGAAGCTGTAAGCGATGCCGCTCGACTGTTCGCCGGCTGCGAGCATCGGCGCCAGCGCTCCGCCCATCGAGATTGTGTACGGAATGGGCGAATCGCTCGATGCGATGCTGATGGTTGAGACCGGCGTGCTTCCGCCCAGCGTGAACGTCACCGGCATCGGATTAGCGGTTGTGATCAGCAGTTTCGGTGCGGAATTGGTGACAAGCAGAGTGATCGGCACCGGAAAATCCGCGTAGCCGGAAACCTGCAGATACACGCTGGAGGAGTAATTTCCCGGAGCCAGAGTGCTGACCTGAGTCGTGGTGCTGAACTGAATGCTCTTACCGGAATTCGGCACCGTTCCGCCGGTGACGTTCACTGTAAGCCAGAGCGGCAGCGTCCCGGTATTCACGGTGAAGAAAGCGTTTGGCAGTGACGAAGTCACAAGAACGTTGGCGACACCGGCGTTGTTCGAGCCTTTGACGTAGGTCATGGTAACCGGCGACGGCGTGGCGGTCAGCGGGCTGATCGTCGTGAAGTGGATGTTGACAGTGATTGTCACCGCCGGCGCGGGGGCATTCGCAAGTGTGATTGACGATGAATGATCGGAGGTGTAACCACCGCATCCCGCGGCTGCCTGGACCTGAAAAGTAGTGGCTGTCGTTGTGGCGGTTCCCGCTGGTGCTGCCGGAGTGACCACAATCCCGGTGCCTACGGCAGAGGTGGTGAAGGGCGTTCCGCCTGCGGCAGCCGAGGTTACTGACACTGTCTGGGGGACGCCAGGCACGTAAGTCGCCGGACTTCCGGCGGCGTATCCGCAATTGACCGTCACTGCCGGCGCCACCAGGGCAGACGTCGTCGCGGTTACTGCTTCCGAGACGGTCACGTTGACATCGTTCTGCGGTGTGCCCGAATTGGCTTGCGATGTCAGCTGGACGGGAATCGAATTGGACCCGCTGGTCGCATTGGCGCAACCGGCGACGGCTACAACCGTGAATGCGAGACCGGCCGTATTGTTGGACGCCGTCAGAGTGGAAGATCCGTTGGGGGTGATCCTGACTGCGCTGTTTGCGACCACGCCAATGGTGACTGTGTTGGTTCCAGTCGGCACGGGGAACGCGTGGACCGTGATCGTTACGGCGCTTTGGAGAACTCCCGAAGAGTTATAGCTCGGTCCATATTGAGTGTTACAGACGATCGATGCAGTGAGTGCCGTCGACGCCGACGCGGACGCCGACAACACAGTTGCGTGCATGGTGCCCACGCCCATAGTGAGCGCGAGTAATCCACCAAGCGCAAGAGTACTTTTCATTTTTCGAACCCCTAAGTCCATGGCGGACCCTTCCTTTTTTCCTTTATGTTTCTCTCCGGCAGAGCGAGAGAGCTGCCGAGTCTTTCGGCAGATGAGGCACACATCGGCGATAGTAGAAACTTTTTTTAGCGAATTAAGCACTCAATTTGGATAGCAAGACTGTGCAGAAGTTAACAATTCGGCGGATTAGCGGGATGATAATTCTCTTTGGTTCACAGCCGCTGCCTGTCGTGAGTAACGTCTCGAAAATAAAGTGGAGCCGGGGTTCTCCGGCGGGTGTCATTTGGCTGGTTTGGGACCGGGGGTAGGCTCGGAAGACAGAATAATCGGCTGATTCAGGATCGCGATATCAACGCGCCTGTTGTGAGCTCTGCCTTCCGGTGTTTCATTCGAATCGACTGGTATGGTGTCCGCATATCCGGCGATGGCGAAACGCTCGCGCGGAATCTCATACTGACTGGAGAAGAGCTCAAGAAGGGAGATCGCGCGTGCCGCTGACAATTCCCAGTTGCTGCGAAAGCGCTCATTGTGAATTGGAATTGAGTCTGTGTGACCTTCAAGGCGCACGCCATTCGGCAGACTCTTAATTACGGAAGCGATTTTCGCCATGGAGTCGTGGGTCTGCGACGCAATTTCGTCGCCGCCGGATGGGAAGAAAGCGGCCTGCCGGAGACTTACAATCAGGCCCCGCGATTCCAGGTGAACGTCGACTTTGCCGTCCTTGATTTCCCTGGAGAGCGCCTGGGTGAGGTACTTCATGGACGGCAGAAGGTCTGTAACTGTTACTTTGCTGGGCGGCACCACCTCGGTTTTGACAATTTGCTTCTGCGCGCCGCCGGGGCCACGCATCATGGCGTTGCCTTTTCCTTTGTCATCCACCGTTCCGCCCAGAATCTCCCGCACCACAGGCTTATCGGCGCCCTGCTGGAGCGCCTTCGCCACAGAGTCGGAAACCTCCTGGGCTTTGTGTTTATCGGTCTGCGAAGAGGCGAACATCACCACAAAGAACGCAAAAAGCAGGGTGATGAAGTCCGCATAGGAAATCAGCCAGCGTTCGTGATTTTCGTGTTCCCCATGGGCACGCTTGCGGGCCATTGTTACCCCTGGGCCGCTGCAGCCTGCGGGGCCGGCTGTTCTTTCCCTTTGGCCGCCTTAGCCGGCTTCTTTCCGTTCGAATATGCTTCGAGCTGCACCCGGATGAGCTTCTGGTTCAGTCCTTCTGCGATGGAGAGCACCCCCTGGAGCATCAGCTCTTTGGCATGCACCGTTTCTTTGGCGCGTGCCTTCAGCTTGTTGGCTACCGGGAGAAAGACAAGGTTAGCCGTCGCCACACCGTAAATCGTCGCCACGAATGCAACGGCGATGCCCCGTCCCACCTCGTCGATGTTGGCCAGGTTCTTCATAACCTGTATCAGACCGAGAACTGCACCAATGATGCCGATCGTCGGCGCGTAACCGCCGGCTCCTTCAAATACCTTTGCTTCAGCTTCGGCTCTCTGTTCGAACAGCGTGATCTCGAGTTCCATGATTTCGCGAATCTTGTGGGCCTCGATGCCGTCGACAGCCAGGTTCAGCGCTTTACTGAGGAACGGGTCTTCGATCGCCGTCGCCTGCTGTTCGAGCGACACGATGCCATTCTTTCGCGCGAGGCCGGCGTACTCGACGATCTCTTCGATCGTTTCGTCGAGCGGGTGCACTTTTCCGAAGACTACGGACGCGAACTGCTTCGACGCACGAATCAGCACCGACAGGGGCGTGGTGACCATAACCGCGCCAATGGTTCCACCCAGCACGATCAGGGCGGCGGTGATCTGTGCGATTTCCTGAATCTTGCCGCCCTCCATCATGAATCCGGCAAGGATTCCGCCGACTGCGAGAACAAGACCGCCGATGGTTGCGAAATCGGGCTGAGACGATGATTTTTTCTTTCCGGAACCGGCCATTGTAGTTTTATCCCTGGGGCGAGTGGTTCAGGCTCGCCGAATCGTGCAGCGCAAGCGACCGGCGCCACTCCCGAACGCGTTCGATGATTTCGTTGACTGTTTCCAGAACGGTAATGGTTGATCCCGTCGTCAGGCTGATCACAGTATCCGGTGTCGCTTCAATCTCCTGGATCAGGTCGCTGTTCAGCGCCACTTCGCTGTGGTTAAGACGGGTGACGTGGATCATACACTTCTTCCCGCTATCCACATCGGAGGTTTGGGGATGATTTATAGAGAACTTCTAGCAGCTTTCCCGGGACAGGGCCGGGTCGCAAAGCCGGGGAACGGGTTCGAAATTTCGCGGCTGTAACCTGCTGAAAACAGGAGGAGCCGGCTCTCAGACTGTGGTCCGAAATAATTTTCTGGAAAATGCGTAAGGCCCGCCGAAGAGGAAACCAGAATGACTAAGCCCGAATTTCACCCGCAGTCTTCCCGTTCGCTGGGGCGCGCGATGCTTGACGCCTGGCTGTGCGGCGACCGCCCGCGGCTGTCCCAGAACCTGCGTGCGGTGAATTCCATGCCGATCCGGTCCGCCGATGCCGCGGAAACAGATCGTCTGGAAACTTTGAAGGCGATTGCAGAGCGGATGTGGTTGGTGCCTGATCTCGCTGCGTCCCGGGCTGAGGACCCGCGGATCGGTTCATGGCTCAGTCTGCTCGACCACCTGGCGAGTTCGGATAGCTTCGATGCGGAACGCGGCGCGGCCGCCATCAGCCACCATCTCACCTTTAAACCGGGGTTTGCCGTTCACCAGGCACTCAAACAGTGAGTCGGCAGGGGTCCCCAAAGACAGTATCTGTCCGGGCTTGATCGCCAGCAGTTCACTCATCGGAACATGCGAGCCGTTCAGCACGGATTCCAGTTCCAGCCGCACCCCGCCCAGAGCACCCAGCAGATTCCGGGGAACATCATCCGGTAACTCGACAGCCGCGGATGCTTTCTGAGCTCTGGCCTCGGCCATCCGGAACAGAAAGCCCGGTACTGCCATTTCGAAATCCATAGTCTCTTCATCGATCTGCATCCGCGATTTGAGCACTACCGCGGTCTGGGCAGCCTGTCTGGCCACTGACTCAGAGATGTTGTCGACACCCACTGCGGCTATATCGAAGGCAGCCGGGTAAACCGGCTCCCAGGTCCTACGCAGACAACCTGCGAACAGATCGAACAGCTCCTGCAGAACGTGCAGCTCGATCGAGGTCAGAGTTTCGCGCCCGGTTGAGGCGGCATCCGCGGGTGTCGCCATGAAAATGTCGAGCACTTTAAACACTAAGGGGCGGGAGAGGCTGAGCAGCGTGCACCCGTCAAGCGGCGCCAGATCGAGCGCGATGACGCATCCGGCGGATTTGTTCTCGTCGACAAACGCCTCAAAGCTGCGCTGCTCCACGGAGGCCAGACTGGTGAGAACAGTTTTCTCGAGCGTCGTCGAAAGTACCGAGGCGAGTTCGTTCAGAAACGTGTGCTGAACCCGTTCGGCGGTCGTCACGAACTCTGCCGGAAGCCGGCCCGGAGGACAACTCGCCGGATCCTGTCCGTCCTCCGGCGCGCCGGCTGCTGCGATCGGTTCTTTCATCTCGTTTGTCTAGCCCAGATAGCTGAACAGATTCGGCATCTGCTGTACCTTTGCTTCCACCGACAAAGTCGCCTGTTCCTGTGTCTCGGCCTGGGTCAGGGCCAGCGATGCGGCCGGAATATTGGCATCCTGCACCAGGCTCAGCGCTGATTGCTCCTGCGTCTGAAACTGCTGAGCGAGGTTCGTGGCATTCGTTACCTGATCCTGAGCCTCGCCATAAAACTGGAGCTGCGAATTCAGATAGGTGCCGGCGGCCTTCAGAGAGGTCGCCGCTGCAGCCGCTGCATTCGGGTCATTGTTCTGCAGTGCCGTGAGGAGAGAGTTCACCGCCGCGAAGGCGTTACCAGCTGCGGGTCCGCCGTTGTTCGCCAGCTGCGGATCGAATATCTGCTGGGCGGTCAGCGAAACCGCGATCCCTGTACCGTTCACATCCTGAATCAGGCTGGTGGAGGTGGCGTTGAACAGCTGCTGAACGCCTTCAGGCTGGTTGGGATCCACCTGATACATCGGCTGCGTGCTCTGATCGCCGCTGAAGATATAAGTGCCGTTGACCTGTGTATTGCTCAGGCCGACCAGACTCTGCAAAATCTGGGTTACCTGAACGGCGAGATTGGTTCGCTGGTCCGCCGAAGTCGTCGTGCTCGCGGCTTCCGTGGCTATCTGAAGCGCGGACTGTACCTGTGAGACCGCACTCTGGAGCGCGGTATTCGCTGAACCAAGCTGGGTCTGAATCGTGCCCAGGTTGTTTTGCACCTGTTTATTTTGCGCCAGCGTCGCCTGAAGCTGGTAAATCTCGCCAATAGCCGACGGATCATCCGACGCCTGCTGCAGGCGCAGTCCCGTGCTGACCTGCGACTGTGCTTTTTGCATCTGCGACTGGGTTATATCCAGATCGGTCAGGTATTGCTGTGAGGCGGCGCTGATAAATGGAGTCATGAAAAAAACTATTGATTCTGCGGTATCAAGCCGATGATGTTGTCTGCCAGACTATTCACAACGGTCAGGACTCGCGATACCGCTTCATAGGCATTCTGCAGCTGCAGCAACTGTGCTGCAGAGGAGTTCAGCGAGACACCCGAGATCTGGCTTTGCAACGATTGAGCCTGCGTCACAACCGTCTGCTGCGACGTCTGATTATTCTGCGCCGTCGCACTCTGCTGGCCCACAAATGCCGCGATCTGTCCAAAATATTGCGTGTAACTCAGGCCGCCGATACTGCCCGGCCCGCCGCTCGGGTTGGCGAGAGTCGCCAGCAGGTTTGCGTTCCCGTTCGCGTTGCCGGAGGCGTCAGCAGGTGCAAGCTGGCTTCCCGTGATTGCCGGATTGACAGCAAGGGAGCCTGCTGTGGCGGTAGCATCGCTCGCGTCGTAAGTGAAGAGGGGAATGCCTGCGGCGGCTCCCGGGGCAGTGGACACTGTGCCGGATTCCAGAATCTGATTGACGGTGTCGGCAAGACCTTTTGCCAGCTGATTCAGGCTCCCCGCCTGCTGACCATCGCCGATGATCGCAGCCAGTACAGTATTTCGTGCATTGAGCAGACCGCCCAGCTTCCCGCCAGTGATGTCCGCCGTGATGTCGTTTCCCTGGGAATCCAGAATCTGAGACGTCGGCGGAGAATTCGGGTTCGCCGGCGGCGGGATTGTGACCACACCGTTCTGAGCCGAAACAGAATATTGCTGCGAACCGAGCACCAGCGGTGTCCCGCCACCGCCGATCAGTACAGTCACTGTGCCGTCGGCCTGTTTCAGGGCTGTGAAGTTCACCAGCTGTGACAGGCTTTCGAGATTGGCTTCCAGCTGCGCGTCCGCGCCGGGATCGGGTTGCCGGGAATTCTTGAGCGCCCCGACGTTATATTGCGCAATCTGTGCTGCCAGATTGTTGATTTGCGTAACCGTTGTGCCGGCCTGCTGGCCAATCTGGCCCGAGATTGTGTCCAGGGAGTTTGACAGACCCTGAAATGCGCTCGCCACCGCACCTGCGCCAGAAATAACGGATTGCTGCGCCGTGGTATCGTTCGGCGACGTAGCCCAGGCTGAGAATGCCGAGTAGAGATTGCTCAGCGCCGAAGCAACGCCACTATTGCCGGTAACGTCGAAGAAGCTCTGAATGGTTCCTGTGGCCTGGGCCTGTGCGGTGTACAGGCCCAGCGTCTGCACCTGGGATTGAACCGCTGAATCCAGATACTGATCGCGTGAGCTATGCAGCCCGGCCGACGTGACTCCGCCCCCTGCCCCGGTGGCGACGTCGAACGGCAAAGCCTCAATGTTCAGTTGCTGAGCCGCATACCCGGGGGTGGAGGAATTGTCGACGTTGTTCTGCACCACGGCCAGCGCCTGCTCCAGAACATTGAGCGCATTTGCCGAATTCCCGAGCGATGCCATAATGCCCGACATGGCGCGCCTGCAGGCTAACCCTCCAATCCTCTGCCGGAAGGCGGCTCCGTGGCGATTGTTCCGGTACGGCCGTAAACCGGAGCGCACTGCGACATTTCCGGAAAAGCCGTGCGAAGTAAGGCGGAAGCTCCATCCACGAGGCGTTCGAGCTTGATCGTGTCAGCTTTAATCGCGGCAGCACGGGCAGCCAGTTCCTTAGAACCGCCGCCGTTCGAGAGAAGAATTTCCTGTGCGCCGCTCATTGCAGTCGCCGCTGTTTCGAGCGCTTCCCGACAACCATCGATGCGCTGAATGTCCGCTGCATCCCAAACTTCTGTTGCGCGAATTATGCCGGCCGCGGCCTCATCAATCTGTATGCGCGCCGGTTCCGGAGAACTCACAGTCCAGGCCTGCTGAGTGCGTCGGTCACCATTGCGGCGCTGATACCGGCCGAGTCTGCTGAATATCCGCCACCTGCGTATAACGCGCCGATCTCGCTCACGCGAGCCGACCGTGAAGCATCGTGAGACGACAGCGCCGTCGAAATGATACCCGCTGTGGATGAAATCTCTACCTGATCCTGGTCAGACTGGGCGGCGCGGTTCGCATTTCCGGCGGTCTGCGGCCCGGTCGAGACCTGGTCGATACGCGTCGAAGAAACGGAGCCAAGCTGGTTATCGAGCTGGTTGTCTTCAATCCTCATATGAGTGGCAGTTCTGAACCAAAGGTTCATAGTCAGGTTGACACGGCAGGTCGCCATGAGCAATCGTTGCGATGGAGAGCGGCATCTTAGTATCTTCGGTAATCAAATTCTCGGCCCCCAGGACGCGGCAATAAACGTTGAAGCGTGCCCGGCGCCTTCTGCCACGGCTGCTAACGTTGGTCTACGTGGGATGTACCCCCAAAAATTCATATGGACTATACCGTACGCGTACGCCAATAATTTGACGATGAGTTTGCCCCATATTTTGACGGTTGGCAGCGACCAGGATCTTCCCAGGTCCACATACGAGCAGTTGGCGGCATATTTTAATTTTCAATTCACGGCGAGTCTGCCTGAAATTGAGGCAACGCTCAGTTCAGTCGAGCTTGACTGCATTTTGATCACCGATTGTTCTCTGGCCCCCTCCATGCGCATCCTCGAGCTGACCACCGGCTATGGACTTCCTGTCCTGTTCGCCGATCCTCAGATGACTGCCAACACGGCTGCGCAGATGACACGCGCCGGCGCGTTCCGCTGCTTCGGCCATCTGGACCCTCTGGATCAGCTGCATGAGGCGCTGGACAGTGCTCTTGAAGAAAAACGATCGCGGGAGCGGTTGCTGAAAGGTGCGAACGGCGAAGAGAGATGGCGATCGCTGCTGGTAGGTAAGAGCCCGGCGATGGAAGAAGTCGCCGAGACCATCCGGCTGGTCGGGCCGCGCCGTTGCACAGTTCTCATCAGTGGTGAGACCGGAACCGGTAAGGAAATGGCGGCGCGCGCGCTCCATTTGGCCAGCCCGAGGGGGAAGGCCGCATTTGTGGCTGTCAACTGCACAGCCCTGCCGGAAAATCTGCTTGAGTCGGAGCTGTTCGGACATACCCGTGGAGCTTTTACGGGTGCGATCGGCAATCGAATCGGCCGCTTTGAGCAGGCCCACAAAGGAACGATCTTCCTGGATGAAATCGGAGACATGCCGATTGATCTGCAAGCTAAGCTTCTGCGCGTCCTTCAGGATCGAGAGGTGCAGCGGCTGGGAAGTTCCGAGTCCATTAAAGTCGACGTTCGCGTCATAGCGGCTTCCAACGTGGATCTGGCTGCACGCGTTAAAGAAGGACGGTTTCGGGAGGACCTCTATTATCGGCTGAACGTGCTGCCCCTGAAAATGCCTGCTTTGCGCGCCAGAACCGGCGACATCCCGATGCTGATCAGCCATTTTGTGAAAAAGGTTTGTCACGCCGAAGACATCCCCCTCAAGCGTGTGACCCCCGAAACGCTGATTCGCCTGCAGGATAATTCGTGGCCCGGTAATGTGCGTCAGCTCGAAAATGCGGTTGAGATGGCCATAGCCGTCAGCGGGACCAGGGACGTGCTGTTCATGAAGGACTTCGGACTCGCCCCCCAGGCCCATATCGCATCGGCACCGGCGGCGCTCGATACGCAGGTCACCTCGGAGTCCATCGATTTCGAATCAGCGGTGCGCCGTTTCGAACTGACGATGCTCAACAATGCTCTGCGCGCCAGTGGAGGCAACAAGTCCGTTGCGGCCGAGCGCCTCGGCATGAAACGCACCACGCTGGTTATGAAGATGAGAAGCTTCGAAAACTCCGGTCTTGTCAGGCAGGCGGGGTAGGAGGCTTTCGCCGGGCTTTGCTCTTTCAGCCCCGGCTTTCCGGCGCTTCCTGTTGCCGGACGGGGTTGAGCATCCGGTCGAGCTTCAGCACGAGTTCAACTTCATTGCGCGGCGCCTGCAGAGCAGCCGAGATGCTCGCCTCGGTTTCACCACGGCGGTACATGCGCACGATCTGGCTTCTTTTCGTCAGATTCAACGACCTGTTCAGGGCCGGAATCGGCGACGCCGTTTCCGTGTCACGATCCGTCTTCAGCTGATCCAGGCTGCGCGAGAGTTCGGCTACGCGATCGTCAAAGGCTGTTCGCGAGCCCGAGAACTCGTTTCGCACCGCTCCGATTTCGATCCTGGCAGTGATCCACAATGCCAGTGATCCGAGCAGGCCTGCGCCCGTAATCGCGCACAGCACGATCGGACTCGATACCCAATCTGTCGTCAAGATCGCCCTCCAGCTGCGGCGTCCGCGGCAGGTATTGCACCGCCCGTTGCCGCGGAGAAGAGGCGGTCCTGGGAGCCGGCGATTTCCGAGATCCGGATTCCGTAGCAGTTCTGTACGATTACGGCCTCGCCCCTTGCGATCAGCCGTCCATTCACGAGTAACTCCACAGGATCGTCTGCGGCGCCTTCAAACTCGACGATAGAGCCGGTGTTAAGCCGAACCAGTTTCTCCAGAGTCATTCGCGTCCTTCCGAACCGAAGAGTCACCGCCAGTTCGATGTCTTTCAGAAGATCCAGGTTGGAGCCATTCGCGGCTGCCTGTTCATTCTTCTCGTTCACTTGTTTCCTCCCGGCAGCTTCCAGATTCTGTCAAGATGGCTTCGCAGCCGGAGCACCGCCTGAACTCTCAGTTGCCCGATTCGTGACAAATGCAGTCCGGTGATCTCTGCGATTTCCCGCAGGGTCAATTCTTCGAAGTAGTAAAGACACAGCACCGTTCGCTCCAGTTTCGGAATCCGGTCGATGGCGAGCGCCAGCAGCCGCTCCAGTTCGCGCCTTTCCACCACGCGCGAGGGCCAGGAATCCTCGTCATCCGAAATCAGATTGAGCAGGTCGCAGGTTGAGCCGTCCGATGAAGCGTATTCGAGCCGCTGAATCTCGAGCGACTTGGCGTCGGCCAGCCACTTGAAATACTCAGCCAGCTCAATCTTGAGTTCGGCGGCGATCTCCTCTTCCGCCGGTTCGCGACTCAGCCGCGATTTCAGGTTGTCAATGGCGGCCTGGATCAGTTTGGCCTTCCTGCGCATTTCGCGCGGCGCCCAGTCGATTTCGCGCAGGCTGTCCATGATGGCGCCCTGGATTCTGCGCTCGGCGTAAGTTTTCAGCTGAACGTTGTAGGAAGGATCGAAGTTGTCGATGGCGTTGAGCAGACCCACAACTCCGGTCGAAATCAGGTCGTCAAGACTGATGTGATCCGGCAGGCGATCGTGAATGCGGCTCGCAATGAGCCGCACCTGGGGAAGATGCGCAAGCACGAGCGCTTCCCGCCGTGCTGCGGCGGAAACATCGGAAACGGCCGGAGGACTGAAGGTCGTTGTCGCCATCCCTGCTTTTTATGCGGCTGCCGCGGCTACTTTGGGCAAGTCTCGTACCAATGACTCACTGATGCGTTCCGTTGACGCCGGGACGATATCTTCGGGTATCATCTGCCCGTCACAAAAGTAAGAAACCGGCTTCCCCGAACGAGCGGCGAGACAAAACAAAGGGCCAAGTGACTCCGCTTCGTCGATTTTGGTGAAAATCAGACGCGAGGGCCGGAAGGCTTCAAAGCGTTTGGCGGCCGCTTCCAGGTCCGCGGGCCGCCCGACGGCTGTCAAAACCAATATCGTGTCAATTTCCTGACGCTCGCGGAACAAGGCGGAAAACTCACTGCCGAAGTCGTCCATCAGCGCCGGACTCAGCCCAGGCGTATCGACGAAGATGCCGGCATTCGGAGGAGCGGCATCGATCGCCTGCGAGAGCGCCGCTGCGCTGTCCACTTCCTGGAAGGGTACGCCGAGGATGCCGGCGAACCTGCCAAGCTGATCCGCGGCGCCGATGCGCTGCGTATCAGCTGAAATCAATCGCACGGGTCTGCCGGCCTTCAGGCACTCAGACACAGCCAGCTTTACCAAAGTTGTTGTCTTTCCCGCGCCCGGAGGCCCCACCAGCGCGGTGACACGATTCAGTCCCGGCTGTACGCTGATCCGCTCACCAATCTCCGCAACAGCCTCCTCGGCCACCTGCCGGGGGTCCCATTCGTGCCTCAGCGCGCGTGTGGGTGGCTGTACGGTCTTCAGCCACAGGCGTTTTCGGATGCTGTCTTCCAGCTCCGCTGCTAATGAGGCTTCCACGCCGGCGTGTATGAGCATGTGTTCGAGCAAAGGCTGGGGGTTGTGAGCCGAGGCCGCGGCTGCCGCATTGCGCAGAAGAAGACCTCGCAGTTCTTCGATCTGGCGGCTTAGTTCTTCCAGCTGCGGTGGCGTCTGCGCCGGAGCGGGCGGCTCGGGTATCGCTTTCATGGCCTCCCTGTAGGTCCCGAAGACAACTTCAAACTCACCCAGATGGCGTCCCTCGGGAGCCGCCGGACGGCTGTTCAGCAGAAGGGCGTCCGCTCCCATTTCCTGCATGGCAGTTTCGATAGCCTCCTGCACCGAGGAGGCGAAATACGACTTCACATGCAGCTGCGGATCCTGCATTACGGGCACGTTCATTGAATTACTCCCTGCGAGACAACTTTGATTTCAGCCGGAATTTCATTGCTTCCGATAAAAAACAGATTGCGCAGCGACGGTTCGGCAATCTGCCGGAGGAAATAACGCGATCCCGAGCTGGCGATAGCGGCGGTCGGTGTCTCAGGACTGCCCACCTTCTGCAGGATCTTCTGCACCACCTCCCGCAGCGCCTGCGGGGAAAGAGTCAGATGGCTCGTGTTCTCGCCGTGCTCAATCGCCGATTCCACCATCTGCTCGATGGATGGATCCACAAGGTATGCGGGCAGATCTCCGTTTGCGTTCAGATAAGGTTTGACGATAATCCGGCGGAGGGACTGGCGCACAAATTCTGTGACCAGAATCGGATTGCGAATTGTGGCGGCAGCTTCACCCAGTGCTTCGAGAATGGTCACCCCGTCGCGTATGGGCACCCGCTCCCGCAGCAGATTCTGCAGAACCCGCTGCACCGCCGCCAGAGAGACCAGCTTCGGCACGAGGTCCTCGACCACTTTCGGATGGTCTGCCGCAACCCGATCCAGAAATCGCTTCGTATCCTGCCGCGTGAAAAGCTCCGAGGCGTTTTGGCGGATCAGCTCGGACAGGTGAGTGCCGATCACGCTTACGACATCGACCACTGTGAAGCCGCTGCGTTTCGCCGCTGCGGACTGGTCTGCCGGAATCCACCAGCCCTTCATGCCGAAAGCCGGCTCTTTGGTCTGTCTGCCGTTGGGCGGCGGTTCGGATTTCCCGACGGGAATCGCCAGTTCGCAACCCGCGGGCAATTCATAGCGCCCGATTTCCGCGCCTTTCAGCAGAATTGTATACTCGTGCGCCTTCAGCGCGACATTATCGATAACACGCACAGGCCCCAGCAGAAAGCCGAGATCGCCGGCCATCTGGCGCCGAATTCCGGCGATGCGCTTGAGAAGCGGCGACTCCTGACCGCCGTTTACCAGCCGGATCAGTCCGAGACCGATTTCGACCGTCAGGGGTTCAACCTTGAGCAGCGTTTCCAGGTTGTCTTTGGCGGCAGCGGGTTGAGCTGTGGCGTCGGCCTTTTTCGCCTCCCCCTGTTTGCGCTTCATGTTCCAAGCAGTAACGCCCAGCCCGGAACCCATCGCCAGAAACGGAACCGTGGGCAGCCCAGGGAACAGTGACAGGACCATCAGAACGCCGCTGGCCAGCAGCAGCGGCTCGGGATTTCCGAACAGCTGGACACCGACGTCTGAGCCGAGCCGTTCATCCGAGCTGGCGCGGGTTACGATCAGACCGCCTGAGATGGAGATCATCAGCGCGGGAATAACCGTCACCAGGCCATCGCCGATCGTCAGCACCGTGTAAGTCTCGATGGCGCGGCGGAGATCCATGCCGTGCTGCAATACGCCGATCAGAAAGCCTGCGATGATGTTGATACTCGTGATCAGAATGCTGGCTACGGCATCGCGCTGAGTGAATCTCGAAGCGCCGTCCATGGCTCCGTAGAATTCGGCTTCTTTGGCCAGGTTCTTACGGCGTTGGCGCGCTTCCTTGTCGTCGATCAGTCCTGAACTCAGATCCGAATCGATCGACATCTGCTTGCCGGGCAGGGCATCCAGAGTGAAGCGGGCGGTGACTTCCGATATGCGGACCGCGCCGTGGTTGATCACGACGTACTGAATCGCGATGAGCACCAGAAAGATCACGGCGCCGATGATGTAGTTCCCGCCGACCACGAAATTCCCGAAGGCCTGGATCACATCGCCCGCCGCGCCGGTTCCGAGATTGCCGTTCATCAGAATCAGTCGCGTGGACGAAACGTTCAGCGCCAGGCGGAAAAGAGTGAGCAGCAGGAGCGTAGTGGGAAAAACGCTGAACTCGACCGGTTTCCTGATATACATCGCGACCATCAGGACGATTACCGAGGTCATGATGTCTGTCACGATGAGAAACGAAAGGAGAAACGGCGGTATCGGCGTGATGAGCGCAATCACCACGGCCAAAACGGCGAGCGGGACTCCGAGGTCCTTCCAGTTATCGACGATGCCGCCCGACAGCTGCTTCCAGCCGGGGGCGTTCGGGATGGTTTTGGCTGG
>Ga0335085_10007342_pt1 | contig 17145 bp, 14 predicted proteins | sample Lox_Sample_45_FD_206712 | JGI IMG/M metagenome (GOLD analysis project Ga0335085, IMG submission 206712) | Soil microbial communities from Loxahatchee National Wildlife Refuge, Florida, United States - Lox_Sample_4.5 | ecosystem: Environmental > Terrestrial > Soil > Wetlands | place: USA...
GTAGGAAGCGATCAGCCCGTGAACGATGATTCTCCGCGCGTCTCCGCCTTCACGCGCCACGGTGGCCAGTTCCGCGGCATAGTCGGTCAGCGCGCCCATGGGCAGCGGCTCCGCTTCCCAGTCCGGGTGCACCTGGAAATTCAGCCAGGTGTAGGCGAGTTGCTGTTCGATTTCCACCTGGATGGCCGGCCACGCATCGTCGCGCCCGATTTCACCGCCGGCGAATGCTGCTTCCGGCACCGGCCAGCAGGGCTGTTTCCGCGGGCATTCGATGATCCACAGCGTGCGCGAGGCCCCGCGGCGCGGGCCGAACGTTGCGTCGTAAAATTGGGCCGCCGCGGCCACTACCGCCGCGGCGCGCTGGGCGGCTCCTCCGCTCGGCGCCTGCCGCGTCCAAAGAATCACACGGCTCCCGTTCGCCATAGCCCGCGCTTCCTGGAACGCGCCGCCCACCGCAAAGGGCAGGAATCCATTTTTCTGCTGTTGGTAACGATAGCGCACGCTTTCCGATGCAAGCTCTTTTCCGTGCTCGGTTCCTTTCAGTGTGCCGCTGGCGTGCACGCGCCAGCCCACGGGCACGCGCACGGTCATGTCCCACTTCTTCGGGGCCTCTCCGCCGCGGGCAAACGCGCGATTCGGCCGCAGCAGCGCCGGAGCCCAATCGCCCGGAGGCAGAAGGAACCCCTGCTCCGTCACGTCCGTGCCCGCCGGTTCGCTGTGGATGCCGCGGAGTTCGTAGCTCGCGGTGATCTCGCGCGCCTCGCCCACGGCCAGCGGCGGATCGAAGCGAATGCGCGCGATGCGGCCTCTGCGGGGGGCAAGATCCAGCGCGGTTCCCTGCAACTCCACGCGTATATCGCGCAGGTCATGGGACTCCGCGTCCGGCAGTTCCATGTCCACGGAGTCGAGCGGCTGATTGCCGGTATTCCTCACCTGCCACGCCGCGCGCACGCGCATGGCCGGCTCCGCACCGGAAACGTACGCAACGTTGATTTCCTGCCCTTCGATGCGGAAGCCTGGGCCGAGCGGCGTAACGCACCCCGCAATCCACATCGAGCCCGCCAGCGCCGCCAGCGTGGCAAGCGTTCGGGCAATTCGCGGCTGGGGAACGTGTGGCATGGCCGCCCGATTCTATCAGCGGCGGACGGCCTTTCGCGCGCGGGGTGCCCGGCGGTTCAGGTTTTCGGGGGAAAATCCTTCAGGATCTGCTCGTCCGTCCAGTGGTGTTTTTTCCGCCATTCCACGGACCCGGCATCCACGTCGGTGATGCCGCGGTTCACCAGCTCGAGCATGGTTGGCTCGGCCACGCCCGCGTCCTTCATTTTAGCCAGCGACGCTCCAGACGGAACTTCCTGCCCGGCGGCGCGGCGCCGCGCCAGCGCCACGATGATGCGGTCGGTAATTCCGGTCAGGCGGATGGCCTGGGCCTCGCCGCCCCACGGCGCGATTTGATGCGCGCGGGCCAGCTCCAGAATGGCATCGTCTGCGATCCCCGCGGCGTGCAGAGCCGTGGCCGCGTCTCCTTCCAAAAACTCCGCTTTGTGGCCATGGGCGATGCGCACCAGCTCCACGCAGGTGGTTTCCGCCAGTCCACCCTTGTAGGCGGTCACAATCTGCGGCACTTCCGCTTTGCTCACGCGAAGCTGGTCAATCTGCTGGATCGAGCTGTAGTTGAATCCCGCCTCGTCCAGCGGCCGCAGGCTTACATATTCCAGTCGCTTGCAGCCGGCGGCCCACAGCGCCACGGCGGCAAAAGCGACGAGGCAGATCCTCTGTCTGCCGGTGCGCAGCGGGGACGGCTGCGCCCCCTGCGCGCGCCCCGAATTTCGGGAACAGCATGCGTTTGCCATCCCCTCCATTCTAGTTTTCTTCTAGTACGCCCCTCGGCGGGGCAACCGCGCCGTATCGTGATGCACACTGGCCGAAAGGCGGAGGGGAGGGGCAATGCGTTCCTGTCCTCCCTCGAGCACCAGCCCGGCGAGGAATTCCCCCAGCGCTGGACCGAATTTGAAGCCGTGGCCGGAACCGCCGCCGGCCAGCCACACGTTTTCCCACTGTGGATGGCGGTCCACAACGATTTGCGAATCCGGCGTGCGCTCGTACTGGCACACGCGCGAACGCACCAGCGGAGCGCCGGCCATTGCTGGAAAGCGCCGCGCCAGGTAGGCCCGAGCCGCGCGCTCCGTTTCCGGCGCGGTCACGCGTTCGCCCGAGGTGGGGTCGAATCCCGGCGGGCCCTGGTTGTCCGCCAGTTTGAAGCCGCACACGTCTGTGCCCGGGGTGCCGTAGAACTCCGTTTCGTAATCCGCCCACGCGGGCATGCGCGGCGCATCAAAGCGCGCGTCGCCCGGCGGTGGGCCGAAATAAAACACGTCCTGCTTGGTCACCACAATGCGCCGGCCGAGCAACTCGGGAAAAAGCTCTGGCAGCCACGGCCCGCAGGCAAACACATACGCGCCGGCCCGCAATTCGTCTCCGCCTTTCATGGGCACGGTCCGCAGGGGTGAACCCGCACGTTCTTTCCGCGCGTGTGCGCCCTCTCGCTTGCGGGACGCGGAGGTGTCTGCCATGGGCGGCTCCACCCACCCCACGCGCAGCTCTCCGCCCAGCCGCTCGACCTGTGCAGCCACCGTCTGCACCGCGCGCTGGGCGCGCAGGATGCCGCTTTCCGGCTCGTAGAGCGCAAACTCGCCGGCGTTGAACGCGAACTGCGGGAAGCGCCTGGCCGCTTCACCCGCGGAGAGCCGCTCGTAGGGCTCGCGCAGTTTTTCCAGTGCGGCGACGCTGGCACGGTAGTAAGCGTTTTCCTCGCGGTAAACCCACAGCATCCCGCAGGGCACAAACAGCGGCACGCCCCAGTCCTTCTCGCACGCACGCCAGATTGCGCGCGCGCGGTGCGTCCACTCGCTGTACAGGTGTTTCTCGCCGTAGGAAAACCGCAGGATGCGCGCCTCGCCACTCGATGTGCCGCGCGGGTTCCCCGCGCCCCAGGCGTCCACCAGCGCCACGCGCGCCCCGCGCCGCGCCAGGTGCCACGCCGTCCAGCCGCCAAACACCCCCGCGCCGATCACCGCGACATCCGAAATGCCCGTGCCGGACCGCGCACGGCCATGGAGTGCGGCGGATCGGCGGGAATTCCCGCCTTTGGAATGCGGCCTGTCTTGAGCGAAGTTGAAGGGCGGCTTGACGCCGCTTTGCTTTGCTGTCCCGAATGCCCCGGACGTCTTCTTTCTCCTTCCGTCCATCGATTCCTCACTCCCGCACGGATAAGCCGCGCCCTGTCGCGCCGAAGAAAAGCGGCGTCGAGCCGCCGCACTCCACATTACCCCGCCAGCGCTTGCATCAAGTCTTCAATCAAATCGTCGGGGTGCTCGAGCCCGATGGTCAGCCGCAGCAGGTTTTTCGGCGAGGTGCTGCCCGGCCCCTCCGCCGAGGCGCGGTGCTCGATCAGGCTTTCCACTCCGCCCAGGCTGGTGGCGTTGCGGAAGAGCCGTACCTTTGCTGCTACGGCGACGGCCTCCTCCCATCCTCCGCGCACCAGGATGGAGAGCATGCCCCCGAATCCTTTCATCTGTTTCCTGGCAATGGCGTGTCCCGGGTGCGATTCGAGGCCGGGATAAAACACCCGTTCCACCTGCTTCGATTGTTCGAGCGCGCGCGCCACCGCCAACGCATTTGCGCTGTGCCGCTCCATACGGCAGGCCAGCGTGCGCAGCCCGCGCAGCACCAGCCAGGAGTTGAAGGGAGAGCCCACCGCGCCCAGAATCAAGCGCGCATGATACAGCCGGTCGTACAGCTCGTCTTTCTTCTTCAGCACCAGCGCGCCACCCTGCGCGTCGCTGTGGCCCGAGCAGTATTTGGTGGTGGAATGCAGCACCACGTCCGCGCCCAGCTCCAGCGGACGCTGCAGCACCGGCGTGGCAAATGTATTGTCCACCGATATCAACGCGGCCGGAGCTTTGCTCGCTCTGACGGTCTGTGCCATCGCCGCTATATCGGTGATGTTCATCCGCGGGTTGGAAGGCGTCTCCAGCCAGATGAGTTTCGTTTCCGGGCGGATGGCGCGTGCCACGGCTTCTGTCGATTGGGTATCCACCACGCTCGCCGCGATGCCCCATTTCGGCAGGTAATCCCGCTGGAGCACGCGCACGTGCACGTAAACGTCTTCGGGAAAAATCACGTGCGCGCCCGGCTCGAGCATCTGAAATAGCGCGGCAGCCGCGCCCATTCCGGAGGCAAACGCCAGCGCCCCGGTGGTTTCAATTCGTGCATGTTCGGCAGCATCCTGCCTGGGCGGTTCAATCTTGACGTTCGCCGTTTGCCCGGCAGCCGGCGCGCCACTCGCCACCCTGGCCCCCCTAGCTCGGTCGAGCGTAGGAGGCTCGCCACTGCTCTTAAATCGCGGACATTCCAGTTGCGCCAGCGCCGCTTCCAGCCGGTCCTGCGTGGGATTCTCGTCCCGCACGTAGGTGTAGCCGTGGAGGATTTCCGTGGCCGGGCCATGCTCAAAAGTGGTGGAGAGATGAATCGGCGGCGCAATCGCTCCGGTAGCCGGATCGGGCTCGGCGCCGGCGTGAACGGCCATGGTTTCGAGTTTCATCGCGCGATCCCCCCAAGCTGAATGTCGGGCTCGAATTGATGAGGAGTTTAGCGAGGGTTGATGGCACTCTCAAATGCCATATTGGAGTCGTTGTAAGGGATTATCTTCCGGCGTGCCTATACAGAGGGTATTCCTAAGCTTCTTAAGTACTTATATGTGGGGTCGTAAAATTCGGGGGAGCGTGTTGGATCGTGCTCGTCGCCGCGTGGAACCACGATGACCATACCCTGCCGAGCGCGAGTCAGCAGAACGCGATAAGCGTTCTTGAGATAACTGCGACGCTCTGTTTTCTTTACATGGTGCCAGCGGTCCCCACAAAACGACCAGAATTCCCACCCATGCTTTGAATGTCGAAGATCCGCGTCCCAAGTTACGCAGGTCCAATCCAACTCAAGACCCTGGACATGAAATTCCGTGGCCGCGTCCTCCAGATAGTAGGACGACCGTACATCCTCTTTGCCATCCAGAAACCAATGGACGGGATCGAGAGGGGCTTTCACGTTGATAGCGTCCGGCTTCAATCGCTCCGCTTGGGAAGAAGCAACGATTCCATAACGTTCGGTGCCGAGGGCGCGACCCTTCAGCCACCGCTTAGCTTCAGAGAGATCCCGCGTGAGGACAATTGGATACTTAGGGCTTATCGACTCAAGCGTAGTACAGGCTTGTTGAATGTCAAGGTCTAGGATTGCCTTCACCAACGACGAGACGTTCTCTGCTCGAAAAGAACGCATTGAAACCGCCAGGTGCAGGTCCTTCTTGTAAGTCACATTTCGGCGATCCTTTATGTTGCTTAGTAGCTCTCCCGCTGCGTATTCACTATCCACGAGATGGGGGGAAATATAGATTTGCCAATCGGGGAACTTTCGAAGAAGGGTCTCAATCCACTCCGAAATGCCCGCTTCCCCGGTGTTTATCTCCTGCCCGCCGCCTACCAGGCAGACCACCACAGACCAGTCAGAGTGACGATTCAAACAAGAAATCAAGAATTCGGGTTCGGACTGATTGAAGTCATTGATGTGCTTCTTTCTTCGCATGAAGTTTCTTGTCATTTCGAGGTTCCACGCCCTCTGTGCCTCGTCAAAGATGGCCACATGTTCGACAGGTGGGCGAAAGGCGTCCTTAATCGATTCATCCCGGAAGTGATGGACATTTTGGATGAACGCTTTCACCTCACTCATCGCGGCGCCCTTCTTCAGCCTCTCACCACGCTCGCGTGCTCTTTGAAGCTTGTCACGGGCTAAGGCCTCGCGAAGAATATCGACAAGCGGACCATTTCCTGAAAGGAAGACACTGTACAGTTCGGTGGCCTTGTCAAGGTGCTTCGTTGCCAGGTTTAATCCGACGAGTGTTTTGCCTGCGCCCGGAACACCCGTGACAAAACAGATTGCCTTATGAGAGTTTGCTTTCGAGGACTCGATCACTGAAGAAATTGAGTCTGAGGTCCGGCTCAAATTGATGGCACTCGCATCGCTTCGCGAAATGTCCTTGACGGAGTGCTCTCTATAAAGCGTGAGCGCGGCTTCAATTATGGTTGGCGTGGGCCGATATCTCCCAGATTCCCACCGCTCTCTGTCGACGGTCGCGCCCTCCAGCCGGTCCAGGATCGCACGGATCGCGACCTCAAGTTGCTCTGCGCTTGTCTTAATGGGCTTGAAGAAACGATCTTGGTGGGCCACGCTCTCTAGAGCCAGCGGGCGATTGGTTGCCCTGGTAGCAATGAGGATGGGAACCACAAAGCACTGGTGACTTGGTTCGTGAAAGTTCTTTAGATCCAGCGCGTAGTCGACCACTTGGTCCAGGGCGTGTAGAGGAAAGTCTTTCTCCCCAACCTTGAACTCCAGAACAAAAACTACCGCTCCAATCAGAACCACCGCGTCAATTCGTCGTCCCATACGGGGGATTGAAAACTCAAAGTAAACAGATCCCTCGAATAGTCGCAATGCTGAATGAAGGATTCGGATTTCCTCTAACCAAGCATCACGCTGAGACTGTTCCAAGCCAAAATCAGTGTGTCGGGCTAACTCCCCGAGAATCTCGCCTGAACTCTTCGCGCAGAAGTTCGATATCGAGTCGGAATAGTATGCCCGGTTCATCTTCGGCATGATATTCCTCCCTTGGGTCAAAACAAGCGCGTGCCACCACACGGCAAGCTGATTTCGCTGCCCCATAACTTCGCCCTTCAGCCCTTGAGGAAATACCTGAGCTGGCAAAACGAAAACATGTATTCGGGATGAGGAGCGAGGCAGTTCACAGTCGACAGTGAAGAACAGTTCCTACTACGCCAAGGCTACGGAGGGCAAGCCCTCCTACGCCGAGGCCTGCCCTTCGGCCTCGCTCAGGACAGGCCGCACTCCAAAGGGCTGCGCACCGCGGGACTCTGATCGGTGTACACTCCCTTCGCATCGTGAGTCAGAAGGACGCCTTAAGGGAGGCAGAATGGGTGGCAACTATCCGTGGGGACCGCATGGACCGCAGTCCGGGCCCAACCAAGTCACGCCGAATCCGACGCCGGCGTGGGTGCCGCAGCAAATCGGCGGAGGCTCGTGGGCGCCGTCAGCTCCGGCGCCCTCCGGCGGGGGAGGCCATGCCGGCCCAGTGGCAACGATCTCGTGGACACCGAAGCCGAAGAGCTACGTGCTGGCGCTAATCCTGAGCGCCATCTTCGGGCCGTTCGGGCTCTTCTATGCGGCGAAGAAAGGCTCGCTCCTGTTCCTGGTGCTGCTGTTTGCAGTGCCGTACATGCTGGCGTCGATGGGGGCGTTCGGGCCCGGGTTCCACCGGCATCCGCTGGAGATCATCGGGATCGACCGGGTGATGAACCGGTTTTGGACCTTGGCTGTTTTTTGTTCCCTGATCTGGGCGGTGGTTGCGGTGTGGAGGTACAACCGGGCGTTCAAGAAGAGCAACTAAGACGAGCGATACTGAGAAAGCCAAACCCGAGATTTAAGACCCGAGAAGGAAAAGGATACCGCAGAGGCGCGGAGACACGGAGGAGCACGGAGAAACCGGACCGAAGGGATGCGGGCGTTACAGCAGGGCACTGCTGTGCCGTGCCCCTACACCTTATACACGCGCTCGACGCTGTAGACGCCCTGCTTGCGTTTGATGGCGGAGAGGATGCGGTCGAGCTGGCGGCGGTCCTTAATCTCCAGAGCGATTTCGATGCGCGAGTGGGTGTCTTCGGGCCGCGTTTCGAGCGAGCGGATATTGGAGCCGGCTTCGCTGATCACCGCGGTCACTTCCGCGAGGATCCCGGGGCGGTCTTCGGTCAGCACCAGCAGGCGCGCGATGAAGCTGCCCTCGGCGGCGCCGGTCCACTCAACGTCAATACGCCGCTCGGATTCATAGAGCAGGTTCTGGACGTTGGGGCAACTGCGATTGTGGATGGCCACGCCGCGCCCGCGGGTTACATATCCCACAATCTCATCACCGGGGATGGGGTTGCAACACTTGGCACGATAGACCAGCAGCTCATCGTGCCCGCGCACCTGGATGGCCGGCTCGCCCAGGCCCAGCGCCTTCTTGACCGCGGTGACCAGCTTGGGCTGCGTCTCCTGCGCCGGCATCTCCCCCAGCGGCGCGCCGGTGAGCTTCTGTAAAACCTGGCGGGCGGAGAATTTTCCGTAGCCTAGCGCGGCATAGAGGTCCTCCGCGCGCGAGCAGCCGTAGTCCGGCGCGATTTTGGTGACCGCTTCTTCGTTGAGCGCCTTGAGGCTGATGCTGAAATTGCGGGCCTCTTTTTCCAGCAGTTTGCGGCCCAGGTCGGTGGCCTGCTCGCGCTCGTGCTCGTTGATCCAGTGGCGGATTTTGCTGCGCGCGCGGGAGCTGCACACGAAGCTCAGCCAATCGCGGCTGGGCGTGTGGCCCTTCTGGGTGAGCACCTCGACCACGTCCCCATTGGAGAGAGCGTGCTTGAGCGAAACCATCTGCCCGTTCACGCGCGCGCCCACGCACTGGTTGCCCACTTCGGTGTGCACGGCGTAGGCAAAATCCACGGGAGTAGCGCCGCGCGGCAGCGGGATGACCTTGCCCTTGGGCGTAAACGTGTACACCTCTTCCGGGTAGAGGTCCACGCGCAGGGTGGAGAGGAACTCCGCGGGCTCCTGCATCTCCTGCACCCACTCGATGAGCTGGCGCATCCACACGATGCGCTGGTCGTCGCCGCCGGGGATGGATTTGCCGTCCTTGTATTTCCAGTGCGCGGCCACGCCCTGCTCGGCGATGCGGTGCATCTCCTGGGTGCGGATCTGGACCTCGAAGGGCTGCCCGGCGTGGATCACCGTGGTGTGCACGGACTGGTAGAGATTGGGCCGGGGCATGGCGATGTAGTCCTTGAAGCGGCCGGGCACGGGCCGCCAGAGCTGGTGGATCACGCCCAGGGCGGCGTAGCAATTGCGCACGGTATCGGTGATCACGCGCACGGCCAGCAGGTCGTACACCTGGTCGAGCGGGCGCTGCTGGCGCTCGATCTTGGTGTGCAGGGAGAAGAGCCCCTTGATGCGGCCCTGCACCTCCGCGGGGATGCTGTTTTCGAGCATGGAGTCGCGGATCATCTGCTGCACTTCGGCCAGGAATTTCTCGTGGGCCTTGCTCTTGCCGGCCACGCGCTTTTCGAGGTCCGTGGCGGCTTCCGGCTCGAGGAAGCGGAAGGCGCGGTCTTCCAACTCGTGGCGGATCAGGCCCATGCCCAGGCGGTGGGCGATGGGAGCATAAATATCCAGGGTTTCGCGGGCGATGCGCTGCTGCTTTTCCGGGGCCAGGAATTCCAGGGTGCGCATGTTGTGCAGGCGGTCCGCAAGTTTCACCAGCACCACGCGCACATCGTCCACCATGGCCAGCAGAACCTTGCGGACGTTTTCTGCCTGGCGGGTCTCCGGTGCGCGCAGGTCCAGGCGGCTGATTTTGGTGACGCCGGCAACCAGGCGGGAGACGTCTTCGCCAAAGCGCTCGCGGATCTGCTCGATGGGGATCCTGGTGTCTTCCACCACGTCGTGGAGCAGCGCGGCGCAGAGCGCGGTCACGTCCAGGCGCATGTCCGCGAGCAGGTGGGCCACCTCGAGGGGATGGGAGAGGTAGGGTTCGCCGGACTGGCGGAACTGGCCACGGTGCTGCTCCGCAGCAAAGTCAAACGCGCGGCGGAGGAGTTCGATGTCGCTGCCGGGGCGCTGCTGCGTGACGCGGGCCACCAGCTCGTCGAAGCGCGCCGAGAGCTTCTGCTCCGCGGAGCGGTTGACCAGATACGGTTTGCCCTGAGAGGCCATGGGGATTCAACCATTCTAATGCCGGAAGGCAGGAGGAAGCACATCGGAGTTTCGCGGGAGGGCGCCAGGAGGCAAACGCCGCAAAGAGCGCCACGCTTGAATCCTGCGGACACGGAACGAGCGAGGAGAGACAGAAGGACGCGGGGATCGGTACCGCGGTCCGTTCCGAACCCTGAAGAATGACCGCGCCTACCGGTGGAAAGCCCGTGCCACCTCAGGAAGCGGGCGTAGCGGGCTGGGAGGCTTTCTTCTGCTTGATTTCGATGGACTGCTTGACCAGATTGTCTGCGTTCTCCAGCAGTTTGGCCCGATCATCGGGGGTGTCGACCATGTCTGCCTTCTGGCGATAGAGCAGGTTCAGCATGCCCATGGCTTCGTCGTAATCCGGTTGCAGTTCGATGGACTTTTTCAGGGCGGCGATTCCTTCGTCCACATCGGAGCCGTACGCCGTGGCAAAGGGCTGGCGCAATTTATCGGGCAGGGGTTCTTCGACCTTGATCTGCTTTTTCAGCGGGACGTCCTTGTTGTAGTCCTGCCGCGCCTGCATGTTGGCTTTGTAGGAGAGCTCCCAGTCGATTTCTCCAACCCAGTAGTAGGGCTGCGGGTCGTCCGGTTTGATCTTGATGTGCTGCTGGTGGTAGCTGCGCGACTCCTTCATCAGATCCAGGTTTGGCGGAGGGCCACCGGCCATGTGATAGAGCATGGAGCCGATTCCATCAATGGCCGAGAGGTTGTTGGGGTCGCGCTGGAGCACCTCTTTGTACTCGGCAATGGCCTGGCGCGCCTTATTGAGGTTGGCCTCGTCTGGAGAGCCCGGAACGTACTGATTGGCGTAGGCGGTGGCCAGGTAGAGGCGCGCGGTCTGCAGGCTGGGATCCAGATCCTTGGCCTGCTTGAATTTTTCGATGGCCGTGTCGTACTGGTTGGCCTTGTACGCCTGGACGCCCTGGTTCAGCATGTCGCGCGCCTTCAGCTTGCTGCAGCCGGCCGCGGCAAACGTAAGGATGGCGGCGATCACCAGCCCCCCGAAGCGGCGCGATGCGCTCCCCAAGCGGCTGCCCTGAGCCGCGGCGGTGCGATTCAGCATGGTTGCTCTGACTCCCCCGAGAAGGTTACTTACTGTCCCGCTTCCACTTTTGCGGTCATCAGCCCCACATGGTCGATATTGGAGCTGTGCATGATGTCAATGGCCCGGGCCACGTTTTCAAACGGCACGTTGTCGTCGCCCTTGATGAAAGCCACACGTTCTGCGCGGGACTTGAAAATGTCGGTCAGGCGCGGTCCCAGCGTTTCCCAGGTCGAATCTTCCTGGTTGATCTTGAGCTTGCCGTCGTTGAGCACCTGCACCACCACGAGCTTCTGCTCGATCTGCTGGTTCGGCTGCGAATTGGGCGGCGCGGGCTGCGGAACCAGCGCGTCCAGGCCCTTGGGCTTGTTGGGATTGATGACCATGAAAATGATGAGCAGCACCAGAAGGATGTCGATGAGCGGAACGACATTCATGTCCGCGAGCACGCCCTTCTTGCCGCCAACTGCCATGCCCATACGTGCCTTCCTTTCTTCACTCCGCGCACGATGGCGCGGGCCGGGCGGGGTTACTCTCCGCCGGAGGGAGCGGCGCCGGGGGCCGGCCCCTTCTTCTGGGTCTTTTCGGTGAGCAGGCCGAGCTGGTCCACGCCCGCAGAGCGGATTTCGTCCACCGCAGCCACCACATCGCCGTACTTGGCGCGCTTGTCGCTGTTGATGAACACGGTCTTATCCGAGCGGTTGGCCAGCTTTTCCTTCAGCAGGTTGGAGATGCGGCTGCGGTCCACCTTCTCCGAGCCGAGGAAGAGGGTGCCGTCGCGCTGGATGGCCACCACCAGGGCGTCTTCCTTATCCGCATCCTGCATCTCCCGCGGATTGTCCACGGTGGGGCGGTCCACGGACGCCCCCTTCTGGATCATGGGGGTCACCACCATGAAGATGATGAGCAGGACGAGCATGATGTCCGCCATGGGAATGATGTTGGGGGCGGCCATCACATCGCCGGCTTGAGGTTTGTAGGCCATGGCCGTCTACTTCTTGGCGACCCCGCGGCGGGTGACGAAATAGTTGACCAGCTCCATCGAGGAGTTGTCCATCTCGACGTCGAAGGCCTCCACCTTGTTGGTGAAGTAGTTGAAGGCCCAAACGGCGGGAACGGCGACGAACAAGCCCAGGGCGGTGGTGATCAGCGCCTCGGCGATACCGCCGGCGACCGCGGAGAGGCCCGTCGCCTTGGCGGTGGCGATGCCCTTGAACGCGTTGATGATGCCGACCACGGTGCCGAACAGGCCGACGAAGGGAGCGGTGGAGCCGATGGTGGCCAGACCGCTGAGCATGCGCTTCATTTCCGCATGCACGATGGCCACGGAGCGCTCCAGGCCGCGCTTGGCGGCCTCGATCAACTCCGCGTCACTCACCTGGCTGGAGGCGGCCTGGAACTCGGAAAGGCCGGTGGCCACCACCTTGGCGATGTGGCTCTTCTTGTTGCGCTCGGCGATGGAGATGGCTTCGTCCAGCTTGCCGTCGCGGAGCGCCCCGGCCACCTGCTGCACGAAAATACGCGACTGCTTGCGCGCCGCGCTGTAGGTGATGGCCCGGTCAATCATGATGCCGATGGACCAGATGGACATCAGCAGCAGGATGGCCACGACCACCAGCGCCACGGGGCTCATCTGCTTGATGATCATCCGCGGATCCCAGCCGATGTACGCCTGGGGCTCCTCCTGCAGCAGGAAGAGACAGGATAGCGAGAGATTCACTAGCATTGAGTTTGTTCCTCCTCGTTAGGAAATCGTTTGGCTCAGCCGCCCAGCGTGAACACCACTTCAATGAATGTTTCCACTTCCACCGGCTCGTCGTTCAACAACGTGGGCTTGTATCGCCACTGACGGACGGCCTGAATGGCCGCGTTCACCAGCAAGTTGGGCCCGGAAACCAGTTCAAGCTGTTGGATGGTTCCATCCTTGGCAATGATGGCATGCAGGCGCACGGTGCCCTGAACCCGCGCCTGCCGGGCCAGCGCTGGATACGTCGGGGTCACCTTGTTGAGCAGCCGGGCTTCCTGCACCTTGCCGCCCACATTGATGCGCTTCGGGCCCTCGGGCTTCGGCGGTGGAGGCGCGGTCCCCACCCCGCCGATGATGCCTCCCATCACTCCACCGGGCATTCCGCCCGGAACGCCGCCCGGAACCCCGCCCACGGCGCTGAAGGAGCCCACGTCCGGAGGAAGCTCTTCTTCCTTGATCATCTTTACTTCTTTCGGGATGACCGCGGGGGCCATCATCTTCCCCTGCTGGATAATGCGCTGCACCGGTCTGGTGACCACCTTCTGCATGGGCGGCGGTGGCGGCGGTGGCGGGGGTGGCGGCGGCGGGGCCACCAGTGTGGTCATCAGCATGCTCTTCGGAAGCGCCTCGGTGTAAATCAGCGGGACCAGGATCAGCAGTCCCAGGATTCCAAACTGCACCACGGCGGAGATGAACAGCGAAAGGCGGCTGCGCCCCTTCCTGATGGGCTTTCCGGAAATCACCAGGTCGTCAAACATGGCGCCCTCCCCATTGCGCACCGAGTGGCAGGCTCATCAGCGGCCCCTGTTTCCAGCCAGGGACCCCGCGGTCACCGCGACTTTCTGATCCCGCCAGTTGTGCCACGCCACCACCAGCGGGGCGGCAATGCCGAAACTGGAGTAGGTTCCTACCACAATTCCCACCACCATCGCAAAGGAGAAAGCGCGCAGGGAAGACCCTCCCAGTAGAAAGAGCACCAGCACGGTCAGGAAGGTGAGCCCACTGGTCAGGATGGTGCGCGAGAGGGTCTGATTGATGGCCCGATTCACCACCACGGCAAGCGGCTCCCGGCGCATGATCCGCAGGTTTTCCCGCACGCGGTCGAAAATCACGATGGTGTCGTTCATGGAGTAGCCCACCAGGGTCAGCAGTGCCGCGATTACCGTCAGCGATACCTCGAATCGAAAGATTGAGAACAGCCCCAGGGTGATCAAGACATCGTGAAAGCAAGCCAGAACCGCCGCCGCCCCATAAATCCATTCGAAGCGGAACGCAATATATACCAGCATGCCCCCCAAAGCCCATAGGGTAGCGAAAATGGCCTTCTGGCGGAGTTCAGCGCCCACCTTGGGCCCCACGATCTCCACATTGCGGATGGCAAAGCCGCCCAGCGTGAAGCTGTCGCGCAGCACAGCCAGCACGGCGTCCGCTCCGCCGTGGCCCTGTCGCACCTCGGCAGAGGCCGCCAATGCGGGCTTCAGAGCATCCACGCCGGAGATCAGGCCGCCGCCCTGGCCGTCGCGGAATTTCGTAATCGCCGCGGCGATGGCCTGGTAGCGGCTCACCGCCTCCGAGGCGCCGAAACCCAGCGGGTCGCGCCGCACCAGCACTTCGGCGATGGCCCCGGGGCTGGCGGCGTTCAGGTCCGGCTTGGTGGCATCGGGGGCGGGAAATGTCCGTTGCAAGGTGTCGATGATGGCAGCGCGGCCGGCGTCCAGATGCTGTTCGTCCAATTCACGCTCGTCCAGCCCGATCACCACTTCGTGCACATCCGGCCGCGCCACGTCCGTAATCTTCTGGATGTTGGCCTGTTTGAATCCGCCCTGGGCCAGGGTCGCCCGAATCACGTCAATCTTCGGGTCCTGCAGGAAGCGCACATACACCATGGTGCCCCCGCGGAAGTCAATGCCGTAGAGCGGGCCGCCATGCAAGTAAAGCGAAACGAATCCTACAATCAGCAGCACCAGCGACAGGCTGACGAAATACTTCGCCTTGCCCATCCAGTCCAGGTTTACTTGTCCAAAGAGTTCCCGCACAGGGTCACCGCTCCGTCGAAATTTAGACACCGGTCGCCAGCAAAAGTTCCCAAACCGAGACTAGAAATCCAGCTCCTTCAGTATCGGCGGCGCGCCGGGACCCGCCCCGCCCCCGGGTCCCGCCGCCGCCTAAATGCTTAGCTCTGCTTCGCGGCCCATTCGTCCCAGATGCCACGCGAAGATGGTGCGCGAGACGTACACCGCGGTGAAAACGTTGGCAATCAAACCGATCACCAGGGTGACGGCAAAGCCGCGCACCGGGCCGGTTCCGAAAATAAACAGGAACGCCGCGGAAACCACGGTGGTGACGTGGGTATCGATGATGGTCAGGAAGGCGCGGTTGAAACCCACTTCGACTGCGGACGGATTGGGTTTACCCGAGCGCAGTTCCTCACGGATGCGTTCGAAGATCAGCACGTTGGAATCCACGCCCATGCCAATGGTCAGAATCACGCCGGCAATGCCCGGGAGCGTGAGCACTGCCTGGAAATAAGCCAGCGCCGCCAGCAGCACCAGAAGGTTGAGCAACAGGGCCAGGACCGCGTTCAATCCGGACAGCCGGTAGTACACCAGCAGGAAGATCATGACCACCGCCAGGCTCACCAGCGAGGCGCGGAATCCCTCGCGGATGGAGTCCGCCCCGAGGGACGGTCCGATGGTGCGCTCCTCGAGATACTTGATGGAGGCCGGCAGCGAGCCGGAGCGCAACACCAGGGCCAAATCGTTCGCTTCCTGCAGTCCAAACCGGCCGGTGATGCGGCCTTGATCCTCAATCCGGGATTGGATGACCGGAGCCGTGTACACCCTGCGGTCCAGGATGATGGCCATCTGACGATTGACGTTCGCTTCCGTAAACGCGCCGAAACGCTTTGCCGCCGCGTTGGAAAGGCTGAAGCTGACTTCATAATTCCCCGGATAATCGCTGCTGGGCACGGTTTTTGCCCCGCGCAGGTCGCGTCCCGTTACCGGTGCGTACCGTTCAACCAGGTACCAGACGTCCGAGGGGGACGCTGGCTGGCCGGGGGCGCGCTCTTCGCGCCCGGGAAGCAGTTCCGTATTGGGGGGCAGGACCCCGTTGTTCGCCTGATAGGCATCGGCTTGCGAGGTGTAGGTCCGCGTGCCCACCACCAGCCGGAGCTCCAGCTGCCCGCCTTGCTGGATAATTCGTTTGGCCTGCGCGGGATCTCCCTCCCCGGGGAGTTGCACCAGAATCTCGTCCTGCCCGCGTCCTTGCTCGCTGACCACCGGCTCGGTGAGACCGAGCTGGTCAATGCGGCGCCGGATGGTTTCTACGCTTTGGCGGAGCGCGTCGGAACGGATGCTGGCGATGGCCGCTGTGCGCAGGCTCAGCAGGTAACCGGAGCTCTGACCCGGCGCGGGGGCAACCTCCCAGTCCAGGTAGCTTGTGCGGATCAGATCCTGGAAACGGGCGGATTGATCCGTGGCCAGGTTCACCACGTTGATGTGCTGATCGTCCGGCTCGCGGATGTCCTCAAAATGCATGCCGCCGTCATTCAATTCCTTGCGCAGGCGGTCCAGCGTCTGGTCTGTGTATTGCTTGATGGCTTCCCGGGTCTGCACCTGCAGAATCAAGTGAGTCCCGCCCTTCAGGTCCAGGCCCAGGCGAATCCGCTCGTTGAAGTTTTCCCGCGCGGCGGCCAGAGAGGTGGGGAAGGTGGGCGTGCCGAACAACCCATAGATGCAGATCAAAATGACCAGGGCAATCAGCACGCTTCGGATTGTCACGTTCATCTGCATGACCTGGCGCTAGCTCTCCTTGGGCTCGGCCTGCATCCCGGCGATGGACTGCTTGGAAACGCGGATGCGCACCTGCTCCGCGATGCGCAACTGCACCGTATCCCCTTCGACGCCCAGAATCGTTCCGTAGATGCCTCCGTTGGTGATCACCTTGTCTCCGGACTTGAGCTCGCTGAGCATCTGCTGCAGCTTCTTGCGCTGTTTCTGCTGGGGAAGAATCAGCAACACGTAAAAGATCACCATGATGATGAAAAACGGCGCCAGGGCCATAAACGGGCTGGCGCTCGGCTGGCTCTGGGCCAGCGCGGCTCCCGCCGCCGGCATGGAGATGGCGGTCATCATTCGGTCATGGCTCGTCTGGAAGAGCGGAAAGGACTCCCTCGGTGGAAAGAACCTTTCGCGAATTTCTCCCCTAAGTCTTTGACGCTTCGAATCGCCCCGGAGGCCCCAGCCCCAGGGTGGCCCTTATTCGGGCCCCGATGCGAAGCGGGCACGCAGCTCTGCGCGGAATCCGGCCAACTCTCTAAACGATATAGCCTCACGAATTTTGCGCATGATGTCAAGGTAAAAGTGGACGTTATGAAAAGTGTTCAGGACCGCGCCAAGAATTTCTCCGCTCACAAAAAGATGGCGAAGGTAGGCGCGTGAATAGCGGCGGCACACCGCGCAGGCGCAGT
>Ga0335085_10007345_pt1 | contig 17142 bp, 12 predicted proteins | sample Lox_Sample_45_FD_206712 | JGI IMG/M metagenome (GOLD analysis project Ga0335085, IMG submission 206712) | Soil microbial communities from Loxahatchee National Wildlife Refuge, Florida, United States - Lox_Sample_4.5 | ecosystem: Environmental > Terrestrial > Soil > Wetlands | place: USA...
TGCGATCGCAGTATCAGATGGGCTACTACCCGACGAACCAGAATCGCGACGGGACATTCCGCAAGATCAAAGTGGAAGTGACGCGGCCGGAAACCAAGGTGCTCGCGCGCCGCGGGTATTACGCGCCGGGACACTAGTCGACGCGGCGCACGAGCCTGACCCGCAATGTGGGTTTCGGACCCGCCCCGTACGAAATTCAAAACCAAAATCAGTTGCCGACGGGCCCGGCAGTGCCGTAATAGCCTTTGCGCGTGCTGACGATCAGGCCTTTGCGCGCGGTCTGCACGTCGATCGGCCGGTAGCTGCCCACCGCCGGAGGACTCGAAGGCAGATAGGCGATGTAATACTGGCTGCGCAACTCCGTGCCGATGTCCTGAAACGATTGCGCGAGATCGTCGAGCCGGTAAGGGAAAAACGCGTGCCCGCCGGTCTGATCCGCGAACTGCTCCAGCACTTTATCGCCGGCTTCCAGATGGTATTTGGTGGGCTTGGATTGGTCGTCGACCGCGAGCCAATCGGTATTGGTGCTCACTGAAAACACCGCGGCTTCGGATTTGATCGAAGCATCGATGGCATCGGTGATCGCGCGGTCACTCAGGTTGTCCTGCCCGTCGCTGATCACGACCATCACCCGGCGGACTTCCGTTTCGGGCCCCTTCGGCAGCGGCGCGTGCAGGAGCTTCTGCGCAGCCATGTAAATCGCGTCGTTCAGAGCGGTGCCGCCGCCGGCGCGCTGCGCTCGTATGGACGTCATGAGCGCGTCCAGATCGCCGCTATAGTCCTGGATGATTTCCGGCTCGTTATCGAAGGTCATCAGGAAAGCGAGATCCTTGTTGCGGCGAATCACCTTGTTCAGGAAATCGACCGCCGCGTCCTTTTCGAATTCCAGGCGCGGACGGATGCTGTTGGACGTATCGAGCAGCAGAGCGATGCGCAACGGGAGGTCCGTTTCGCGGCCGAAGAATTTGATCTCCTGCGGCTGCCCCTGCTCGATCACTTTGAAATCGCTCTTGTCGAGATCGGTGATGAACTGGTGGTGCTTGTCCGTGACGGTGACGACGAGATGGACCAGGCCCGTGGTCGTTGTTAAAGGGGGCGGCGCTTTCAGAGCCGGCGGATTCTGCTGTTGGCCGTCTTGCCCGGGCTGGGGCGGCGCAGGAAATTCCTGGGTGTGCGCGATGCCGGCGGTCAGCACCAGCGTCGGCAATACGAGCAGCCCGACGCACAGCCGGATATTCCTCATGGAAGCCATTCCCCGCGGATGATTATAGGAACTCCCGAAGCGCAGCGTCAATCCGGGCCGGATCGATCTTCAGCGCGCCGGCCAGCGCGCGAAAATATTCGGCCAGTTCGCCGGGCATCGGGGCGCGGACATCGACTCGCTTTCCGGTGCGCGGGTGGTTGAACGAAACGCGCGCCGAATGAAGGAAATTCCGGTCGAGCGGCGGCAGAAGTTCGTTCGCGATGCGCTCTCGCCGCGGCGCTCCATACAGGGTATCGCCGACCACCGGGCAGCCCAGCGCGGAAAAATGGACGCGGATCTGGTGCGTGCGGCCGGTGTGGAGGTTCGCTTCGATCAGCAGGAACCCGTCCAGACGCAGCCGGGCGCGCCAATCGGTGCGCGCCTGGCGCCCGTCGCGGTTCCGCGCCGTCATGCGCGAACGGCGGCGGAGATCGCGGGAGACGGGCAGATCGACCGTGCCGGACTCGCCTTTGAGCCTTCCGTGCAGCAGCGCGACGTAGGTTTTCTGCACCAGCCGGTCGCGAAAATCCTCGACCAGCTTGCGGTGCGCGGCGTCGGTGCGCGCCACCACGATGGCGCCCGAAGTTTCCTTGTCAAGACGATGAACGATTCCGGGACGCAGCGGCCCACCAACGGTGGAGAGGCCGCTCGGGCCATATCGCTCCAGCAGCGCGGCGACCATCGTGCCCGTGGTAACGCCCGAGCCGGGATGAACGATCATGCCGGCGGGTTTATTCACGACGGCCACGTCACTGTCTTCATAGAGCACGTCGAGCGGAATCGGCTCCGGCTCGACGCCCGGCGGCGCATCCGGCGGAATCTCGACGGTGACGACTTCGCCGGATTCAACCGAGTGTGAGGCTTTGCGGGCGGCTCCGTCGACTTCCACGCGGCCCTGGTCCATCAGCGACTTGATGCGCGAGCGGCTGAGCGCGGGAATCTGCGCGACGAGGAAAAGATCGAGGCGCTGGCCGGCTTCTTCGGCGGTGACGATGAATTTCATGCAAGAAGAGCGCTAAGAGCGGCCCACCGCAGCGGGAGCGGACCGGACAGGGTTGGCAGGCGCAGTCGCTTCCCCGCGGCCGCGGAACCAGAGATACGCGCCGAAGACGATCAGCACCAGGCTGACGATCTGCATCAGCGATACGCGGTCATTAAACAGCAAAGTGCGGCCCGGATCGCCGCGGAAGAATTCAATCGTTCCTCGCTCGATGCCGTACAGGATGAAATAGGCGCCCAGGATCTGTCCTGTGAAGCGGCGCTTCCTTCCCAGCCAGACCAGAATCGCGAAATTCAGGAATTCCGCTCCCGCTTCGTAGAGCTGGGTAGGGTGAAGCGCCACGCCGAGCGGCGTGCCGCTGATTTTTTCCGCCAGCGGGTTGGTGAACGTCACGCCCCAATCGAGCGCGGTCGGCTTGCCGTAACAACAGCCGGCGAAAAAGCAACCGAGGCGGCCGATTCCGTGGCCGATGGCGATCGATGGGGCGGTCAAGTCCATTACCGCCCAGAACGACAACTTGTGATAGCGGGTATAGAAGAAAAAGAACAGCAGGCCGCCCACCATGCCGCCGTAGTAATCGCCCGCGGATTGCACCGTGGCCCAGGTGAAAATCTCGCGCGGATGCGCGGCGAAATAATTCCATTCGCTGAGGATGAGCCAAATCTTCGACCCGGCGAGGGATATCAGGATTCCGTAGATTCCGATGTTCCAGATGCGATTCGGGTCGATTCCAGCCTGGGCCGCGTGGCGATAGGCCCAGACCAGTCCGGTGAGAAACCCGGCGGCCGCCAGAACGCCGTAGGTGTAAAACGTCAAGGAGCCGGATTGGAAAAGAACCGGATGCATCGCTAGGCCTGTTCGCGGCTGGGATGCCGCCAATCGCGCAGCAGCTCCAGAATCACCAGCCCCGCGCCGACAACGATCGCCGAATCGGCCAGATTGAAAGTGTACCAGTGGTAGTCGCCGACGTGAAAATCGATGAAATCGGTGACGCTGCGCCGCAAGATGCGGTCCAGCACATTGCCGGCGGCGCCGCCCAGGATCAGCGTCATTCCCCACTGCCCGAGCAACGCTCCGGCGCGCCCCGTAGCGAGCAGCCAGACGATCAGCCCGATCACGGATACGGAGAAAACGATCAGCAGAGGCGCGCGCCAGGGCGAAGTGGAGTCCGCCAGCAGGCCGAAAGCCACGCCCGGATTGGTGCTGTGGACAAAATTCAGGAGGCCCGGAATGAGCACGCGGCTGGATCCCGCGGCGGTCCATTTTTCAACGGCATGCTTGCTAAGCTGGTCGGCCGCGAGGATGGATACGGCGAGCAAAAGAAACAGCAGGACGCGGCGCGGAAAATTTTCGCTCACAATAGATGATCCACAAACGCGCGTCTAGGCGGCGGCTCCGTCCTGCTGCGCTTTTTCGCGGTCCCGCTCTTCGATGGCGGCCACGCAGCGTTCGCAGAACGTCGGATGAACCGCGCTTTCGCCCACATGGACGGAATAGTTCCAGCAGCGCTCGCATTTCTTGCCCAGGGCGCGCTCGATCTTGATGGCCAGCGCAGGGATTCCCGCCGAAGGCAGCGCGCCGTCGACGGCGCCGTCCGCAACAACAACCTGAGATACGATGAAGAAAGCGGGAAGCTGCGCCGCGTATTTCTGCAGCAGCGCGGCCAGATCGCCCGTGGCGGCGAGCGTGACCCGCGCTTCCAGGTTCGCGGAGATGGTCTTTGCGGCGCGCACCGGCTCGAGCGCTTTCAGCACTTCTTCGCGCACGGCCAAGATGCGGTCCCAGTTTTTCGCGCGGGCTTCGTCCAGCGCGTTTTCAAAGTGCTCGGCGGCCGGAAAATTTGCCATGTGCACGCTGACCGCGGCGTTGGCCGGTTGCGGCATCAACTTCCAGATTTCCTCCGACGTGAAAACCAGAATCGGAGCGATCAGCCGCACCAAAGCGCGGGCGATATGGTGCACCGCGGTTTGGGCCGAGCGGCGGCCGCGGCTATTCGGCGCGGAGGTGTAGAGCCGGTCCTTCAGCACGTCGAAATAGAATGCGCTGAGATCGACGCTGCAATAATCGTGCAGCGCGTGATAGACGCGGTGAAATTCGTAGGCGTGGTACCACTCGAGGCACTGCCGGACGAGCGAGCCGGTGCGGCGCAGCATCCAGGCGTCGAGTTCCCACATGTCCGCGTCGTGCACCGCGTGTTTCTTGGGGTCGTAGTCGAAAAGATTCGAGAGGGCGAAGCGAAACGTGTTGCGGATTTTGCGGTAGGCTTCGGAGAGCTGAGTCATCATCGCGGGCGAATTGCGCATGTCCGCGGTGTAATCCTGCGAGACGACCCACAGCCGCAGCAGATCGGCGCCCCATTTTTCGACGATTTCCTTGGGATAGAGCGCGTTGCCCATGGATTTCGACATGGGCGCGCCCTTTTCGTCGAGCGTCCAGCCGTGCGTGACCACCTGGCGATACGGAGCGTGGCCGCGCGTGCCGATCGCGTTCAGCAGCGAACTCTGAAACCAGCCGCGAAATTGATCGGGGCCTTCCAGGTAGACTTCGGCGGGCCAGTGCAGGCCGTTCTGTTCGCTCAGCACCGCCAGATGCGTGGAACCTGACTCGAACCAGACGTCGAGGATGTCCGATTCTTTTTGCCATTTCCCGGAGCCGCAGGAACATTTCGTTCCCGGGGGCAGCAGCTGCTCGGCGGTGTGCGTGTACCAGGTATCGGAGCCTTCGCGCTCGAAAAACGGCAGCACGTGGCGCAGCGCTTTGAAGTCGCGGAGCTGCTGGCCGCAGTTCTCGCAGTAAAAAACGATCAGCGGCACGCCCCAGAAGCGCTGCCGCGAAATGCACCAGTCGGGGCGGTCGGCCACCATCTTCTGCATCCGGTCGTGGCCCCAGGCGGGAATCCATTTCACTTTTTCGATTTCGGCCAGCGCGTCGATGCGCAGATTCTCACGATCCAGGCCGATGAACCACTGCTCGGTGGCGCGGAAAATCACGGGATTGTGGCAGCGCCAGCAGTGCGGGTAGCTGTGCTGCAGCTTGCCTTCACCCACCAGCGCGCCGCGCTTCTTCAGCAGCTCGATGATCGGCGCGTTCGCTTCGAAGACGGTTTTGTTCTTGTATTCCGGCAGGCCGTCGATGAAGCGGCCTTCGTCGTCGATGGGCGCATAGGATTCGAGCCCGTATCGCTCGCCGGTGCGGAAGTCGTCGGCGCCGTGGCCCGGTGCGGTGTGCACGATGCCGCTGCCGGCGTCGAGCGTCACGTAGTCGGCGAGCACGGCGGGCACGATCAGGTCGAGGAACGGGTGGCGGAATTGCAGACCTTCGAGCTGTTTGCCGGTCCACGAGCCGCTGAATTCGCCGACTTCGACTTTGGATTCCTCGGCAAGCGCTCGCAGACGTTCCTTGGCCAGCAGCAATTTTCCGGCGGGCGTGTCCGCGACCACGTATTCGTAGTCTGGATGAAATGCCAGCGCGCGGTTCGCGGGAAGCGTCCACGGAGTTGTGGTCCAGATCAGACCGCTGACGCCTTTGCCGATGCCCAGCTTCGCGGATTTTTCGTTGTCGACCACCGGGAATTTCACCCACACGGCGTGGCTGGTGTGGTCTTCATATTCCACTTCGGCTTCGGCCAGCGCCGTGCGGTCGTAAATGCACCAATAGACCGGCTTCAGGCCGCGGTAGATGTAGCCCTTCTCCAGGAAATCGAGGAACGCGCCGGCGATGGAAGCTTCGTCGTGCGGGTTCATGGTGAGATACGGATCGTTCCAGCGGCCGAAAACGCCCAGGCGCTTGAACTCGACTTTGTGAATTTCCACGTAGCGGGCCGCGAACTCCCGGCACATGCGGCGAAATTCGGCGGGCGAAACTTTGGCCGTCTTGCCGCCCAGTTCCTTTTCCACCTGCGTCTCGATCGGCAGGCCGTGGCAATCCCAACCCGGGACGTAAGGCGCGCGGAAGCCGGACATGGTCTTCGATTTCACGATCATGTCCTTGAGAGTCTTGTTCAGGCCGGTGCCCAGGTGGATTTCGCCGGTGGGATAGGTCGGTCCATCGTGCAGGACGAACATGGGCTTGCCCGCGCGCGATTCCTGGATGCGGTCGTAAAGACCCATCTGCTCCCAGGCCGCCAATTGTTCAGGCTCGCGCTGCGGGAGCTGGGCCTTCATCGGAAAATCGGTCTTGGGGAGGTTGAGCGAGCCTTTTAGATCGAACGGTTCGGCCATTAAAGAAGCGAGAAGCCCTTTCTTGGAGCCCGCGCGCGTGAACTAGCGCGGGCGCGGCGCCGTGTGATACAAGTTTGCGCCGTGGAAACTGAAAATGTTGGTCGCAACCGCTATGTTACAATGATTCTCGCAGCCTGTCAGCCGTGCCGCTGGCTGCATACATCCTTTTCCGCACGGCAGCGTCTAACATTTGGTGGATACGGCGAGAGGCGCGCAGGTAGCTGAAATGTCAGACTCTAGCTTGAAACTGGACCGGCAGGTCCGCCAAAGTCCTGTTCCGGAAATTGAGGACACCTCGCTGCGCCTCGGGCGCCTGCCATCGCCTTCCCGGGAGGGCAGCATCAAGAGTCTGTTCTCCAACCTCCGCGATTTCCTGGTCGAGCGCCCCACAAAAATCAAGGCCGGCACTCCCACTGCATTCGATATTCCTAAATTTGGCACCGGGCTTGGCGACAACTTCAAAGAGTTCCTGCATTCCGGTCCCAAGGGCAATATCCGGTCGGCGCTGCTGGTCGATTGGCATGAAGAACCCAGCCTTTGGCGCAATCTGCGCGACCTGATCGCTCCGCGGAAGCTGCCGCCGCTTCAGACCACCAGCCAGCCGATTCCCGTCCCTGAGATTTGGTCGAAAAACGAGCAGTTCGGATGGATGCAGTTGACGTCGATCATCGTTCACGGCCTGGCAATTGCATTCATTGTGCTGCTGCCGTTTCTCTTCCCGAATTGGTTGACTCCGCCTGTGACCAAAGCCTCGAGCCCGGAATTGCCGACCGATGTTACGGTTTCGCCGTACCTGAACAAGCTTCAGCCGGCCGCCAAGAAAGCCGGCGGTGGGGGCGGACAAGCGGACAACGCCCCCGCGGCGCACGGAAAGGCTCCCAAGTTCTCGTGGACGCAGATTTCGCGGCCGATGGTGAATCCGCCGAAGTCGGCGATCACTGTGACTCCCACCGTGCTGGGAAATCCCGATATCAAGCTTCCGGACAATAACGCGAATAACTGGGGAGATCCGTTCTCCCACACGTTGAACGGCTCCATGGGCAGCGGCCACGGGAACGGCTTTGGCGACGGCAACGGAAACGGCGTCGGGCCGGGCCAGGGATACGGCACGGGCGGCGGCATCCCCAATGGCGGCACGGGCGGCTACGGCACTCCGGCTTGCCTCTATTGTCCGCGCGCGGATTACAGCGATGAGGCGATGAAGGTTAAGGTCCAGGGCGTAGTCGAGCTGATCGCCATCATCACGGCGGACGGCCGCGTTACGGACGTACATGTCGCCAAGGGCCTGGGGCTTGGACTCGACGAAAAAGCGATCGAGGCTGTTCGTACCTGGCGGCTGAAGCCGGCGCTGGGGCCGGATGGCAAGCCGGCAACCGTGCGGCAAATCATCGAAGTCACGTTCCAGCTTTACTGACCCCCATTCCGCGCCTGCGGCAACAATGTTGCCGCCTTTGCAGCGCCTCTCGACCGCCATTTACCATCTGGCTCCATCCGGCTCCATCGGATTCTGAGCCGGGATCCATCTGCTACGATGAGCGGCATGAATAAACTGATTTTTGCGGCAGCAGGGATCCTGTGTCTGGCTGCGGGGTTCGCACCAGGGGCGTTCGCTCAAACCTCTACCATCGAATTCGTCGCTCAGGCCACGCCTTCGGACGGTTTGCAGGAGCCGGTGCGAGGATTTCCCTTCTACCTGCTGAGCAAGAGCTTCGCCGACATCCGCAAGGAAGCCGTGGACTCCCTCCCCAAGCCGGACATGAACGCATTCATCGACAAACTCGACTTGTCGCCCGAGCTGAAGACCTGGATGAAGAAAAATCAGGTCATTCAACTTGCCGGCGATCCGTTCATTCACAAACTGAACGCCGATACGATCATGAGCATCCCGGAATTCAAGAACGCGTACATTCAGTTGAACGCGGGCACGCAGTCGGTGGATTTTCCGAAACCCAAGTACGGCCCCAACGACGAGCAGAAGAATCCCCCCAAATTCAAGAAGCTTACGGACGAGTACAACGCCGCCGTGCGCCTCTATATCCAGCAGCACCCCGGCAGCATCGAAGGCGTCGACTTGGAATTGACCGACATCGATCCGAATTCGAAATGGGAGTCGTCTTCGGGCGCGCGCACCGCGGCCGTTCGCCAGCGTACGATCGATCTGGCGCAGTCGAACTATCTGGTGGCCCGTACGGAAACGAATCTTGACGGCAAGGGGTCCATGCGCGGCCTGGCGGCGGGAACATACTGGCTGAGTACGCTGGATGTGCCGGCGATCGTGGGGGACGCGCGGCCAAAGTGGGACATGCCGGTGACCTTGCGCGCAGGCGAGACGAAATACCTCGCGCTTTCGAATTCGAATTCCGTACGGTCGCAAAGTGCTCAATAAAACCTCTAGCCTCTGAGGTCCCCTTGGCCGACGGCGACGTCACTGAGTTCATCCAATCGCTTGGCGCCACCGCCTCTACGGAGCGCATTCGCGCTGCCGCTGCGCTTTTCGAGCAAGGTTCACGGCTCGCGTTCAGCGCCATCGAAAGCTGGCTGAAGTCTGCGCCGCTTGCGAGTCTCCTCACGGACGGACCGTCGCACCGCGCAGAACTGACCGTCGGCATCGCCGTACATCCAGGCACGTTTGATCTCATCCGCTCCACGAACGGTTCGCCGCGCCTGGCCGACGTGCCGCCGGACCAGGACGTGCGAGAATTCGAGCTGGAATTTCCAGGCGGCGTCCGTCTGGATATTCTGACAACGTCGAAGCCGGGCGGCGACGGCGCGGTCGACCGGTATTTACGGAAATTCGGTGAAGGGATTCAGCAGGTCGAGATTCTGGTCAGCGATATCGAGCGCGCCACGGAAATTCTGGGCGCCGAGTTTGAAGTTCGGCCCGTATATCCGTCCACGCGGGCGGGTGCGGACGGAACGCGCGTGAATTTCTTTCTGGTTTCCGCGCCGGATAACAAAAAAGTCTTGATCGAGCTGGTGCAGACGAATCCGTCAGGGCGGCTTCAATAACGCTTATTGCCCGGTTTGTTCGAGAAGCTTCGCGACCAGGGCGGTCCATCCGGTCTGGTGGCTGGCGCCCAGCCCCGCACCGGTCTCGCCGTTGAAGTACTCGTAAAACAGAATCAAATCTCGCCAGTACGGATCTTTCTGCAGCATCTCGTTCGCCCCGTACACCGGCCGCCCGCCGTTCTCCCGCAGGAAAATATGCGATAGACGCCGCGAGATTTCACCGGCGGCGTTCCAGAGCGATTTCTGCTGGCCCGATCCCGTCGGGCATTCCACCTTGAACTCGTCGCCGTAGTAATAATGAACGCGCTGGAGCGACTCGATCAGCAGGAAGTTCGTGGGAAACCAGATCGGACCGCGCCAGTTCGAATTGCCGCCGAAAAGATCCGTGGAGGATTCGGCCGGTTCGTATTTCACGGAGCTTCGTATTCCGTCGACCGCCAGCTCGTAGGGATGGTCCGCGTGGAATTTCGAAAGCGCGCGGATGCCGAATGGTGAGAAAAATTCTTTCTCGTCGAACACGTATTTATAGATTCGCTCGAGCTTGCTGCGGTTGGCGATGGTGAGCAGGAGCCTTGGTCCCTCCGGCGTGGTCTGGCTCATGTCCACGTGCTCGGCGGTGTCCGGATGGTGCTTCAGGAACCAGTCCATGCGCCGCTTGAAAGCAGGAAATCGGTTCAGATCCTCGGGATCGATGGTGTCCACGGCAAACAGTGGGATCAGACCGACCAGAGAGCGAACCTTCATCGGAATGGTTTCGTTGGTCGCGGCCAAATGAAGCACGTCGTAATAAAAGCCGTCCTTGTCGTCCCACAGCCCGATGCCCTGCCCGCCGATATCGTTCATCGCGGCCGCGATGTAGATGAAGTGCTCGAAGAATTTGCTGGCCACGTCCTCGTAAGCGGGATCCTCGTGAGCAAGCTCCATGGCCATGGAAAGCATGTTGAGGCAGAACATGGCCATCCAGCTGGTGCCGTCGGATTGTTCGATATAACTGCCTGGGCTGAGCGGGCGCGAGCGGTCGAAGACGCCGATGTTGTCGAGTCCTAGAAAGCCCCCTTCGAAGACGTTCTTGCCGGTCGGATCCTTGCGGTTGACCCACCAGGTGAAATTGATCAGCAGCTTGTGAAACACTCGGACCAGAAACTGGCGGTCCGGCTTTTTCTGGATGCGCGCGGCGATTTTGTAGACGCGCCAGGCAGCCCAGGCGTGCACGGGCGGATTCACGTCCGAGAAATTCCACTCGTAGGCGGGCAATTGGCCGTTGGGGCGCATGTACCATTCACGCAGGAACAGCACCAGCTGGTCCTTCGCGAATTTCGGATCGATCAGCGCCAGCGCGACGCAGTGGAAAGCCAGGTCCCAGGCCGCGTACCACGGATACTCCCATTTGTCCGGCATCGAAATGATGTCGGAGTTGTGCAGGAACCGCCAATCATGATTGCGGCCCAGGTAGCGCTGCGGATCGGGCGCGGGCTGGGTGGGATCGCCGCGGAGCCAGCGGCCCACGTCGTAGTGATAGCTCTGCTTGCCCCACATCAGGCCGGCGAACGCCTGGCGCTGCACCAATCGCGGATCGTCGGTCATGCCAAGGTGAATTCGCCGTTCGTAAAACTCGTTAGCTTCCTTCAACCGCTGATCGAACATCGCGTCAAACGGGGCACCGAAATATTTGGGAGCTTTCGCGCGGCCTTCCGTCGGATCGCGGTCCACCAGGCGGGCCCGAATCGTCCGGCCCTTGCCGGGCGCCAGCTCGGCGAAGTAGTGACCGGCGGCTTTGGTGCCCGTCATGGCTGGATTCACGGCCCCTTTTTCGCCCGAGACAACATAGCGATGGAACGCGTCCTTCACATAGGGTGTGCGGCTTTTCTGCCCGAAGAGACGCTCCATATTCGTTTCGTTGTTGGTGAAGAGCAGCTCGGGCGTGCCCTCCATCAACAGCCAGCGCTTGCCGTAGTGATACTCGTCGAGTTCCATCAACACGCTGCCGGCGGGCCCGTCGATACGCGTGACTTTCGGCGGCTCGTAGTTCTCGCCCCAGGACCAGCGATTTCGGAACCAGAGCGTCGGCAAAATGTGCAGCTTGGCGGCTTCGGGCCCGCGATTCCACGCGGTGATGCGGATCAAAATGTCTTCGGGCGAGGCCTTGGCGTACTCGACGAAGACGTCGAAGTAGCGGTTCTCCTTGAAAATGCCCGTGTCGGTGAGTTCATATTCCGGGTCCTGGCGCGTGCGCGCCTTGTTTTCGCGCACCAGCTGGTCGTAGGGATAGGCCGCTTGCGGATATTTATAGAGGAATTTCAGGTAGGAGCTGGTCGGCGTGGCGTCGAGGTAGTAGTAGCACTCCTTCACGTCCTCGCCGTGATTGCCCTCCTGATTCGTCAGTCCGAACAGCCGCTCCTTGAGGATCGTGTCCTTTTCGTTCCAGAGCGCGATGGCGAAGCAGATGTGCTGATGGCGGTCGCAGAGGCCGCCAATGCCGTCTTCGCCCCAGCGATAGGTGCGCGAGCGTGCGTGGTCGTGCGGAAAATAATTCCAGGCGTCGCCGTTCGCGCTGTAGTCCTCGCGAACGGTTCCCCACTGGCGTTCGGAGAGAAACGGTCCCCATCGATTCCAGTGGGCTTGGCGCTCGTCGTTGGCTTGCAGTCGCTTTTCTTCTTCGGTCATTTCCAGGCCTAGGGGCGTCGATGCGAGATCAGCTCCGGCGGCGAATTGCGACGGCGCACGAGCGACGTTAACTCTATCGGTTCGCGCGCAGGGTTACAATACGGCAACTTTTCGAGCATGCCTAACCGGCACACGACGGCCCGGAGTAGCAGCGGAGCGCTTGATTCTGTACTCTTGGTCCACCAAATCTCGAGGCGTGGAGCCCGATCTGGATTCGTTAAGGACCGCAGTTTCCCCACCCGGCGGCGCCGTGGGCGCCCAGCCCACTTCCTGGCCGCTCGCTTTTCTGTGTGTCGCGTTGGCCGCCAGCGCCGTGATTTCACCCATGCTGTTCCTGGGCAACGCGTCGGGACACGATTTTCAATTTCACATCGCTTCCTGGATGGACGCGGCCAATCAGTGGCGCGAAGGAATCGTGTATCCGCGCTGGGCGGAATGGGCCAACTGGGGATTCGGCGAGCCGCGTTTCATTTTCTATCCGCCCGGATCGTGGATGGCGGGCGCGGCGCTTGGCCGGGTGCTGCCCTGGCGCGTCGTGCCGGGCGTGTACATCTGGCTGGCGCTGGTGGCATCGGGCATGGCCATGTGGAAATTGGCGCGCGAATGGCTCTCTTCACGCTCCGCCGTCGTGGCTGCGGTCTTGTTCGCCGTGAATCCCTATCACTTGGTCATCGTCTACTACCGCAGCGATTTTGCGGAACTGATGGCGGGCGCGTTCCTGCCGCTGGTGGTCTGGGGCGCGGCGCGTGTGGGCCGCGGCGAATGGCGCCGCTTGCCTTTGCTTGCCGCCGCGTTTGCCGGGATGTGGCTTTCCAATGCTCCGGCGGCGGTGATCGCGACGTATTCGCTGGCGCTGTTGTTCGGCGTGCAATGTGTGGGGCGGCGAAGCCTGGCGCCGATTGTGTCCGGCGGCGCGGCGATGGTTGGCGGATTCGGCCTGGCGGCATTCTACATTTTGCCCGCGGCTCGCGAGCAGCGCTGGGTGCAGATTACACAGGTCCTGGCTGATAATCTCGATCCCGCGAGGAATTTTCTCTTCACCCACGCGAACGACCCCGACTTCGTGGCGTTCAACTGGAAAGTTTCCTGCGTCGCGGTGGCCCTGATCGCGGTGACGGTGATCTGTGCGGCGATTGCGGCGCGCAGGCGCGAGTTTGCGAGCGCCTGGTGGATCCTGGCTCCGCTGGGGCTGGCGGCGATCGTGCTGATGCTGCCGTTTACCAACCGGCTGTGGCATACGCTTCCTGAGCTGCGTTTCGTGCAATTCCCGTGGCGCTGGCTCGAGGTGCTGGCGCTCGTTTTCGCATTTTTCGCGGCCGCCGCGATCGGGACCGCGCGACAGGCCTGGATTTCGTGGGCCATGGGAGGACTGATTGCTATCGCACTTTTCTTCGGGGCGCGAGCCATGGTGCGCACGGCGTGGTGGGATAGCGGAGACGTCCCAGCCTTGGCCGATTCGATTGCTTCAGGATCAGGTTATCGAGGTACGGATGAATACGATCCTCTCGGCTGCGATCGCTACGAACTGCCCGGCGATCCGGATCCCGACGAGCGAGTCGAAGGTGTTTCTGAGACGCCGGCGCAGCGGATCGAAATTTTCGAGGAACAAAGCGGGGCCTTAAGACCAGCGCCAGATGCGCAAATCAATTTCAAAGATTGGTCCGCTGAAAACCGCGTATTTTGGGCGATGCCCGCCAGCCCTACCAAGCTCGCCATTCGGCTTTTGAACTATCCAGCGTGGGAAGTTCGTATCGACGGCAAGAAAATCATTCCAGAATCGGTCCACGACACTGGACAAATGTTGATTTCCGTTCCGCCTTTATCGCATTACATAACGATTCAGTTTCGTCCAACAGTAGACCGCAAGTGGGGAGCGGGGATTTCAGCTGCGTTCGCGTTGGGTCTGCTGGGATTCGCTAGGCGAAGGAATCCGAGTTCTCCGCAGAGTACTCTTTGAAGAGAAACGGCTAGCGAATCGGGCGGTGCTTGAACTTCTTTTCGCCCTTGGCGTAGGGGCCGACGGTGTGGCCGTCGCCCATCAACTTGTATTTGTAGGTGGTGAGTCCCTCGAGACCCATCGGTCCGCGCGCGTGCAGCTTGCTGGTGCTGATTCCAACCTCGGCACCGAGTCCGTAGCGGTATCCGTCCGCAAATCGAGTCGACGCGTTGTGGAACACGCCGGCAGCATCCACTTCGCTCAGGAATCGCCGGGCGGCCTCGGCGTCCTCGGTGACGATCGCGTCCGTGTGCCGCGAGCCGAAGCGATTGATGTGGTCGATGGCGTCGTCGAGGTCCGCCACAATCTTGAGCGCCAGGACGAGGTCCGAATACTCGGTAGCCCAGTCATGCTCCGTGGCGGCGAGGATGCCGTGATCGGGAAGCAGTCCGAGCGTCAATTCGTCGCCGCGCAGCTCGACGTTCGCTTCTTTCAGTTTCGCCACCATGCGCGGGAGAAATTTCGGCGCGATTTCGCGGTGAATCAGCAAAGTCTCCGCCGCGTTGCAGACGGCGGGATATTGCACCTTCGCGTCGTAGGCGATGTCGATGGCCTTTTCCACGTCTGCCGCGCGGTCAATATAGACGTGGCAAATCCCCTCGCTGTGACCGAGCACCGGAATTTTGCTGTGGGCCATGATGAACTGCACCAGCGCGTAGGAGCCCCGCGGGATGATCAGGTCGACGTCGCGATCCAGCGACAGCATTTCCTGCACGTCGGCGCGCGATTGCAACAGGTTGATCGAATCGGCCGGCACCGCCGGAAATTTCGCCAGGCATTCCTTCCAGATCGCCACGATCGCTTCGTTGGTCTGGGTCGCCTCGGCGCCGCCTTTCAGCAGAATCGCGTTTCCGGACTTCAGCGCCAGCGACGCCAGCTGGGGCAGCGCATCGGGCCGGGATTCGAAAATCACTCCGATGACGCCGAAAGGGCACGATTCCTTATGCAACACCAGCCCGTCGTCCAATTCCATGGCTGAAAGCCGGCGGCCGAGCGGATCGTCCAGGCGCGCTATCTCGCGGATTTGCGTGGCCATTTGGGCCACGCCGCGTTCGCTGACGCGAAGCCGGGCGAGCATCGCGGCGGTCATTCCGCCTGCCGCCACTTCGGCTTCCGCCGCGCGGCAGTCGCGCTCGTTCGCCTCCAGTATCCCGGCGGCGCCCGCCTCGATTGCCGCCGCGATCGCCAGCAACACGTCGTTGCGAGCCTGCGCGGAAAGCTGCGCGATCGTGCGCGACGCCTTTCGCGCGCGGGCCGCCACGGATGCGACCGGCGAGTCTTTCTCCGGCAATGGCGCTGGACTGGGCTGGCTCATTGTTTTTGCAGCAGCACGATGTTCTCGCGGGTCACCAGCACGGGAGCCGGCGCCGCGTCACGCCCGGCCTTCCCGGATTTCTTCGCGGAGAATTTCTCGGCATCGCCGCTGGCGCAGTTGGCGATGCCGCGGGCGAACTCCCGCCCGTCCGCATCCACGATGCTCACCACATCCATGGACGCGAAGTGATTCTCCACGCGCACAATTCCGGACGCCAGCAGGCTGGCCTTGCCTTGCGTGATCGCACGATGCGCGCCGGCATCCACCACCACACGTCCACGAACTCCGGCCGCGTAGGCGATCCAGCGCCTTTTGCCCCGCATGCGCTTGGCCGGCAGGAAAATCGTGCCGATGGACTCTCCGGCGAACACGCGATCGAGCGCGCCGGCCTCGCTGCCATTGGCGATCACGGCCGTGCCGCCGCAATTCATCGCAATCGCCGCGGCCTCGAGCTTCGTGCGCATTCCCCCGCGCCCGCTCGCGGCCGGCCCCGAACCCAGCGCCATCAACTCCGGAGTGATCTCATCGACCAGCGGAATCACCTCGCCGCGTCCGCCGCTCTGCCCGGATCGCAGCAGACCATCCACGTTCGTCAGCAGCACCAGGGCGTCCGCTTCCAGGCCGCTCATCACCAGCGCGGCCAGCCGGTCGTTGTCGCTGAACGCCGCTCCGCGCGTGCCCGCCACCGTTTCCAGTTCCGCCGTCGAAACCACGTCGTTTTCATTCACGATGGGCAGCACGCCGAAGCCAATGAGTTTCTCCATGGTGTGCTGCAGGTTCGAGTAGCGGCCCCAGTTCGTGAAATCGTCCTCCGTCAGAAGCACCTGCGCCACTTTGATTTCAAATTTGGCGAACAAATTCTTGTAGGCGTCCATCAGCAGGCTTTGGCCGACCGCCGCGCAGGCTTGTTTTGTCACCAGGTCGTTCAAGCGCGAAGGATGCAGACCCAGCCAGCCGCGTCCCAGACCTACGGCGCCGGACGATACCAGCACCACCTGCCTTCCGCCCTTCATCAGCGCCGCAATCGAGCGCACGATGGGCTCGACCCGGTCGAGGCACAGTTCGCCTTCGGCGCCGGTGACCGTCGCCGTGCCGACCTTGATTACGATCCGCCGCGCCTCGCGGAGTAACCGCTCGCGTTCGGCGTCCGATTTCTGGCTGTCTCGCATTCCGGTCGCACCACCGCGCTTCCGACGGCTGAAAAGCGCTGGGATTTTGTCAGGAGCCGCAACCGATTGTACCGGAAATCACCAGGCGGCGTTCGGCGTTTGTCTCCTAGTGAAACTCGTGAAATCTGAAACCCGGCGGTTCCGGCGCGCGGAGGGCAATCGTCTTGAGTGCGGTTTCAATGTGGCACATCGACGGAGAAAGCGAATGGGACAGTACCTGCAATTCGCAACTAACCTGCTTATTTGCAATAACATCCGTTGGAAAATAGTTCACATTAATGGGAAAAAACATTCACGTTGACACGCTATATCGATACTTGTAATTTCGTTCGTGACGGAGCGCAATCTCCGTCTCAGTACAGTTCGCGGAATGTCAGATATCTGAGGGGCTGACGAACCGCCGGTCGAGATCGCTCGACAGACGAGGCCCCATGGATAAAGCAATTCGCAAGATTCTGCTGGTCGCGGCAGTCGCCCTCCTGAGCTTGGTTCCCGTTGCTCATGCCGACAGCACCGTCACGTTTAA
>Ga0335085_10007346_pt1 | contig 17141 bp, 15 predicted proteins | sample Lox_Sample_45_FD_206712 | JGI IMG/M metagenome (GOLD analysis project Ga0335085, IMG submission 206712) | Soil microbial communities from Loxahatchee National Wildlife Refuge, Florida, United States - Lox_Sample_4.5 | ecosystem: Environmental > Terrestrial > Soil > Wetlands | place: USA...
TTTGGCGCCGTCGGCTGTGGTGCTGGGGCAGGTGGCGGCTCAGGAGATTTTCTCCTCCGCGCATAGTCGGATGCAAGAGAAAGGCAGTCCCTGAGCTGAATTGCCGAGAACTCCGTGAGGTAAAGGGCCATGCTCTTCTCGCACTGTTTTATTTTGTCTTTGGAGCTGCCCTGAAATTCCTCCGGTTTCATATAGCAGAATTCCAAGCTGACATTCCAGATAGTGCCACTTTTAATTGTGTAGAATTGCATCACCAGGTCCGTGGGCCAGCCGTAATCTCCCACTTTTGTCCTCAAGTGGCCGAGCGGCTTCTGGACATCCATCCTTTGCCTGTCGGCAAGATACCCCTGTTGAATCGATTCCTTAAGCATCTCCCGTAGTTTTTCTTGAGCCGCAGGAGACAGATAGATAAAGATGTTCTCTTTATCCTTCTGTGCGGAGAGAATCACAATGCCATTCTCGTCAACGTCGACAACAAGGTTGTCGTCAAAATGGCCGCCGGTGAAATCGAGGGACCTGTTCACTCCTACCGTGCCGACACTAATACGCTCTTTCCCGAACAATTCCGGATGAGCGCATCCGGCAATGAGTAAAGAAATCAGTGCTGGGATAAAGATTGCGACATTTCGCATGGGGTACCACCGGTTACAGCATCGTCATATCGGGGTTTCTGTTCAGCCCACGATCACATGGCTCGAAAAAGAGCCGGGACCACCTATGGATACCGGAATGAATTACGCGACTCCCGACCTTTCTGCACGGGGAGCATGTGACGCCGGCAGATTGCCCGCAATGTATGAAATCGGGTGTGATCGCGTGCCGGCTGGAATGTGGAGAATGCTCACTGGCACGTTGAACCGGATTGCCGCCCAATACGGTTGCCGGTACATTATAACGGTTGCCCGGCTGCCGTCAAGAAGCAATCGAGCGCATGTGCCTCCGGGAAAAAGATGCGTGATAACCATGAGATGCCACGTTCCAAGGATCAAGCCGGTCCAGTCCATTGAAGGGACCAGGAGGGTCGGTTTCTGAAATACTCGCCCGGTCAAAAAATGTTATCTCCAGGGAAGAATATCCCCTGACGGACAAGAGGTTCGCCGCCGGTGACCCGGGTCTTTTCCACCCCGAGGTTGACTGCTGCCCTTGCCACTCGGTAATCTCGAACGTCTTTTCCTTGAAATTAGATCGTAAATCTAGCCAAGCTTGCCGTTCTTTACTGAACATAAGCTTGATAATGTTTAATTTTCCCTCTACGCCATGCAAATACGGAAAACCTCAAATAGTGGATTTAGAGTTTGTTCTAACTATCTGTGTTCACAGTCGTAATTAGCAATTTCCTTGTGGCCGCACATATACGATATGCGTGCGAGCCAGCAGCGGGAAAAGCCGACTTTCCCCTCCCAAAAACATTTATTTTATTGTACTTACGCAATATTTGTATTATGATTTGAGATAACATGATACAAGTTTTGTATCATTGTTTAAGCTAACCATTGTACAAAGCCACTGGAGGTGACGATTGCTCCCCATTCCTCGTGTTGACATGCAGACAATGACCCTCTATGCCGAACTCTTTGAGCAGCTGCAGATGATGGAGGCTTCCCGTACCATTGCCGACCTAAAAGGGTCTTTCGCGACCCGCGAGGTCAACGGCGAGAACTATGTCTACTTCCTGCATTACCTGCCAGGTGGGAAACTGCATCAAGTCTATGTCGGCAAGAAGGGGTCTCAGACGGATGCCCTGATCCAGCAGTACGAGGAGGGGAAGAGGGAGTCACAGGAGGCGCGGGAAAACCTACGGCGCCTGGCCGCTCAAGTCCAAGCAGGCACGGCCTTCTTGGTGGACAAAGCAATGTCCAGGGTCATTGGTGCCCTTGCCGAAGCCGCAGTTTTTCGTTCAGGCGCGGTGCTGATCGGCACACATGCCTTCAGGGCCATCGGGCTTATGTTGGGAGTTCGTTGGTTCCCGACGACGATGATGACGATGGACGTTGACCTCGCCGCCGAGAGAACGACCGTAGCCGTTGCGCTTCCCCCAGTACAGGCCGATATCCCTGCCGTCATCGACAGTCTAAAAATGGGATTCTTCGCTGTCCCGGCCATGAACCTCAAATATCCCTCTACGACCTTTGCGATTCGGAAAAGCCAGCTTCGCCTTGAGCTGTTGACCCCGAAAACAACGAAATCGGATGATCCGGTAGTAATCCCGAGGTTTAACTGTGCCGCGCAGCCGCTGAGCTTCCTCAGTTACTTGATCGAACATCCCATCCCTGCCGTACTGCTCGATACCGACCCAGTCCTAATCAACGTCCCGCAGCCGGTGAGGTATGCCATGCACAAGCTGATCGTTTCCCAGGTCAGGGACATTTCTAAGAAGGCGAAAGCGGAGAAAGATCTGCACCAGGCATTCTTGCTGCTGACCATTCTAAAGGAGGAACGACCCGACGATGTCCCGCCGGCGTGGGAGGATCTAGTGTCTCGTGGACCGAAATGGAAGAAGCTCGCTGAGGCTGGGTTGGCGGCTATGGAAAAAAGATACGGAAGCAAGGTGATCGAGGAATTGGTTGTTTTGTCCAGATGAGAAGCGGCCTATCATCGGAACGGGAGAACCCTCCTCCTTCAGGGGGAGAGAGGATGTCAACCCCTGATAAAACCTCAAATAGTGGATTTAGAGGTTGTACTAACTATCTGTGTTCACAGTTGTAATTAGCAATTTGCATTTGTTTGGGTTATAGAACCGAAATATTTTGTTGATTAAATGCTCGTCATCCCCCCATTTTACTATTGACGAGAGACGATCATCATGGTATAAATCACTGGCTTTGGAATTCGTTGAGGGCGCTTGATGTTTACTAAAACCTCAATAATTTCAACAACTTGTTCCCCAGTAGCTCAGTCGGTAGAGCAGGTGGCTGTTAACCACCGGGTCCGTGGTTCGAGTCCGCGCTGGGGAGCCAAACGTGACGCTCAGCAAAACTTTTTGCTGAGTTCAATTGAGATGGATCTATGGGTGGCAATTCCCATAGATCCATTTTTATTTTCCCCGTCCTTTTTCCATCCTTGTCCGCGCCGGGCTCCTCGGTATAAACGACTTTCTTGACGAGCAAGTGCAGCAGGTCGTATTTTTCATCCGGGGTGAGATGATCGTAAACGTCCTTGAAGACCTTGAAATTATCCCGAATTAAATCAGCGCTCAAAATCTTGTTTTCCAGATCATTGGCTTCGAACTCGATCCCCTCTATTTCATTCCGCAACTGTCCGGCCTGAAGGTCCAGTTCGTCAAGCTCCTTCATGACGTAACCGGCGCGATTTTCCCTGTTGCCGCCGTCTCCCAGCACCTCGAGCAGATTCCTCGCCCTCTTGTCAACCTGGGCCAGCCTGTCCGAAAGGACTTTTTTCTTGGCGGCAAGCTTTTTCACCTTTTCTCGCTGCTCCTTGGTGGCTTTTTCGACAACCCCCGCGATAATCCGCGGGTCTTCCGCGAGGAACTTCAACTCGTTGATCACAAGCTCTTCCAGCTTTCCGGCGTGTACGCTGCCGATCCTGCACTGATCTTTGCTCCGGTCGTTATTCACGGTGCAGCGGTAGTAGAAGTACTTGTTTCCCTTCGAGTAGGCAAAGCTCGGCGCCATCGCGGAGCGACAAGCACCGCATCGGACAAGCCCCTTCAGGTAGAAAGTATTCTCAATTTGGCGGTATCCCGTCTTGGTGATGTTGTTCGCCTGGAGGATGGACTGAACGGCCTCGAACAGTTCCTCGCTGATGATGGCCGGTTGCTGGCCCTCATAGACACCGCCCTTGTATCTCACCTTGCCGACGTAAACCGGGTCGTTCAGTAACCGGCTGACGTTGGTTTTCTGAAATCTCTCCCCTCCTCTCGTGCGGCCTGCCTGCGTAGTCCATGTTTTTAGCCGGTACCCCTTGTCGTTCAACTCCTTGGCAGTCTCGCTCAGCGAGCCCAATTTGAGATAGGTGGTGAATATCTCGTTGGCAATCGGGATCTCGCTTTCGTTCGGCACGAGGCATTTGTTCTCATAATCGATGTCATAGCCGATGCGGGGATAGCCGCCATTGAAGAGCCCCTGCTTTGCCCGGTGAGCCATGACATCAATGGTCCGCTCCGAGGTTTGCTCCCGCTCCAATTGGGCGAAGATCAGGACGATCCTGATGACGCTTCTGCCGATCGCAGTCGAGGTATCGAAATTTTCCTGAGTAGAGATGAGGTCTACACCCAAATCCTGGAATGACTTGTAGACGTTCTCGAAGTCGATGATCGACCGGGAAAGCCTGTCTATCTTCTTGACGATGACCGTGTTGATCTTCCCCTTCTGGATGTCCGCCAGCATCTGCTGGAACGCCGGCCTCTTCAAGTCCTTCCCGGAGAACCCCTCTTCCCGGTACACGGTGCAATCCTGCCATTTACGGTATGCACAGTAGCTCTTCAGAGTGTGGACCTGCTCGTCGAGCGATTCCCCATCTTCAGCTTGATTGATCGTGGAAACACGGACGTAGAGGGCGCACTTTCTCGCCTGATCAGCTATGTCGGCCATAGACACCTCCTTGAATTTTGGAAGTGTATCAGATACCCGTATTTCAATCAAGGGTTATACGTAGACACTTGCACGGAGGGGGGTGGGGTGAGGAGAATTCCGGATTTGTTATGGGGATGGTTTGGCTTATTTTTGAAGCTTTTGAATGGCTTCCTCCGGGTCAAGGTGTTGCTCGCGGATGAAGGTTATCAGCCTTTTCTCTGCCTCGCTGAGCGCCAGCTCCTTATAGATGAGATCCTGGTCCTTCTGCTTGAGCAGGAAGTCAAGATCCTCTTTTCCGACATCCTGCCAGTCTCTTATCTTTTCGTACAAGTCCTTCGTGATGATCCTCATCTCGAAATGGCCACTCTTGCCGGAGAGCCTCCGTTGTTCGGAGTACCAGGAAGAAAGACTGTTGTCCCATGCCAGGAAATCCTTGGCCGATTTGCACCTGAACAGATACATATTGCCCTGCTCGTCGCCTATAAGGAGGGCATACGTCGGATTGTCGGCAATATTGAGGTGACGAAGACGGTCGACCACGGTGAGGGGCGGAGAGAGGTAGAAAACGTCGAGCACATCGCATCGTGCAAAAATGGTCGCGAGCAGCGGATCGGTCGTAACATGATACTTGTCGACGACAAATTTTATCAGCTCGCCGTTCTGGCTCTTGAACGGGATCCTGGTATGACCGTGGAGGAACTCGGGATTTATGTCGAGCAGTGGGGCTATTCTTAATAGAGTTTCCTCATTGAGACGGAGCGAGCCTGTCTCGAAGCGGGCGAGTGCTGAGCGAGAAATCCCGCATTGATCGGCGATTTCCGATTGCTTCAGCCCCTTCGCTTCCCTGGCCTTTCGAAATAATTCAGCTAAGCGCACGGGGACCTCCAAAAAAGTCTTGACATGGTAACATGGTTACATATATTAGTAACATATTGCATATGATGCGGGAATCAGGAATAGATTTTGGTAACAATACCATGCCACACGGCTGGTGTCCACCATAAATGCCGTCAAGAGCGTAGATACCAGACATGACACCGGAGCATAGATTAAACCAGATAACATCAATACTTAGCCTTGGGGTAATGCGGATGGTGGCGGAAGCGAAGCGAAAGGAAGCGATCCTGGCGCAGGCCGCACCGGCGGCACGCAACGATTCGGCGAATCCAGAGCCGCGATCAAAATACAAGCGGCGCAGCAAGGGGCCTGCTTCCCAAGGCGGATGACCAGGAGCGACATGGACACGGTAAAAATCGCGTGCAACTTCCTCGATCACCGCAAGATCAAGATGATCCGCAATGGCCCGGAAGGGGACACCCTCGTTCTGCTGTGGCTCCTGATGGTGGCGGAAGCGGGGAAGTGTAACCGCGACGGTTATCTGATGGTATCAGACGCTCTGTCGTACACGGCAGAAACGCTGAGCATCGTGACAGACATCCCGCTCCCCGCCGTTCGGCTTGGCCTCATAACCTTTACCGGCCTACAGATGATTCGCCAGCAAAATGGGGTCATTTCCATCAGAAACTGGAAGAAGTACCAAAGAGAAACCGTACCGGAGGCCCGCCCCGAGAAGAACATCTGCGGGACGCTGGCTGCGGATGAGAGGAGAAAGGCCGTCAAGACGGTTGATGAAAAAGAGCAGGCCAAGGCGGGGAAAGAGACGCAGGAGAAAGACGCCTTCTGGGCTTCCCTGTCCGTTGCCGACCGGGAGAGTTTCCGCTCTAAGGTCATAGCGTCCATGACACCGGGTTTCAAGTGGCCGGCCGTGGCGATCACCGCGGTAGCAAAATCCATGGCTTGGGAACGGTGTTCACGAATGAACACAAACAACAACTCGATGCCGTCGTGATTAAGGGCAAACCGCAATACTGTCAGCATGTTGCGGGCTCACAGTAAACAAACAAAACAGTTGCAACCTTTACGAATAGGAGAGTTTTTTAGCAGCATCACTGCCAGGTGTACTCAGAGCCGTCGCGCCCATTGGCCCGGCCGAACACCACTCACGGGATTGGCTAACCTTAGCAGAGCCCTTTCATGATCGAGGTAAGCGGCACCTCTCCCTCGCATGATCGCACGTTGCACCGGATACCATTAAAGTGGCGGACCAGGTATCGGCCCCTGAGTCCAGAACGCAGTGGCGAGGCGTTTTCCCGGAGCAGCACAATCGAGGACCTGTCTGATGTGAATCACCATCGAGTCTCGGTTCACGACAGGCAATGGACAGTCGGAAGGGATTTGGACATGGTCCGGATAACTCCCTGATCCAGATAAAAGAGACTCGAAAGAGAGTAAGAAGGCGGAGCTGCTACCGCCGGCATGGCAATGCCAAAAAAAGAGCATGTCATCTCAACACGCGGGCCGGAAACGGTCAGAGGTACCAGGGAACATGAAACATAGATGGCCACGATCACTGCATTCCCAGGTGGAGGCGATATTCCATGCCATCCGCTCTTTTCGGACGGCGAAAACGGACACCGCTCAGGGACTCCGATCCTTCGGCTCATGGAAGGTATACAAGTACGAAGCTCACCGCTTTGGGGAATTTATGCTCACTATCGGCGTTATCACTCTTCTTGACACCCCGTCGGTGCGAAACGCCATGGCGGATTATCTGGAAGAAAGGCTTGACCACTATGTCGCAAGGAAACGGTCACGTCAGACCATGGAGACCCTGCTTTCGGCCCTGGGGAAGTTCGAGTACGCCGTCAATCACTATATCGAGCAGCATGAGTTAGAGGTCCCACCATTGGAAACGGAAGCGCTTCGTCGTGAGTTCTACGCCCGGAGCAGGAAGCTGTTAAAGAAATCGAGCAAGGTATTCGCCAACCGGGCCTATCCCGACCCGGTTCGGCTCATTGAGGCCATCAGCAACGGGACCTACCAGTTGCAGGCGTCACTCCAATACGAGGGTGGCCTGCGAGCCGAAGGGGTGGGAGCGCCGAGTAACCGCCGGGTGAAGAATCCCCTGACTGTCGAAGGATTGCACGGCATCAGCGGTGATCCGGTTACCGGCGCACCCGTGGGAATTGTCGCTTCCGTGGAAAAGGGAGGGAAGGAAACGGAGCATTACGTTTCCGTCGAGACCTACCGGCGGCTGGATAGGTACATCAAGGCCAACGGCATGCTGGAGAGCGACTATGCCGATTATGTGGCGGCGATCAATCGGGCCGCCCGGGAAACCGGGCAGTATGCGCCGGGCCGCGGCAGTCATGGCCTCAAGCACAACTTCGCCCAGGAACGCTACCTGGAATGCATCAATCACGGCCTGAGCCACGAACAGGCCTTGCAGCAGACCTCACTGGAGACTTCCCATTTCCGGCTGCGGGAAACTCTGACCTACACGAGAGGATGAAATATGGATGACTTGCTCAATCAGATAACCGGCCTGACCGGCCGGGAGCGAAAACGGGTGCACACGTGGGTGGCGTCGCTGCCGGAGGAGAGGATCATCGAAATCTTTCAAGAGGGGGTGAAGAAGGCATACCAGATCAAGGAAGAATGTCCCGATCTCCCCGGCAGGGTCGGCAAGTATTGCGCCTTCATCGTTGCCGCCCGCAAGGCGGGCTGGGATACGATGAAGGGGAAAGGCTACCGGGTGGCGGAAAAGGCGCAGTACGACGACTTCTCCCACCTGCGCAAGGCGAAAGCAGCCGAGCTGATTCAACGAGGACGGACCCCGATATTGCGGAAGAAGATCCTGGCGTACTGGGGCGAGGTAAAAGAATTGAAGGCGGAAGGGATGGGGTTTCGCCCCATTGCCGACTATCTGGCGAAAACCCGCAAGGTCAAGACCTCCGCGTCTTACCTGCTCAAACTCTGGAAGGAGATGGAAACCGATGATTGAATACGAATTCAAGGGAATCAGAATTGAGGCCGAGACTTACATGATCCGGGATGATTTCAAGGATGCCGACAACAAATACCGGACCCGGTTCGACAGGGAGAATACGGTAACGGTCCGGTTCTGGGAGTTTGTCATTGACGACAACCTCACTGGACTTGCCTTCGTGAAGTCCTCGCTGAGCTACTTTATGCAAGCCTACTGGAAAAGGTCCAGTAAAGATGGGAGCAAAGTTGATTTGGCGAAGTGCTTGTCTCATAAAGACGGACAGCAGTCACTCTACTTCACGGCCCGGCAGAAGGACACTAAGCACTTCCTCCATATCTGCCTGAAACAGGGGAGTGCCACGGTCAGCGAGTGCTACCTCGACGGCCAGGAGGTAATCATGCTGGATATCGCCATCGGCAAGGCAGTCAGTCTGCTGATGCCAAAGACAGTTAGAAGATGTAACTTATTCGATGATTATTAGATTGTTCAAGGATGGGGCCGCCCCGTTGCCTGTCCGAGCCTTCACACGAATGGAGTGATCAAACTTGGCACAATTGATGGTGACGTATTAGCCACCAAAATGGCAACCAGGCCCGAAGCATCCAAGAAAGTACCCCAAAATGCCACCCAAAATGGAACCGACTGAGGAGAAGAGATGATCAAATACTATGATGCGCAAGCCTGGCTGAAGGAGAAGGATGTCCGCAGGCTGAAATTGCCCGCGTTCCTCTTCGCCTTGGTCGGGACCATACTCACCTGCCTACTTGCCGGTATGCTGGTCGGCGTATATTTCAGGAACATCTTCTGGTTCTGCGCCATCGGCATTGCCATTATCTCACTGCCGTACGTCCTTATGGACCGGGTGCATCTGCGCCTTTACCACGGCTATGCGGAGGGGAAGAAGCTTGGTGCCCTGCTGAAGTATGCTTACACCAGCACGGACTATTGGCCGCGGTACCCCTTTTTCTGGGGAGGCTGGTGGTATCGGTGGTGGTATTGGTGGTAGCAGGTAGGAGAGATAGCATCCTGGAAGGCCTCCTCGCAAGGGAGGCTTTTCTTTCCGCCGAAAACTCCGCGGGAGAATGGTACCGAAATCGGCGCCATTGATAGTGACATCTTGGCATCCAAAAAGGCAACCACCGGTGCCATAAATGATTCCGAAAGAGAACCCAAAGACTTGGATACCAGAGTAGCGGATGCCGCAGGAATTGCCTCTTTCCAGGCTTGAAACCGGTACAACGGTCCATTCTCGAACTTTCACGCTTTCACGCATGCAAAGCTTCTTCGATTCGCAACTCAGCATAAAATCGTGCGAAAATATTCCACCGGACAAATAAAAAGGCTCTCCTGTCGAGGCAGGAGAGCCAGTCGGTGCTGCGTTTCACTACTTTTCCTTCCGGACACCTTTGAAGGGCGTGCCGTCAGCCTTCTGGTCCATGAACTTGCCGGTATTCGTGTCCCGTTTCGTCCATGTCTCCGTCTTGGGGTTGTAGGTCTGACTTCTTTCCCTTACCATTCCGTTTCTGTGACCGTCGCCGGTCGGTGGGTTTGTTGCCATTTTTGTAACCTCCGTGGTTTGCTGGTTGCGGAGGGGGCAAAGCCCCCTCCTGGGTTGTGGTTTAGGCGTCGACCCAGATGGGCCAAGCCTTGCGACCGTACTGACTCGCGTAGCGCCGTACACCTTTGCAGGTGATGTACGCGACGAAAATCAGTCGCTTCCCGGGGCGTTCCATAGGTTCCATGGAGACACCTGTCCTTCCCGACAGGCGATTTAGCCCTTGCAAACCAGGGGTTTTTTTGATAATCTAACCCTTCAGAGAATCACCGGTTGCAAGGCCCCCAAGGCCTATCTCTCGGGGGAAAGCCCTGGCGTTGGCAGACGTCAGGGCTTTTCTATTTTTGTTATATAAGCTTCAAGGCTTTCATCCGCGACCTCAAAAACGGCAGGTGAACCTGAAAAACATCTGCGACTTCATGGTGGCTTGCCCCATCCGCAAGCATCATCCTTAAAGGCCCCTCGGGTACCAATAGCGCTCCGCTGAAGCGGAAAGCCTGCCACTCAGGATTGCAGTACAGCGGTATATCGCCCTTCCGGTAAAGATGTACCCCGTCCGCCACGTCCTCTTTCCTCTGCTGGAAAACCTGTGCCCGGTTTATCTTCCGCAACTGAGGGACATGGATAATGCAATGGCCGCTTTCGTGCCCAAGGGTCGAGCGGAAAAATCTCACCTGGCGCGGGTCCTCGGCGAGAGCCTCCTGGATTTCCAGGCGATTCTCGGAGCTGTCGGTTAGGCCGTATATCTCGGGGGGAAGCTCTCGCGAGTAAACAGGGACCACGCCGGTCAGGTCCTCCAGTTTTGTGTCGACGAACCGGTGGACATCGAACGGTGAGGGCTTTTTCAGGACTTCTGGTTGATAGTATGAGATGTAGGAAGTGGCAAGCTGGTCTATCTGTTTGCCACTCATGGGACTGAAGGAAAAATTAGGGTTGCTCATTCAGTTTGCCCTTCCTTTTTAGCATTTCATTTATCAATTCATTCACTTCTTCTTCGGAACAATCTTCCGCCACACGTAGCAGAGCAGTATTCAGTTCAGGTCGTTTCCGGAATATTGTTCTCACCTCGTTGCGGCTGTTCCCCTCGGCGTTCGCGGCCCTTACGAGGGACCCATCGGTAATTTCCAGATATGCCTCGATTTTCCTAACTACATCAATTGCCGGTGCCTTCTTTCTCCCCTGTTCCATGTCGCTGATGTAACTAAGTGATAGTCCTGCAACCTGGCTGACTTCCTTGAGCGTCTTTTCTTTCCTCTTCCGAGCTTCTTTCAGGAGCTGCCCGAAACTCGTCGCCATTGCCCTCGCCTCCTTTCCTCCTCTTTTTGGAAGATGCTACATTGCAAGTTACGCTATTTCAGCGTAAGACCAATATACCCTGCAGAGGAAATCCATGTCAAGGGATTTTACGCCGTTACAGCGTAAAAATCTCATTTTATTACCCACCAGATGTTGGGATGGCGAGAATCATGAACCACAACATATATCCAGCCTTTTCCCCTGTCAACAAGTTTTTAGTTTATAAAGTCTTTAAATTCTATATGGTTGTATACGGTTCCCCTTTAAACTGCCGTTAAATACTCCTTAGAACGCGGTTTAAGTCTCTGGCCAGTTATGAGAGGCTAAATATATTTTCCTTTCCCCCGTTACTAAAATTAGTAGATATGAAAAAATGTTTGCATTTATGATAGTTTTATGAAATAAGTGTTAATGTTAAGCGGGGGGGGGTGTCATGAAATCGTTGACCGATAATGATTGGAATAAGGAAGCTGCAAGAATCCTAAAGTCGCAGCTTGCCCTCCGAGGCATAACATATCAAAGGCTTGCCGAGCTGTTGAACAATGCGGGCGTTCCTGCTACGAAAGCCAGTATCGACAGTAAAATTTCTCGTGGGACTTTTAGTGCTGCTTTTCTCATCCAGTGTCTGAGGGTAATTGGATGCGAAAATCTCGACTTGCGAAAGACAGACACTATTACCGAATCAACGGCCAGAAACGATGAGTAATAAGCCTGCGACAAATGGTTTTAAGGAATACATCAGGGGCGTAACTGAGGAAATTTCACAGGACAACTCTCCGCTGGATATTTGCGTCAAGCTCCTGTCGGGCAAAGACCAAAAGCACGAGTTTTTGGCATCGGCCGATATCGAGGAGCAATACTATTGGGTCGGCAATGTGTACACAAGCCTGATTCCAACAGCGACAAAGAACGATTTGGCCGCACATTTTACCCCTCCCCATATTGCGCGGTACACAATAAACCGGGCAAAAGAACTCGGCTTCAATCTCGCAACCTCCCGCATACTCGACCCAGCATCAGGTGGCGCCGCCTTTCTGACACCGCTTTCGGCCGCACTCATCGATGGGCTGAGAAACCAAGGAAAGACCGATGCTGAAATCGGATTACACATCTCTCAACATCTCTCCGGAATCGAAATCGACGATAACCTCGCAAAGCTTTCCGGATTAATCCTTAATGACTTCATTTCAAGGCGTTTACCGGCCTTCGATAAAGATTTGTCGGAGCTGATTCTCAACGAGGATTCCCTGACAGTCGTCGGGCGGGACGGCGAGTACGATGCAGTTGTAAGCAACCCCCCGTACGGCAAGATATTGAGCCCGCCGGGTTCTATTCTCGAAAGGTTCGGGGATTCACTTACCGACAAGCATGTCAACAAGTATGCTTTGTTCATCCGGCTTTCTATTGATTGGGTAAGGCCTGCTGGCTTCATAGCCTTGGTCGTGCCCACCAGTTTCATCGCAGGTCCTTCCTTCGGGAACCTTCGGAAATCGATTCTCGAAGATGCGCATGTTTTGGCAATCGACTTGATTGACAAGAGAGACGGCCTTTTTGTGGACGTCCTCCAGGACGCATGCATTCTCTTTTTACAGAAGAAGAATGGCCGAGGGCCGGAAGCGCCTCCCACCTGCCGGTTTCTCCATGAAGATGGCTCTTGTCGGGAGTTGGGAAACATCGACATCCCATCAGAACCTTCAATTCGTCCATGGGTGCTGCCATCAGAAACCGCACCTGATATCGCAACGAATGACTTCTTTTCGGAAACGTATGCAAAGCTTGCTGACTACGGATACGGTGCCAGGGCAGGATATTTCGTCTGGAACCGGCAAAAAGAAAGATGCAGAGAAGGGAAACACCCCAAGAAGAACGAATATCCTCTTGTGTGGGCGCATTGTATTAAGGCAAACGAGCCGTGCGGACTTTCGACGCACAGGATTCATGGGCAACCAGGTTTAATGTCACTCGTGAGATTTGAAGACCCAAGCGATTCCCTCATAAATCAGCCGGCAATCGTGCTCCAGAGAACTACCAACCGGCGACAGGCTAGAAGACTCATAGCTGGATATATCCCGAAAAGCATGGTTGACGAGTATGGTTCTCTGATAAGCGAGAACCACACCATTGTGGTCTACCCGCTTCCCGACGTTGAACAGAAGGTAAGCTACAAGACGATGTGCCGGCTACTCAACAGCAGGCCAGTTGACAACCGATATCGCCAAGTTTCAGGGACCGTAAGTGTCTCGGTGAAGCTTCTGAAGGAACTGCCGTTTCCACCTCCGGCGCTCATTCAGAACAGGTTCCGTGACCATCTTACGGAGAATGAATTGGATGAACTGGTGGAAGATTGTTATCGCGAGGCTGCCAGGTTAAACAGATGACCTCTTTCGAACTGCTGGAAAACTTCCCGTTCAGACACGTGTCGGACCCGAGCCGCGTTATTCATCTGAATAGCGTCGCCCGCGGTCTACTGGAGATGTTTTGTCTCTGCATGGAAACGGAGGAGTCCACAGTGGTACTGACATGGCCTTCCCGTGCCGAAAATATTGCCATACTCCATGCCTTGGCAGAGCTGCAGCAGATAGTAATGGACACGCATGGCGAACGTGGGTCCGAGGTGTTTCCATTTTGTTCTTATTTCTGGCCGTGGAAACAAACAACGGACATTGCCCAGAAGCGCGTCCTAGTCGACCGAGTTGAGCTGGTCAAAGGCAATCTCCGGTTCATGGCCAACGCCATGAACAAACAACACGGGGTGGATTACGCCTTTCACATGGCATTGAATTGTATAAGGGACCTCGACCCGCAAGCGAATGTTACACATACACGTGGCCATCGCCACATCTTGCCAAACCACCCGGAGCTCATCCACCCAACGCTTTTCGAAATCACCCCCCAAACGGTCTTCCAGGCAGGCAAAGTAAGAAATCAGCCATTGGCGAAAGAAGGTTTCCTTCACAGAGCCCAAAAGTACATCAGGGCTTGTTCTTCATTGTCCGACGCCCGGCTGTTCCAAATCGATTCGGCGCCCTTTTTCATGCTTGGAATTCCTGCCAGTTGCGAAAAACGTGACCTGTGTCGAGGGGACCTTTTCGGCGCACGCAGACCGAATATCGTACTGGTCGACCTGACAGGCGTCTATAGCCGTATTGGCAAGAACTGGCAGAAACAACTCAACGAGTTCCTTTCCATCCTTGTAAGCACTTTTTCGGGCAGAGATGAGGGGATACCGCCGGTCTTGGCGATAACGGACGACCCACTGGTTTTCAACAGACTTTTCTTCAAGTTACTGGCCGACTATGAGGAAAAGAGGCGGCAGAAGCGCAACGTATCCCGCTACTCATTCTTAAACGTGACACAAGGTCTTTTTGACCACAAGAGCATGGTAGACGCTAACAGCCCCGTCCCATCGGTCATGGTGGCATCTTATGCCGAGGACATGGTCGATGTATTTATAGCTGGTCAGGAACTCAGAAACAAGGTTAGAGACCTTGGCTCGGAACAACTCGCGGAGCAAATCGACACGCTGAACCACGCCATTCGTAATGTCGTGAACATGCCTGGAGGTTTGGATGATTATATGGAGTTCCTGCAGGAGTATTGCGACCAATCCGGACGCGATATTCGGACTGTTGCTCTAAAACCTCTGGAAGAATGGACAAAGGCAAAGGAGCTCGTAGACGGAGGTGATGCTGGCGCAGAGCGCATAGAGGCTGATGCGTACTTGAAAAACTGCAGAGCTATTATCGAGGGACTAAAGAATGACACCCCTCTTCAATCGCGGCTAGACCTGTTGTACCAGAAACTGTCGGAGCAGCATGAAAGTAGTCACGCCGTGGTATTTCCGAACAGGCAGATGAAAGAATTCGCTGTATGGATGATAAGCAACCGCGGAAAAGATGCATCATCCCCGAACGGGAATGGTGATGCAAGACTTGTGCTTTTCGACGGCAGGGAGGCTTTAGACTCTTTCGACGAGGACCCCAATAAATATGAAAACGTCTATTTCATCCTGCCGCGACAGAAGTACCTCTCGAAAATGATTGCTCAAAACGCGATGCCGCCAAATCTGACGTTCGTGTGTGACGGCGGCACTGTTCTGTCACTCCTGCGCTATGTCGACATCCTTGAGAAAGTCCCGGGCCTCGAAATCATAAGGCCGCGATTGACGGCAATGCGTGAAGCCTTGCAACTGGCTGCCAACAGCAGGGTAACCTTGCTTGGAGAGTTGGACGAAGTCAAGTTGATGGCCAATGCCCTCATATTCAACCTTCGCGATTTGGAATCCGGCCATTATCAAGGACACCCCCTTGTTATCATTACCGAAGAAGGCGCGAGTATCTCTGCTTATGAAGGGTCCGATATTCTCCGCTACCAGGAAGAGAACGACCTTCAGCCATTTTCAAAGGTAACTGTTTCGCAACTTCAGGGAGGAGACAGATTCTTCGTCATAACACCTGAATTTCTGGATGCTGCGTCTGACAAAATCAACATAACTGCCATGGCCACTGAGACGCTAAAAGCATACCATACCAGGGTTGTGGAAAGACGACGTGACATTCGCGGATGTTCGCTCAGAGAGAAGGCTGAAGTAATCCAACGGCGGATGAAGAGTGACGCCCGGGGAACCGATATCGGCGAGGGTGAAAATGTAGGCAATATTGTCAGGTGGATTAATGTCGAGGGGCTTCTGGATACGCCTCGAGAGCTTGTAAAGCCGCACGCTCCCAAGATTAGGAAGGTGTTCAAACTGTTTATGCAAGCACTTGGGGTGTCAGATGGCGAGACTGACTGGTACTGGGCTGCCGCTATTCAGAGCACACGAAAGGTCCGTATCCGTGCCGGTCTCGACCGGAACCGGGTTTTCTACAAGCTTCTCCTCGATCCTACATCTGTAGAGCAGTTCTTCCAAGGAGACAAGGGAGACTTGCGAAACCTGGTTGATATCGCCTGCAGAAACGTATTTACCGTATCTCACATCGTCAAGGAGCATGATGATGAACATCCGGAACATTAAGGGAAAAGATTTTGTCGAGGCGAAAGAGGCCTTAACGGATAGCCTTCTCAACCTGACATACCGGTTTGTATCCGGCGAAGGGGCGGATGGCGAATTTGTATATGGGGACAAGCCCAGCAGGAAGTTCGTATCCGGTTTTCTCCTGCCGGCAATGAGCGAGAGCGGTGCAGATGACGAAACGAACGATATCCATATCAGCAATATTGGTATGGATTTGCAGGTCTGCAACCCACCGGCCGGAGAGCTTGGGGTTGAAGTTTCGTTCAGTGTCTATATCAGGGTCCTCCCCACCTGGGAGGAAATCGAGCGGTACGGACTGAAACCGACCTTCCAGCTCCGCTCAGCCGTGCAGCGGCAGATTCGTGATGCCATCCGGGACCGAACAAACGCCCTCTTGGCTGAGGAGCAAAATAAACCGGAAGACCAGCGTCGCATGAGGGGGCTCCTTCGCGTCATCGCAAGTGAGGAGATATACCGCCAGTTCGGCATTACGGTAACTGGTCGGGATGGAATTTCGCAGCTCGACCAGGAAGAAGGAAGCGTGGAAGGACAGGAATCTGCCTCCGGTGAAGAGGGAACGAGGCCCAACGATGTGGTATCGGCCGGCAGCGATGTCGTTCTTCCGGACAATCTGGCACAGCCGGCGGACATCCCGCAGAAATGGCGCAGGTTCTCCCTTTCTTCCGAAAGGTTGTCCTTGCCGCTTGCCGCCCCGGATGCCGACATCGAAGAATTGCTGAAAGCCTTTACTGACAAACTGTGGGAAGACATCTCGCAGAAAGTCACGGCTTGGGTCAACTCTACCGAAGGCCTGCAGTGGGCTTATCGGGAACAACCGGTTATGCCCTCTCAAATTGCAAGCAAGGATGCGTGGGACGCGTTCCTACAGGCAGTCAGGCAGACCCCGCCGGATAT
>Ga0335085_10007347_pt1 | contig 17141 bp, 17 predicted proteins | sample Lox_Sample_45_FD_206712 | JGI IMG/M metagenome (GOLD analysis project Ga0335085, IMG submission 206712) | Soil microbial communities from Loxahatchee National Wildlife Refuge, Florida, United States - Lox_Sample_4.5 | ecosystem: Environmental > Terrestrial > Soil > Wetlands | place: USA...
GCCCTCTGTGGTTATAGCAGTTGGCACTTGGCCGGAGAGAGCAATTCCAGCCGAGAAGTGCCAAGAACTAATCCACGAAGGCCAGAAAGAACCGCGGAAGGAATCCGCACTGCTGAAAGCTGAAAGCTGAGAGCTGAAAGCTGAAAGCTGAAAGCTGAAAGCTGGCAGCTGACAGCCCGCGCTCAATCCCGGCGCCGGCGGCCGCTCCTGCTTACCTAAGGGCATGTCCGGGCGATTCTTGCGGCACTCGCGAAGTCCGGCAACCTGCTGATTGGCGCGGAAATGCCGCAAATCACCGTCGCGCCCGCTCGGGGCCGCTTCCCGCGCCGCGCGGTCAGGTACCAAAGTTACTTTTGCCATAACCCGTCTGCGTTGACAATTTGTGTCAACGCGAAAGGCGCCACGGAATCTCCCCCCGGAAACTGGTGCGACATCGCGCGAACTAGCAAAGCCAACGGTATTTCTCTACCGCTCGGATAGGAGATCCAGGTATGTCTCAACGGCTGGGCGATCTTCTCGTGAAAGAGAAGGTCATTTCCCCAGAGCAGTTGGAACAGGCGTCGAAGGTGCAGAAGGAGACCAACTGCCGCCTGGGCTCCGCCTTGGTGAAGCTGGGCTTTCTCACCGACGAAGACGTCACCAATTTTCTTTCCCGGCAGTATGGCGTTCCCGCCATCAATCTTTCATATTTTGAAATCGACGCTTCGGTGGTGAAGTTGATCCCGTTTGAAACCGCCAAGCGCTACCAGATTCTGCCCCTCAGCCGCGTCGGCGCGTCGCTGACCATCGCCATGGTGGACCCCACCAATGTCTTCGCCATGGACGATATCAAGTTCATGACCGGCTTCAATATCGAGCCGGTGGTGGCTTCGGAAAGCTCCATTCTGGAGGGAATCGAGAAGGCCTACGGCACCACGCAACAGGAAGACCTCGAGCAGGTCATGCAGTCGATGGCGGAAATCAGCGAGGCCGACGTCGAACTGCAGGCCGACCAGGAAGAGATGGGGCTGGCGGATTTGGAAAAGGCCGCCGACGAGGCTCCGATCGTCAAGCTGGTCAACCTGGTGCTCACCGATGCGGTGAAGCGCGGGGCCAGCGACATTCACATGGAACCCTACGAGAAAGAGTTTCGCGTGCGCTTCCGCATTGACGGCGTGCTGCAGTCCATCATGTCGCCGCCCCTGAAGCTGAAGGATGCCATCACCTCGCGCGTGAAAATCATGGCCAAGCTGGACATCAGCGAAAAGCGTCTGCCGCAGGATGGCCGCATCATGCTGAAAATGGCGCTCGGGGGCCGCAAGAAGCAACTCGATTTCCGCGTCAGCACCCTGCCCACGCTGTGGGGGGAAAAGATCGTCATGCGGTTGCTGGACAAGGAAAACCTGCGCCTCGACATGACCAAGCTGGGGTTTGAGCCGGAATCGCTGGTCAAATTCGAGAAAGCCATTCTCAAGCCCTACGGCATGGTGCTGGTGACCGGGCCGACGGGTTCGGGCAAGACCAACACCCTGTATTCCTCGATCGCGCGCCTGAACACTCCCGACACCAACATCATGACCGCCGAAGATCCAGTCGAGTTCCAGTTGCAGGGTGTCAACCAGGTGCAGATGAAGGAGCAGATTGGCCTGAATTTCGCCGCCGCCCTGCGCGCCTTTTTGCGGCAGGACCCGAACATCATTCTGGTGGGCGAAATCCGCGACTTCGAAACCGCCGAAATCGCCATCAAGGCCGCGCTCACCGGCCACCTGGTGCTTTCCACGCTGCACACCAACGGCGCGCCCGAAACCATTACCCGGCTCATGAACATGGGCATCGAGCCATTCCTGGTGGCTACCTCGGTGCACCTGATCTGCGCCCAGCGCCTGGTCCGCCGCATCTGCCGCGAGTGCACCGAAGTGGTGGAAATGCCCCAGCAGGCGCTCATCGAGGAAGGCTATTCGCCGGAAGAATCGAAGACGGTGAAGATCCAGAAGGGCCGGGGTTGCAGTACCTGCAACAACACCGGCTACAAGGGCCGCACCGGATTGTACGAAGTCATGGAAGTGGATGACGAGATCAAGGAACTGGTGCTGGTGGGCGCGTCCGCCGTGGAACTGAAGAAGAAGGCCATCGAGCGCGGCATGATCACGCTGCGCCGCAGCGGCCTGATCAAAGTGGCGGCCGGAATGACAACGCTCGAGGAAGTGGCGAGAGAGACGATTCACTAGGGAGAGCATGGGGTAATTGAGAAATCGGGTCATTGGGAAATTGAGATCGAGGAAATCGGGTGACCATGGGCTTCAAGGGCGAAAGCCGCAAATTGTAGAAATGCCCGATTACCCAATTTCTCAAGTACCAAATTCGGGATTCCAAGGGGACTGAAACATCATGGCACTGACTTTGAGTGATCTGCTGAAACGGATGCTGGAGATGAACGGCAGCGATCTCCACATCACCACCAACACGCCGCCCCAGGTCCGGGTGCATGGGCATCTGGTGCCGCTGGATCTGCCGCAGATGACGCCGGCGGAAACCAAACAGCTGGCTTACAGCGTCATGACCGATTCGCAGAAGCACCGCTTCGAAGAGAGCTTCGAGTTGGATTTCTCCTTCGGCATGAAAGGGCTGGCCCGCTTTCGCGCCAACGTATTCAACCAACGCGGCGCCACCGCGGCCGTGTTCCGCGTCATTCCATTCGAGATCAAGGGCTTCCACCAGTTGGGATTGCCGGCGGTGGTGAGCAAGCTGTGCGACAAGCCGCGCGGGCTGGTGCTGGTCACGGGGCCGACGGGGTCGGGCAAATCCACCACCCTGGCGGCGATGATCGACAAGATCAACACCGAACGGCACGAACACATCCTGACCATCGAAGACCCCATCGAGTTCGTGCACATGAACAAGAACTGCGTGGTTAACCAGCGCGAGTTGCACGCCGACACCAAGAGCTTCACCGACGCGCTGCGCGCCGCCCTTCGTGAAGATCCGGACGTGGTGCTGATCGGCGAAATGCGCGATCTGGAAACCATTGAATCCGCGCTGCGTATCGCCGAAACCGGCCACTTGACCTTCGGCACGCTGCACACCAACTCCGCGGTTTCCACCATTACGCGAATCATCGACGTGTTTCCGGCGCACCAGCAGCCGCAGATTCGGGCGCAGCTTTCGCTGGTCCTGGAAGGCATTCTGTGCCAGAGCCTGCTGCACAAAGCCGATGGCAAGGGCCGGGCGATGTGCATGGAGGTGCTGGTGCCGAATGCGGCGGTGCGCAACCTGATCCGCGAGGACAAAATCCACCAGATCTATTCCTCGATGCAATCCGGCCAGGAAAAGTTCGGCATGCAGACGTTCAATCAGTCTCTGGCCACGTTGTACTTCCAGAAACAGATCACGCTGGAAGTGGCGATCGCGCGCTCCAGCAATCAGGACGAATTGCAGGAAATGATCAATCGCGGCGCCACCCTGACCAACCGGGCGGGGACGAACACCATGGCGAAAGGCGCCGTGCCGGGCAAGCGCTAGGCGGCAAGAGATGGGTTTGCCGGCGGAAGCTTTCGCCGGCGGGCAACGAGATGGGCAAGTGGAAGACCGGAAACTGCGGCGCAGCCGGCAGTCCGGAGCAATGAGGCAGCGAGGAGAGGCTTACCATGCCAGTTTTTACATTTTCAGGTACCAACGCATCCGGGAAGAAGATCAGCGGAGAGCGGACGGCGGTCAACAAGCAGATGCTGGCCGGCCAGTTGCGGCGCGAGAACATTACCGCCAAAGCCATCCGGGAAAAGGGCAAGGAATTCGCCCTGCCCACGTTCGGGTCGGGCAAGGTCAAGACCAAGGACATCGCCATCTTCTTCCGGCAGTTCTCGGTCATGATTGATGCCGGTTTGCCGCTGGTGCAATGTCTGGAGATTCTGGCGGCCAACCAGGAAAACCCGTCATTCCAGAAAACGCTGAACGGAGTGCGGGCCACGGTGGAGGGCGGCGCCACGCTGGCCAACGCCATGCGGCAGTACCCCAAGGTTTTTGACGACCTTTCCACCAACATGATCGAGGCTGGCGAAACCGGCGGTATTCTCGACATCATTCTGCAGCGTCTTGCGGTTTATGTGGAAAAGGCTGTCCGGCTGCGGGCGGCGGTCAAGTCGGCCCTGATCTATCCGATTTCGGTGGTCTCGCTGGCCTTCCTGATCGTGGGCGCGTTGCTGAAATGGGTGGTGCCCATCTTCGCCAACCTGTTCGTCGGCCTGAACGTCGCGCTGCCGCTGCCCACCCGCGTCGTGATCGGCTTGAGCAACTTTGTCGGTCAATTCTGGTGGTTCTTCTTTCTCGGGCTGGGCGCACTGGTGGTCGGCTTCAAACAGATCCGGAAGAGTCCTCGCGGCCGCTACTACTTCGACATGGCGCTGTTGAAGCTGCCGGTGTTGGGCGAGTTGCTGCGCAAGATCGCCGTGGCCCGCTTTACCCGGACCCTGGGCACCCTGATCACTTCAGGCGTGCCGATTCTGGAAGGCCTCAGCATCACCGCCCGCACGTCGGGCAACGCCGTGCTGGAAGAGGCTTTGATGCGGGTGCGCAAGGCCATCGAAGAAGGCCGCACCATCGTCGATCCCCTGCGCGAGTCGGGCGTATTTCCCAACATGGTGACGCAGATGATCGGCGTGGGCGAAGCCACCGGCGCCATGGATGCCATGTTGCAGAAGATCGCCGACTTCTACGAGGAAGAAGTGGACAGCGCCACTAAAGACATGCTGGCCCTGCTGGAACCAGTGATTATCGGCCTGCTGGGCGTCATGATCGGCGGCATCGTGATTTCGCTGTACATGCCGCTGTTCGCCATGATCGGCAAGCTGGCCGGCTGACGAAACCGATTCCGTGCGGCCGGGCGGTGGAGGTCTCGCTGTCCGGAGCGCGCGCCGAGGGGAAAGTCCCGGGTTCAACCGGGCGCGGTCTTCCCATGCGAGTCCTGCTTCTCGCGCGGGAAACACCGAAACTACAGGGAACCGAATAGAAATGCAGTCCTTGTTCGATGAGCGGCTGTGGCTGGCCTGGCTGGTTAAAGTCCGCATCATCATCCTGACATTCCTGCTGGCGATTGAGCTGGCGATCGCCCGGCTTACGCCCACGGCGCTGCCCGTGGCGGTGTTCGTGGGCATCATGTTGTTGTGGTATGCCCTGTCGTTGTTCTACCTGGCTCTGCTTTCCTTCTGGCGGGAGCAGCGGGTGCAGTCGGTCTTGCAGGTGCTCACCGACCTGGTGATGGTCACGCTGGTGGTGTATGCCACCGGGGGCGTGGACAGCTCGCTGAATTTTCTCTATCCCCTGGTCATCATCGTAGCCTGCATTCTGCTGCCGCAGGCCTGGGCCTATCTGACGGCAGCCCTGGCCTTCATCCTGTACGGCACGATTCTGGATCTCACCAGTTTTGAAGTGATCCCTTCGTATTCCACGACCCATCCCGGATTCCGCACCCTGTTGGCGATCATTCTGGTGAACCTGTGCGGCTTTCTGGCAGTGGCCTACCTGGCGGGGCTGCTCTCGGCCAAGTTGCGCCAGGTGGACGTCCGGCTGAAATACACCAGCGGTGCGCTGGAAAACCTGCAGGCGCTGCACGCCAACATCATTCAATCCATCAGCGGCGGCCTGATCACCACCGGCCTGGAAGGGCACATCACGCTGGCCAATGCCGCGGCGCAGAGGATGCTGGAGCGCAGCGAGAAGGATCTGGTAGGCAGGGTGGTGCAGGAAATCTTCCTGGACCCCTTGCCCCGGGTGGACGGCAAAAGCTCGCACGGAGAAGTGCGCTTCGTGGCCCCCAACAGTTTCCGCAAGACGTTCCGGGTGATGGCTTCGACCTTGAGCGTGCCACAGCGCAGCGCCATCGGCTACGTGTACACCTTCGACGACCTTACGGAAATCCGTCGCCTGGAGCGGGAAGTGCGGGTGCAGGACCGGCTGGCGGCGGTCGGCCGCCTGGCCTCCGCCATTGCCCATGAGATCCGCAATCCGCTGACTTCGATTGCCGGCTCGGTCAGCATGCTGTCGGGAATCCCCGATCTGAGCGAGGAGCACCGGCGGCTGCTGCAGATTGTCATCCGGGAATCTGCTCGCCTGAACAACATCATTACCGACTTTCTGGCCTATTCACGCAACCGGCAGTATCAGCTGGCGGATGTAGACCTGGTGCACCTGGTGGAAGATACCCTGACCCTGCTGCAGCACCGCTTCACGGCGCAGAACCTGGGAATCGAGATCAAGCGCGCCTATGCAGTGAAGCAGGCGTGGGCGCGGGCCGATGGAGACAAGATCAAGCAGGTTTTCTGGAACTTCTGCGAAAACGCGGTGCGGGCCATGCCCCAGGGAGGAACGCTGACCGTGTCGGTGCGGCCGATGAAGGAGGAGTGGGAAGTGAGTTTCGCCGATACCGGACCGGGCATCAGCCCACAACTGGTGGACAAGGTATTCGAGCCTTTCCAATCGCAGTTTGAAGGCGGCACCGGCCTGGGACTGGCGATTGTGTACCAGATTGTGCAGGCTCACGATGGCAAGGTGTGGGCGCGCTCCAAGCTAGGGCAGGGGAGCGACTTCGTACTGCGCTTGCGCCGCCGGACGGCGGAGGAAATCAAGGCTACAGGCATTGCAGCGGCGGGGCGGGCAGCCGCCGAAGGCCAGGCGGGCGCGGCGGCGGCCGCGGGAGGAGGCACCCATGGGTAACATCCTGGTGTGCGACGACGAGCGCTCGATCTGCGAGATGCTCGATATCGCCTTGCGCCGCGACGGCCACAAAGTGGAGACCGTAAACTCCGGCGAGGCCGCCAAGAAGAAGCTGGACAGCGCCATTTATGACGTGATCGTGACCGACATCAAAATGCCCCACACCGATGGCATCGAAGTGCTGCGCTATGCCCATCAGATGTCGCCGGAGTCGGCAGTGATCCTGATTACCGCGGTGGATGACTACGAAGCGGCGGTGCAGGCGGTAAAGGCAGGCGGGGCGACGGATTACATACGCAAGTCCCCCAGCCTGGTGGATGAGATCAAGCTGGCCATCAACCGGGCGCTGGAGAAACTGGCGCTCAGCCGGCAGAACTTCGCTTTCAAACGCGACGCGGCGGCGCACAACTCGCTGGACAACATCGTGGGCGCCAGCTCCGCCATGGAGAAGTTGAAGCGCACCATCCGGACGGTGGCTTCCACCCAGAGCACCATCCTGATCTACGGCGAAAGCGGCACCGGCAAGGAGCTGGTGGCGCGGGCGGTGCACGTATGCTCGCCGCGGGCAACGGAGCCCTTCGTCTCCATCAACTGCGGCGCTTTTCCGGAGACCTTGCTGGAGAGCGAATTGTTCGGCTACGTGAAGGGAGCCTTTACCGGGGCGACGCAGAACAAGCGGGGACTGTTTGAAGTGGCGCACGGCGGAACGATCTTTCTCGATGAAATCAGCGAGACCAGCCTGACCATGCAGGTGAAGCTGCTGCGGGTACTGCAGGAACGCCTGGTGCGTCCGGTGGGCGGAACCGCGGAAATCGCGATTGATGTGCGGGTAATCGCGGCGACGAACCGCCATCTGGACCGGTTGGTGGCGGAGAATCTTTTCCGCGAAGATCTGTACTACCGACTGAATGTGATTCCGGTGTCGGTGCCGCCGCTGCGCGAGCGCCGCGAAGATGTGCCCCTGCTGGCCAATCATTTTCTGAAGAAGTATGCGGCCGCCGCGGGGCGCAATATCATGCGGGTCAACCAGCGTTCGTTCGATGCACTTTGCGGCTACGACTGGCCGGGCAATGTGCGCCAGCTGGAAAACACGGTGGAACGCGCAGTCGCTCTCGAGACCGAAGAGGAGTTGCACGTCGAGCTGCCGGCGGAGCGGCCCAAAGCGCGCGCCGCGGCGGCTGGCGCCGGACTGCCGGGCACGGGTCTGCCCGGAGCGGACGGCGTCCTGCCCGAGGGCGTGGACATGGAGAAATACGTTGCGGACATCGAGAAGTCACTGCTGCAGGCTGCGTTGACCCAATCGAACGGCGTGCAGACAAAAGCGGCCGATGTGCTGCATATTTCCTACCGGTCGTTCCGGCACTTGATGAAGAAGTATGATCTGTAAAACAGCGTCGTTGGTCCTTGGCCCTTGGCAAGAGCGCAGTTTCGTGGATTGAGGGCCAAGTGCCAACGGTAAACGGCCAACGCTAACGACTAACGACCGCCTTCCCTCAACTGTTGCTTCCAGCCCAGAATCCTGGCCTTGTTGCCTTCGGCTTCGGCTTCCGGGATCATGCCTTTTTTCTGGTAGAGAACCGACAGGCTGGTGTGGGCGAGGATATCGTCGGGATCGAGTTCCGCAATGCGCAGGGCGACGCGGATGGCGTCATCCAGGCGGTTGAGATCCTGCAGAATGCGGGCCATGCCGTGCATGGCTTCGGTGAAGGTCGGGTCGGCGGCCAGGGACTGCTCGTACTGCGCCAGGGCACGCTCCGGATCGCCCTCGGCCACCAGATCGAGCGCCGCGTAGTAATGGTTCTCGGCGGTCTGGCGGGCGTTTTCGTCGGGCATGAAGGCAGAATCCTCGGGCGGAAAATGGATTCTAGCACGCGGCGCCACCCGGCTTCCGCCGCGGTGCGAGCCATGACGACGACGTGCGGTTTCGCCGGGCGCCGGCCGCATTTATACTGGTTAAGCTATGCGCGCCCGGCTGCGATTCTTATGGAATGCCACCCGCGGACACCACCTCACGCCCTGGCGCAGCCCCTATCTTTTGTGGCGCATTGAAACCTACTGCGGGGTGAAAATGCAGCAGATCGGCTTTCTGGTTTTCTGGGAATTCATGTGGCAGGAACGCCGGGAGTTGTGGCGTTTTCTGGGATGGACGGCGGAGATGGAACGCTACGTTCGTCCCCGGCCCCGCAAGGCGTAGCCCGCGTCATTTTTCGGTGTCTCCCATCACGCGCAACCGTGCCGCCTATCACAGCAATTTTGCTTGACACACCGTAAGGTTCTCGCGGTTGGAGCCTCTTAGCCCCGGGCTCACTCCCAAGACCCTGGGACTCCTTCCCGGCCAAGCTCATTCCTAGCGAAAATATTTCTGATTGAGAGGAGATTCCCCATGTTTGCACGCATTCTTGATTTTGAAGTGAAAATGGAAAAGAAGGACGAGTTCATTAAGGTCGTGAAGAACGAAGTCCTCCCCATTCTCAAGAAGCAGAATGGCTTTCTGGACATCCTGCCGCTGTTCCCGGAGACCCTGCGCGACAAGGTGTACACCATCAGCCTGTGGGCGGAGAAGCCGGAAGCGGAGCGCTATGAGAAGGAAGTGTATCCTCGGATTTACGACATTCTGAAGCCCTATCTGACCACGCCGATCACAGTGAAGACGTTCAAGGTCGAGACCACACTGTGCGAGCACTTCGTGGAGGCGCTGGCGGCGTAAATCCCGTCCATGCACCAGGATTACCACCCCGGGGCGTAACCGCTCCGGGTTTTTTGTGCAGTTCTGCGAGTAGAGGGAAGAGAGGCTAGGTGCCGGCAGCGGCGGCTTCGCCCAGGATCACGTCCACGTCCGTGCCCTTGCCGCTGCCTACGAGTTGCGCGGCTGATCCGCGGTTGGCGGCGATTTCCAGATACCCCATGCTGCCGACAATCCCAAATAGCTCGCCGGGTGCGCCCTCCGCGTAAGAGGCGCGAATGTCGGTGACTTCGCGCTTGCCCACGGTGACGCGGAAGGGCGGTGGTTCCGACTGGAAAAGGGCGGGCGCGTGCTCGACGGTGATGTTGGTGATGAGGTTGCCGAAGCGGTCTACCTTGAGCACAACCCCACGCAGGGTGCGCTCGTTCAGCGGCTTGGGCTGGGGCGCGCGCAGGCGGACGAAATCGGTAACCTCTTCGCCGAAAGAGGCGGCGGGCACGCCCTTGGCCAGGTAAGCGGACACCGGCGCAAAAATGTCGCGGGCGTGAAAAGTCTGGCTCACAGGTTTCAGAAAATAATGCTCCGCCGTGACTTCGTGCACATGCAAGCGCTCTTCCCGGCCGTACACCAGGGAGAGAACGCCGTTATCCGGCGCCACGAACTGGTGGCGTTCGGTGGTGACGATGATGGGACGCCTTGCTGTGCCCACGCCGGGATCGACGATCACCATGTGAATGGCGCCGACAGGAAAGTACGAGTAGGAGGAAGCGATGGTCAGCGCGCCATCCAGGACGTCATAGGCTTGCGTGGAGTGGCAGATATCGACGATCTCGGCATCCGGCATGATGCTGAGAATCACGCCTTTTACGGTGCCAACAAAGTGGTCGTTGAGTCCGAAGTCGGTGGTTAGTGTGACAATGGGCCGTTGCGCCAAGGGTTCCCTCGAAACAATCGCAAATTCTATGGAAACCGCGAAAGTAGCTTGTTTCGGGGGTTCGAGTCAAGGCACCGAAGTAAGCGCTAGCAGTACCGGCTTTCGATCAACTTAAAGAACCATAAACCACAAAGGACACGAAGGCGCACGAAGGAAGCCTGGAGAATTGAGGCCTTGGTGAAACTTTGTGTCCTTTATGGGCGAAGACTGATGCTTACTGAACTTCAATATCGCCGGAACCGGTTTCGATATCCACGGGAACGCCGCCGCCGTGCACCTTGCCGTGCAGTTCGTGTTTGTTCTGGGTACCCTGCACGGTAACCGGCTGGTTTACGGAAATCGAGCCGGAACTGGTGCGGGCGCTCAGATCGTAGGAGGCGCTGGAAGCGAGCTGCAGACGGACCTCGCCGGAGCCGGTGCGCAGGCTCCAGCCTCCGGAAGGATCGCCTTCGGCGCGAATGTCGCCACTGCCGGCCTGGGCCTCGAGCGAGCCGTGGACGCCGCGCAACTCCATGCCGCCGGAACCGGTGTCGACGTGCACCGAGCCGGAGGAAGTCTGTTGCAGCACGACATCGCCGCTGCCGGTGCTGCCTTCAAACCCGCCGCTGATTCCGGTGGCGCGAATGTCACCGCTGCCGGTCTTGCTGCGCACGTTGCCTTTCACCTGGTCCAGAGTAATGTTGCCGGAGCCGGTTTCCGCGCGCACGGTGTCACCGACGCCCGAAACCTGCAGGTCGCCGGAGCCGGACTCGAGTTCCGATTGTCCCTGAATGCCTTCCACCCGCTGATTTCCCGAGCCGGTGTGCGCCTGCAAGCGGGTCGTGGCCGGGGCCACGACGTCGTAACTGATGGAAATATTGTGGCGCAGGGAAGCGTCGTCAATGTGGCCGATGCGAATATCGTTGCCGCTCTGCTGGATCGGGGGATTGGCGGAGATGCGCTTTACCTTTTCTTCCATATTGCCGCCAAACCAGTTGCTGGCTTTCACATGGCCGCAGATCTGGACCTGGCTGGAATCGCCGGTGCGCACGTTGATGTCTCCGGCACCGGTGGTGATTTCCAGATTCACCGAACCGCTGACCTGCAAAGTGCGCTGAAAGGAACAATCCGAGGAAAAGGCCGCCGGCGCCAGGGCGAAGCCCGCCAGCAGACCCAGACTCAACTGCACCGTCAACCGCGGACCTGGAGATTTCATAGACAGCTCCTCTTTTTTCATTAACGGATACACTTCGGCGGACCGACAGACGAACCAGCGCCGGCAAGCGCCGGCTCCTATTTACTGCAGAACCACTTCCTGGCCCTGGGTCAAACCGGACAGCACTTCGGTCTTGGCTCCGTTGGAGATGCCGATATTGACGGCGACTTTGCGCATGCCGTCTTTGGCTTTGGGGTCGGGCACATCCACCGAGGCTTTCTTGTCCTGGTCGTACATGATGGCGCCTTCGGGAATCTGCAGAACGTTCTTGTGCTCTTCCAGGATGATTTCGGCATTGGCGGTCATTTCCGCCTTCAGTTCGCCGCCCGGGTTATTGATGGAAACGCGCACTTCGAATGTGGTCACGTTGTCTTTTTCCACGCCCATGGGGGAAATCTTGGTGACCTTGCCGTAGAAGGTCTTCTCCTTGAAAGATTCCACCTTGATGCGCGCGGGCTGGCCGAGATACACCTTGCCGATATCGCTCTCATCCACTTTGCCTTTGACGTAGACCTGGCTGGTATCGCCCAGGGTCATGACCAGAGTTGCGGAGGAGCCGAGCACGAGAATGGAGCTGACGGCGTCGCCGATTTCCACATCGCGGGAGAGGACAATGCCGTCAATCGGAGAAATTATGTCGGTGTAGCTGAGTTGCTCTTCGGCCTGCTTGAGATTGGCTTCGTCCTGAGCGACTTCGGCCTGGGCCTGCGCAATCTTGGCTTTCAGCACGGTGACCTGGGCTTTGGCGACGTTCTGCTTGTTCAGGGCCAGAGCGTAATTCTTGTGGGCGTCATCCAGATCGGATTGCGAGACTACGCCGTCTTTGGCCATGCCCAGGGCGCGCTCATAGGCGCGCTTGAGCAGAGGCACGTCGGGACCTTCGGCATCTACCTGGGCGCGTTGCCAATCGGCCTGGGAACTGGCGAGATTGGCTTCCGCCGCTTGCAAAGCGGCTTTGGACTGATCCACTTGGGCCTCGATTTCGACTTTATCGAGCTGCGCGAGAAGCTGTCCCTTCTTGACGCGGTCGCCGTAGTCTACGTAGAGCTTTTTAACGATGCCGCTGGCTTTGGACTTGATCTCCACCTTGGTGATGGGCTCGACTTTGCCGGTGGCGACGACGCTCTTGGCCAGATCACCGCGCTCGACTTTGGCCAGCTTGGAGGGGTCAATTTTGGTGCCGCCGCGAATCGCGGCCATCAGGCCGATCGCGATCACCAGAACCAGGGCGAGCGCGATACCGCCGTACATCCAACCTTTGCGACGCTTCTTTTTCCCGTTGCCGTTCACATCTGCCTCCTGCCGGCCAGCCGCGCCGGCGCTTGCCCTCGTTGTGTGTTACGAAAGCGATCCGGGTTTTGTTCCTGGGAGTACGGCACAGGGCAACCTTTCACGAGAGGCATCGTTGGATTAGACCGGGAAATCCTCGAAAGGGAAGCAGGAAATCCTGTCCCGTTCCGTGGCGCGCACCGAGCGGAAAGCGGCAACCGCGGTAACTCGAACTGCTACATTGTACAAGCGGTTGCCGTCGCGCTGCTGTACCGCCTTTGGAATGTTAGAATTACCCATCCATGATCGCCCTGGTGCTGCTCCGGGTGTTTCTCATTCTTCTCCTGGTGGCGGCCAATGCGTTCTTTGCAGCGGCCGAATTCGCGCTGGTGAGTGTGCGCGATACCCGCATTCAGCAGCTCATCGAAGCGCGGCGCATCGGCGCCCGCATTGTGCAGAGGCTCCACCACAATCTGGACGAGGTAGTAAACGGGGTTCAGCTGGGGATCACTGTCGTCAGCCTTACGCTGGGCTGGGTGGGCGAGCCGGTGCTGGCCCAGATGATGCTGGGCCCGGTGCGCGACCTGCCGCACGCGATGGTTTATGCACACAGCATCGCAATTGTGCTGGCATTTACCCTGATCACCTTCTTGCACGTGATTCTGGGGGAGTTGGTGCCCAAGTCTCTGGCCCTGCAGCGCGCCGAGCAGGTGGCGTTGGCGGTGGCCGCTCCCATGGATGTGTTCCTGACCGTCACCCGGCCCCTGATTTACGTCATGAGCGGGTCTGCCGGCTGGGTGCTGCGCCTTTTCGGATCGAAGAAGCTGCGCCAGGGCCCGGTGCATTCGCCGGACGAACTGAAGCTGATTGTGCGCGCCAGCCGCCAACTGGGGCAGATTCCGGCGTTCCAGGAGGAAATGATTCATCATGCCCTGGACCTGGAGAACATCACGGTGCGCGAGGTCATGGTTCCGCGGCCGGACATTTTTTCGCTGCCCGGCGATCTCAGCCTGCATGACGCCTTAGGGCGCGTAGTAGAGGAGCAGCACTCGCGGATTCCGGTGTACGACCCGCAGCGCGGCCCGGAGCACATCATCGGCGTGCTTTACGCCAAGGACCTGATGCGCTGGACCCGCCTGCGCCTGACCGCCAGTCCGACTCAACCAATGGCCTCGCGCATTGCCGCGATGAAGATCAGCCAGATCATGCACGATGTGCTGGTGGTGCCGGAGACGAAGATTCTTACCGAACTGCTGGAGGAATTCAAAGAGCGCAAACGCCACCTGGCCGTGGTGGTGGACGAATTCGGCTCCACCGCGGGCGTGGTGACGGTGGAAGACGTTCTGGAGCAACTGGTGGGCGAGATCGAAGATGAATTCGACGTGCCGCCGCCGGAGCAACCTGCGTTTGAAGGAAAAATTGCCCTGCTGCTGGACGGCGCCGAGAACATACGCGACCTGGAATCGCAGCATCAGCTCACCCTGCCGCGCGACGGCGGGTTTGAAACCCTGGCGGGATTCGTGCTCTCCCGCCTGCAGAGGATTCCCAAACTGCGAGAGAGTTTCGATTTCGAAGGGCATCGCTTTACCGTGGAAGAGATGGAAGGGCATCGCATCGCCAAGGTAAAGGTCGAGAAGCTGGAAGAATCCAATGTGAGCCAGACGGCGGATTGAGCGCGCCGGAACTGTCCCATCTCTTATGCTGCGCCGCCTCTCCTTTCGAGTGCTGTACACGCTGCCGGTGGTTTGGCTGGTGGTGTCGCTGGTGTTCCTGATGATTCATCTGGTGCCGGGCGACCCGATCCAGCAGATGCTGGGCGAAGGAGCGCCGGCAGCCGACCTGCAGGCGGCGCGGCACGCCTATGGGCTGGACGTTCCGCTGGGGCAGCAATATCTGCACTACTGGGAAGGCGTGGTGCACGGCGACCTGGGACCTTCGCTGCGGTTCAACCAGGGGGTGAGCCGGCTGCTGGTGGAGCGCTATCCGTATACGGTGGAGCTGACCCTGGCTTCACTATTCGTCGCGATTCTGCTTTCGATTCCCGCCGGAGTGCAATCCGCGCTGCATCGCAACCGCTGGCAAGACCGCACGCTCAGCGTGGTAAGCCTGTTCGGCCTGTCGTTTCCAAACTTCGCGCTGGGCCCGATTCTGATCCTGATATTTGCCATCAAGGTGGGGTGGCTGCCGGTTTCCGGCGCCGGGGGACTCTCGCACCTGGTGCTGCCAGCGCTGACCATGGGCGGAGGAATGGCGGCGATTCTTACCCGCATGGTACGAACCTCGTTGCTGGAAGAGTTGGGGCAGGACTACATCCGCACGGCCCGGGCCAAGGGGTTGCCGGAGCGGACGGTAATCTATGGCCACGCACTGCGCAACGCAATGATCCCGGTACTTACGGTATTGGGCCTGCAATTCGGGGCGTTGCTGGCGGGTGCGATCGTCACCGAAATGATTTTCTCCTGGCCGGGCATCGGACGGCTGACCATCCAGGCGATCAATAATCGCGACTATCCCCTGGTGCAGGGATGCATTCTGGCGATTGGACTTACCTACGTGGCGGTGAACTTCCTCACCGATCTGCTCTATTCGGTGGCCAACCCGAGAATCCGGCAATAAATGAGGGGGAATCGGAGGTCCCAGGGTGTGTGGGGCCGGAATCGCGCCAGAGCGTGTTAGTTTGACAAGCGGCCGGGCGCCGAGCGCAGCATTCCCACGATGGCTTCGGGGGTGCCGGCTTTATCCAGCAGGCGCTTGAACTCAGACAAGGCCGCCGGGTCAAAGTCATTGGTCCAGCGGTAGATGTATTCCAGTGTGTACCGGGCAATTAGAGCTTCTAATTCGTCTTCGGTAACCGCTTCGATTGGCCTGACGCCCTGGTCGCTGCTCATCATGGGCGATAAGGTAAGCCCTGGCTGGGTAGCGGTCCAATACATAATTCTTCTGGCCGGGATAAGTTTTGCTGGCGCAGACCCTAGCTGCCTGTTACACAATAGGTTGCCCGCCTTTATGGAGGAGATTCCGCTTTGGGACCGAAGTTCGCTTTTCTGGGTCCGGGCTATCTCCTGGGCAGCGGGTTAAAGCGGTAATTTTGCTAGAATCACAACAGGAGGGGGACCATTCATGGAAACTTTCAACCGCTTGATTGCGGATTTGAAGATGGAAGATCGTCGTTTAGGACTGGAGTTGAAACGGGTACGACGGGCCCTGGCAGTGTTGCGGGGTCTGGGTAATGCCAACGGGAACGGCGCTGCCGGCCCGCGGGTGCGGCGCAGACTGTCAGCGGCGGCGCGCAAGAGAATTGCGGATGCTCAGCGGGCACGCTGGGCGAAGTTTCGTGCAAAGAAAGCGGCCTAGATCCTGAGCTTAGTGAAGGCCCCGCCAATTCCCCGGCGGGGCCTTTTCATGTTCGCGAGCTAAGTGTTCTTGCGGCTCCATTCCCGAATCGAGCGAATCTCAGCCGCGGGGATGTGAAGATACTGGAGAAACTCCTGATGGTCGTCGGGCGCGGCACGCTCGAATTCGCGGTGCCAGCGGTGCATATCCTCCTCCCGGAATCCCGCCGCCTGCATGATGGCAACCCATTTGTCCTTAGTCATGTCCTTAATTCTCCTTAGAGTATTCTTGCTGCGCAGTAAGCGCAGGATCGCGCGCTGATGCTGGCGGCGCTGGCGGATTTCCTCTTCCAGTTCGCGCAGCCGGCGTTTTAGCAAAGACGCGGCGCCGGTCTCAGGAGCGGCAAGCAGCATGCGGATGTCGCGCACACTCAGCCCCACCGAGCGGTAGAGCCGAATCTGCTCGAGCTGCCGGACTTCCTTGTCGCCGTAGAGACGATAGCGCGCCTGGCTGCGAAGCGCCGGCTTCAGCAGCCCGCACGATTCGTAATAAAGAATCGCGGTGCGGCTGATCCCGGAACGGCGCGCGATCTGCGATACGCTCAACATGCAGTGAGTCTGAAGCCTACAGTAATAGACAGGTCAAGCATAATCGCACGCAGGCTGCGGCGGGAAACAGGAAACGGAAGTGCGCAGGAAAGGCCGAAGCGGGCCGGCCGGCTGAACCAATACTATGCGCTCACGCCGCGGCAATGCGGCGGATCAGGTCTTCCTGCTCGGGCCTGCTCTCTGCGCCGATGGTGAAGGCATCGAGCAAATTCAAAGATAGGGCATAGTTGATCGCTTCATCCTGCCGCGTGCGCATATCGCCCTGACCCAGAATCTTCATGCCGACCACGGCTTTACCGGCGGTTTTCATTTCACGCAGCACGCTTACCACGGTGGCGGGATCGTCATCCATGTGCGAGCCGATGGGGTTGATGCGGGCGAAATCCACCTCGACCCAGGGCGATTTTGCGGCCGCGCGCAACGCCTCGATGGAAT
>Ga0335085_10007348_pt1 | contig 17140 bp, 14 predicted proteins | sample Lox_Sample_45_FD_206712 | JGI IMG/M metagenome (GOLD analysis project Ga0335085, IMG submission 206712) | Soil microbial communities from Loxahatchee National Wildlife Refuge, Florida, United States - Lox_Sample_4.5 | ecosystem: Environmental > Terrestrial > Soil > Wetlands | place: USA...
AAGTTTACACCATCGGCGTTGGCATGAGAGGCCAGGCGCCAATGCCCGCGCGTGATTTTTGGGGCCGCAAAGTGTACCAGATGATCCCCGTCGACATCGATGAAGACACGCTGCAGAAAATCGCCGATATGACCGGCGGAAAATATTATCGCGCGGATAACGCCGAGCGCTTCCAGGAAATCTACACCGAAATCGATAAGCTGGAAAAATCCGAAGCCGTCGTGAAGAAGTACACGGAATACAACGAACTATTCATGTGGCCCATTTTGATTGGTTTGGGCCTGTTGCTCACGGAACTCATGCTGAAACATACGATTATGAGGAGGCTGCCGTGAAGTTTGCCTCTCCACAAATGTTCTGGCTGCTGGCGTTGGCGCCGGTCCTGATCGCCTTCTTCTGGTGGTCGTGGCGTGAGCGGCAGCGGTTGATGGCACAATTTATTAACTCACGATTGCTTGGGGGGTTGATCGCCGGTGTTTCCGTCACACGACAAAAAATCCGCGCCGCACTGCTGGTCAGCGCCGTGGCCTTTATTGTTGTCGCGCTGGCGCGACCGCAGTGGGGCTATTTCCAACAGGAAGTTGCCCAACGCGGCCTGGACATCGTTGTCGCCATCGACACTTCCAAAAGCATGCTCGCCGCGGATATCACCCCGAATCGCCTCACCCGCGCGAAGATGGCAGCGCTCGGTTTGATGCAGCAGGCCAAGTCCGATCGGCTCGGCGTCGTGGCATTCGCCGGCAGCGCGTTTCTCGAATGTCCATTGACCATTGACGACGGGGCTTTTGAGCAAAGCGTCGAGGCTCTGGACATCAACACGATTTCCGATGGCGGCACCTCGCTCGAAGAAGCGATTGATACAGCCGAGAAGGCTTTCCGCGAAGGCGACAACTACAAAGTGCTCATCCTCTTCACCGATGGCGAAGACAACGACACCGATACCGGCGCACTCGAGGCCGCGAAAAGCGCCGGCAAAGACGGCATCAAGATTTTCACCGTCGGCATCGGCACGGCCGCGGGTGAGTTGCTCCAGGTCCGGGATGAAAATGGAAATACTGCGTTCATTCGCGACGAGCAGGGGAATGTCGTGAAATCGCATTTGAACGAACCGTTGCTGAAGCAAATCGCCGAGGCCGCCGGCGGGAGCTATTATTCTCTGAGCGGCGCAAATACCATGGATGAATTGTATCGGCGAAGCCTGGCACCGCTGCCCAAGTCGGATTCGCGGGGACAATGGGTGAAACGCCCTTACGAGCGCTATCACTGGCCTCTCGCCATCGCCATGCTGCTCTTAATCGCGGAAATATTTTTCCCGGAACGAAAGACTCCGGTGCGGAGTGGGAAAGAACATCCAACATCCAATGTGGGGGCTGCGAAAGTGGCGGCCATCATTGGGGTTTTGTTGCTTTTGCCGGCGGCGGCGCGAAGTTCCCCGCAATCGGCTCTCGACGATTACAAAGCGGGAAAATTTGCCGACGCGCAAAAGGAATTCGAGCGCCTCGCCACAACCAACAGCGCCGATGCGCGATTTATTTTCAACGCCGGCGATGCCGCCTATCGCGCGACCAATTACGATGAAGCGCTGAAATGCTTCACCGCCGCGCTCGCTTCACCGGATGTGAAACTGCAGCAGCAGGCGTATTTTAACATCGGCAACACCCAATACCACCTTGGCGAACAAGAGAAGGATCTGGACGGTGTGCAGCAGCAATGGGAAGAAGCCGTCAAGAGTTTCCAGAACGCCGTCACTTTAAACACGAACGACGTCGATGCCGCGCACAACCTAAAATTCACGAAAAATCGTATCGCAATGATTGAGCAATTGAAGGAACTGGCCCGCCGCGCCAAGCAGGAGGCGGACAGCTCCGTGCGCCAGCGGAATTATCATCGCGCGCTCGAGATCATGCAACAGGCGGTGCAAGAGAACATCGCTGCCAAACAATTCAAGGATTACGTGACGAGATTGAAGAACATTGATGAAATTGCGACTCCTCCTCCTCAGCATTAGCCTGCTGGCCCTCGCGTTGCCGGGCGCCCGCGCCGAATCCGCAGATGATTTTTTTCACAGCGGCGCTCGTTCCTATTTGTCCAACAACGTCGCCGGTGCGCGCCAGGAAGTGGATAAAGGCCTGAAACAATTCCCCGACGACGAAAAGCTGAAGAAACTCGACGCATTGTTGAAGCAACAACAACAGAACCAGCAACAGCAACAGCAACAAAATAAGTCCCAGCAAAATCAACAGCAGCAAAAGCAGAGCCAGCAATCGCAATCCGAGAAGCAAAAGCAGGACGAAGAGCAGAAGAAGCAGCAGGAACAACAACAACAAAAACAAGATCAGCAACGGCAAAATCCGCAACGCGACCAGGAAAAGCAGGCCGACAAGGATAAACAAAAAGAAGACCAAACCCCGCCCGGCCAGATGTCGCCCGAAGAAGCAAAGCGTTTATTGGACTCCCAGAAAAACGACGAAGCTCTGCTCCCTTCCAATCACAACGACAAGCGCCAAGACCGTCAGTTGAAGGACTGGTAATAGTGGCACGGGCGTCTCAGCAGCGTGATCGCACGGGCGAGACGCCCGTGCCACTATAAACAAAAAAGGCAGGCCGAGCGGCCTGCCTTTCGTGAAGATACTTTTAAATTATTCCTTGTCCGTTTTGGCTTTGGCTTTAGGGGCTTTCTCAGCCTTGGGAGATTTTTCGGTTTTTTCAGCCTTCTCGGCTTTGGCCGCGCGAGGCTTCTTTTCCGTGGCTTCGGCTTTTTCTTCGCCAGCGGTTTCCGCGTGGCGCTTGCCGCGCTTCTCGGTTCTCTCGCCCGCGTGCTTCGCTTCGCCGGCCGGCGCTTCGGCCGCAGTCGGGAGCGGATTGGTGCTCTCCACGCGAATCTTCAGCGTGGCCGTCACTTCATGGTGCAGGCGCAGTTCGATGTCATGCTCGCCGAGCGTGCGAATCGGGTGTTCGAGATGAATCTTGCGCTTCTCGAGCGAGATATCGAACTGATGCTTCAATTCATCCGCGATCATGCCGGTGGTCACCGTGCCGAACATTTTGCCGTCCTCGCCGGTCTTGACCTTGATGACGCAGATGAGCTTGCCGACGCCCTTGGAGAGTTCGCTCATCGTGTTGAATTCATGCGCTTCGCGCTCCGCACGGCGCTGCTTGAGCGCTTCGAGACGGCGCTTGTTCGCCTGCGTGACCGGAATGGCGAGCCCTTGCGGGAACAAATAATTGCGCGCGTAACCGGCCGCGACCTTGACCTGGTCGGATTCGCCGCCGAGTCCGACGATATTGCTGGTAAGAATGACTTCAGTTTTCATGTGACCTAAATTGTTGATGAGTTAAATCGTTAATCAGAACGGAACATCGTCATCGGGCGGTGGCGCGTCCGAATCGCTGCCGGGTGCCGGGGCAGGGGCGCTGGTAGGCGCCGGGCGACGAGGCGCATCTCCGCCTTCGCCACCACCGCCGCCTCCCGGGCTGCCGAGAAATTGAACCGTTTCAGCCACCACACCCAGCCGGCTGCGCTTCTGGCCGGTTTGCTTGTCGTCCCATTGGTCGAGGCGCAAGCGGCCTTCAATCAGAATGGGGCGGCCTTTCTTCATGTATTGGGCGACGTTCTCCGCCGTGCGGCCGAAAACATCCACGTCCACGAAAGTAACCTCTTCCTTTTTCTCGCCGGATTCGCTGGTCCAATTGCGATTGACCGCGAGGCCGATTTTGGCGATGGCCATGCCCTTGGGCGTGTAGCGCAATTCAGGATCGCGCGTCAGGTTCCCGACCAGGATGACTTTATTGAAGCTGGCCATGGCCTTGTGGATTATTTGTCCGCGACGGGCTCGGGCGCGGAGGTGAACATCACGCGGAACACTTCCTCGTTGAGCGCAAAACGCTGCTTCAACTGGGCGATCGTTCCCGGCTCGATCTCGAAAATCACATTCACGTAAAAACCGGAATTGTGCTTCTTGTCGGCGATGCGCGAAAAATTCTTTTTGTCCATCTTCTGCACCGTCTCGACTTTGCCGCCCGCGGAAGTGATCTCCGAGGAAATCTTGTCGATGGCATCTTTAATGCCCTCGTCCTTGCCGGCGGTGTCCAATATAAACAAACCTTCGTATCGTTTCATTTTGTTCCTGACTCTAAAATTCTCTGACTTACTGACTCTTCAACTCTTCCACTTTCCCGTTAAATTGGCTCATCGCTTTCTGTATCCCGGCCTTCAACCAGACTTCGGCCTGGTCGGCGGCCACCGTCAAAACTTTCTCTGCCAGTTTCGCCTCAGCCGCGCTGAAACGGCCCAGCACGTAATCCGTTATTTCCCGCGCGCCGGCTTTGCGCCCGATGCCGATCCGCAATCGCGCAAATTCCCGCGTGCCCGCGTGCTGCTCGATGGACTCCAGCCCATGATGCCCGCCACTGCTGCCGCCGGGGCGCAGGCGAATTTCGCCAAACGGCAAATCCGCATCGTCCACCGCCACCAGCACATGCTTCAGCGGTGCCCGATAAAATCCGATCAACGGTCCCACCGTCTCGCCGCTGGAATTCATGAACGTTTGCGGCTCGCACAACAGCACGCGGCGTTCATCCAATTCCGCCTTCGCGATCCGGGCATTGAACTTCTTTTCCAACGCCCAATCCGCCTTCCAGCGAGCGGCCAGTTTTTCGACGAGCAGGAACCCGGCATTGTGGCGCGTCTTCGCGTATTCCGCGCCGGGATTTCCGAGGCCCACAATAAGAAATAAATTTTCCATGCGGGCCGTGTCGTCTTGCGCATTCCGTTTTCAGTGTCGCGTGAAACGAATTCACGGAACACGAAACACGGAACACGTCCAAAACTATTTCTTCTTTTCGGCAGGCGCGGCAGCGGCCTTCTTGTCGCCGGCAGCCGGAGCGGCGGCGCCCTTTTCGGGTGCGGCACCTTTCGCAGCGCCTTTTTCCGCGCCTTTGGCAGCGGGAGCAGCAGCGGCGCCTTCTTCGCCTTCCTTCTTCTCTTTGATCATCTCCACGTCGCCCGCGGCAGCGGCAGCGCCTTCCGCAGGAGCTTCTTCTTCCGCGCGCGGCACAGCCACGGAGACAACCGGGATATTCTTGTCACCCAAAATTTCCACGCCCTCCGGCGCTTTGATTTCGCCGATGTGAATGGTCTTGTTCAATTCCAGGCTGGTCACATCGATCATGACCTGCTCCGGCAAATCCTTCGGCAGCGCGCGGACCTTGAGCTTGAACAACACGTGTTCGAGCACGCCGCCGCTGTTCTTCACGCCGGCCGCTTCGCCGGTCGTTTCCACGGGCACCATGATGGTGACTTTTTCCGTGGGGGAAACTTCATGAAAATCCACATGCAACACCTTGCCGCTGAGCGGATGATGCTGCACTTCCTGCACCAGCGCGAGCCGCTTCGGGTTCGCGTCGTCCTTGATCGCCAGGTCCACCAGCAAATTCTCGGACACCGAATGCAAAATCAAATCGCCGATTTCACGGGCGCTGACTTCCACATTCTGCGGCTTGTTTTTTCCGCCGTAAATGATAGCCGGAATGCGCCCTTCCGAGCGAAGTTTTCTTGCCCCGTTACGGCGCGCGAGCGAACGGGGAAACGCGTTCAATGGTACAGATTTCATTTTCTTAAATTGTTCCGGCTCCGCCCAGCTTAACTGGTGCGACCGCCCTTAAATTCAAACAGCGAATTTACCGACGAATTATTATGGATTCGCTTGATAGCTTCGCCCAAAAGCCCCGCGACTGACAACGTAGTTATCCTGACACCGTCAATTGCAGGGCGAAGGACAGTATCAGTTGTTATCAGTTCGTCAATATCCGATTTCTTCAATCTTTCCACCCCGATTTCGTTCAAAATGGCATGGGAAACACAGGCAAAAATCTGCTGGGCGCCTTCCTTCTTCAACAAGGCCGCCGCATGGGTCAACGTTCCCGCCGTTTCCGTCAAATCATCCACCAAAAGCACATTTTTCCCTTTAATTTCGCCGATTAACGCCATCGATTCGACCTCCGTGGCGCTCTTGCGGCGCTTGGCCACAATCGCCAGGCTGGCATCGAGCGTTTGGGAATAGGCATGCGCCATCTTCAATCCGCCCACATCCGGGCTTACCACCACCAGGTCCCCGAGCTTCTTTTTCTTCAGGTATTCATACATGACCGGCGCGGCGTAAAGATGATCCACCGGGATGTCGAAAAACCCCTGAATCTGCTGCGCGTGCAGGTCCATCGCCAGAATGCGGTTCGCGCCCGCAGCCACGAGCAGGTTCGCCACGAGCTTGGCCGTGATGGGCACGCGCGGCTGATCTTTGCGATCCTGGCGCGCGTAACCGTAAAACGGCATGACCGCAGTGATGCGCGAAGCGCTCGCCCGGCGGACGGCGTCAATCATGATGAACAACTCCATGAGATTGTGATTCGTGGGCGGGGAAGTGGGCTGGACGATGAACACGTCCTCGCCGCGGACATTCTCCTCGATCTTCACAAACGTCTCGCCGTCGGGAAACGGTTTGACGACGCATTTGCCGAGTTCCATGCCGATGGAATTGCAAATGGCCGTGGCCAAGGTGGGATTCGCTGTGCCGCTAAAAATTTTCACGAGATTGTTACTTTTGTTTAAAACGAAAAATCCACCCGCCCGCAGGTGGATAAAAAGCGAACGGGAATCTAACAGCAGGCAGACTTTGCGCAACGAGGAAATTCGGCCAAGGTGCTGCCGGCATCCTGCCGGCAGATCATGAATCTGTAGCAGCGTCCCGGCAGAGCGCCCCAAATGAATCCCTCGTAGCAGCCAACGTAAGGAGGCTCAAACTAAAATACAATCGTCGTCTCCGACAACACGGTGGGGCGCGACTCCGTCAAATCCCGCCCAGAGCCCCGGATGGGGCGAAAGATGATAGCCCAGGGCAAAGCGAGTCCGCGAGCGACGCCCTGGGTTGCGGCACCAAAAAAACATCCCTCCACTCCCGGGTAGAAGACTTGATAACGACGCGGTACCAAATCGCCGCACGATACCGCGTGCCAGCCCTCCACTAAACCGCCTTCTTCAAACAGTACGACCGATACGTCAATTCCCCGCTCACGAGCGCATTGTAGATCCGCGAGCCCTGGACGCCCGCAAAATCACGGCCGAGGCTGTGCAGGAATTTCGGCAGATGCCGGCGGATCAATTCCAGCGAACGCGCGGAATTGCGGTCCATGCCGCGCAACACCTCAGCGTTGATGGTGCGCTTCTGTTGGATTTGCAGCGGACACGTGGCCAGTGCTTGTTCCCATTTGGCAAAACTGTCCGCGAACCGGAAATCGGCGTAAAGAAAATGTCCGCCCGGCTTCAACACGCGGGCGACCTCGGCCAGAAATCGCGGGAAGTCCGGATAACAATGAGACGCCTCCACATTGATCACCGCGTCAAAAGTGCCGCCGTCAAACGGCAGATGTTCGGCATCGCCTTGTAGAAAGTTTAATCCGCCTCTCCGGTGATGTTCCTGGCAAAATTGAATCGCCGCCGGATTCAGATCGAGCGCGGTGTAGCTCCGTGGCTGGAACGTGCGTGCGATATATTCCGCGCCGCCGCCATGGCCGCAGCTCACCTCCAAAACATCGCGTCCGCGCAACGGCACTTGTGCGGCCACGTGATGATAAAGCTGCACGCACGCGCGATTGGGCTCGTCCTCCGGCGAGAGCAGGATGCCCATGGGCGGCTCTTCTTCAAAAGCATAGTTCAGGAAAAAAACTCCTTCGTTATGAAGCCGCCGCGTCAGGAACGGATACCAAAGCCGCCAGATCGTTTTGCGGACGCGACCAATCGCGAACAGATTATCAATCACCGCCATGGCGGAATCTTTACGATAAAAACGGCGGGCCGCAAACTTGTTTGAACCCGCATATCGGCCTTTCTTCTTGTAATCTCAAAATCCTTGAATCGACTTGCGACTTTATGAAAGCCCTGGCTGATGCATTGGTTTACAGCGTCACATACATCAATTGCTTGCCCGATCCGGCCGAGGAGCACCTCGATGACGATGTTCACGCTTTAGAAGACCTCGCGACGTTTCTCCGAGGTGCGACGGAAGAAGAAAAGGACGCACTTGCTGCGGCGGCGCAGCGTGCGTTTGAAGCGGAGAACGCCTGGCCTGTCAGACGAGAAGATTATTTGCGAACTCTGGGCTCCTGAATGGAGGACATGTTCGGAGACAGTTGGGAGGGCAATCGAAGGGCTGCTCAATAACATCTTAACGATCCTTCCAACAACGGGTTGAGGACGTTCACCCAAATTAAATCGCTATTTAGTCCATTACCGGTTAAGTTGGCCTTAATTATGGATTTGCTCAGAACCATAAATATCATAGCCGGCTGTGCGATAGTGGGTTCAATTTTGGCGGTGCTCTGGACGATTTATCTGTGCCGCCATCGCCGTGGCAATTCGTCGCGTCGTTTCAGAGCTTTTGATCCTTCGGGCACTTTTTTCTGGCTCTTTGGCGATTCGGGCAGCTCCAATCCGTCGCCTCACCATTCCTCAAATGACGGCCACTCTCACGGAGGATTCGACGGTGGAGGCCATCACGGAGGTTTTGATGGCGGCGCACATCACTGAGAATTTTCCCCTCCGCGCCTTTGCGTCTCTGCGTTAAATTTTTGGGCTAACGGCAAATCCACCCGCCGCCAACCACCAAATCATCCTGGTAAAACACCGCCGCCTGGCCGGGCGTGATCGCCCGCTGCGGCGTGTGCAATTTCACCTTGGCCTTGTTCCGGTCAATGGGCAGAACCGTCGCGGCTGTGCCGGGATGATTGTAACGAATCTTTGCCAGCACCTCGATTTGCTCCGGCGGTTCATCGAAGGGAATCCAGTTGCAGCGATCGACAATAAATTCATCGCGGTCTAGTGCGGTCTCATCGCCAACAACGACGCGATTGCTCTCCGCGTCCAATTCAACCACGTAAACCGGCTTGGGCGTGGTGATGCCGAGTCCTTTGCGCTGGCCAATCGTGTAAAATTCAATCCCATCGTGATGGCCGAGCACGTGCCCGTGCACATCCACGATTTCGCCGCGGTGCTTCTCCGCGAGCCTGGCCTGCTGGAGGAATTTCCCGTAATTGTTATCTGGCACGAAGCAAATCTCCATGCTCTCTTCCTTGTCGGCGGTTTTCAGATTGCAATGCCGCGCCACCTCGCGCGTATCGCTCTTGGTTTTTTCGCCGAGCGGAAACATCGCGCGCGAAAGCTGATCCTGCCGCAGCGAGAAAAGAAAATAACTCTGGTCTTTTTTCAAATCCTTCCCGCGTTTTAACAAATACCGCGCAGCAGCCGACGTCAGGAGGCTCTGATCCTGGATGTTGGATGTTCGATGTTGGATGTTCGATGTTCCCGAGTTTGCGGAAACTCTCTCCACCCGCGCAAAATGCCCGGTCGCAATAAACTGCGCGCCCAATTGATCCGCGCGCTCGATCAGCCGGCCGAACTTCAAATTCTGGTTGCACATCACGCACGGATTCGGCGTGCGCCCCGCCTTGTATTCGTTCGCGAAATATTGAATAACCTTGGACTGAAATTCCGCAGCTTCATCGATTAAATAGTAGGGCACGCCCAGCTTGTTGCACACCGCGCGAGCATCGCTCACCGCCTGCGGCCCGCAGCACTTATCTTCCGCGCGCGAAACGCAATCCTGCGGCCACAACTTCAGCGTGATGCCGACGACGTCATAGCCTTGCTCCAGCAAAAGCGCCGCCGTTGCGGAGGAATCGACTCCTCCGCTCATGCCGACCACCACGCGCATTTTTCCGTTGGCAACCATGAAGGAACAGTATAAAGCAATGCCCGCCGTCAGCAAGACGCGGATTCGGCGGGCGTCCTAACGCGAAGGAGCGCGGCATTTATGCCGCTTGAGCGTGAAATGGCTGAGCGTACCGAAATAGCCGGAGCCCATAGCTATTATTGCGATGAAGCGACCTAAAGGTCGCGCTCCCGAGGAGTTGAAACAGGACAGCGCATTCGCCCGCGCTTGCCAGTCCGCCCGCTCGGAAATATCCTCGCGCCGATTTATGAAACCAGCCGCCAAAACCACTCTGCTGCTGGCCGTCCTTTTCCAATGCGTTTTGCTTCCGATCGCATTTGCCGGTCCGCCGTTTTTAACCGACGACCCCGAGCCGGTGGATTATCACAATTGGGAAGCCTACCTGTTCGGCCTGGGCGACCACACCAGCAAGGATTACCTGATCGAAGGACCCGCGGTGGAAGTGAACTACGGCGTGCTGCCGGACACGCAACTGCATTTAATCGTCCCCATGACCACCGTCGGCGGGGACGGCGTGCCGACCGTTTCCGGCCTGGGCGACCTTGAATTCGGCGTCAAATATCGTTTCGTTCACGAAACCAATGGCTGGCCGCAAATCGGCGTCTTCCCGATGATTGAAATTCCGACCGGCGATTCCAGCCGGGGCCTCGGCAATGGCCGGGCCTGGTTCCGTCTGCCGCTGTGGATTCAAAAAAGTTTTGGTGATTGGACAACCTACGGCGGCGGCGGCGCCGCAGTGAATACCGCGCCCGGCCAGCGCAGTTATCCCTTCGGCGGCTGGCTGCTCCAGCGCGACATCGGCCAGCATCTCACGCTCGGCGGCGAATTTTTTGCGCAGGGCGCGGACACCACCGACGACAAGGGATTCGGCGCCATCAACCTCGGCGGCTACTATAAATTCACCGACCATTTTGACATCCTGTTCAGCGCCGGCCACAGCGTGGTCGGCGACACCCACACGCTCTGGTATTTCGGACTTTATTGGACGTGGTAATAAATGAGTCCCACGCCTCGCAGCCTCAGCGCCAAAAAATTATTTGCCTTCGAGTCGCCCAAAAATTTGCTCGCGAAACCGGCCGAATCTCACCACACTCCCGCGCCTTTTTATGTCAGAAGAGATTTTTAGCCGCGTCGCCCAACTCAGCGTCGTGCCCGTCATCGCCATCGAAAACCCCGAGGCCGCCATTCCACTTGCGGACGCGCTCATCGCGGGCGGTCTGCCGGTCGTGGAAATCACCTTCCGCACCGCCGCCGCCGCGGAAGTGATTCGCAAAATTGCAAAAGAGCGCCCGCAACTCATCGTCGGCGCCGGCACTGTTCTCACCGCTGCCAACATCGAAGCCGCCAAGGCCAGCGGCGCCGCGTTTGCCGTCGCGCCCGGTTTGAATCCGCAAACCGTGAAACAGGCGCAAGCCGCCGGTCTGCCCTTCATGCCCGGCATCGCCACGCCCAGCGACATCGAGCTCGGCCTCTCACTCGGCTGCAAACTCCTGAAATTTTTCCCCGCCGAAGCCAACGGCGGCGTGCCCATGCTCGAAGCGCTCTCCGCGCCTTACAAACACACGGGCGTCCGTTTCATGCCGACCGGCGGCGTGAACATCACGAATCTCGAATCCTATTTGAAGCTCGGAACCGTCGCCGCCGTCGGCGGCACCTGGATCGCCAAAAAAGAAGATCTCGCCGGCGGCAAATGGGACGACATCCGCAACCGCTGCCAAGCCGCCCTGGAAATCGTGGCGAAGGCTCGCGGGAAAAACTAATTTTTGGGGAGCGCGCCCGCTCCCCAATCGTTCACGCGATATTTCTTTGACCCTGGCCGCGAACTTTGTTACCAAAACCGCGCGTCGGTAGTGTTACACGCCCCGTAACTTCTCCTGCGTTTCGACAGTTAATATGAGAAATCTATTCCTTCTTATCGCATCGGGATTGTTGCTTCAGAACGTTTCCGCGCAGGAACAACCGATTTACAAAGATCCGAAAGCGCCGTTGGAAAAACGGGTCGAAGATCTCTTCCGCCAGTTAACTCCCGAAGAAAAGTTAAAATTGCTCGGCGGCACGGGCTTCACCACGCAGCCCATCCCGCGCCTCGGCGTCCCCGCAATGGGCATGGTCGATGCCGGCCAGGGCGTGCGCGGCGGCACCGGCAGCACGCAAGGCCCGGCCACCGCCTTCCCCGCGGGCGTCACGATGGCTTCCACGTGGGACACAAATCTCATCGGGCAGGTCGGCGCGGCGATTGGCGTCGAAGCCCGCAACAAGGGCACCGGCGCGCAAGTTCTCCTTGGCCCCGCCGTCAACATCCATCGTTCCCCGCTCGGCGGCCGCAACGGTGAATACATGAGCGAAGACCCGTATCTCGCCGCGCGCCTCGACGTCAGTTACATCGAAGGCATGCAGGCCACCGGCGTGTCCGCGTGTGTCAAACATTACGCGTGCAACAACCAGGAAGAGGACCGCAACGGCGTGAACGCCAAAGTCAGCGAGCGCGCGCTGCGCGAAATTTATCTGCCCGCATTCGAGGCCGGCGTGCGCGAAGCCAAAGTCTGGTGCGTCATGAGCTCTTACAATCTCGTCAACGGCTATCATTCCAGCGCGAATCACTATTTGCTCACCGACGTTTTGAAAAACGATTGGGGCTTTGATGGAACCGTGATGTCCGATTGGGGCGGCGTTCACGAAACCGACGTTGTGCAGGACGGAAATGATTTGGAAATGCCCGACGCCAAAAACATGACCGTGTCCCAACTCGAAACCGCGCTCGCGAATCACTCCGTCACCCAGGAAGCCGTGGATGATTCCGTCCACCGCATCCTGCGCACCATTATTCGCGTCGGCCTGCTCGATGGCCCGATGATGCAGGACCATTCCAAGGTCAATTCCGCGGAGCACGACGCCCTCGCGCTCAAAGTCGCGCAGGAAGGCATCGTGCTTTTGAAAAATGATCACGGCATTCTCCCGATCGATCGGAACAAAATTAAATCCATCGCCGTCATCGGCGACGCTGGCCACAAGCTCCAGGTCGGCGCGCTTGGCAGCCCGCAGGTTCGTCCGCAAAAAACAACACAATTGCTCGACGCCATCCAGGCCGCCGTCGGTGGCAATGTCACCGTCCGCTTCGTGGGCGGTGGTGGCGATGGCGATATAGTCCCCGCTTCCGCAGTCACCCTTCCGGACGATGCTTCTGTGCACGGTTTTCACGCGGAATATTTCCGCAACGCTGATCTGTCGGGCAACCCCGCGCTCACTCGCACCGAAGATCAAATCGACATGGAAGGCAGCGGCAGGCCCGCGCCCGGCATTTCAGGCCGCACCTTCAGCGTCCGTTGGACCGCCAATCTCTCGGTCACCAACAGCGGCTCCTACATTCTCGCCTTCACCGGCGATGACGGCTTCCGTGTTTTTCTCGACGACAAAAAGTTAATTGAAAAATGGGAGCACCAGGCGCCGGTCACGCTCACGAACGAAGTCCAGCTCCAGGCTGGTAAAAGCTACGCGTTGCGCATCGAATTTTTCCAGGACGGTGGTGATTACGCCGCGCGCCTCGCGTGGAAGCCCGGCGGCAAACCCGCCTATGACGAAGCCATCGCCGCAGCCAAAGCTTCGGACGTCGCCGTCGTCTGCGTTTCGACCATGGGCACCGAAGGCGAAGGCAACGACCGCCCTTCGATGGATTTGCCTGACAACCAGGCGAAGATGATTCAAACCGTGGCGAGCGCGAACCGTCACACCATTGTCGTCCTGAACAACGGCACGCCCGTTACGATGACGAATTGGCTGAAATCGGTTCCCGGAGTGGTTGAAGCCTGGTTCCCGGGCCAGGAAGGCGGTAAGGCCATCGCGGGCATTCTGTTCGGCGACATCAATCCCTCCGGCAAACTGCCTGACACGCTCGCCGCGAGTCGCGCGGATTATCCGGACTTCGGAAATTTCCCCGGCACGAATCACATCGTGAATTACAGCGAGGACATCTACGTGGGCTACCGCCATTTCGACAAGGCCAACGTGCAACCGCTCTTCCCTTTCGGCTACGGCCTTTCCTACACAACATTTAAATACAAAAACATCTCGCTCTCATCCGCCACGCTGGATCCGAACGGCAACATTGTCGTCCGCGTGGATGTGACGAACACCGGCAAACGCGCCGGCGATGAAGTCGCGCAACTCTACATCCACGACCTCAAGCCGGCCATCGACCGCCCGGTGCGCGAATTGAAAGGCTTCGCGAGAATCGCGCTGCAACCTGGCGAAACCAAAACCGTTCAATTCACGGTCACGCCCCGCGACCTCGCTTACTACGACATGCCCGGCCGCCAATGGAAAGCCAACGCCGGCGATTACGAAATCGAAATCGGCGCCTCCTCCCGCGACATTCGATTGAAAAAATCCGTGCACTTGACCGCCGATTTCTGGCAATCACCCTCCGCCCCGCGCGAGATGGCCGCGAAGTAAGGAAACAAATCTAGTTCAAGCCAAAGTTGGGGCCGCTCCGGCGTCCACAACTTTTTTCGCCCAGGCCATTTAAGAACCCCAACGGGGTTCCATCATTCAGCCCGGGGGGTTGCCTCGCGCAGCGGGGCTACCCCGGGAGAGCATCTATTGAAACCACTTTTTGTCATTCGCCCCTTTTGAGCGAGATAGTTGCGCGACAGTCGCCTTTGGGCGACACTCGCCGTGTGAACGACTTCGTTGATCCCAAACACCGGGGCGTGAATCTGCCTTCCGGTTTCAAGGATTTGAATGATGTGCTCGCTGCGAAGAAAGCGATTCGTGTGTCAAGCTCTGCAACGAGTTACTCGGGGGGCATCGAAAAGTTCTCAATTAATGGTTTGACGGATGTTGCAGAATGGGTGCGCCGTCTTCTGGAATCGAAATCCAAGTCAGTCTGGTTGACATTTTTTCCAAAACGCGGCGAAATGCAACTTATGTTGCATCGTTGGAAGGATTCCTGCAGAGCGGTATTCGTTCTCGCTCCGAATGAAGAAGGCCACGAAAAGAGGGTGCGGGAAATTTTTGCAGGATTCGGCATCGTGCCATTTTTGGACACAATGGCCACCGAGAACGCAAAGCGCGTTGTAAGCTATTTAATGCCCGACTCGTTTGCAGAATTTTCAAAAATCATAACCGAATTGCTCAGGCAAGCGTATGGAGTTTCTGACAATGACAGTTTGACTGTGATCTTTACCGGGCGGTAGCCTCTTTCGACGTTCGATGTTCGGTTTTCCCCGCACAATCCTTCCATAGATAGAGCCTTCTTCTATAAGTTTCTGGGTTTTACACTCCATAGCGACCCCGGAGCGCAATGTTCCAACATAGCACGCAATAAACGAAAAAGCGTGTGAGCACTGAAGTGAAATCCGCCTCGACGGCCCAACCTGCCGGTCTCTCCTCTGCCAAACAGGCCTTGCTCGCCAAATGGTTGCGCAACGGCTCCGTGAATTCTCGCAACAGCGGCGAAAAACCAATCCCTCGCCGCCAGAGCAATGGCCCCGTGCCATTGTCACTCGAGCAACAGCGCCTTTGGTTCTTCAACCAATTGGAGCCCGGCAGCCCATTATATAACATGCCCATCGCGTCGCGGCTCCGCGGTGCGCTGAATCCGCAAGCGCTGCAGCAGGCGATGGACACCGTCGTCACGCGCCACGAAGCCCTGCGCACCCGTTTCGTTGGCCAGGAACCTGCGCAGACCATCGATCCACCCTCCACGGTGCCGATGCTTTACTTTGACGTGAGGAATTTCCCGGCTGAACAACGCGAAACTGAAGCCCGGCGCCTGCTGGAGGTCGAAGCCAAACGCTCATTCGATCTATCGCGCGATCTCATGGTCCGCTCCGCGCTCGTTCGCCTCGATGAAGAAGACTGGATTTTCCTCGTCCTCATGCACCACATCGCCTCCGACGATTGGTCCTGGCGCATCTTTTGCGGCGAAGTCGCTGTCGCCTATGACGCGATTGTTTCGAATCGCAAAAGCGGTCTTCCCGAACCCGCCATCCAGTATGGCGATTTCTCCGTCTGGCAGAAAGAATGGCTGCGCGGCGATGTTCTGGAAAAGCAACTCGCCTACTGGCGGAAACAACTCGAAGGCGCTCCGCCCGTTTTGGAATTGCCCACCGATCATCCGCGCCCCGCCTCGCAAACATTTCGCGGCGCCTGCGAATGGTTGAAGCTCCCGTTCGCGTTGACCGAAAAACTCAACACTCTCAGCCAGAGCGGCGGTTTGACGCCCTACATGATTTTGCTCGCGGCATTTCAAACGCTCATCCATCGCTACACCGGGCAGGAGGACATCGTGGTGGGCTCGCCCGTCGCCGGCCGCACCCGCGCGAGCGTGGAAAAGGTCATCGGCCTCTTTGTCAACATGCTCGCGTTGAGAACCCGGCTGGACGGCAACCCCAGTTTCTTCGAACTGCTGCATCGCACGCAAACAACCGTTCTCGAAGCGCTCGCCCAACAGGAATTGCCATTTGAAAAACTCGTCGAGGAACTCCAGCCCGAGCGCAGCGCGAGCTACTCACCCCTCATCCAGGTGATGTTCGCCTTGCAGGATGAATTGTCGGAAAACCTGAAATTATCCGGCATCATCACCTCCGCATTCCCGCTCGATTCGGGCACCGCGAAATTCGACCTCACCTTCACCATCGTGAAAAGCGGCTCAGGCTTCGATTGCTGCGCGGAGTTCAACAGTGATTTGTTCGAGGCCGCAACCGTCCGCCGAATGCTGGCCCATTATCAAGAAATTCTCGAAAGCGTCGCCGCCAACCCTGATCAACATCTTTCGGAAATTCCATTGCTCACCGGTGCCGAGCGGCAGCAAATGCTCGTGGAATGGAACCGGACCGAAATGGATTTTACGCGTGGTCAAACTGTCCACGAACTTTTCTCTGCTCAAGCCGTCGCCACGCCGAAATCCGTCGCGATCGTTTGTGGGAGCGAATCGTTGACTTATGAAGAACTGGATCGGCGCGCCAATCAATTGGCGCATCATTTGAAATTCCTCGGCATCGGTCCCGAAAATCTCGTCGCCATCAGCATGGAGCGCTCGTTGGATATGGTCGTCGGCATTTTGGGCACGCTCAAAGCCGGCGCAGCTTATGTCCCACTGGATCCCGCGTTTCCAGCCGAGCGCCTCCAGTTCATGCTCGCTGACAGCAAAGCCTCCCTGCTCCTGACGCGCTCCCGCGAAAAGGAACACCTCGGCGATTTGCAAAAAAGCATCCGCGCCATTTCCCTCGATACCGATTGGCGGCTCATTTCGGAGGAGAGCGAAGATAAACTCGATGTGCCGATGACTCCCGAAAATCTCGCCTACGTCATCTACACCTCCGGCTCGACCGGCTGGCCCAAGGGCGTGCAGATTCCGC
>Ga0335085_10007349_pt1 | contig 17140 bp, 14 predicted proteins | sample Lox_Sample_45_FD_206712 | JGI IMG/M metagenome (GOLD analysis project Ga0335085, IMG submission 206712) | Soil microbial communities from Loxahatchee National Wildlife Refuge, Florida, United States - Lox_Sample_4.5 | ecosystem: Environmental > Terrestrial > Soil > Wetlands | place: USA...
GAGCTCGGGCTGACGTTGCTGCAGCTGCACGGCGACGAGGGTCCCTCGATGTGCTCGGAGCTCGCCCGCCGGACTGGTGCCCGCGTGATCAAGGCGGTGCAGGTCGCTACCCCCGGGGACGTGCGCGACAGTGAACGCTTCCACGTCGACTTCCACCTGTTCGACGCCAGGCCGAGCTCGCCGGCGGGCACCCGGCTGCGCGGCGGCACCGGCCAGAGCTTCGACTGGGAACTGGTGGCGTCCCGCCGCACGCGCACGCCGCTGATCCTCTCCGGTGGCCTGCACGCGGGCAACGTCGGCGAGGCGATCGCGGTGGCCAGACCGTGGGCCGTCGACGTGGCCAGCGGCACCGAGCAGTCGCCGGGACGCAAGGACCACGATCGGATGCACGCCTTCTTCGCGGCCGTGGCGGCCGCCGACCGACAGCGCATCGAGGCCACGCGGCCGGCGGAGGCGGGGCAATCGGCAGAGGCCGGCCAGTTGCCCGAGGCAGGGCGGTCGGCAGAGCCCGGACAGCCGGCGGAGGCCGGGCGGCCGGCGTGAGCGCGACCCGCGAGGAGCCCCTCGTCGAGCACCGCTTCGGCCCCTACGGGGGGCAGTTCGTGCCGGAGACGCTGATGCCGGCGCTGGCCGAGCTCGAGCAGGCATGGCTGCGGGCGAGCACCGACGAGGCCTACCGCGGCGAGCTCGAGGGCCTGCTGCGGGACTTCGGCGGCAGGCCCACGCCCCTGTACCTGGCGCGTCGCTTGTCCGAGCGGGTGGGCCGGCGCGTGTACCTCAAGCGTGAGGACCTCAACCACACCGGCTCGCACAAGCTCAACAACGCCCTCGGCCAGGTGCTGCTCGCCCGGCGGATGGGAAAGCGGCGGATCATCGCCGAGACCGGGGCCGGTCAGCACGGCGTGGCGACGGCCACGGTGTGTGCCCTGATGGGGATGGAATGCGTGGTCTACATGGGCGCGGAGGACACGGTCCGCCAGCGCCCCAACGTGCAGCGCATGCAGCTCCTGGGGGCCCGCGTGGAGCCCGTCGAGGCCGGCTCACAGACCCTCAAGGAGGCCACCTCGGCTGCGATCCGCGACTGGGTCACGAACGTCGAGAGCACCCACTACGTGATCGGCTCGGTGGTCGGGCCGGCGCCCTACCCGGCGATGGTCAGGGAGCTGCAGCGGGTGATCGGCGACGAGGCGCGCGCCCAGCTGCTCGAGCGCGAGGGCCGGCTGCCGGAGCGGGTGGTGGCGTGCGTCGGCGGGGGCTCGAATGCGATCGGCATCTTCGCGGCCTTCATCGGCGTGGAGCAGGTCGAGCTCGTGGGCGTCGAGGGCGCCGGCGAGGGGATCGACACGCCCCGCCACGGGGCGCCGCTCACGGTGGGCGGGCGCCCGGGCGTGCTGCACGGCTCGCGCTCGGCGGTGATGCAGGACGAGGAGGGTCAGATCCTGCAGGCACACTCGGTGTCGGCGGGGCTCGACTACCCCGGTGCGGGGCCCCAGCACGCCTACCTGCGCGACAGCGGCCAGGCCCGCTACGTGGCCGTGACCGACGCGCAGGCGCTGGCGGCCTTCAGGGAGGTGGCCCGGCTGGAGGGCATCATCCCGGCGCTCGAGACCGCCCATGCGCTGGCCTGGGTGCTCGAGCAGAGCGAGGGCGAGCTCGACCTCGTGTGTCTCTCCGGACGCGGCGACAAGGACCTCGCGACGGTGCTCGGCGAGGGCGCCGCGTGAGCACCACCGTGGAGGCGGGCCACGAGCGCATCGCCCGCGCGTTCGCCGACGCATCGGGCTCGGCCGCGCTGATGCCCTACATGATGGGCGGCTTTCCCACCCCGGCCGAGTCGCTGCGCATCGGCGACGCGTGCGTGGCCGCGGGCGCGGACATCATCGAGCTGGGGTTTCCCTATTCGGATCCGCTCGCCGACGGCCCCGTGATCCAGGCCGCCGGCACGCGTGCCCTGCAGGCGGGGACCAACGTCGCCGCCGTGCTCGAGATCGCCGAACGGCTGTCGCGCTCGGTCCCGGTGGTGGCGATGTGCTACGCGAACATGGTCTTCGCCCCCGGGGCGAGCGCGTTCCTGGAGCGGCTGCGCCGCAGCGGTGCCGCCGGCTTGATCGTCCCCGACCTGCCCCACGGCGCCTCACCCGAGGTGGAAGAGGCATGCGAGCGTTCCGGGGTGGCGCTGGTGCCGCTGGTGGCTCCCACCACGCCGCCCGAGCGCCTGCGCCAGATCACCTCCTCTGCGCGGGGGTTCGTGTACGCCGTCTCGGTGGTCGGCACGACCGGCGAGCGCGACCGGCTGCAGGACAGCGCCGCGAGATTGATCGCCGCCGCCAAGGCGGACGCGAGCGCGCCCGTGGCCGTCGGCTTCGGCATCTCCACCCCGGAGCACGCAGCCGCGGCGGCGGCCGCGGGGGCCGACGGGGTGATCGTCGGGACGCGCCTGGTGCGGGCCGCCGCTGAGGATGCGGACCCGGCCGCAGCCGTGGCGGAGATCGTCTCGGAACTGGCCGCGGGGCTCGGGCGGGCTCGGTAGGATCCGCCCGGATGGGTCTGATAATCACAGTCACCGCGGGACTGGTCGTCTGGATCGTGCTGTGGTCCATCAGCGACAAAGGCCTCGACGCCTTCCTGCTGACCGCCGCCATCGCCTTGGTAGGGGCGTCGCTGAGGATCCTCGCGAGCTACCTCCCGGGCCGCCGCAGCTAGTCCCCGGTGCTCGCCCGCTGGCTGGGTCTCGCCGCCGTCCTCGCGGCCTTCCCAATCCTGTCGGGGTGTGCCGCCGGCACCACCGCCGACTCCGCGGAAGCGACCGGCGGCTCGCTGACAATCTACTCGAGCCTGCCGCTGCAGGGCCCCGAGGGCCCGGTCTCCGAACAGATCGTGGGCGGCGAGAAGCTCGCCCTCGCCCAGGCGGGAGCCCACGCCGGGCCCTACAAGATCGGCTACGTCTCGCTCGACGACGCCGACCCGAAGACCGGCGTCTGGAACCCCGGGATCACCGCCAGCAACGCCAAGCGGGCCGCCCAGGACCCGAGCACGATCGCCTACCTGGGCGACTTCGAGTCGGCTGCCACCGCGATCTCGCTGCCGTTGATCAATGGCGCGGGCGTGCTCCAGGTGAGCCCCTCGAGCCCCTACGTCGGGCTCACGTCCTCGCTGGACGCCGGCCAGGACGAGCCCGGCCGCTTCTACCCCAGCGGCAAGCAGACCTTCGGGCGCGTGCTCCCCGGCGACCCCGCCGAGGCCCAGGCCCAGGCGCAGCTGATGCGCTCCCTGGGAGTCCACAGCGTGTACGTGCTCGACGACATGGATCCGTTCGCGAGCGCGCTCGCCACGATCGTGGCCGGCAAGGCGCAGGCCGCCGGAATCCACGTCCCGGCCCACGAAAGCATCTCCACGGCTCCCGGAACCAGCTTCGAAAGGACCGTCGAAGCGATCTCCGCCCGCGGCGCCGACGCGGTCTTCATGGCGGGGCAGGGCAACGCCTCCGAGGCCCGTCTGTGGCGGGAACTGCACCACGCCGACCCGCGGCTGGTGCTGCTGGCCGACAGCGCGATGGCGAACGGCCCGTTCGCGTCCCATATCGGCGCGGCCGCTGCCAGCACCTACATGACGACGCCGCTGCTCCCGAGCAGCTCCTACCCGGCCCAGGCCCAGCGCGTGCTGGGCGCCTACCGGCGCGCCTTCGGCTCTCCCGCCGGCCCGTGGGCGCTCGACGGGTACGCCGCGATGCGGATGGTGCTCGACGCGATCGACTCCGCCGGCCACGACGCCACCGACCGCCGCACGGTGATCGCCCGCCTGCTGGGAGCCCCCGCGCAGGAATCGGTGCTGGGGCCGATGGCGATCGCCGCCGACGGCGACAGCACCCTGTCCAGCTACGGGGTCGACAAGATCCGCAGCGACGGCACGCCGACCTTCCTGCGTGCACTGACGCTGCCCGCGAACACCGAAGCCTCAGGCTGAGAGGCTGAGCCACCTCAGCGGCGGGCCGTCGCCCGGCCGCCTCAGCGGGCGGAGCCGGTGAGGCCCACGACGAACTTCAAGCGCTGCACGCCATCGCCGAGCTCGCGGGTGCCGCCGCTCACCATCGTGGCCGCCTTGAGCGCGGTCATCAGCTCCGAGTCGGCGGTTTCGGTCAGACCCAGTCCTTCCAGCAGTGCGAGCAGCGTCGGCACCTCGAGGATGAGCGAGGGCTGGATGCCTTCTCCCAGCGCGTGGGAGGCGGCGGCGGCGCGTTCGCTGCCGCTGAGGGTGGAGCCCGGATTCAGTGCCGTCGAGACCGAGTTCGCGCCCAGGCCCAGCACGAAGCTCGGCTGACCGGTGGCGTCCTGCCCGGAGGCGAGCACGACCGGCAGCGGGAGTCCCTGCAGGCTCACCGACACGGCGGCTTCGGCACCCGGGACGGAGGCCGGCTGGACCGAGGCACCCTTCTTCTGCAGCTCGGCCGCGAGCTTGCCCACGGCGGCCTTCGAGCGGTTTGCGTCGGTGGACACGATCACGACGCCCGCCCGGAGTTCCAGGATGCCTGCCCCGGAGGCGAACACCCCGGCCGGCCCCATCCAGCTCGCGTAGTCCGCGCGGGCCTGCGGTGTGTTCGCGCCGAGCGCCTCGAGCGGGCCCAGCAGCGCCTTCAGCAGGGATCCGAGCCCGCCCGTCAGCACCCCCGCGCCAGAGCCGGCCGAGGAGCTTTCCCCGCCGAGTGATCCGAGCAGCGAGCCGATGCGCCCGAGGTTGGCGCCGAGCGCCGCCTGGGCGTTGCCGATCCCCAGGGCGAGCCATGATTCGCCCGGCAGGGCGCCAAGCGCCTGCGCTCCCGCCGAGGCCGCGCTCAGCAGCCCTTCCGAGCCCGCGGGCGAGAGCACGTCGAGGTCGGCGGTCACGGCGCCGTGTTCGGGCGTTATGGAGGCCAGCGTGGCGCCGGAGCCGATCAGCGTCCCGAGCACTTCGCCGGCCTCGCCCGCGGCCGGGCCCGACGCGGTGGGGGAGAGGTAGAGGTGCGCGAGCGCCTCCGGCGGAGAGTGGTGGCGCAGCGTCTTGTAATCGCTCGTGGTGGCCAGCGAGGCGGCCCCGAGCGAGGTGTCGATGACCGCCTGCACGGCGGCCTGGGTGCCGACCACGACGAACCGCTTCACGATCGCGAAGGCGTCCCCTCCGCTCGTGGACTGGACCGTGACCCCGCGGTAGCTGCCCGTCTTCGCCCCGGCGCCGACCGCGGCGCGGTTGACGAAGCTCTTGGCGGCTTCGATGTCGCTGGTGTCCAGGATCACGGCGCCCTGGGCCCCGCCGGGCGCGAACGGGAAGGCGACGTGCGCCGCGCCGGACAGCAGGACCTTTCCGAGCGCTTCCGTGCCGTGCAACGTGCTGAGGAAGATCGCCCCGTGGCGGCCGAGCCAGGGCTCGACGTCGCGGCTGTACTTCAGCGGCGGTGAGCCCGGCGTCTGGAGCGCCCCCAGCAGGCCGGTGAAGGGTTCGCTGCGCCCGGTCAGCTTGCGTCCGGCCTCGAGCGCTTCTTCCTTCAACGGCTCGCGAGGGCGGACCTCCGCACCCAGGTACACCGGGGTCGCGGCCGGGATCACGGTGGCGGGGTCCGCCGAGGTGCCGCTGCTCTTGCTCGACCCGCAGGCCGTCAGCAGCGCCACGAGCGAAACCAACGCCAGCATCGCGGCCGCACGCGCGAACAGGCCGCGGAGATCGCGCTCGGGCGTTGCGGTACCGGTCGGCTTCACCTTCACTTGCTCTCCAGCTCGTCGGCACCGGGGCGCGGGAGCCTCCGGAGGATGGTACGCGCTCGGGTGCACGGCACGCGCAGGTGGGCCCTCCGGAGGGTTCGGTCGCGCCGTCCGGGGGGGCTGGAACGTCCGGGGTGGGACGGGGGGACGGTAGGACCTGGTGGGAAAAAATGTGCAAAAGGGTTGCAAAGTGGGAGAAGGTGGGATAAGTTCGCGCTCAGCGAGCCCGGGTGGAGGAGCTCCTCCCACTCCTCCACCCCGGCTCGGTATTCATCCGGAGCTCTTTTCTTGGTCCCCTTCCGCGGCACCTTCGACCACACGCTCGATGCGAAGAGCCGCCTCACCGTTCCCGCCCGCTACCGGGCTGCGCTGGCCGACGGCGTGGTGCTGGCGATGCCGCTGGACCTGAAGCCGTGCGTGGGCGTCTGGCGTCCGGCCGACTACGACCGCTACACGAGCCGCCAGCTCGAGGCCGTGCCGGCCCTCTCCCCGCGGCTCCCGGATCTCGAGCGACTCTTCTTCGGCAGCTCGATCGAAGCCGAGCTCGACGGCGCGGGGCGCGTGATGATCCCCCCGTTCCTGACAGACCACGCCTCGCTGCAGAAGGAGGTCATCGTGGTCGGCGCAGGAGAGAGGATGGAGCTGTGGAACAAGGCTGCCTGGAGCGGATACCGCCCCGAACTGCTGAGCAGCGTGGCGGAGGTCACCGCGCGTGTCGATGCCGGTACTTGAGATGAGCAAGCCAGGAGGGCGCCAGGGCCGCGCCGAGGGCCCCAAGCGGCGGGGCGCATCCCGGCCGCGGCGCGAGCGCCGCTCCGAGAGGGGCGCGCCGCCGGTCGTGCCCCGCGAGCCGCACACGCCGGTGCTGGCCGGCGAGCTGATCGAGCTGCTCGACCCCCGCGCGGGCCAGCGCGTGGTGGACTGCACGTTCGGGTGGGGAGGACACGCCCGCCTGCTCGCCGAGCGGCTGGGCGAGACGGGGACGCTAGTGGCGATCGACCGCGACCCGCTCTCGGAGCAGCGCTTCGCGGAGCTCAGCCGCGAGGTCGGCTGCCGGATGCGCTTCATCCGCTCCGGCTACGCCGAGGCTCTCGAGCAGCTCGCCGCCGAGGGCTTCGCAGCGGACGCGGTGGTGTTCGACCTCGGCACCTCCTCGATGCAGCTCGACACCCGCGAGCGCGGCTTCTCCTACTCCTACGACGCCCCCCTGGACATGCGCATGGACCCCGACTCCGAGCCCAGCGCCCGCACCCTCCTGGCCGAGGTCGACGAGCGACGCCTGGCCGGGATCCTCCGCGACTACGGGGAGGAGCGCTACGCGTCAGCGATCGCCCGCGCGATCGTGCGGCGGCGGGCAACTGCGCCCCTGCGCAGCACCCAGGAGCTCGTGGAGACGATCTGCCAGGCGATTCCCGCCCCCGCCCGCTTCGCCGGCGGTCACCCCGCCAAGCGCTCCTTCCAGGCGATCCGGATCGCCGTCAACGACGAGCTCGGCCAGCTCGACCGCGCGCTTCCGCGGGCGTGGGAGCTGCTGCTCCCGGGCGGCATCCTCGCCGCGATCGCGTTCCATTCGCTCGAGGACCGGCGCGTCAAGCGCTTCCTCGCCGAGCGCGCCCGGGGGTGTGTGTGCCCGCCCGATCTGCCCGTGTGCGCCTGCGGTCGCGAAGCCGAGGGGGCGCTGCTGAGCCGCCGCGCGATCATGCCCTCGGCGGAGGAGCTGGCCGCCAACCCCCGCGCCTCCTCGGCGCGTCTGCGGGCCGCCCGCCGGCTCCAACAGGCGGACTCGCGGTGAGCCCCGCGCCGGCCACCGCCCCGAAGCGGCGGACCACGGCTCCTGTCAGGGGACGTGGTCTCTCCAGCGTGGTGGCACCCCGACGCGTATCCGGGCCCGCCTCCGGGCGCCGGCCGGTCGCACCCGCCCCCCGCCGCCGCCCGCCAGGGCTGCTGACGGCTCTGGCCCGCGGCGCCGCCCGGGTGTCGCGGCATCCGCTCGTCGACCGCGTGATCGGCGGCCGCTGGTCGATCGTGGTGATCGCCTTCGCGCTGATCGGCATCGTGACCCTGCAGCTCGGCCTGCTGAAGCTCAACGTCGGAGTGGGCCGCTCGCTCGAACGCGAGCGCACGCTCGAGCGCGAGAACGCCACGCTGGGGATCGAAAACGCCGAACTGGCCTCCCCCGAACGCATCCACGAGCTGGCCAGGCGGCTGGGGATGAGCTCCGTGGCCCTGACCCAGCTTCGCTTCCTGAGGGCCGCCCACGATCGGTCCGCCGCTGCGGGCGCCGCCGCACGACTTCGCTCGCCCGTCCACCCGGCGACCCCCGCGGGCAGCGAAGCGTCGAGCGGGGAAGGATCGGCCGCCGAAGCGTCCGGCAGCGAAGCGTCAAGCACGGAAGCGTCAAGCGGCGAAGTGTCCTCCGGCGAAGCGTCCTCCGGCGAAGCGTCCAGCGCCGCGTCGAGCACGGAAACGGCGAGCAGCGAAGCCTCGAGTGCCGAAGCGTCGTCCCCGTCCGGGGGCGAATCGCAGGGCGCTGCGGCGGGCGGCGGTGAAGCGGAAGCAAGCTCGGGCGGATCCGCCGAAACGGGCGAAGGCGGCTAGCGCAGCGGTGGACTTCGTCCAGCATCGCGCCGGCCCGATCTTCGCGCTGTTCTTCCTGCTGCTCGCGCTCGCCTGCAGCCGCACCATGTACCTGGACGTCTTCCGCGGCTCCACGCTGCGCAAAGCCGGCAGCGCCGAGCACCTGACCGAAGAGGCCGTGAGCCCGCGTCGCGGCTCGATCACGGACCGCGACGGGGTGGCGCTGGCCGTATCCGAGCCGGCCCAGGACCTGTCGGCCGACCCGTACCTGGTCCAGAACCCGCTCGTCCTCTCCAAGCGGCTCGCGCCCCTGCTCGGGCAGAGCAGCTCGAGCGTCCTCGAAAAGCTCAGCGAGCACCATGGCTTCGTGTATCTGGCCCGAGGGCTTCCCCAGGCCCAGGCGGAAGCCGTCCTTGCGATGAAGGTGCCCGGGATCAGCGGCACGCCGGTGATGCGCCGCGTCTACCCGCGCGGGACGCTGGCAGCCCAGCTGCTCGGCTTCGTCGGCACCGAAGGCCAGGGCCTCTCGGGCCTGGAGTATGCCCACAACGCGCTGCTGGCCGGCAGCGCGGGCAAGCGCCGGGTCGTCAGCGACGCGCTCGGCCAGCCGCTCTCGATCAGCGAAAGCCGACCCGAGCAGCCGGGGACGAACGTCTCGCTGACGCTCGACTCGAGCATCCAGGGGCGCACCGAACAGGTGCTGGCCGCGGTGGGCCGTGTGTTCGAACCGAAAGACGCCACCGCGATCGTGATGGATCCCCGCAGCGGGAACCTGCTCGCCGTCGCCAACTGGCCCCAGGTCAACGCCAACGACCCCGGCTCCGCGCAGGCGAGCGCGCTCGAGGACCGGGCCGTGAGCTTCGACTACGAACCCGGCTCGACCTTCAAGGTCATCACCGTCGCCGGCGCCCTGCAGCAGGGGCTCATCACCCCCGAGAGCGGGTTCGCGGTCCCGGACCAGATCCAGGTCGCCGACCGCGTCATCCACGACGACACCGAACACGCCGAGGAAACGCTCTCGGTCAGCGAAATCCTTGCCCGCTCGAGCAACGTAGGGGCGATCGAGATCGGCAAAGTAGAGGGCGCGTCGAGCTTCAACGGCTGGGTGCACCGCTTCGGCTTCGGAACGCCCGCTGGGGCCGGCCTGTCGGGCGAAGAACAGGGGCTGGTGCTTCCGCTGCAGAAGTACTCCGGGTCCTCGATGGGCAACCTCCCGATCGGGCAGGGCGAGCTCGTCACGCCGATGCAGATGGTCGAGGCGTACGCCGCCGTCGCCAACGGCGGGATCCTGCGGCCTCCCCACATCATCAGCGCGATCGGCGGGCGTCCCGTGCCCCAGTCGCACGGGCGGCGCATCATCTCCGCCACCACGGCGGCCTCGGTCCGCCGGATGCTCGAAGGAGTGCTCGGGCCGGGGGGGACCGCGAGCGAGGTCTCGATCCCCGGCTACAAGCTCGCGGGCAAGACCGGCACCGCCAGCAAGATCGACCCGGTGACGGGCGAATACTCACACAGCGCCTACGTGGCCTCGTTCATCGGCTTCGCCCCCGCGACGGACCCGAAGCTGTTGTGTGCGGTTGTCGTCGACGAACCCCAGACGGGCTCGATCTTCGGCGGCACCGTCGCCGCACCCGCCTTCGGCCAGATCATGAGCTTCGCCCTGCCCTACATGGACGTCGCGCCGGGCTAGCAGCTCCCTTCTCCGGCGGGACCGGAAACTAGACTCAGCAAGCATGTCCAGCCGGGCGCCGAGATGAGGCTCGAGCAGCTGCTCGAGGGAGCGCAGGCGACGGGTGCGAGCGCTCCGGCGGATGCGGGCGGGCTCGAGCTGACCGGTCTCGCCTACGACAGCCGGCACGTGCGTGGAGGCGAGCTGTTCTTCTGCGTGAGCGGCTTTCGTCAGGACGGCCACGAGTTCGCGCCGGCGGCCGTCCGCGCCGGCGCCGGCGCACTGGTCGTCGAGCGGCCGCTCGCCCTCGGGGTCCCCGAGGTGCTCGTGCCCTCGGTCCGGGCGGCGATGGCGCCGCTGGCGGCGAGCTTCTTCGGGCACCCCTCCAGGGAGCTGAAGATGGTGGGGGTGACCGGCACCAACGGCAAGACGACCACGACCTACCTGCTTCGCCACCTGGTCGAGCACGCGGGCGGGAAACACTGCGGGCTGCTGGGCACGGTGAAGTCGGTGATCGGAGGCCGGGAGCGTGCCGTGGAGCGCACGACCCCCGAGGCGATCGACCTGCAGGCCGACCTGCGGGCGATGCTCGACGGGGGGGACGGCGCCTGCGCGATGGAGGTCTCCTCCCACGCCCTGGAGCTGGGCCGTGCCGACGCCATCGAGTTCGACGCAGCCGTGTTCACGAACCTCACCCAGGACCACCTCGACTTCCACCCGACGATGGAGGCCTACTTCCAGTCGAAGCGCCTGCTGTTCCGGCCGCCGGCCGGGCCGCCCCCGGCACACAGCATCGTCAACGTCGGCGACCCCTACGGGCAGCGCCTGGCGGCCGAGCTCGGGGACGCGATCACGTTCGCGGTCGACGCCGAGGCCGACTACGTCGCGGGCGACATCCGCTGCGAGCCGGGGCGCTCCAGCTTCACCCTCCGCGCCGAGGGGCGGTCGCAGGCCCTCGAGCTACCGCTGCCCGGGCGCTTCAACGTCGCCAACGCACTCGCGGCGCTCGCGGCCGGGCGCTCGCTGGGGATCGGCCTCGATTCCCTGCTTGGCGCGCTGGCGCACGGGGTCCACGTCCCCGGCCGGCTGGAGCCGGTCGACGAGGGCCAGGGGTTCGCGGTGCTCGTCGACTACGCCCATACGCCCGACTCGCTCGCCAACGTGCTCGTCGCGGCGCGCGAACTCATGACCGGGCCGGCGCGGCGCGCCGGTGGGCCCGGCCGCCTCGTGTGCGTGTTCGGCGCCGGCGGCGACCGGGATCGCGCCAAGCGCCCGCTGATGGGGGAGATCGCCGCGCGGCTGGCGGATCTGGTGATCATCACCTCGGACAACCCCCGCTCGGAGGATCCCGAGCGGATCATCGCCGAGATCATGGCCGGCATCCCGGCGGGCGCCGATGCCGCCCGTGCGGCGGGTGCGGGTGCGGATGCCGGTGGCGTCGCCGAGACCGTCAGCACCGAGGTCGATCGCCGCACCGCGATCGAACGGGCGCTGGCGGCCGCCGCCCCGGGCGACGTCGTGATCATCGCCGGCAAGGGCCACGAGCAGGGACAGGAGTTGGCGGGCGGACGCAAGCTGCCGTTCGACGACGTCACCGTCGCCAGAGAGGTGCTGCGCTCGCTCGCCCGCCCGCTGGAAGGGGTCCGCTCCGGATGAGGAGCTGGGATGCCGAGCGCGTGGCCCGTGCCGCCGGGGCCAGGTTGCTGAGAGCGCCCGCGGGGCAGGACCCCCCGGGGCCCGCCCGGGCCGGCATCGACTCACGTGCCACCGCGGCGGGAGAGCTGTTCGTGGGCCTGCAGGGGACCCGCTCCGACGGCGGCGCCCACGCCCCGGCCGCGCTGCGGGCGGGCGCCTGGGGAGTGCTCGTCGCTCCCGCCCACGCCGCCGCCGCGGTGGATGCGAACCCGCACGGCGCCGTGCTCGAGCATCCCGACCCGCTGGCCGGGCTGCAGGAGCTCGCGAGCGCATGGCGCGAGCATCTCGGGCGGGGCGGGTGCCGGGTCGTGGCGATCACCGGTTCGGTCGGCAAGACCTCCACCAAGGACATCCTCGCCGCGTTGCTGGCAGCGGTCGCCCGCACGGCCGCCAGCCCCAGCAACCACAACACCGAGATCGGGCTCCCGCTGGCGATCCTCGCGGCCGGCGAGGAGATCGAGGTGCTGGTGCTGGAGATGGCGATGCGCGGCCCCGGCCAGATCGCCCGCCTGACCGAGATCGCCCGGCCCGAGGTCGGGGTGATCGTCAACGTCGGCGCCGCCCATCTGGAGCTGCTCGGCTCGCTCGAGGCGATCGCCGCCGCCAAGGCGGAGCTGATCGCAGGTCTGGCCGCCGGCAGCACCGCCGTGGTGCCGTTCGGGGAGCCGCTGCTGGACGCGCACCTGCGGGCCGACCTGGACACCGTCAGCTTCGGTGAGGAGGGCGCCGACGTGACGCTCGCCGAGCGCCGGCCCGACGGCACGGTCGTGATCCGCGATCGCGGGGACAGCCTCGAGCTGCACCCCTCCTTCACCCAGGCGCACAACCTGCGCAACCTGCTGGCCGCCGTGGCGGCGGCGCGGGCGCTGGGGTACACGCCCGCAGGTGAGGTGCGGGTCGAGTTCTCCGAGATGCGCGGCCAGCGCCACGCGCTCCCCGGCGGCGGGCTGCTGATCGAGGATTGCTACAACGCCAACCCGATGTCGATGCGGGCGGCGCTCGAGGACCTCGCGGCGAGCGCCGCGGGGCGCCGCGTGGCCGTGCTCGGGGAGATGCTCGAGCTGGGCCCGCAGGCCCAGGAGCTGCACCGCGAGGTCGGCCGCCGGGCCGGGGAGGCCGGCGTCGAGCTGCTGGTGGCGGTGGGCCCGCTCGGCAAGGAGATCGCGGCCGCCTTTGCGGGCGAGGCGCACACCGCGCCCGATGCCCCCGCCGCCTCGCTACTGGTGCCCGGGCTGATCGCCCCGGGGGACACGGTGCTCGTGAAGGGCTCCCGGGGCGTCGGGCTCGAGGTCGTCTGCTCTGCGCTTCGCGGCGACGGCGGGCAGCGGGAGCGGCCCGGCCACGACCCGGCGGCGCCGGCGAGCCTCCAGACGCACGGCGCCGCTTCGGGGCCACGCTGAATGGGACGCATCCTCTTCGGCGGCATGGCCGCTCTGCTGGTCTGCATCTTCCTGAGCCCCAAGTTCATCGAGTTCCTGCGTCAGCGCGAGTTCGGACAGCAGATCCGCGAGGACGGTCCGGAGGGCCACCACGTGAAGGCCGGCACGCCCACCATGGGCGGCCTGATCCTGTTCCTCGCCGTGTCCGTCTCGTTCCTGATCCTGAGCGACTACGAATGGCGCTCGATGGGCGTCTTCGGGGCGGCCATCGCGTGCGCCCTGCTGGGCTTCGCCGACGACTACACGAAGCTCGTCAAGCGGCGCTCGCTGGGCCTGCGCGCCCGCACGAAGCTGCTCGTCACGATCGCGATCTCCGTCGGCCTGTGGTTCATCGCCCAGCACGAGGCGGGGCTGGCGCCGACGCTGATGCTGCGGGTGGTCGACTACCACGTCGACCTCGGCCCGCTGTACCCGCTGCTGATCTACCTGGTGGTGGCGGGAACCACGAGCGCCGTCAATTTGACGGATGGCCTCGACGGGCTGGCGGCGGGGTGCGCGGCGATCGTGCTGCTGGCCTACATCGGCATAACGTTCCTGGCCGGCGACTTCGACATGGCGATGCTCGCCGGCTGCCTGGTCGGCGGCTGCATCGGCTTTCTGTGGTTCAACGCCTTTCCCGCCACGATCTTCATGGGCGACACCGGCTCACTGGGGCTGGGAGGCGCGATCGCCGGGCTGGCGGTGATGACCAAGACCGAGGTGCTGCTGATCCTGATCGGTGGCATCTTCGTGATCGAGGCCCTGTCGGTCGTGATCCAGGTCCTGTCCTTCCAGACCACCCGCCGGCGGGTGTTCCTGATGGCACCGATCCACCACCACTTCGAGCTGAAGGCCTGGTCGGAGACGAAGATCATCCTGCGCTTCTGGATCGTGGCCTCGATCTTCGCCGCGATCGGCTTCACGATCTACCGCCAGAGCCGCGGCGTCTAGATGGCTGATTCCACGCCAGGCCGCCCGGGAGGCTTCCGGGTGGACGCGTCGAAGGAGCGTTTCGATGCCAAGGGCCGCAGCAGCCGGACCGGCCGGGGCCGTGCGCCGTCGGCGCCGCCGCGGCGGGGCGCGGGAGAGGACGCTGGAGCAGCGCATGTTGCTGACGGCCACGATGTGCCTGCTGGCCTTCGGAGCGGTGATGGTCTACAGCGCCTCCTCGGCCCGCACGCTGCTGCACGGCGGCGGCTACGGAAGCAGCTACCTGTTGAAGTTCTTCGTGTTCGGGGCCGTCGGGCTGGTGCTGATGCACGTGCTGGCACGCGACGGCGTCGCCAAAGTGCACGCCATCACCGCCCCTCTGCTGGCGGTCTCCTTCGTGCTGGTGGCGGCGGTGCACGTCCCCCACGTGGGCGTCAGCGTGAACGGGGCGCGCCGCTGGATCGGACCCGGCCAGCTGCAGTTCCAGCCCTCCGAGCTGCTGAAGATCGCGCTGGTGCTGTACTCGGCCACGCTGCTGGCCAGACGCCCCGGCTGCGTGCACGACCTGCGCGAGCTGATGCGTCCTTTGCTGACCGTGGTGGCGGGTGCCTGCCTGCTGGTGTTCACGCAGCCGGACCTCGGCACCGCGATGGTGATCGCGTTCACGGTCGCGATGATGCTGATCGCCTGCGGGATCCCGCTGCGCACGCTCGGGCGGATCGGCGCCTGCGTGGTCGGGCTGGTGCTGCTGTACGCGCTCATACGCCCCTACGCGCGGGCGCGGCTGACCTCGTTCCTGGACCCCTGGGCGCATGCCTCCTCGAGCGGCTTCCAGGCGGTGCAGGGGCAGATCGCGATCGGCTCCGGGGGGCTCTTGGGTGTCGGCCCCGGGCAGTCGGTGCAGAAGATGTTCTACCTGCCGGAGGCCCCCACGGACTTCATCCTGGCGGTGATCGGCGAGGAGCTCGGCGCCGTCGGGGTGTTCGCGCTGATGTTCCTGTACGGCCTGATCGCGTGGGCCGGGCTGCGCGCGGCGAAGAGCGCCCGCAGCCTCTACAGCGCCCTGATCGCGGTCGGGGTGACCACGCTGATCGTCTCCCAGGCGGTGCTCAACACGTTCGCCGTGCTCGGTCTGGCGCCGCTCACGGGGGTGCCGCTGCCGTTCGTCTCCTACGGCTCCACCAGCCTGATCGTGATGCTGGCCGCGATGGGCCTGCTGCTGAACGTGGCGGGCGGGGCCAGCGGCCACGTGCGGGCCGTGCGCCCGCCGCGGCGGCGGACGTCGGCCGTCGGTGGCGCGGAGGGCGCGCGCAAGGTCGGGCGGCCCGCGGGTGAGCGCAGCGGCGAAGAGGATCGTGATCGCCGCCGGCGGGACGGCGGGGCACGTCGTACCGGCGCTCGCGGTGGCCGACGCGCTGCGGGCTGAAGGCGCGCAGGTCACGTTCGTCGGCGGCAACCGCGCGGAGGCGGAGCTCGTGCCCGCCGCCGGTTTCGAGCTGCACCGGATCGCGGTCGAAGGGATCAGCCGCACACATCCGTTGAAGGCGCTGCGTGGGTTCGCGCGCGCCGCGCTCGCGGTCCCGCGTGCCCGCTCGCTGCTGCGCTCGCTGGGAGCCGACGCGGTGCTGGGCGGTGGCGGCTACGTGTCCGCGCCGGTGGGGCTCGCGGCCCTGTCGCTGCGCCTGCCGCTGGTGCTGACCGAGGCCGACAGCCACCTCGGTCTCAGCAACCGGCTGCTGGCCCGCTTCGCGCGCCGGGTGTGCCTGGCCTTCCCGATCCCGGGCCGCTCCGAGCCCCGCTACCTCGTCACCGGCCGACCGGTTCCGCCGGCGCCGGCCGACCGCGCGGGGGCCCGGCAGAGCTTCGGCATCCCCTCCCAGGCACCCTGCGTGCTGGTGTTCGGCGGCTCGCTCGGCGCGCGTTCGATCAACCTGGCTGCGGTGGAGGCCTTCGCCGTGGCCCCGTTCCAGGTGCTCCACATCAGCGGCAGCCGCGACTACCCGGAGCTGGCCGCGCGCGAGCTGCCGGCCGGCTACCAGCTGCTCGAGTACCTCGACGTGGAACGGTTCGGCGAAGCGCTGGACGCCGCCGACCTGGCCGTGGCCCGCGCCGGCGGCTCGGTGTTCGAGCTCGCCGCCCACGCGCTGCCCGCGATCCTGGTGCCCTACCCGCACGCCTCCGCCGACCACCAGAGCACCAACGCGCGCTGGATGGAGCAGGCGGGGGCGGCCGTGACCGTGGCCGACTCCGAGCTCCGGGCCGAGCGGCTCCGGGGCGAGGTCGACGGGCTGCTGGCCGACCCCGCGCGGCTGTCCGAGATGGCCCGCGCCGCGCGCTCGCTGGCGCGGCCCGACGCCGCCCGGGTCGTGGCCGGCGAGCTGCTGGCGGCGGCCGCGCGATGAACGCGCCCGAGCAGCCGTGGGCCGGACGGCGCATGCACCTGGTGGGCGTGGGCGGTGCCGGCATGAGCGCCTACGCGCGGGCGGCCCGGGCGCTGGGGGCCACGGTCACCGGCTCCGACGCCGGCGAGAGCCCCTACTTGCAGGCCCTGCGCGCCGACGGGGTGCTCGATGCGCGTGTCGGCCACGCGGCCGAGAACCTCCCGGCGGGGGAGGAGGTGGAGCTCTACTACTCGAGCGCCATCCCGGCCGAGAACCCCGAGCGTGCGGGCGCTCGCGAGCGCGGTATCCCGGAGTGGCCGCGGGCGCGGCTGCTGAGCGAGCTCTCGGCGCTGAGGCGCACGATCGCCGTCGCCGGGACCCACGGCAAGACCACGACCGCGGCGATGGTCGTGCACGCGCTGCGCGGGGCCGGGCTGCAGCCGGGCTGGCTGATCGGCGCCACGATCGGCGAGGGCCTGCCGAACGGCCACTGGAGCGAGGGTGAGTGGCTGGTGATCGAGGCCGACGAGTCCGACCGCTCGCTGCTCGAGCTGGCGGTCGAGCTGGCGCTGCTCACCAACGTCGAGCTCGACCACCACAGCAGCTTCGGCTCGCTGGCGGAGCTGCGCGAGCTGTTCGCCCGCTTCCTCGCCGGGGCCCGGACGGCGGTGATCTGGGACCGGCCCGAGCTGCTGGCGCTGCGCGACGGGCCGCTCGTGGCCTACGACGTGAGCGAGCTGC
>Ga0335085_10007350_pt1 | contig 17138 bp, 17 predicted proteins | sample Lox_Sample_45_FD_206712 | JGI IMG/M metagenome (GOLD analysis project Ga0335085, IMG submission 206712) | Soil microbial communities from Loxahatchee National Wildlife Refuge, Florida, United States - Lox_Sample_4.5 | ecosystem: Environmental > Terrestrial > Soil > Wetlands | place: USA...
CGCAGGCCAACAGGCCAAGAAGTGCCGCAGTAATGATGTTGCGTTCCAGTGCGACCGGCTCCAGAAAAGGTACGCGATTGGCGACCACCAGCCACGTCGTGAAAATCACGGAGAGAGAAACGCCCGCATACACACCGGTGCGCAGGCCTATATCATTCAAGAATTTAAAATCGCGACCTTCAGGAAGCTTAGCGATAACCGGCATGGGTTCTGGACTCCCCACCAGGCTTACCCCCATCCGTTGAACCCGGTTCGAGCGATAAAGTTACGGAACTTCCACGAGTGCGAAGCCACTTGGTGCGCTTTCGTTGCCCGCCCGATCCACGGCGGTAACGGTGTACCAGTAACGATGCCCCGATACCACCCTGCTGTCTCGGAAAGATGGCGTTGGCAAGAGATCCGGCGTTAGGACCTGCCCTCGGGCGTTTTCACTCTCACTTCTATAGACGCGATAGCCTGCCATGTCGGTTTCCAAATTTATCGTCCACGACAGATCTACGACGAAAGTGGCAGAACTGGGACCCGGGAGGGCTGCCGCGACCACATCCTGCGGCGCTGACGGGGGGAACGTATCCTTCGCAGTAAGGATCGCTGGCCGGGAATCACCTGATTCCAGCAGTGTGCCTCCTTCGCTGATTACGCTGCGAACCATATACGCATAGGTCTTCCCGAAATCGAAAGTTGAGTCCTGGTACTCGGGAACCGTGGTCGTTCCTATCTTCTGAGGTGGAATCGTCCATTTCGCCATGTGCAAGTCCTTTTGCGCCGCTTCCGTCGAAGCCGGGTCGAGCTCACCCCGATACACGTGAAATTCCTTGATTGGGGGGAGTTGCGCACCCGCCGAGGTGCTATTTGGAGCAGTCCACTTCAGTCGGATACTCTTTTCGGTGACGTTTGCGTCGAGATCATCGATCCGCTGCGGCACTGGATATAGGTCCACTGACTCTTGATTCGAATCCGCAGATACTTTCCGTTCGCTGACCCGTGTTCGCACGCGATAGAGAGCCGTTTCGCCGGCGCGTGCACGCAGCTCTTCGGGCTCAACCGGAACGGGATAGGAAACTTTGCCTTCCTGGACGTAACTCGAAAGAATCGGGCCGGGAATCGTGTCGACCAGGCGGAAAGATCGCGGATCCGGCGTTCCATCCGGCCGCAAGTTGCCTCGCCAAACCTCCAACGTGGGCACATCCGCCAGGCGCAAGCCCAAGGTACTTTTTCGAGGCAAAGTGAACGTCAGCAAAACGGCATCGCCCAATTGACTGGCCTTGAGGTCGCTTACCGGCACTGGAATCGGAGGAGAGGGAGGCGTCGGTTCACCTGGCGCCCCGCAGCCGGCAGTGCAAAATGTTAGAGCTAGCAATAGAAAAACTGATCCGAAAGTGAAACCGGGCAGGACTGGCGCGCTGAGTTTCGCCACGATTCTGATTTTCATGTTCGGTCGCGAGCGACTACAGGATATACCGGCTGAGATCCTGGTTCTTTACGATGTCCGCGAGTTGCTTATTAACGTAGGTCGCATCGACCTTCACGGTCTTTTTCTTTAGGTCGGGAGCTTCGAACGAAAGCTCGTCGAGCACCTTCTCCAGAATCGTGTGTAAGCGCCGCGCACCAATGTTTTCAGTTTGCTCGTTGACGCTCGTGGCAAAGCGCGCGATAGCCTGCACCGCATCTTCGGTGAAATTAAGTTTAACTCCCTCGGTATCCAGCAGGGCGATGTACTGCTTGATGAGCGCGTTCTTCGGCTCGGTCAAAATGCGCACGAAATCTTCTTCCTTCAGCGACTGCATTTCCACACGAATCGGCAAGCGGCCCTGCAGCTCCGGGATCAAATCGGAAGGTTTGCTAACGTGGAACGCCCCGGCGGCCACAAATAAAATGTGGTCGGTGCGAATCATCCCATAACGCGTATTCACGGTGGTACCTTCAATGATCGGCAGAATATCCCGCTGCACTCCCTCGCGCGAAACATCTGGCCCGTGACCGGATTCGCGCCCGGCAACCTTATCGATTTCGTCGATGAAGATGATACCCATCTGTTCGGCACGCTCGACCGCCACCCGCGTAACCTGGTCCATATCAAGAAGTTTGTTTTCTTCTTCCTGAATCAGATATTCGAACGCATCCGACACCGACATCTTCCGCTTCTTCTTTTGCTGGCCGAAGATTCCGCTGAAGCTGTTCAGCATGTCCTTTACGTTGACGTCCATCTCTTCGATGCCCTGATTCGAAATGATCTCGAACGACGGCATGGAGCGTTCGCGCACTTCGAGGTCGACGATCCGCTGGTCCAGCTTGCCTTCACGCAATTGCGCCCGCAATTTCTCGCGCGTGCGTTTCACCTGCTCGCGTTGCGCCGCCAGTTCCGTCTCCGGTGTGCCCTCGGCAGGCGGCGGTGGCGGTGGAAGCAACAGATCCAGAATGCGCTCTTCTGCGGCCTCTTCGGCACGATCGGCAACTTCGTCCAGCTTTTCTTCCCGTACCATGTCGATGGAAGTCTCCACTAGGTCGCGGACCATCGACTCCACATCGCGTCCCACGTAACCGACTTCCGTGTATTTGGACGCCTCGACCTTCACGAACGGGCAGCCCGCAAGCCGCGCCAAGCGCCGGGCAATTTCTGTTTTGCCCACGCCGGTCGGGCCAATCATCAGGATGTTCTTCGGCAGCACATCCTCGGCAATTTCCGGCGGAAGCTTTTGTCGCCGTACCCGGTTGCGTAGCGCCACCGCAACCGCGCGTTTAGCCGCTGCTTGCCCGACGATGTACTTGTCCAGTTCTTTAACGATTTCGCGCGGCGTCATGTCGTCCAGCGCCGGGAGGAGTTCTTCCTCTTGTGGACGCCCATCGCCATTGGGCGCGGGGAATAACGTAACTTCCTTTTCGGACTTGCTGCTCATTCGTTTCGACCTTGCCTGCGCCGCGGCTGTCCAGCGCCTCCGTTAGATTTCCTCAATTGTAAAATTCGCATTCGTATAAATACAAATTTCGCTAGCGATGCGCATGGCTTCCAGCGACAGTTCTTTGACGGCCAGCTTCGAATGTTTCAAAAGAGCGCGAGCGGCGGAAAGCGCGTACATGCCACCAGAACCGATAGCGCACAACCCGTCATCCGGCTCGATCACATCGCCATTCCCGGAAAGCACAAACGTCGACTTGGCGTCCGCCACAATCAACAGTGCTTCCAAGTGACGAAGCGCGCGGTCTTTGCGCCACTCCTTGGCTAGCTCGACGGAAGCCTTCTGCAGGTTCCCGGAATGTTCCTGGAGCTTCCCCTCGAAGCGTTCAAACAGCGATAAAGCATCCGCCGTGGAACCCGCAAAACCCGCGAGCACCTTGTCGTTATAGAGCCGCCTCGTTTTCCGGGCCGTGTGTTTCAAGACGTGGTCGCCCATCGTGACCTGGCCATCGGCGACCAGCACAACTTTTGTGTCTTTGCGCACGCACAACACGGTCGTGCCGTGCATCTGCGCCTCTCCCGCTGCATTTCGCATCTTCCAAGTATACCGCGACCCCGGTGCAAGGTCATGGCTAGCCGAGAATTGTCATTGAACTATGGCGGCGTGAGCTCCCGGAACGAGAGTATCTTGTAGCTCAGCGGCCCTTGGACTGGCGTTTGTGTAGGCCCAAACGGCGCGGAAATCCAACAGCTACTGTATGTAATTCCAGCGGGAGAACCTCCTCCCGTTTGACTGTACGAAGCAGCTCCGAGAGCGGGAAGAAGAACCCCGGCAGTATCCCGCGTCTTTGCCAAAAATACGGCCCCGTTAAAACCACCACTCCCACTTTTTGTCGAAACAAAATTGCCTTGTCCGATCACTAGAACGATCCCATTCCAGGACGCATCCGGATCGTAGTTTAGCGTGCCCGTTACCAAAAGCACTCCAAAACCACTGTTATGCCACGAAGTCAGATCTAGATTGCCGTTCACGACAATGGTTAACGGATTGGTCGGACTCATCCCTAAAGGAGTTAGACTCGTATTCCCATTGACGTTGCCATTCAGCACGACGTCGGCACTTTTCGTGATGTCTTGCACTACCCCATCCAGCCCGCTCGGCGTGAGCCAACCAGGCCGGATCAGAGCGGTCGCTGCTGTCGCGTCGGCGTTCCCGATGCTAGTTGGGCTCGGAGAAGCGGTCGGCGGTGGTCCCGGGCTTCCGGGATAACCAAGATAGCCAGCTACGGGTATTGCCGCACTAACGATTCGGGCCTGATCCGTATTGTTTGTGGCGGCAATGGAATATACATAGGTTGGATTACTCGGCGGCGAACACGCATCCGTGCCGTTTACCACAAAACTGCTACCCGCTCCCGGCCCGGCGAAAGTCACATTGCTTCCGGCAAGCGTGAGCGCAGCCGGAAAGCTCTGGTTCAACGGGATCGAGCCATTAGAAGACACCTGCGTCGAAACTATCAACGGCGCTACTACATATTGCAAAAGTCGTTTGCTACCGTCAGGCATCGCCGCATAAGCAGTAAGCTCTAAGGCCTGCACTGCCGTCGGTGTCGCCGGCGTTGTCGGGAACACCAACCCAGGTGATGAATTGAAAGAAGCGTCGGCGTTTGCTGGATCATATAGCAACGCGGTAGCTGTATCCTTAGTTCCATCATTATTCACGTCGAGATTTAACGCGAATTCCGTCACGGGAGATATTCGCACCCACTTGTACATAGGCCCCGGGATGCCCCCATTCGATGAAACCGAGGGGATGGTCGTAACGCTGGCACCAGTCAATGACCAGCCGTATTCTTGTTGATACTCCGTATCCGGATAATTTGCCGGACTGGAACTTGTTGGATCCACAGTTTCGCCGGCAGCTGGATTTAAAATGTAGCGAACTTGCGTCAGTCCCAATCCCGGCGCACCGCCGGCCATAGGGATAAAATTTGGTACCGTAGAATTAAAAAAATTCGCGTTTTTCCACAACAGCCTCCCGCGAGCTTCCTCCAATCCCGCGACGGCGGCATAGTAAGCCGCCGTGGATGTCCGATAATTTCCAGCCAGCGCGCTGTCCGCTCCCGTGGAAATCAACAGGGCCATACCAACGACGCTAATCAACAGCAGCGCGAAGATGGCGATTAGCAGTGCGGAACCTTCATCGCGTCGGAACTGGTGATGTACTTTCATTGGCAAATCTCTTCCGAGGCACTCCTAATTCACTGGATTTACTCTGTGGCCGCTACCCGTCAATTCAATGAGTTTCAAACTTTGCGTCTGCGAATCACGTTGTGGCGTTATTACGATCAGCGTCACTGCGAGGTCCCGGATATTTTGCGGAGAATTATATGCTCCCGCTGCGGAACAAGGCATCGCACCCGAAGGAGTATCGCACGTGTACTGAAAGATAGGTTGGGGTTGACCGCCCGGAAACATGGCGGAATATTCCGCCTTGATATCTGTCATTTCTGAGCTGTTATTCACCACATTAACCAAGAAAGCTACTTGCGTGTTCGATGCTTGCACTGTGGCGAGGGGGTCAGCCCCTGCCGGAGCCTTTTGCACTACCGCACGGCTCAATGTGTTGGTGCTGGTATCGAGGTGATACCAGATCCAACTGACATTTGTGTCCGTGCTCAGCCGAGTTTCGATGATTAGGTCATAGTCGCCGGGGGTCGCACAGGTTCCTCCTGTCCCGACCTGGCACGGCGTCGGGGGGGCGTTATTATATCCAGGGCTCCAGGCGATCGGACTAATCGCGTAAGCCTGGGCATTCGGCGGCCGAATGGAAAAAATCCCGGCCGGCGGATAACCGGACATATTGAAATCTCGAACGATCTGATCCATCGCCAGATGGGCATCTTGATAAGCCGCCGTTAATTGAGTTTCGCTGTTGTATTTTTTCTGCGATAGATTCAGCAATTCGAACATCGCCCCGCAAATGATCATGAAGATGCCCATTGCCACCATGAGCTCCAAGATCGTAAAACCATGCCACTCTCTAAGAATCCGCCTCACGACTATTTCTCCACCATCGTGTCCAAGGTGATCGGCAAGGTGGGTGTTTTCATTCCCCGGCGGAACACCCCGACAATGACTCTTCGCGACGTAACCACGTTATTGGTGTTCACTGCGGTGCCGATAGCCCAGCGTACATCGTACGGAGCGCTGAAGGGATCGTTCGGATCAGTGTAGGTGAAGCTGTAACCAGCAACGGGAGCCGCCGAGAAATCGATAATCGCAATACCCGCGGTATTAAGAACTACGGGGCTACCCACGAGCACGTTGGGCTGGGCAGGATCTCCCAAGTTGCAACTGTCGCCTAGCGGGCAAGTCACGCCAACGGAGTCCGCGAAAGCTAGAGAAGTCAGCGGCTGCTCTCGTAGGGTCTCCATCTCTCGCTGCCCGAACACCAATGCCGTTCCGTCGTTGCGATTATTCGAATTCATCATCACGGAAACGGGTACGAGTTGAGCTACGGCGACGAGACCCACGATCACGATAACCGTGGCGATTAGCATCTCAATCAGCGTGAATCCTTGCTGGCGAGCGCGTTCCCTCGTAAATCGTATCCTGTACTTCACGTTTCTTCACTTTCCCTACCGCAAGTGTTGCCAATTTCCTGCCGCATCAGCTGTCCAGATCTGAATTGAACCGGCCGGCGCGAGGAATACTGCGCGATAACCGGCCTCCGGCGCATTCGGACTAGCCAAGTAAAATACGTTCACCGATGTTGCCGGCACTAATGCTCCGCGCGCATCGAATTTTATTGCGGAGGACGTTGGCGATGGAGCGTTTACCGCGAAAGTGTTCACTGCTTGAGAGTTCAGGGCTGACGCGTTCGGCACGCTGCTGCCCACAAGATTTCCCGAGGGCCCCAAGATGCAAATTTTTTCGGTCGGGTCTGGATTAGTGTTTGGAATGGAATCCACCCAGATTGAAGTGTTTGTACCGGATGCCCTGATCAGACATTGCACCGGAGTATTCAATCGTATCGCCTCGTAGCGCGCCAGTCGCAAAATATCCGCCACCTGGGTCGCAGCATTTGACAGCTGATACGAATGATAGGCACGCAGGAAGGCGGGTAACCCCACGGCCATCAATATCATAGCGACCGCAAGCGCCACGACCAATTCGGTTAGGCTAAAGCCAGTGTGCCGCTTCACGGACGCGTGCACTTTGATCTTGCCCTCTCATCCAACGGATTATCGCGACAGCCCCGGGATAGACCAACCTCCTGGCTGGACTGGGCCTATAAACTATCAGGCTTTTCGCTAGTTAGATAGACAGTGTTGCTTTGGGTAATAGACATATTTTTACTAAAACGATAACATCATAGGCGCAACCAATTCCCACGTCGCATCAAAACAAATTCAGCTCTCAACGCCCGGCAAACGCCGCTACTTCTGCGCCTTTACCTTGCCGCCCGTATCCTTCGCTTTCTTCTGCAGCGACGCTTCGGTGAAAAAATCCGCCGGCAGGTTTGGAGAATTGGTGCACGCCGTGTAAAAAATCTGGTGTGTCCGCTGACCGTTGTGCTCGCGAGTTATCTGCATGGCGGTCTGCACGCCCTCGTGTTCCTTGTAATTCGAATAAATCGTTACGTCCTGGTCTCGGTCGTGCATTTCCTCGTTTGGGATTGTGGCCACCGTGCGCAAGGGAAGATGGCTATCGTGATCGAATCCCACGCGCACTTTGCTGTCGTCGTTGTTCACAAAATCCACCCATTCCACCTCGCGCATGTCTGCGATCCCGATGCCGCCGTAGTAGAGAAAAACATCGGTGTCATTCGCGCGATGCAGCAGCAAGTTGCGGATTTGGCGCTTCAAGCCGGCCTGGAATTCCTCGATCGACGTTGCATCGGCGTCATTCACGCCGCTCTTATCCATCGTCCAACCCTTGCCGCCGTCGAACAATTGAACAAACTCGCCGCCCTTCACCGGCAAATTTCCCCACAAGATCGCAAACATCCCGCCCTTGGTGGTTTTCACCACATACTCCGTGCGGTTTTTATCGGGATAATGCCAGTAGCTGCGCATCATGGAATAGCCAAGCGTCCCACCGTTGCGGTCGAACTTGGCCACCCGCCCCTCACAATCGCTTTCCGCCTGCTGACGGTACAGATCTCCGCCCAACGCTTGAATCGCCAGATTCACTAACTGCTTGGCTTTTGCCTTGTTCGCGTCGGGATCCATTGTCTCTGGATTCTGCTGCGCCGCCGCAGCCACCAGCAAGATGGAAACCAGCATTACCAAAGCGACCGGGCCGAATTTTCGCCATTCTAGCCGCACAAAACCGAGCCTCCATTGACGTTCAGGATCTCGCCGTTAATGAAGTTCGCCAGATCCGACGCCAGAAACAGGATCGGTCCAGCCACTTCTTCCGCTGTCGCGGGCCTTCCCAGTGGAATTGCCCCAGCCGCCATCTTCTTCCCGGCTTTCGTATCCAGCACAGGATTCGACATATCAGTGGCCACCCAGCCCGGCGCAACGCTGTTCACCAAAATTCCGTGGGGCGCCAGTTCCGTCGACAAGCCTTTCACCAGGCTGATAATCCCTCCCTTCGACGCGCCGTAATGCGTATGCAACGATTCCCCGCGCTGGCCGGCAGTCGAGCTGATGGGGATGATCTTCCCGGATTTCTGCTTAATCATGTGCGGCACCGCAAAATGAATCGCAGAATACACGCTCTTCAAGTTGATGCGAATCATGTCGTCCCACTGCTTCTCACTCATCTTGTCGATCGGCAGGTCTTCCAGATTCCAAACACCCGCGTTCGGCACCAGAATATCCAACCGCCCCAGACGTTTGATCGCGTGTTCCACCAGCTTGCGATTGTCTTCGTGCTTCCCCACATCCGCTTTAAAAGCTTCCACCCGCGTGCCGTGCTTGCCGGCCTCCTGCTCAATTTGACGCGCGGCATCCTTCGCGGAGTTGTAACTGAAAAGCACGTCCGCTCCCGCCTGCGCGAACAGTTTTACGGCTGCCGCGCCGATTCCGCGCGAACCTCCGGTAATCAGTGCCGCTTTCCCTGCCAGTGAGATCATGTTTCCCCCGTATTCTGATTCGTAAAGCCAATGACGATTGGAGCCGACTACGATTTAAGGGTAGGAACTGCACGCGCTCCCCGTGCCACCGTGACCAGCTCGGAGAACAGGCGCCCAGCCAACGCGTCGCCGTCCATCCGCTCAGGATGCCATTGAACCCCAATCACCCAATTCGCGTCCCCCGTCCATTCCACTGCCTCCACGATGCCGTCGGGCGCCTGTGCTGTAATGCGAAGCTGCCGCCCGGGTATCGCAACCGATTGGTGGTGGGAACTGTTTACCACTGCCTCCGTAGAACCCGCCAATCTCGCAATCTGGCTCTCCGCGATAAAACGAACCTCATGGACGGGGTCATTCGAGGGCTCTGGCTGAATATCTTTCTTGCGATGCGGAACCGTAGTCCCGGTTTCGGTGTGCAGATCCTGAATCAACGTTCCCCCCAGGAAGACGTTCAGCAGCTGGCAACCATAGCAGATCGCCAACACCGGCTTCTGCTCGCTGAATGCATACCCCAGGATCGCGCGGTCCGTTTTTTCCCGTGGCAAGTCTGGGGGCTCGGATTGCCCCCGATTTGAGGCCCCATATTCGGCTGGGTTGACGTCCGCCGGACTTCCCGGCAGGACAAAGCCGTCCAATTCCACGATTTTCGAAGTTAGAGCCGCTCGGTCAACCAACGAGAGCAACACCGGCTCACCCCCGGCTTCACGCACGGCTTCCACATAATTCTCGATTTTCGGCAGGTTCCCGGTAGCTTCCTCTTGTGACGTACGCCAAGGGATGCCGATCTGCGGTCGGTTAAGTCCGGCGCGTAACATAGAACAGAGAATCCTAACATTGGGCGCAAGCCTCAGCAACCGGCCTTACTGGGACGGTTGGCGGTCCAGAATCGGCTGATCGCGGCCGGAGAGCGTGTTCGTCAGGTGGCCATTCAGGTCGAAGACAATCACCGAGAAAATCCCCGGTTTGGTAGGGAGGAAAGGACCGGGCAAGTATAGGGTTTGTTGCGGGCCAACATTCCAGATTCGTCCCAACGGCTGACCGCGTAGCCAGGACAACCACAGCGCTCCTTTGGTGAATTCACCCGTGTCCAGGAAGGTGTCCGCGGCCTTGTCGACGTGGAAGAAGCCGCGATAGAAACACGGACCGACGCAGGTCCTCCGTGTGAACGGTAAGTTTGCTGTATCGGTCATGGGAAGGGAGTAGATATCCCATCCGAGAAGAACCTTCCCCGCGAAGGTCACTTGTTTGGTGATGCCTTTGCGTTCATGCCGAAGAACGACGTTGAAGTTGATACGACCGCTATTTTCGACAAGAATGTCCAGCCGTGCTCCGCTGGCCGGTACTTTTAATTCGAGGTGATTCTGTGCCAGCCGGCGATCCAGTGTGCCGACTAACTTCTCATCAAGAAAAATCTGCGCGTAATCGTGCAATTGATCGATCGCGAGTTCTGCTTCAGCGGGACCTTTGAGCTGCTTACGATACAGGATGTACCCATAGGCTTGGTCAAGATCTTCCATGCTGAGTAACTGCTCAGAATGTGTCGGTGTTGGGAGCGCACTCCAGAACGACACAGCTTCCTCCAGCTTAAACTCCGGTATCTTCATGGCCGGCGCGACCGTGGGCACCTCCGGCGGCGTGACACCGGTGGCTTTGGCTATCACGTCGCGGAACCTGAAATATTTCGGCGTGGGTCGCCCGCTTTCATCCAACGGCGCGTTGTAATCGTAACTGGTCACGTCCGGTTCATAGTTCTTTCCATCACTGTTCGCGCCATTCATCCATCCGAAGCTCGTGCCGCCGTGAAACATATACAGGCTGACCGAATAGCCCTGGCGCAGCATCCAGTCCAGATTCGCAGCTTCGTTCGCTGCATTGGTAACGCCGTGCTTGCTTCCCCAATGATCGAACCAGCCATCCCAGAATTCGCTGTTTAGAAACGGTCCCTTGGGACGCAATTTCTTCAGTTTCGCAAATTCCGCCTGCGCAGCGCCGTCGTCGCCGCCGCCAAAATTAATCCCTACCGGCAAGTCCGGTAGTGCGCCCGCTGGCACCTCGTCCGCGCCATCTGCGGTGTAAAGCTGCGACTTGGTGAATCCCGCCTCGACGAACGCCCGATGAATGTCCCGCATGTATTCGTGGTCTTTGCCGAAGGAACCATACTCGTTTTCCACCTGCACCAGAAGGATCGGTCCGCCGTTGCCAATCTGCAGCGGAGCCAATTCCTGACCCAATCTCCTGATCCAGCGCCCCGCCGGTTCCATGAATTTCGGATCGCGGCTACGAACCACAGTAGCGTGGTCCTTCAGCAGCCACGCGGGAAACCCTCCGAATTCCCATTCCGCGCAAGCGTACGGCCCGGGACGAAGTATGACGTACAGCCCTTCCTGCTGCGCCTCGCGGATAAATTCGGCCACGTCGAGGTGGCCGGAAAAATCGTATGCCCCGGGGCGTGGTTCGTGCGCGTTCCAGAAAACGTACGTTGTCACCGCATTCAGTCCCATCGCGCGCGCCATGCGGAACCGGTCGCGCCAATATGCGCGGGGGATACGGGCGTAATGCATTTCGCCGGAAATGATGCGAAACGGTTTCCCGTTAAGCAGAAACTGGCTGTCATGAACGGTAAACGTACCCGGTGCGGATTGCCGCGCAGACACGCTTAGAGAAGTGCACAGCAGGGTAGGAACAAGAAGAAGGCCAAGCCACTTGGAGAGCATGCTGCCAGTGTGCCAGCGTCCACGCGCGCTGCCAAGCTTAAGCGCGCTTGGCGAGGGATTCGGCGCGAGCTTCCTGTAGACAGAACTCGGGCCGCTGAAAAAACGCCGGCAGTTCGCCGAGGCGCTGCTGCAATTTTTCGAAGTTTTCTGCGCGCACCGTCACGTGCCCCAACTTGCGCCCCGGGCGCGGTGATTTTCCGTACAGGTGCAGATGCGCGTTCGGCACACGTAGCACCTCCTCCGCATCGGGCAGTTCCCCGATCAGATTCACCATAGTGGAAAAACCCACCGCCGCCGTCGAACCCAGCGGCAACCCTAGAATAGCCCGCAGATGATTTTCGAACTGGCTCGTAACCGCCCCTTCAATGCTCCAGTGCCCGGAGTTGTGTACGCGCGGCGCAATTTCGTTCGCGAGCAACTGACCGTCCACTTCAAAAAGCTCCAGGCAAATCACGCCAGCGTAATCCAGAGCCTCCAGAATCTTTCGAGTCGAAGCTTCGGCGGCTTGCTGCAGAGCCGAAGATGAATGTGGCGCCGGGGCCAAAGAAAGTCGCAAGATTCCCGACCGGTGATGATTCTCAACAAGGGGATAAAACGCGATTTCGCCAGTGCGGCTACGCACGCCGAGGATGGAAAGCTCCCGCGCGAACGCCACGAATTTCTCCAGAATCAGCGGTACATCGGGAAGTTCTCGGCGGGTCTTCTCCACGTCGTCCTGGCTACGCAGCAGCCACTGCCCTTTACCGTCATAGCCAAGCCGGCAGGTCTTCAGTACCGCCGGTAGACCAACTTGTTTCAACGCGGCATCGAAATCCCGGTGTGTCTCCAGTTCAACAAAATCCGTTGTGGGAATGCCGAGCCGCTGGAACAGCCGCTTTTCCCTTCGGCGATCCTGCGCTTCTTCCAACGCGATGGTTGTGGGATAGACTGGGACACGTTTCGCAAGAAACCGCGCGGCTTGCACCGGCACATTCTCGAATTCGTAAGTGACCACTTCCAGCCCGTGCACGAATTTTTCCAGCGCCTGTTCGTCTCCAAATTCCGCAGTCACGCGGTGGGCGATACGACCTACGGGCGCTTCCGGCGACGGATCAAGGAAACGAAAACGCAAGCCCAATGGGTATCCGGCCAGCGCCAGCATGTATCCCAGTTGCCCGCCGCCCAGAATACCAATGGTCATGCGCGCTTTCTCCTTCTGGATTTTGTGCTGGGTTTTCCAAGAGGCGCGATCACGCCTGCCAGCGCCGACGCGGCTTTCGCCGGATCAGGAGTGGCCAGAACCTTTGTTGTTTGTGACTCTCGGAATTTGCGCAGCGCTTCGCGGATCTCCGGATATTTATTACCGAGAATTGCTGCAGCAAGTAGCGCCGCATTAATCGCTCCTGCCTTGCCAATGGCCAGCGTCCCAACAGGAATACCGCCCGGCATTTGCGCAATGGAAAGCAGCGAGTCCAGCCCCTTGAGTGCTTTTGATTCGACCGGCACTCCCAAGACCGGCAATGCCGTCTTCGCAGCAGTCATGCCCGGCAAGTGCGCGGCGCCGCCGGCACCCGCGATGATCACCTCAATTCCACGCCGTTCCGCAGAGGATGCGTATTCAAAGAGCAAGTTGGGAGTACGGTGCGCGGAAACCACGCGCGTCTCGTGGCGCACGCCCAGCTGCTCCAGTGTCGCCGCCGCGTGCTCCATCGTCTCCCAATCCGACGTGGATCCCATGATAATGCCGACAAGCGGTTTCTTCTCGCCGCCCGGCACCTCCCGTTGATCCAATTTTCTCATGTGCGAATCACCCTCGATTTAGACTGACAAATTCTACGGCCTTTTGCCATCGCGCGCGACTTTCGTCGGCTCTTCACGTAAATGCAATTTAGATCGCCAACGCTCGGCACAAAAAAGAGGCAATTCCCTACCCGGGCATTGGCTTGGTGTTCCGACTCTTCCAAGTGTGCCGGAGTTGACCCACCAGGTAGAGCGAGCCTGTTATAAAGACTGCGTCATCAGGCGCAGCGCTCGCCAAGGCCTGATCTAAGGCGGCCTCCGCGCTACTCACGACAGAAAAGTGAGTTGCGTGGTGCCCGGCCATTTGCGCCAACTGCGTGGCGCTAACCGCTCGCGGATTGTTGGGTTGTGTCAGAATCACTTCACTCGCCCGAGGAAACAGCAGTCCCGTTACTTCGTCGACAGCCTTGTCCCGCATAGCTCCGTAGATCAGAACAACGCGCCTCGCAGCAAAATGTTCTTCCAGGAAATGGGCCAGTTCGCGGGCTGCGCCGGGATTGTGCGCGCCATCGAGATATAGGTCTGGCCGCGATTGCAGCTTCTCGAGCCGTCCCGGCCATTGGGCTCCGGCGATTCCCCGCTCGATGTCCTGATCAGAAACTCGAAAGAGTTTTTCCTGAAGCACACGCGCGGCCGCCACGGCATTCAATGCATTTTGCAATTGGAAACGCCCCGGTAGCTGCGGCGCCAATGAAAACTGCTTACCGGTGGCTAGTTCTCTTATCTGTGCACGCCCGCAACCGCCTTCCATTGTTTCTCGGTCGACCTGAAACGCCTCCGCAGTCTCCACTAACGGGCAATGCAATTCCTCGGCGCGCCGCCGCAAGATTTCCATCGCTTCCGGCAGTTGCGGGGCGCAGACCACCGGCACTCCATGCTTCAGGATGCCTGCTTTCTCTCCCGCAATTTCCTGAAGGGAATGTCCCAGAAAATTCTCGTGGTCGAAATCAATTCGAGTAACGATGCTGACAACCGGAGTAATAATATTCGTCGCGTCCAGCCGCCCGCCTAGCCCTACCTCGATCACGCCAAATTCCACCCGTTCGCGCGCGAAGACTTCGAACGCCAGCGCCGTGATGCACTCGAAGTAAGTCGGGTGAGCACGCAGCTTGCCTTCGGCCAGCAACTCTTCAATCACCGCATGGATGCGTGTGAACGTCTCCGCGAATTTCTCGTCGCTGATTTCTTCGCCATTGATGCGGAAGCGCTCGTTTATTCGTTCCAGATGCGGCGAGGTATTCAACCCCGTGCGAAATCCCGCGTGGCGAAGAATTGATTCCACAAACGCCGCGGTAGATCCTTTGCCGTTGGTACCCGCGATGTGGACCGTGGGGTAGGCGCGATCGGGCCGGCCAAGTCGCTCCAGCAACACACTCGTATTTTCCAAGTCGAATTTCGCTGCCGCAGCTTGCGTGGGAGCCGCTAATTCACGGCCCAGGGACAGGAGATACCGAACCGCGCTCGCGTAATCCATCTCAAGACATCAGTAGATCGAGAGTATTCGCGATGAAGCCCTTCATATCCTTGCGATGCACCACGGCATCTAGGAAGCCATGCTCCAGCAGGAATTCCGAGCGTTGAAAACCATCGGGCAGTTTCTGGCGAATGGTCTGCTCGATCACGCGAGGGCCGGCAAAACCGATCAACGCGCCGGGTTCTGCAATGTTCAAATCCCCAAGCATCGCGAAACTGGCGGTAACGCCGCCTGTCGTGGGATCGGTTAGCACGGAAATATACGGCAACTTCTCATCATCCAGGCGCGCCAAAGCCGCGGACACTTTAGCGAGTTGCATTAGGCTGATCGTACCTTCCATCATCCGCGCGCCGCCCGAGCAGGAAACCACGATCAGCGGCTGGCGCGTGTTGATTGCCATCTCAATCGCCCGCGTAACCTTTTCCCCCACCACTGCGCCCATCGACCCGCCAATGAACCCGAATTCCATGGCGCAGCAGATCACGGGTTTGCCGGCCAGTTGCCCTTCCGCCGTGATGATGGCGTCGCTCATTCCCAATTTCTTCTGTGCATCTTTGATCCGCTTCGCATACGGCTTCGTGTCCACGAATTTCAGCGGATCGGTGGACACCATGCTGGCGTCATGCTCTGTCCATTTGCCGTCCAGAAGCGTTTCCAGCCGTTGCTTGGCATTCATGCGGAAGTGAAATTGACACTTCGGGCAAACCAGCAGATTCTGCTCGAGGTCTTTGCGGAACACGATCGCCCGGCAAGACTCGCACTTGATCCACAGTCCTTCCGTCCGCACGCGACGTTCTTCGGGTGGGGTGGGCTGGTCAATCGATTTTTTGTCGCGCTTAAACCAAGCCATGGAGATTTCGTCGTGCTTTCTACGTTAACAGTTTTCGCTCAAACTGGCGAATTGCCGCCGATTTACGACTTTACGACTGGCATTCGATGGGTCCGCAGCCTACTTAACCCCTAATAATCGATACCCCGCTGCGCCAGTATACCCTTGGTGTATGGGTGTTTCACTTCTTTCATTTCCGTGACCAGGTCCGCTTGCTCGACCAGCATAGGGTGAGCGTTCCGCCCGGTGCAAATCACGTGCACTTGCTCCGGACGATTTTTCAGCGCCTCAACAATCTTCTCCACTTCCAGCATTTTGTAACCGATCGTGTAGTTGATCTCGTCCAGAATCACCAGGTCGTATTCGCCAGAATAAATTGCTGCGCGCCCCGTTTCCCAACACTCTTCCGCCAGGCGAATGTCCTCTGGATCCGTCTCCGCCCCGCCTACCTTCACAAAGCCTCGCCCCATCGGACGAATTTCAAACTTGTCGTCGCCCAGCATTTTCGCGGCATCCAGTTCACCATAATGCCACGAACCCTTGATGAACTGGACCATCAGCACCCGTAAGCCCTGCCCAACCGCGCGAAACGCCGCGCCGAGCGCACAGGTGGTTTTGCCCTTACCGGGTCCGGTATAAACAATCAGCAATCCTCTTCCTTCCGGCATCGTTTCTATCCTTAATGATCTGAGCGCGGTCGTAGTGGAAGAATCCCAGTGTGCGCAGTCGTCATACAAAGGTCAAGCATCGCGGAAGGCCTGCTGCAAAGAGCCTGTTGTGAGGGTCTTACGAGCAATGCGTCCGTAAACTACAGGCCCAATTTCTCCATCAATTTACTGACGATCGCGCGGACGTGTTCCAGAGCCACTTCGGTTAACGGTTTGTTCAGCGGAGACTCGGTGTCCTTAAGCACAATCCATAAACCAGGACGATACACTTCTTCATCGCCGGGACAGATCGCTCCCGTCAATTGCGTAATTTCCAGATGTGGCACCCCCGTTAAGTCCAGGTCCACAAAATGCGAGCCATTTGGTGTTGCCGGAGGATGCGCCACCAAATCGGTCAAAATCCCGCGCGCATCGTCTACCAGGTCGCGGAACCCTTGCGACACCAAAATGGCGTCAATATCCCGCGGCGTCGGCTGTTCCACCTGTTCCAGATCGTAATCCGGTAGGGGTTTCGTCAGGGGGATTTCGATTGCTACGGATGGCTTGTTCTTGTCTGGGGCTAGGCGCATGGACATAGAGTGTCCCGCCGCAGCGCGATTCACGCAACACCTAATAATCATGGCTGTTCCGGCGAACGCGGGGCGTCAAGCCCTCTTCTATTTGGGGTAAGGGCTACCCGACAGTATGGCG
>Ga0335085_10007351_pt1 | contig 17138 bp, 11 predicted proteins | sample Lox_Sample_45_FD_206712 | JGI IMG/M metagenome (GOLD analysis project Ga0335085, IMG submission 206712) | Soil microbial communities from Loxahatchee National Wildlife Refuge, Florida, United States - Lox_Sample_4.5 | ecosystem: Environmental > Terrestrial > Soil > Wetlands | place: USA...
TAAGGAGTTGGAGAAAAATCCCACATGCCTCTCGCACGAGCGGCGGTATTGATATCCATTTGTCACTCTGCCCCCCAAACTTAGCCCACGGCAGAATTCCGACATGCAGCCTGCGTAGGCTGTAGCCGCCCGGCATTTGCCGCAAAAGTCTATGGGACGCAGGGATTCTGGTGGTACGGTTCGTGGAATAATCCGGGCACCGGGTGTGGGGGCGATCATGCGATTACACGATATTCTGGGCATAGGAATCCTGGCCGGCGCATTGGCGCTCGCCGCCGCGCTGGCTTCGTCCGCTGCCGCACACGCGACCCCATTGAAGGTCCTTTACTCCTTTTGCAGCGAGACCAGCTGCACCGACGGCGAGCGGCCCGACGCGGCGCCTGTCATGGATACTGCAGGCAACATCTACGGCACGACGCAGGAGGGCGGCGCCAATGGCCGGGGCTCGGTATTCAAGCTTTCCGCGGGCAAGGAGACGGTGCTGTATTCGTTTTGCTCGGCAAGCGGCTGCAGCGACGGTGAATTTCCCGAAGCGAGTCTGATCGTGGATGCCCACGGCAATCTCTTCGGCACCACCGTTTACGGGGGCGCGCATGCCGAAGGCACGGTCTTCGAGATTCCGGCCGGTGGAACAGAGAAGGTGCTCTACTCCTTCTGCGCCATGGCATCGTGCGGCGATGGCGAAGGCCCGCATTCCGGACTGATCATGGATGCGCAAGGCAATCTCTACGGCACGACCCAGTTAGGCGGGACTACCGCCAGCGCCGGAGTCGTGTTCAAGCTTGCGCGAAGCGGCAAGGAAACGGTGCTGTACGCGTTCTGCAAGACATCAACCTGCAGGGACGGCGCCTTTCCGCTTGCCGGCCTGATCATGGACAAGACCGGCAATCTTTACGGCACGACCACACAAGGCGGCGCCCACAACGGCACGAACTGCAGCGAAGGCTGCGGCACGGTGTTCCAGCTGACGCCGAAGAGAAGAGAGACCGTTCTCTACTCTTTCTGCGCCCTATCGAAGTGCAAGGACGGTTCCACGCCCGGCGCAGCACTTGTCATGGATGCCAACGGCAACCTCTACGGCACCACGGAATACGGCGGCAGCAAGACGGAGGGAACGGTCTTCGAGCTGCCGCCGAAAGGCAGCGAAATGGTGCTCTACTCCTTTTGCCTCAGGGCGAACTGCAGCGACGGCAGGAATCCCCAATCGGGCCTGCTCATGGATGCCAGCGCAAACCTCTACGGCGTGACAAGCGGGGGCGGCACCCCCGGTGTCGTGTTCAGCCTCACGCCTCCGGGAAAGGAAACGATCCTTCACGCCTTTTGCGCGGGTTGCGACGACGGCAACGACCCCATCGGGCTGACGACCGACGGCAAGGGCAAGCTCTACGGGACGACATACGCCGGCGGAACAGCGGACCTGGGCACAATCTTCGAGCTGGCAGAGTGACCGATTCAGTCTTCGAATTCTTTGTTATGCGGAATCCTGTCGGCGGTTCGCGCCCAATGTGGCACTGTCAGCGGGAGCGACCGCAGATGTTCCAGACAGTGACGCCACGAAAAGTACGACACAGACGCAAAGCAGCACTATGTCCTTGAACAGAAACTCGCCGGTCAAATTCCAGGCGATCGGATCCGTCGAGAAACTCCATTTCACGACGCCAGGAGTTGTGAAGAAGAACGACCACGTGATCAAAAATGTCACGATGCCGGCGAGCGAACCCAGCGCTGACAGGAGTGGACTCAAGGCGCCCGCCACCAATAGTGCGGCGGTGCATAGTTCAACCACGCCCAACAGATTGGCTTCTCCCCGCTCGCCGAAGACCGACAACCACGCGATGAATGGGCTGTTACTAATGTAGAGTGCAATTCCGTGGGCGGATTGAGGCGCTGCGGCGTTACAGCGAGCGGACGAAAATCCATCTGCACGCTGGAAGCGTACATCCTTACGCGAAGTCCGTGACGCCATAGCGGTATATTGCTTCCGGAAGGCGTTTGCCAGTCACAAGCGACTTTGCCCGCGGCGGCAGCCTAACCGAGCCGGTAAGCGCAAAATTTGTTGCCGTCGAGATCGCGAAAATACGACATGTAAAAGCCAGGCCCTCGCTCGCCGGGCGCCCCTTCATCGCTTCCGCCCAATGCGATGGCTTTTGCATGAAAAGCGTCGACCGCCTCGCGTGAAGGCAACTCGAACGCGACCATAGAGCCGTTGCCGACCGATGCCGGATTGCCGTCATAGGGCTTCAACACGCCGAGCACCAATTTCCCCTCCCTGCCGAATGCAACGCCGCCGCGCGGATGATCGAACAGCTTGGTCACGCCCTGGGTCGCGAACAGTTCGGTAAAAAATGGAATTGCCAGGTCGAGCTTGTTCGAGCCTATCGTGGCGTAGCCGATCATCGGAAACCTGCCTCTGTCGATTGCACTTGTGCGTCATACCTTTCGAATTGTTGCGGCGCAAGCAGGCAGGCAAGCGCAGGATTGACGCGCCGAAAGGTCCATCGGGTAGCCCGCACTCGTCGACGAAGACGGCATGATCCGCTATCGCGCTAGCAAGTTGGATGCGACGCCTGCTCGCTTAGGCTCCGTTGTTGTCCGAACACTCCTGCCCGCAAGGGAGCATCGCCAGCGATCACATCGCAACGGCGCGCGCGGCCATCGGCATGCGGTTCGACCGTGCCGCGTAAAGGGCGGCCGACAATTCCGCCAGGCAATAGGGCTTGGGCAGAATGCGAATGTCCTTGGCGTTCGCATTGTGCGCCACCGCGTCGGCATAGCCGCTGGTGAGGAGCACCGGCACGTCGGCGCGCCGCCTGCGGATTTCGAGCGCGAGATCGAATCCGTTCATACCGCCGGGCATCATCACATCGGAGAAGACAAGGTCGATGGGCCGTCCGTTGGCCAACGCGCCGAGCGCCGCGGCCGCGGTGGCGGCGCGCATCACGTTATAGCCCAGCTGGTGGAGCATCTCGCTCGCCAGCGCTGCGACTTCGTCGTCATCCTCGACCAGAAGGATACGGCCGGCCTGATGCTCCGACGGCTTCTCCGCGCGCGGTCGATCGAGGTGAGACACGGTGGCGGGCGGCGTCCTGGCGGTCCTCGGAAGATAGAGCGCGACGGTGGTGCCGCGTCCAACCTTGGATTCGATGCGCACGGTTCCGCGCGACTGCGCGGCGAAGCCGTAGACCTGCGCAAGCCCGAGGCCCGATCCCTTTCCGGGCTCTTTGGTCGTAAAGAAGGGTTCGAACACGTGCGCCTGCACATCCGGCGACATTCCGGTTCCGGTATCGATCATCGAAAAGCGCACATAATCGCCCGTCAACTCGCCGTCTGCGACGTCCGGGAGGTTCTCTCCCCGCACCGTGATCGTGCCGCCGTGAGGCATCGCATCGCGCGCATTGACCGCAAGATTGAGCACGACCAGCTCGAGCTCTCCCGGGTCCACCTCGACAGGCCAGATTTCGTCGGGGAATTCGAACTCCACGTGCACGTCGCCACGCAGGCTGCGGTCGAGCAGATCGCGCATGGCACCGATCCGGCAAGCGATATCGACGGGCTCGGCATTCAGTTCCTGCCGGCGGGAGAAAGCGAGGAGCTGCCGCGTCAGGCCCGCGCCGCGTTGCGCGGCCTGAAGCATGCCGTCCATCAAACGCTTGCGCTTCTCCCCATCGCGCTGGCGGGGCAGCAATTCGAGCCCGCCCGCGATGACCAGCAGCAGGTTGTTGAAGTCGTGCGCGATGCCACCAGTGAGCCGGCCGATCGCCTCCATCTTTTGCGCTTGCCGCAACGTTTCCTCGACGCGCGCCCGCTCCGCCATCTCGATGCGAAGCTGCACGTTGGTTTCCTCGAGCGCGCGCGTCCGCTCGACGACAAGCCTTTCGAGATCCTGGGCGGCCTCCTCGCGCGCCCGGATCATGGCCCGTACCTCGTATTGGCGGCGGCGCGCCCTGATTGCCGCCTGCACGGCGCTGGTCAGCGTAATCGTCTGGATCGGCCGTTCCAGCAGCGACACGTTGCGCAGCGCGTTCACGAGATTGCGTCGCCAAGCAACGACGGCCGGCTGCTCCTGATGGCTGGTCAGCACGATGAAAGGAAGCTCCGACCACGGCGGCTGCCGCGCGATCCACGCGACGAGCGCCGTCGCATCCTTCCCGAACAGTCCTTCCTCGGCCAGAAACACGGCGCCCGCACCCGCCTCGATCTCGGCGATCAGCGCTTCGAGATTGGGACAGATCATGGACTCGATGTTTGCACACCGGAACAGCTCGGCCGCCGCCAGGGCATCGCGGCCGATGGGCGCGAAGACGAGAATGCGATGCTCGCGGTCAGCGATGGTCATTGCGATCTTCCGCGATCTTGGGGATCTCCTCGCCGGTGTAGCGGGGGTTGCCCGAGAATATTCCACTGAAGGCCGCGAGCGGCGGACCCAGGCTTATACCCATGCTGCTGAGGCGAAATTCCCGGATGGAGTGCTCGTGATTGCCGGTGCGTTTCTTCACGACCGAAAGGGCGCGCCGTACCGTGCCGGCGAACTCGAAATAGCGCAGCATCAGAACCGTGTCGCTCAGATAGCTGATGTCGAGCGGCGTCTCCACCGGTCCGACGAGCCCATGCTGCGCCAGCACGATGATGGTCAGCACGCCCTGCTGTCCCAGGTAGCTCAGCAGCTCGTGCATCTGCAGGATGAGAAAGCGCTCGTCCGGCATCGCATTCATGTAGCCGTTCAGGCTGTCGATGATGACGATTCGGGCGCTGTCCTCCTCGACACTGCGCCGCACGTTGGCGGCGAATTCTCCCGGCGATAGCTCGGCGGGATCGATCTGCTGAAAACGGATCATGCCCGACGTCATGTGTTTCTGAAGGGGCAGACCGAGCGTGCGCGCCCGGGCCTCGATGGTGCCGCGTCCTTCGTCGAAGGCGAAGAACACCGCGTGCTCGCCGCGCTCGGCGGCGGCGATCGCGTAGGTCAGCGCAAGCGAGGATTTGCCGACGCCGGCGCCGCCGATGAACAATGCATTGGTGCCGCGCTCCAGGCCGCCGCCGAGAAGCTGGTCGAGCTCCGCATTGCCGCTCGGCGTGTGTTCGCCAGCGAACGCCTTGTGGTGCTCGGCGGCAATCAGGCGTGGAAAAATCTCCAGGCCACCCGTCTGGATCGTGAAGTCGTGGAAACCGCCTCTGAACGGGATTCCGCGCATCTTCACCACACGCAGGCGGCGGCGCTCCGCGCCGTACTCGATCGCAAGCTGCTCCAGCTTCACGACGCCGTGCGCGATCGAATGGAGCTGCAGATCGTCGCGCTCGGAAGAAAGGTCGTCGAGAAGCACCACCGTGCAACGCCGGTCGGCGAAGAAGTGTTTCAACGCCAGCACCTGGCGACGGTAGCGGAGCGGGCTCTGCGCAAGCAGACGCAACTCTGAGAGGCTGTCGACGACAACGCGCGCCGGGTTGATCCGTTCAACCTCCCGGAACACGAGATTCGTCGTTTCGCTCAGCTCCACTTCGGCCGGATGGAACACGGTGATCTCGCGTTCCGGATCAAGCGCCGTCTCGGGCGGCACGAGCTCGAATATCTCGATGCCGGCCAGCGACCAGCCATGCCGCCTGGCGACGAGGTTCAGCTCGCGCTTGGTTTCCGACAGGGTGATATAGAGCCCGCGCTCGCCCCGGCGCACGCTTTCCAGCAGGAACTGAAGGGCAATCGTGGTTTTGCCGGTGCCCGGCCGGCCTTCATAGAGATAGAGGCGGTTCGCGTCGAACCCGCCGCCCAGAATATTGTCGAGGCCTTCGCTGCCGGTGGAAATACGCGGCAGGTCCAGACGCTCGTCGTCCAGGTCGAGGGGCAACTCGCTCGCCATGGCTTCCCTCCGCGGCGAGGCGGTCCTCGCTTTCAAAAGGCGGAACGAGCGCCCATCCCGGCGCCGGCTCCGTGATCTGCCCCTTCGAAGCACCTTCAGCTTAACGAACCAACCCGGAACTTGGAAACGGCTGCCGGCGAGCCAAACCGGCACCTTCAGCCCGCCACTCTCGGCTCAACGCGCGATTGCGAAAATATATCCGGGCTGCCCGGCAACGGCGCCGTAAAGCGTTCCGTCCGCGCCCACGAGAAGACCGCCGCGGGGCTGATTGAATCGAAACCCCGTTCCGAAATGCGCAAGCACCGTCTGTGTCCAAGTGCTGTCGTGAATATTCGGCCGCGAGAGCTGCGATGCCGTACTGAAGCCGTCCAGCCCGCTGCTGGCCGTTGTGAAGTAGAGACTGCCGCGTGCATCGAACGTGGCGCCGCCGGAGGGAATGGTGCCCGCGATCCCTTCGGTGAATTTGTAAATCGTCTGCTTCTTCCAGCGCGTGCCCGCGGCCGGCCGCCTCAGGCGGAAGACATCGTATCCTGCCGTGCCGTAGAGTGCGCCGCCGCGGCCGAATACAACCGGCGCATCGGGCATGTTCTGTTCGCCGTATTTGAAGTCGTAGAGATCGGTCTTGCGCCAGCCTGAGTCCTGTCGCTGCAGCACGAACACCGTGCCGCAACCAATGATCGTGCCTTCGCCGTCGCCGCACCTGCCGGTACCACCTTCGCTGGTGCTTCCGTAAAGGCGTCCGTCCGTGCCCAATATGACGCCGGCTTGCGGGAATTCGCCGTCCGGAACGCCGGCGAAGCTGTAAAGCACTGTTTCCCGCCACGCGCCGCTCGTGGCCGGCGACAACTGGAACACGAGCCCGCACGGACCCGGAAAGTTCGAGCAGATGCCGCTGCCGCCGAGCAGCGCCGTGCCGAAGAGATTACCGGCGCGGTCGCGGACGAGACTGCCGTTGGGCTCCGAACCGCCGGAAGCACTCGCGCTGCCGAATGCATGAAGCTGCGAAAATGTCCACGCACCATCATGGGCAGGCGAGAGTTCGAACGCCACGCCGCCGCCCGCGGGGCCGCCGCCGAACGTCGTGCCGAACAGATCGCCTTGCGAATCCCAAAGGAGCCCACCGCTCGGGTAGGCACCGTCGGAACCGGCGAACGCGTGGAGCACGGTTTCTCTCCAGCTGCCGCTGTCGTCGGGCGATATTTCGAACACCACGCCGACATCCGCCGGGCCGCCAGACTTCGCAACGCCGTAGAGATTGCGCGATGAATCTGCGACGAGCGGGCCATAGGGCTCGCCCCCGTCGCTACCGCCGGTAAATTTGTACAGCACGAGCTTGGCGGCGGCTTCGGCAGGCCGCATCGACGGCATCGCGCTCAACGCCGCAACAAGGAACGCCAAAACGAAATGCCTTGTCATCGCATTGCCTCCGGGAGCGACCGAGCCGCGGCGACGGAATACCTTAGCATGGTCTTGCAGGCTCGAGGGAGAAGGTCCGCTCCCGGCGCATCCGGCCACGCGTCGTGCCGGGCGTGCAAGTGCGGGGCGGACTTTCACGTCACGGAATCTTGATTTGCAAGACCGCGGATGCGCATCGAAATTCGCCTGCAGACACGGCACGGGCGCACTTCGTTGCAACCGTGCCGCAGGGGAATGTCCATGGCTCGGCCGCTTTTCACACCGCCCGTGATTCGTCTTCTTGCGGGCGCACTGGCGGCCTTGATGCTCCGGCCGGCGTTCACCGAAGCGTCCGTCCGACAGAAGAGTCGGGCACCATGTTCGGCGCCGGAATATCATCAGTGGGATTTCTGGCTCGGCAATTGGCGCGTGACGGATCTGCACGGCGCGTTCCAAGGAACCAACGAGATCAAGGCCGCACCCGGCGGCTGCGGCCTCATCGAAAACTGGATCGGTGCCGAAGGCGGGCGAGGCACAAGCTTCAACGGCTACGATTCCGTTCGCCGCACATGGACACAATTTTGGCTTTCATCCGGTTCGGTCATTCGGCTGGAAGGCAATCTCGATTCTCATGGAGTCATGCGCACGGCAGGAACGATCACGTACAATGCGCGTCGCATCCTGCACCCATTCCGCGGCGTCTGGACGCCGCTCCTCGGCGGCGCCGTGAAGCAGGAGTTCTACGAATACGATCCCGGCACGAAACTCTGGCACGAATGGTTTACCGGCATCTATCGACACCCGGACGAGCCTGCAAAGCAGTCCGGCTGAATCGCCGAAAAGGCGCGCCCGTGCAAAAAGTGCTCACCGCTGATCTCGCGCCGCCCTAGCGCGCCCTGCCGAGCCGCGGCAAGCGGAATCTGCGCAAGGTTTGCGGCAAACGTTGCGACGCCCAGGTGCCGAATTCGCGGCTGATGACATAAAAGCTGGGCGTGAACAGAAGCCCGAACAGCGTCACGCCGATCATTCCGAAGAACACTGCGATGCCGAGCGCCTGGCGCATCTCGGAGCCCGGCCCGGTATCGATCACCAGCGGCAGGGTGCCGAGAATGAAGGCGACCGACGTCATCAGGATCGGACGCAAGCGCTGACGGGCCGCGTGCTCGGCGGCGGCGCGCCGGTCGAGCTTTTCATCCTGCTCGCCGCGCTTGGCGAATTCCACGATCAGGATGGCGTTTTTGGCTGCAAGCCCTACGAGCACCACGAGCCCGATCTGCGTGAGGATGTTGTTGTCGCGTCCCATCAAGTTTACGCCCAGCATCGCGGCCAGAAGACACATCGGCACGATGAGGATGACGGCGAGCGGCAGCACCAAGCTTTCGTAGTTCGCGGCAAGCAGCAGGAAGATGAACACTACCGACAGCGCGAACACGAAGATGCCGGTGTTGCCCGCCTGCTTCTGCTGGAAGGCGAGATCTGTCCAGTCGGTGGTGAAGCCCTGCGGCAGGATCTTCGCGGCGAGCCGCTCCATCGTGGCAAGCGATTGGCCGCTCGAATAGCCGGGCGCGGTGTCGCCCTGCACTTCGACGGACGGGTAGAGATTGTAGCGCACGGCGCGCCACGGGCCGCTGGTATTGCGCAGCGTCATCACCGCATCGAGCGGCACCATCGCTCCGGAGGCCGAGCGTGTTTTCAGAAGGCCGATGTCGCCGGCCTCGGCGCGGTGCGGCGCATCGGCCTCGGCGGTGACACGCCAAGTGCGGCCGAAGAGATTGAAATCGTCGATGTAGGTGGAACCGAGATACGTCCCCAGCGTCGAGAAAATGTTCTGCACCGGCACGCCGAGTTGTTCGGCGCGTTCGCGGTCGATATCGGCATAAAGCCGCGGGGTGTGCGTGCTGAAGGTGGTGAAGACGCGCTGCAGGCCCGGCGCCTGGTTCGCGGCGGCAATGAGCCGCGTGCTCACGGCTTCGAGGGCTTGCCAGTCCGGCCCGTTCCTGTCTTCGACCAGCATCTTGTAACCGCCGCCGGTGCCGATGCCGCGCACGGGCGGCGGCGAGATGACGATGATCAACCCGGCCGTAATGGAGGAGAGCGCATGCTGCAATTCGGCGCTGATCTTCAGCGAGGATTCGCGCTGACTGCTTTCCTTCAGCGGCACGAACATCGCCGCCGTGTTCGGCGCGGTGGTGAAGGTCGCGCCGTCAAAGCCGGCAAAGGCGACGGTGCCGAGCACGCCGCGATTGGCGAGGGCGATCTTCTGAGCCTGCCGCAGGATTTCGTCGGTGCGCTGAAGCGATGTGCCCGGCGGCATTTGGATGGCGCCGATCAGATAGCCCTGATCCTGCGCGGGAATGAAACCCACCGGCGTCGCGGCGAGCCGCCAAATCGCCAGCAGGATCAGCACGGCATAGGCCGCGCCGATGATGCCAAGCAAACGGATGGCGCGCGCGGTGAACACGCCGTAGCGCTGCGACAGGGCGTTGAAGCCCGCATTGAAGCGGCGCGAGAAGCGCGCGAAGAACGAAGCATCGCTGGCCGCAATCTCCTCTCTGCGCGGCTTGAGGATCAACGCCGCCAGCGCCGGCGAGAGCGACAGCGATACCCAGCACGAGATTGCCGTCGCCGCCACGATGGTGAGCGCGAACTGCTTGTAGAAGGCGCCGGAAATTCCGGGGATCAGCGCCGTCGGAATGAAGACGCCCATCAGCACCAGCGCGATGGCGATCAGCGCGCCGGAGACTTCGTCCATGGTGCGGTGCGCCGCCTCGCGCGGGGAAACGCCATCGTCGCGCATCACGCGCTCGATGTTCTCGACCACGACGATGGCGTCGTCGACGACGATGCCGATCGCCAGCACCATGCCGAACAGCGAGAGATTGTTGAGCGAAAAGCCGAAGGCCCTGAGCGCCGCGAAACTGCCGATGATGGATACCGGAATGGCGATGATCGGCACCAGTGCCGCGCGCCAGCTCTGCAGGAACAGGAGCACCACGAGCGCCACGAGCACGACGGCCTCGAACAGCGTGCGTTCGACGGCGGAGATCGATTTGGAGATGTACTCGGTCGGATTGTAGGGAACGTGATATGCCATGCCGGGCGGAAAGCTCTTCGACGACTCTGCAAGCTCGGCCAGCACCGCTTGCGCCGTGCTCAGCGCATTCGAGCCGGGCAACTGGAAAATGCCGATGGCGACGGTGGGATTGCCGGAAAAGTAGGCGTTCTCCGTGTAGTCCTGGGCGCCGAGTTCGACGCGCGCCACGTCGCGCAAACGCGTAAGACGACCTGCCTGGTCGCTCTTCAGGATGATGTCGTCGAAGTCCTCTGGCGTCTGTAAGCGACCCTTGGCCTGGATGCCCAGCTGGAACGCGGTGCCGCCGCGGTTGAAGGGCGGCGCGCCGACGGCACCTGCGGCCACCTGCACGTTCTGCGCCTGGATGGCCGCAACGATCTCGTCGACCGTGAGATTCAGCTCCGCGGCGCGATCGGGATCGATCCAGATGCGCATGCTGTAGTCGCGGGCGCCGAAAACCCGCACATTGCCGACGCCTTGCACGCGGGACAGGCGATCCACCAGCTGCAGTGTTGCGTAGTTCGACAGGTATTGCTGGGCCAGGCTGTGGTCGGGAGAAACCAGGGTTGCGACCAGCAGCAGGTCGGGCGAGCTCTTCGCGACCACCACTCCGATCTGCTGCACCTCCTGCGGCAGCCTCGGCTCGGCCGTCGAGACGCGGTTCTGGACGAGGACCTGGTCCTCGTTGATGTCCGAGCCGGGAGCGAACGTCACAGTAATGGTGAGCGTGCCGTCGCCCTGCGAGGAGGACGACATGTAGAGCATTTTCTCCACGCCGTTGACCTGCTCCTCGATCGGCGTGGCGACCGTCTCCGCCATGGTCTCGGCGGTAGCGCCCGGATAGCTCGCGGTGATGGTGATCGTGGGCGGCGCAATCTCGGGGTATTGCGCCACCGGCAGCGCCGGGTAGCTCACGAGGCCGAAAAGGACGATCAGAATCGAAACGACCGCCGCAAAGATCGGCCGCTCGATGAAGAAGTGCGGCAGACGCATCGGGCTACCTGGGTGTTGCTTGCGACGAGGGCGGCGCCGTCAGCGGCTCGGACTGTGGCGAGGTGTCCGCGGCACGCGCGGTGAGCTTCACGAGCGTCGCGTCGACTTCGGCGCCGGGCATGAGCCGCGCAAGACCGTCGAGGACCACTTTGTCGGCCGGCTTTATGCCGCTGCGGATCACGCGCAGGCCGATGACGAGAGGGCCGGTCTCGACTTCGCGCGCCGCAACCTTGTCGCTTCCATCCACGACATAGACCAGCCGACGCGTCTGGTCGGTGATGATGGATTCGTCCGGTACCAGCATCGCCACGTAGGCACCCGAAGCGAGCAGCCGGGCACGCCCGAACATACCGGGTGTCAAGAAATGGTCCGGGTTGGAAAATTCCGCCTTGGCGCGGATCGTGCCGGATTGCGGATCGACGGCATTGTCGACGAACACCATGTGTCCGCGATGTGGGTACCCGGTTTCATCGGCGAGCTGGATGTCGATGGGATTGGGCACGACGCGGGAAGAACGCCGCTCGCCCAGCTTTTCCTCGCGCTGATATTTCAAGAGGAAGCTTTCCGCGCCCTCGAACGTGAACCAGATGGGATCGAGCGTCACGACGGTCGTCAAAGCGCTCGTGTTCGCGGTGACGATGTCGCCGATGCTGACTTTCCGGTCGGACATGCGCCCGTCCACCGGCGCTTTGATCGTGGTGAATTCGAGATTGAGCCGCGCCGTTTCGACCGCGGCCTTTGCCGCCTCCACCTGCGCCTCGGACGTCTGCTCGGCCGCAAGCCGCGCGTCGTACTGTTCGCGCGCAAGCGCATCGGCCGCCAGCAGTGCCTTGCCGCGCTCGAAATTGGCCTTCGCGTTCGCCAGCGTTGCGTTCGCGTTGTCGAGGTCGGCAATGGCCTGGTCGTATGCGGCGCGGAAGGGTCTTGGATCGATAATGAACAGCGGCGCGCCGGCCTTCACGTCCTGGCCGTTCTTGAACAGAACCTCGGTGATCGCGCCCGACACGCGCGGGATCACGGTCACATTCTGGATTGCCTCGAAGCGGCCGACGAAATCGTCCCAATCGATGACCTGTTTGAGGATGGGATAGGCGACGCTGACATGCGGCCGGGGCGGGGTCTCGCTCTCGCTTTTCCCACAGCCGGAAAGCCATGTCGCCAGGAGGCAGAGCGCCAACGCCGCCTGCGCCGGCTTGCGAAATCGTGTTGGCAGGTTCCGGGGAGGCATACGCATCGAGCAACCCAATTGCGTCGAAAGCAGGCGGCCCCAGGCGGCACGACAGCGCCACTATTCCCTTGTTGCCGTCCTTGTGCAAGAGAGCAGCCAATCACTTGCGCCATACCTTCCATCCGCCTCACGCGGGGGAAAGCTGCGCAGACGCCAGCGCATAGCGCAACGGAGGTTTCCCTTACGGGCGAGGAGGGAAATACGTTTCACGCAGCGGAATAGTCGTTCCCGCAGTCCTGGCCGCGCCTATCGGATTATCGCCTGGGCACCGGCCGCGTTCGCTTTCAGCAGCAGCACCCAGTCGCCGTCGCCATCGCCGTTGGCGCCGGGCGGCGCGAACGCTTGCGTGCCGGAATTGGCGAAGGGCGAGCCCGCGATGGTGGCGAGCGCCGCATTGCTCGGATCGAACCATTGCGCGGTGACGGGTCCGGCGAACTTCGCCATGTCGATCGTCATCTTGCGCACGCTGGGCATGTAGGCGACGGCGAGCATGCCGTCCGGCGTTGCCGCGGCGGTAGCGTAGCTGTCGATGTCGATCGAATCCGTTGTCGAGAACTTGCCGTAGCCTTTGACGAGCACCCGGTGATCGCGGTCCGGCACGAGGTCGTACCACGCCAGGCCTGCGAACAGCCCGCGCATCAGCGACAGTTGGCGAATGCCGATCGTATCGAGGTTGCTTTTCCAGTCGCCGGTGAGCGTCCAGCTGTAATGGCTGCCGTAGAGCTGGCCGGTCGTGCCGCTCAATGCCGTCCAATATTCCTGGTGGCGCAGGTTCAGCGTCGAGCCGCCGTCGGTGCCGCCGTTCTGCTCGAATTCGTAATTGGCTTCGACGAGGAAGGTGGGCTTGTAATTGCTTCGCCGGTATTCCTGAATCTCCTTCGCATAGGTAGGCCGGTAGGTATAGACGGCATCGATGCTGCCGATGCGCCGCCAGGTGGGATCGTCCAGCGAAGCGCTGACGTAATAATTGAGCTCGACGGTGTGAAGGTGGTTCGAATCCGTGGTTTGGATGCCTTCGGCGACGGCGGCCACAAGCGCATTGTCGGTCGTGTTCTGCCAGCTCTGGAAATCGTTGCCGCTGAGCCAGACGATATTGGGATTGTTCTTGAAGCGCGTGCCGAGATAGCGGCCATAGGCGCGCGCCTTCGCGGTGCCGTTGGATTCGAGGGTGCCGAGCCAGCCGCCCGTCTCGATGGGGTCGAGAAATACGACCATGCCTTTGGCGGCCGCCAGCTTGACGATCTGCGCGGCGCGATCGAAATAAAGCGGATTGGGCGTGGCGAGATCGCCCGGCGTGGTGAACGGCGCAATGCCGTCGAACGTCGTGCCGTCCGCGTTGCAGGCAGTGTAGCTGTCGCACAAGAGATTGATCCACAACGCGTTGATGCCGTATTGCGCACGGTCGGCGATGAAATAGGCGGCGTCCCTCGGGCTCAGATTGCCGATCATCGCCTGCGGCGCGTCTCCCACCATCAGGAACGGCGCCTCGTTCTGGTCCACCAGAAAGCGGTTGCCGGCACTTACCTTGAGCGGAAACACGTAAGCCGCGGGCACAGGCGTTGCAGTCGATGCGGGTGCGCCGGCCGGCAGAATTCCGGCAACAACGGACGCACCAAGCCATGCAATTGCGCTTCGCACCGTCATGCGATCCTCCATGCAGCGCGTCAGCGTTGCGAGGAAAAAGGGATCTGGCAAGAGCCTGACAAGTGAGTCTCAATCCAACCTGTCATGGCCCGCGACGGCGGACCATCCAGACGAAACAACGTCGACAGAAGAATTTACAGCATCCTGCCGATTCCGCACAATCCTGCCGGCATACCCTGGCTAGCCCGCCGTCGCGGGCCATGACACACTTGCAGGGATGCAGATGTTGGACTAGGCGCAAAGGACGGCTGCACCGGAAATGGCGTAGTACAAGTCAGGAGAAAATTCGCATGGCCGACCACGATCTTGCGGCGATCGTCAATGTGATCAATCTCTACGGCGTGGCAATGGACACGCAGCGCTGGGAATTGTTCGACCGGATATTCGCGGCCGACGTGCAGGTCGATTTCGGTCCAGGCTCGCAATGGAATGCACTCGCCGCCTTCAAGTCCGATTTCGGTGCGTATCATGCGCCGTTCGACAGCACGCAGCACGTCATGACAAATCACACCGTGAACGTCGAGGGCGACGCCGCACGGGCGTTCACCTACGGTCTGTGGCGGCTCATCCGGCGCGGCATGGAAGGCGGAGATTTCTGGGAAGGATCGGGCTGGTACGACGACGAACTCGTCCGTACGGCAGGCGGGTGGCGCATCAGGCGGCGCGTCTGTCGCGTCGTGTGGTGGGGCGGCAACGTGCTCGTCAACCAGCCGATCCCAGGGGTCAGCTTCGAGAGCAAGAACCATTCGCTGAAGAGCGAAGCCGCCCAGGGACGCGTGGGATTCGTCGGCGCGATTCTGCCGAAATAGCTCGCATCGTCATCGGCGGCCCCGCAGCCGGCCGATGACACTCAATTCGTCCAGCGACGTAGAGGGAATCGCATAGCTGCTCAGGTCCTCGATTTCGGGAAGATGCGCCGCGATGTCCTCTGCGGTGGCGCATGAATCCGACGGATTGATCCAGCCGTCGGCCACGCCGATGAACACGCGCCCGAACCGGTTGCCGCCGGCCGAGAACGCCTCGCCGCTGACGCTGCAGGCAGAACTGGCCAGCCAGACGACCATCGGCGCAACAAGCTCCGGCCCGGCATGCTCGGCCGGCAAGCCCGCCCTGTTGAGCTGCTCCGTCAACTCTGCAGGCACCGGTCCCCGATTGCGGAAAGGCGCGACGGGCAGGACGCAATTGGTCTTGATGTTATGTTCGGCGCCTTCCAAGGCAAGCGCACGGGCCAGGCCCAGCATCGCGGCCTTGGCGGCGGCATAGTTGGTCCCCGCGACCCGGCCGAACGCGCCGGTGCTCGAACTCGTCAGAACGATTCTTCCATAGCCTTTCGCCTTCATGAGCGCCCACGCCGGCTGCGTCACGAAGAACGCGCCGCGCAGATGCACATCGAGAACCGGATCGAGCTGGTCCGCCGTCATCCCCTCATAATATTTGTGACGCCACACGCCGGCATTGTGGATCACGGCATCTATTGTGCCGAAGCTCGCGAGCGCCTTGTCGACGATCGCCTTGCCGCCTTCCGGCGTCGCCACGGAATCATGGGAGGCGATCGCCCTGCCCCCGGCGGATTCGATCTCGCGCGCGACCGCATCGGCGGCCGATCCTGCCGGGCCGCCGGCGACATCGTTGACGACAACGCTTGCGCCGCGGCGTCCGAGCTCAAGGGCGTATTCGCGCCCCAGGCCCTGCCCCGCGCCGGTGACGATCACCACCTGTCCGCCGAATGCGATCGCCATCAGGCGCTCTCCTGACTTCATCCACTCTGCTGAAACAGAGTATCTAGAGCAAAATGCGTTTCGGTAGAATCGAAACCCGACAATATTCACCGCGCACGATTTGCGCGCCCGAAGCGCGGCCCGCGCGGCATCACAACGGAATCGTCAGCGCGTCATAGACCGTGAAGCGCGGTCCATAAGCGGACTGAAAAATGCCGATACCCTCCGCCGGCCGGATGAGATTGGTTCGGTCCAGGACATTGAGCAGCACCAGACGGTCGGTAACTTTGCCGACTCCGGGAATGTCGAAGTCGCGCCCGATGCTCGCGTTCAACTGAACGACATTGGGCAGCTGCTCGGTGTCGGCGAAGCCCACCCGCAAGCCGCTGCTGTAGGTGCCGTCCATGCTGAACGTCCACGCTCCCCAGGCATAACTGGCGCCCGCCGACACGCCGGCCAGCGGCTGATGATCCAGCACAATATGATGGGCGTCGATATAGGCAAGCTCGACGGGATCGAAATTGAATTGGCCCGTCGCAACGCCCTTCTGCATGTTGCGGCCGAGCGTGAGGTTGGCATAGGCCGACAGCGGACCATCGTGATAGTTCAGAGCGAGTTCGCTGCCCCACATGAACCCGCGGCCGTAATTGAACGGCGCGAAGATCGGCACCACGCCGAACTGGCCGGTATCGAGATAATGGTGGGTGATCTCGTAAAAATTATCCTGAGAAATTGTGAACGAATCCGACAGGCGATGGACGATTCCGACGTCGGCCTCGTCATCATCCTCGGCCCAGGGCGCCGCGATACCGGGCGGGCCCGCGGCCGTCGTTCCGGCGAATGCGGCTTGCGCGGTGCGGGAAATGCCCAGGAAACTGGGGACTTGCATGTAGCGGGCCACTCCGGCGTGCAGCGTATTATCCGGTGTCGCAAGCCATGTCAGGCTGACGCTGCCGTCGAACTGATCGTGGTGCGTGAAGCCCGTCAGGTCATCCCAACGCACGCCGGCGTTGACGTGCATCGTATTCGACAGGGCCAGCAGATCGTTCACGTAAACGCCGCCCACGATGTTGGCTTCCCGGGCGTTGTCGACAACAGTGACCGGCACATCGCCCAGCGCGCCGTTCACGGGATCCACGCGAAACACCAGCGACGTGTCGTCGGCGGTGACGTCGTAGTCGCCGAAATAGAATCCCGCCGTGATGTCGTTGCGCCCGGACGTCCAGTCGGCGTCT
>Ga0335085_10007352_pt1 | contig 17137 bp, 17 predicted proteins | sample Lox_Sample_45_FD_206712 | JGI IMG/M metagenome (GOLD analysis project Ga0335085, IMG submission 206712) | Soil microbial communities from Loxahatchee National Wildlife Refuge, Florida, United States - Lox_Sample_4.5 | ecosystem: Environmental > Terrestrial > Soil > Wetlands | place: USA...
GGGTGATCGGAAGGTACCTCGCCGGAACCGAGGATTTTGCGGATCTTTGGAATCGCTTCTTGGACCGCGGCTCCGAACACCGGGAAACAAGGTTGCTGCGCAAGGACGGTAAGACCATCATTGTCGAATACTCGGCCAAGGCCAATTATGTCCCAGGACGGCATGTAGTGGTCTTCCGCGACATCACTCGAAAAACGCTTACGGAAGAAGCCTTGCGCGAGAGCGAAGAACGATTCCAGCAGATGGCCTCTAACATACAAGAGGTGTTTTGGATGCTGGATGCACAGAGCAAAAAGGTCATCTATGTCAATCAGGCGTATGAAACCCTCACGGGCCGCTCTCACGAGCTTTTCCGGGAAGATCCGAAGGTCGCTGAAGACATCATCCATCCGGAGGACCGCGTCCGGGTGCTGTCTAGGCTGGATGAAGCGGTTCGAACAGGCCACTTCGACGAGGAATTCCGCATCGTCCGGCCAGGCGATGCTTCTGGGTGGGTATGGATCCGGGGCTTCCCCGTGCGGGATTCCGACGGAACCATCCGCCGCCTCGTAGGAACGGCGTTGGATATTTCAGCGCGTAAGGCCGCTGAAGAGAGCATCGCCCATGGCCTGGATTTGGCCGAGTCTGCGCGGGCCGAGGCGGATGCACTTCGAAAAATCACCCTGGCACTCACCCAAGACCTCAGCATGGACTATGTTTTGGACACTCTTCTCCAATCGTTACTGAGTCTGATCCCCTGCGAATCAGCCAAAGTCCTGCTGGTGGAAGCGGGAACTCGCCTTTTCCTTGCTCGAGAGGTTCAAGGCGGTGACGGAGCTGTGCGGCTCCCGAAGTCTCCCAATATCATGGACGCTAAAGATAACCGATTGCTCCTTGAAGTTCTGGCTTCAAAACAAAGCGTCCTCATTTCGGAGACTGCGTCTGAAACCGGCTGGACGGCCTTTCGAGAATTCTCTCAATTGCGTTCCTGGTTGTGCGCCCCGCTGGTGGCATCGCAGCAAGTGATCGGAGTACTTTCGCTTGGCCATACGCGACCGCAGGCGCTCACGCCAGAGCATCTGCGACTTGCCAATTCACTCGCGATTCCCGCCTCGGTGGCTATTCAAAATGCTCGGCTCTATGAGCGCGCTGAAATCTTCCGTGCGGAGCTTGAGCACCGCTTGGCCGACCTGGAAACTTCGTAGGAATTCTCGGCTGGCAGAGAAGTTTCAAGCCGGACAGCCCGTCTGGCTGGCGCCTGATCGACAGGCCTTTCCGCAGAGGCCACAAGGTTTGCCCCCCTAGGCAGGGTATCGGCAGTGCCTGAGCCCGGCTTGGTCGAGGTTTCTAGAACTTTGCTGGTGCAGTGTCAATGAACGACGAGCCGGAAGATTGCAGGTCTTTCAGGGACGAGAGCCCGACCGCCGCTCAGCTAGCCACCAGTCCACCAGGGACCGGGCGGATTCCACACGCCTCTGAAAGGATTGTTCTCGGCGATCGCGGCTACGACCGGCTGGAGAAAGCCCGTCACGCCCGCCATTACGTTTGCAAATGATTCCGGGGCGGACACGAGACGATTCCGGTTGCGGAATGCCCGCCACTGGACAGCGAGGTCAGTTCCCCTGGCGAAGTCAGGCGTCAAAGGCAGAGGCTCCGGCGAGAGTTCCGTATTCCTCCGAGAAAGGGTCTCCCGGATAGCGATGACGAGCGTAGGCCCGCCGAAGTTGAAATGTCGCGATAAGAACCAGATGTCAAAGAAATCCTTCATCCGGGTGTTCAGGGCCCCCCGTCTGACCGCGGCCTCGAATTGCTCGGCGATGGTGCTCTCCCTGCTGTAACCCCGCACCTGTGGAGCCGGAAAATCCAAGATCGTCGGGTAAGGCATTTCTGTATCCGAAGGAATCACGATATCGCCGAAACCCACGTCCAATTGCATGCTGAGGCGAGGATTGCCGAGCGATCCGCTGAACCGCACTCGCACACCCTGGTATCCGGTGTCTTCTGCGATTCGCAGTCCTCTCGCAGTGGCGGGGTCAAAGACAAGACCATCCGGTTCCACGGCCTGATTGCAAATCTCCTGAATTGCACGGGTGACGCCCTCGATTTCGTTGCTGATTTGTTGGCCCAGAACGTCGATGTCGAGAGTAGCGCGCGGAAGCGACGACCCCTCCCATACATTGAGCATCAGGGCGCCTTTGAGCACAAAGTTCTTCGCATACTTCGATTGCGACAGGCGGTACAGGAACCGCTCGATTGCGAAGTATTGCAGCAGTTCGTTGAACGGGCGGCCCGCCTTCCGAGCCTTGTCCAGGAGGCGCTGGTGGACAGATGCGGCCAGATTCTTGATGGGTTTCTCGTTCACAGCAGCGCTTCCAGATAGGGACGGATGACCGTCTCGATCCGACAGATGGACGCGTAGTGCAGTAGCTCGTCCGTCTTGATCTTGCGCCGTTGCAGATAGAGCTTCAGTGCTTCCAGTGCCACATCCAGTCCGATCTTGTTGCGATACTTGAAGCAGTCCGCGATTGTCTTTTCGGGACTGTACACCCGCACGGGGATTCCGTCGATTTTGTGGACTTCAACTCCATGGGAGAACGCCGGCCCTGTAAACCAAAAGATTCGGTTAGGCGGAAATGGGACTCTGGGCGGCTCGGCGCCCCGAGGGAGGGCGACGTACACCTGGTGCGGTACCTGCGTCGTGAGTTCGTGGAAAGCCAGAGCGGAAACGAGACAGATGACTCCGCGAGGCACCTTCAGCGCGATGGTCACCAGGTCTGGGTTACTGAGCTTTGGAAGCCCGCGGACACGATAGAGCCCCCTCCCCAGTTCCTCCAGGTCCCCTGTCCGTCGCATCTGGTACAGGGTCCGGGGATGCACCCCGAGACGCAGAGCATCCCGCGTCCTGAGAATTCCGCCTTGGCGACGGAATAGGCGAAGAGCTTGCCCAGCCCGATTCTGTTCGAGAGGTCGCATTCGCGGGTGCCCGCGGCTTAGTATACCAGCACTTCTAAATATCTGCTGGTACTTTAGTCCAGTGGCGCCCTCTCAGTGCGACTCGGTGAATTTAGAGATTCTTTGGTCGCTTTTCCTGCCAGACCAGTTACGTAATCAGGAGAGTTCCGAATCGGGCCTCTCATTCGTAACCGTCTGGCGCTTGTGTATTCGTGTATGCATCCGACTCTCACGCTGGACGCCATTCCGACCACGCACAGAGTATTTTGCTTTTTCACAAGCGCAGCGCGGCAGCATCACCTCCCCCACTGACCGTTTTTCCGAGCAGGAAAGCGAATCAGTGCTAGGGATCTGAGGATTGGAACCCAAAGGCTTTAAGGGTCCATCCTCGGCGCGGCGCCGCCTCGAAAAGAGACTTCCGAAGAACCGACAGCAATTGGCAGGAGGATAGTCTTCATCCAGTTAAGACCTCCCTTCGAGCCAATCGAGCGCGGTGCTTGGTCCCATGGAAGACCGTTGGGCCAATGCGGCGGGCAGTCACCAGTTTCGGTTTTTCTCTCCGGAGCAGGCGGATCAGATACTCCGGGAAGGATCGAAACAAGGGCGCAGGGGTTCGCATGCCGCAATCGAGAGAATCTTGAAGCACGAACCAGGGCTGGAGAGGCCGGCGCTCTGGAGAAGAATACGGCGTCTCAAGAGCCGGCCGAAGCCAACTCCTTACCGGAGGTCAGTCTGGAGTTTAGAAGACGAACAGGTCTTGCGCACCGGCTACGGAGCCGGATGGCAGGGAAAACAACAGGCCGTCCGCCAACTTCTAAGACGGCATCCGGACTGGCAGCCGCACATCATTTGGAGGCGGGCTGCAAAGCTTGGTCTGGTCGAAAAGAAGAGCAGGAAAGGCCGGGAGCGCAATCGCCAGCCGTGGTCCGAAGACGACGACCGGATTCTGCTCAACTTGGCCGGGTACAAGCTCGCCAAAGCCATCGCCCGACGTCTCCACCGAACAGAAAGCGCCGTGCGGTACCGGCTCGCGCAGCTTGGCAAGAGCAGCCGGGTGCACAAGGACGGGTACGCAAGGCGCGCCCTTGCCGAAGAGCTGCACCTTGGCATCAAAACCGTCCAGCGGTTGATCATCGAAGGACTGCTGGAGGTTCGTGATCCGCGGATCACGAAGCGGTCCCTCGATGACCTGCTCAATTCTTTGCCGGGGTCGAGCACCCCGACCCACGCCACAGACGGTGCTGTGGAGCCGGCGCCAGTACAGCGGGATGCTCCGGCCGGTTCGGATGGTTTCCGGGACTCTCAAGCCGATTGCAAACACCCCGCTACTGTGCCGACACGATCTTCGCGGGCGAAGCGCTTCTGGGCGGATGCAGCCAGGACGCTAGGCGTCAGTGCAGAGAGGGTCGAGAAGTACATCGCCAAGGGTGTCCTGAAGCTGCAAGACCCGCGGGTCACGGAAAAGTCCCTGAGGAGTCTCTGCCGGCGGCACAGGTCTCTCATCAATTATGATTTCTTGAATCCGGAAACTCGTGCCTGGCTTCGAGATTCTCTGGATCTATTTCCGACGGCAGACGAAGCCGAAGCCAAGCAGCTGGCAGCCTCTCGCAAACACGCGCAGACTGTGAGACAGTGCGAAGGCTGCGGTCGTTCTATCCGCGGCAACGTGTATTTCCGTCACATCAAGAATTGTGGCCAACTGCGCTCGAAGGGACGAGCAGGCGGCTAGCCTCCGCCAGCGAGTTGTTTGCGAGCGAGTCGATTACAGATCCCCCAACTCTCGCTAGCCAGCCGCCACTCTTCGAAAGACGGATAGCGGGTAGGCCGATTTCGTTTCCATTCTTCCTCGCAGTGTTCCCAGTACGCCCACGTGCACTGGGAATGGGAGTGGCGGACTGAGAAAAACATCAGAGCATCGAGCCACCCCTCCTCTTTGGCATGGGCAAAGACGCGATCGTGAATCCATTCCAGCAGCAGAAGTGGAAGGGGGAATGCTCGTTCCAGATGCGCCTCACGATATTGCGCTTCATAATCCAGGAAACCCGGGCACCTCTCCTGCAGAACCCGGCGAACCTGCGCAGGAACGCGACCTTCGGCATCGACAACCGCCTGAACCCAAAGCGAAAAGGATTCCCAGCCTCGGTATTCTTGCTGCGCCTGGCTAAACCGATCCCAGGGGACACGCAGCAGCTGGCGTGCGGCTCGACGGCGGGCCAGTTCCTGCAGCCTTCGCTCGGCCTTCCCGGGGCGCCTTTGTTTTGGTTTTCCTGGTGCCCGCCCGACAATCTGTTTCACGGGGCTGCTCATCGCACTTCAAAGTTCGCCTCACAATACAGGGAATCATCCAGCGGTTCAACCGAGGGGATGATCAGCAAGCCCCCGTCATCTGAAATGCATGCCATCGGCATCTCCCCCCTGAGGGAGGATGGGCTTTTCTGGCGTTGGGGGTCAAACATGCACCAGGCTCAAAATCTAATTAATTCACCTACTCTGTGATAATGGATAATTTACTTGACGTTGCGTATGTCTATACGGCATTATCTGCTCAATCTGCGTACTGACCCTGAGTCACAACTCGGCGCAGACAATGGCCCCTCGAACGTCTCGATAGGATTACAGCAAAGTATGCCATCCCCAACTGCAGCGGCGTACTGGGAAGGCCTCATTTTACTCGGGGGCTTTTTCGGGATCGTGGCTTGGAAGATGTTCACGGGCGAAATTGGTCTCGACCAATTGCTCGATGGTGACATCCGAGATCGAAATAGTCCGGATGGCTTCTCTACATATGTCAGCGAGGGACGCGTGCAGTCTCTGATCATTACACTCTTCTCTGCTGGGTACTACCTGGTGCGGGTCGTCAACAATCCGAAAGCGTTTCCGGCGCTACCGAACGAACTCCTGGCGCTTCTCGCTGGTAGCCAGGCCCTCTATCTCGGCGGCAAAGCACAGGCGATGCTGCTCGGTCGATTGCGGGACTTTTTGAAATAGGAGGCCGCGTGAAAAACATCGAGTTTATCGTGAGCGTGATATTGACGATTGTGGTGGCCTTTGTCATTGCCTTGTGGACTCCGAACACGATCAGCCCAATCGACAAGCTGAAGCTCGCCATTTCCTATGGCGTGCTCATCCTTCTCTTTCTATTTGGCTTCTTGGTGCTGGCCGCAATCGCCAGCGGGAAAATTGACATCAGTCAGCTCCTCACGGAACACGGCGGCGGCGCGAGCATGTCTAGATTTCAGCTGCTCATCTTCACGTTTGTAATCGGACTCAGCTTTTTCCTCATCGTCGTCGCGGAAAACAAACTGCCTGATGTCCCCGGCGATGTGCTTACGCTCCTCGGAATCAGCGCCACAACGTACGGGGTCAGTAAAGGCATCCAGGCGGGTGGCGGCCTGGCGGGGAAGGGTACTCCCATAGGCGGGGCGGGCGGTGCAAGCGGCATAAGCCCGGCGTCTGGAGGTAGTCCCTCTCCCGCCGCATGAAATCCGGCTCAATGGAATGTAGTCAGCATCCGCGAAGGAGGGAGTTATGACCAGTACACGCCCACGGCACCCTCATACGATTTCACGCCGCGTTGCTCCGTTCGCCCCACTCGCCTTAGCTCTGATGATGAATGCTGCACCCTCAACAACTCCCCATCAACCGAAGGGCCAGGAGAACGCGACGAGTGGTGTGTTCACTCCTGCATGCATGCCGTTCAAGGGTGAGAAAAACTCTGCCATTGATGACCATTGCGGCATCGAAGGAGGAAGCTCGAACCCGGCCAAGCAAGCCCAGAGCAGGGCCAAAAACAACCTCTGCGCTGCCACCGGACCAAGTCAACCCATCACCTACCAGGAGCTTCTCGATCTACAGCAGCAAGCCGGCAAAGAACATTTGAAAAACCTTACGGATCGCAGTCCGCTGACGAAACTGGGTGAAGGCCGATATGTCGAATATGTCGCGTTCATCCAGGACGCCCATTACTCTGACGTGGACAAAGGTGAAGCGGTGAACTGCAACATTCCAGGCGACGACACAAATGACATCCACATCGTGCTGGTGCAGAACCCATCCGACGATCCCTGCACGAGCACGACCGCAGAAATGATCCCGCACTTCCGGCCCAGTAGCTGGACGCCCCAAAACCTGGCTGCGGCCAAGCAGCACCCCGTAAAGATACGTGGACCTCTCTTCTATGATGACAGCCACACTCCTTGCACCGGGACATCGCGGCCGAATCCCAAGAGGGCCTCGCTTTGGGAGATCCATCCGGTCTACTCAATCGAAGTGTGCCGCATGCTCGACCTGGATCAATGCCGAAACAGCAAAAATGCCACCGATTGGGTTGCTTTGGAAAATTGGGCGAGCGATCCCAATGCCGATGAGTAGACGTAGTTTGGATCACAGCGACACGGAAAAAGCCGCATCAGGGAGCGCCCCTGGGAATTGGCATCCAGGATAAGGGGGACGGGCGCGGGGAAGTAGCAGGAGACGAGGTTCTATTGAAATTGGCGTGCCGGAGTTTCCGGCAGGCGGTTGTCCAGAGGGAAAAATGGCGAGCACAAATCTTCATCCTATACGGTTGATACCGGGCGATGAAGCTAAGCAACCAAGGCCAGGCATGGCGCTTTGTCTTTCTGGCGGCGGCTATCGTGCCATGGTGTTTCATCTGGGCGCCCTCCTGCGCCTGAACGAGGCTGGTCTTCTCAAAAAGCTCAGCCGCGTGTCGAGCGTCTCCGGAGGCTCAATCACCGCCGGGATGTTAGGATTGAAGTGGACGAAGCTTAATTTCAACGCCCACGGAACTGCCACCAACCTGTCCGAAGAAGTGATCCAACCAGTTCTGGACCTGGCAGATCACACGTTGGACGTGATTTCAATCGTAGAAGGGGTGCTCTCCCCCTTCAAGAGCATTGCCGATGAGATCGCCGATGCGTATCGGAATCATCTCTACGGTCACGCCACGTTGCAGGACTTGCCTTCCGGCAGTGCGGGGCCTCGCTTTGTGATCAATGCAACCAACGTCCAGACGAAAGTGCTCTGGCGTTTCAGCAAGCCCTACATGGGGGATTATCGAGTCGGACTAATCATGAATCCCACATTGGATTTGGCAGTCGCCGTAGGCGCATCTTCGGCTTTTCCACCGGTGTTGTCTCCAGTCGAACTAAAGTTGGATTCAGCGCAATTCGCCCCCGCGACAGCGGGCGGTCTCCAGAGGCCGCCCTTCACCACGGACGTCATCCTGAGCGATGGCGGTGTATACGACAACCTCGGTTTGGAGACGGCCTGGAAGGAATACGACACCATCTTGGTCTCTGACGGAGGAGGCGCAACGCCAGACGATCCGCAACCACATAAGGATTGGGCGCGGCACGCATATCGAATCCTGGAGCTGTTGGACAACCAAGTCGGGAGCCTTCGCAAACGCTCGGTCATCGGGTCTTTTGAGATCGGACTAAGGAAAGGAACCTATTGGGGAATTCGGACCCATATTGCTGATTACAAACTTTCCGACCCAATGCCCTGTCCACCTGACGCTACTCTCGAATTGGCCAATACACCGACCCGACTAAAGGCCATGGGAGAGCGTTTGAAACAGCGCCTGGTCAACTGGGGTTATGCAGTCTGCGATGCTGCTATTCGAAAGCACATCGATAGTGGCATTCCGGTCGGCAAATTTCCATTTGCGGGGGGCGTATAGGCAAGTGCAGTGCACCACCTGAAGTCTTCACATCAAGCTGCATCAAGAGTTGGTGTCGGCTGTTAAGGAGGGGAGGGCAACATGCATATTTCCGGGATGCTTTCTTCCAGATACCTGAGGCTTGGATTGATCGGAATCCTCGTGGCCACCTGTGCGTGTTTCGCTTCTTTGTCGCGGGGGCAAGCTGGCGCAGGGGCAGTGAGTGGTGTATCTGCGCAGACGCCCGACATCCCTCCGCTATCTGCGGACGACGTGTCTATCCTGTTTCCGGGGCCCACGCGCGCCGAGGATCTTGCGAATCTGATCGCGGTGCGCGACCTCACTGCGCAGAACGTCCAAGATCCAACCAAGCGCGACCTTGTTTGGCCCTATGAGGTGTTTCAACAATTTCTCGCGATCGCCGCGAGCCCTGCGGGCCAGGTCGCAGGCACGCAAAATCAGATCGGCCTCCCACCCGAAGCTCAAAGCATGGACGCTTGGTTCATCGCAGGCATCCGCATCGATGCCGGCGCACCAGGCCTCTCCGACGACATTCGCGCGCAATTCGGACAGCGTCCGGAGATTCGCCTGATTATCCAGCCAGTTACGCGGAAACCGGACGGCACTCCCCAGGTACTCGACTTCGCTGGACATCTGATATTCGATTTCATTCTCGACAAACAAGCATCAGCACCGGCGGGCTGCCCTCCACCGGGGCTCGCGCAACCCGATCCCGACGCTTTTAGTTCGATTGTCGCTGACGTCGCCGCCCTGCGAACCAAATTGGCCAATGGGCAGCTTGGCACAAACAAAGTAATCACCGCCGGCCTGCCCCTGGGTGTTCACCCTGGCCTCGCGGACGCAACCACCGCAGTCAATCTCAGACAGGAGATAAAGTCGTTTCTCGAAAGGCATATTTCTGGCCAGCACTTAAATGCCATGGCCCTCGCGGGGCTTTCCGCGGGGAAGCCCGCGCCATGGATATTCCTGGCGATGATAAACATCCATCCTGGTGTCATTCCGGCCTTTCCGAACGGTAAAGTCATTCCCCTGAACGGCCCCACGCTCGATGGTGTTCAATTCGCGCAGATGCTGCAGCCAGATACGATTTTCCCCCGCGTCGTCCCGCAGCCCACCACCAACAATCTCAACCCGATCACCTGCCAGAGCGCTGCAGTATCGGCCACGAGTCTGCCTATCTCCAGCCGCAGCGGCGTTTCCACATCCGTGCTTCTGGCCGCAGCGCCGCCACCGTCGCTGGCGCCAGACAAAATACAGGGAATCCTCGATGTGATCGACGACCCCGCCAAAAGCCATTTCTTCAACACCGATTGCGTCAGCTGCCATACCGAAACGACCGCCGCAATGGATTTACTGCACGCCAAGACAATCCCAGGAGTCGATACGGCTGTCCTGCCTAACGGCCCGTGGGACGTGCGCAATTTCGGCTGGAAAGGGTCCCACGCCACGGTCACCCGGCGGACCGCCGAAGAGACCGCGGCCGTAGTGGCGTTCATCAATTCACATCTGCTTGTGAAGCCAGCGGCGCCGAATCACTAGGCATCTTTTTGGGACGGACGTGGCGAGTCGCGCACGGGGCGCCACCAAATCGTCCTCCGCAGGAGGGACACAGGAGGAGATGGTGAAAAGAATCTTGCTTCTCATCACGGCCGTAGTCGTCATTGTGTTGATCCCTGCGTTTTGCGTGTTCCTGCTTCCCAAACTACAAGCGCTCCACGTAGAGATTCCCGCCTACCAGAAGCCCGGCGCCCAGGTGATGCTCCGGCAGGGATGGAATGAGAACCAACGAGCGTGGTTTCACCATACCGCTCAAGGCACGCAGATCATGCCCTACAAGTGGTTCCTCGCCCTCGAGCAGCCCTGCATCATGCTCTGGAGCTGCGGCAAATTCTCCGATCAGGAGTATCTCGGCCGCTTCGGGTTCATCGCCGGAGACCAGGATCCCGCCTTGAATCCCGCCGCCCTGCCCGTCGGCTTCGCCGTGGATGGACAATTCCGCAATCCTTTGGACGGGAGTATGTCTCCGGTCGTCGGCTTCACGTGCGCCGCATGTCACACCGGAGAGCTCCAATACAAGGATCACGCGGTTCGGATCGAGGGCGGGCCTGCGATGACAAACCTAGACGAGTTTCTCAAGGCCATCGGCATCGCCCTGTTCATGACCAATAACTGGCCCTTCCGCTACTCGCGCTTTGAAACAAATGTACTCGGTCCGGATGCCACGCCCGCCCAGAGGGTCGCGCTTCGCCAGGAGTTCAGTAGCTTTCTGAAGGGCCTTGGTACAGAGAAGAACGAGACCGACAGTCGCGGAATCTACAACACCGCGGAAGGCTTTGGCCGCACAGACGCCCTGGCCCGCATCGGCAATGTGGTGTTCGCTCTGGACATGAACCGCTGGGACAACCTAGCGCATGCCAATGCTCCCGTGCGTTTCCCCCAAATCTGGGACGCCCCGTGGTTCACCTGGGTTCAATACAACGCGTCCATCTCGAATCCCATGTCCCGCAACATCGGGGAGGCGCTGGGGGTGAAGGCTCCTGCCAAATTGTATGGATGCTGCGCGACCAAGCTGCAAAACTCCATCGTCTTTCAAAATCTGTGGGACCTCGAAAAGCTGCTGTCCGGACCAGCCCCGTACCAGGGTTTGACGTCGCCCAAGTGGCCCGACCTATTTCCGCCGTTGGACATGGCAAAAGTGGCCCGCGGCAGAGAGCTGTACAACGAGATGTGCGCAGGGTGTCACCTGGCGCCCATGGACGAGTTGAAGAAATTGCTTGAGAGTGGGCAAGATCCCTGGTGGAAGAGGGACAAGGCCCAGCCGTATCCGTTTCTGAGCGTCAAGGAGATTCCCATCGGAGTCGTGGGCACCGACCCGAACCAAGCCATGGATTTCCTCACACGCACGGCGGATTCAGGCGATTTGAAGTTGGGTTGCCTCACAGCGGCCGAAGGCCTGGACAATATCATCAAGAAGCTGGCGCTGAATTTCTATCAGGAGAAAGATTTCCCCGTCGCCAAGCAACGGGAATGGAGTGGCTATCAGGATCCGATGGCGGTCGGGATTCGGGCCGGTCCACAGGACAAAAACGGGACTCCGCGGCCAGTCTACCGCCCGCGTCCCCTGAACGGCGTTTGGGCTCTTGGGACCTATCTGCACAACGGCTCCGTCCCGAATCTCTATGAATTACTCTCGCCGCAAAACGAGAGGACGCCGCTGTTCTGGGTCGGCAGCAAGAAATTCGACCCAGTTAGGGTCGGCTATGAATACGCCGAGTTCCCAGGAGCGTTCAAGTATGATGTGGCCACGACGGGCAATAGCAACCGCGGGCACGAGTTCGACGGCGACGGCACGAAGCTTGGAAACGGTGTGATCGGCAGGCGCCTGTCTACCGACGAGCGCATGGCCATCATCGAATTTCTGAAGTCGCAATAGCGTTTCCCGTCTGCCCGTGATAGTTTCCGTGTCGGGTGAACGCACCTTCAGTTCTTGAGCCGTCAGGCGCAACGCAGTTGCGCTGGTGCGAGCCCGGATAGCCGGATGGAGCGTATCCATCAAGTATGTTCGCAAGTTAGGGGACAAAGTTTTGTAAATCTCGTCTGAGTATGCTTAACTGCCGCCATGATAATCGGTGACCGGATTCGCTCACTCCGGGAAGCCAAGAAGCTTTCCCAGGGCGACATCGAGGAACGCACTGGCCTGCTGCGGTGCTATATTTCGCGCGTTGAAAACGGACACACGGTTCCAGCCCTCGACACGATTGAGAAAATCGCTCGCGCTCTCGAGGTGCCTCTCTATCAAATGTTCTATGACGGAGAAGAACCGCCTCAGTTACCCAGGCTTCCAGGGCGTACCTCTTCCGGAGAAGAGATCTGGGGTAGCGTGGGCAAAGAGGCACGCACACTGACGCGCTTCCGTCGCATCTTGGGGAAGATGAACGATCACGACCGCAAGCTATTGCTCTTCATGGCTCAAAAACTCGCACGGCGCTAATCCCCCTACCTTACTGCGCTCCTGGAAGACTGGGGCTTGAGCGGTTCGGGCAAGGGCACCCCGGCGAGATGTGAAATTCCCAAGTACTCCTCGTGGATTTTTTCCGCTCGTTTTCTGTACCCATCGGCGGCTGCCCTGTCCCCCTCGACTGCTGCTAGGGCCGCCAAGTTCACCAACACTTCTTCCAATGCGGGGTGTGACTTGCCTAGCCTCGCTTCGTACGCCTGCAGCGCACCGAGCAGGCAATGATTGGCCTCATCGTAGCGGCCTAAGACGGTGTACAAGGCGCCGAGCGGGACCTGCACACGCCCAATGTTGAGGCGGACTTCAGGTTCGTCTGCGTCATCCAGAAGTTCTGATAAGGTAATAAGGCGAACCGCAAGCGCACTCTCCAGTTTCTTTTCGGCCTTCGAATACCGGCCTTTCTCGAGGTACAGCTCGCCCAGAGCGACTTGAGCCGAGGTCGCTTCCAGCGTTTCTGGTCCAAACGCACTCGCTAGGGCGTGGCTGGCCTTGTTCAGGGCCTTGCCGGCATCTTCGAGCCTTCCGGCCTCCAAATATGCGATGCCGAGATGGAGCAGCAAAACGGCCTGTATGGGAGCACCCGTGCCTAGGTATTTCTCGACGATAGACTGTGCCGATTGTTCGGTTTCAATAGCAGCCTCGGTGTTGCCCGACAGGAGGTCGAGCTCGCCCACCAGGTCCTGTGAGAGAACCGCCTCAGGGGCATACTCCCCATGGACCTGCCTTGCGATATTCAGAGCCCGCTGCGCGAACGGAAGCCCGGTGACATATGCGCCCTTCTCCTGATAGGCTCTGGCGATCGCCCATAAGACCGGAACCAGATCGGGATTCCGATTGCCCTTCGTGTCTTCCAGGCTAGTGAGTTCCGTTTTCAGATCGGCTAGCGTCATGTGGGACCAGTCCGGCGGTCGGGTGGACCATTGGATTTGTGCGGCCGTCCCAGCCTCCTGCGTTCCGGTGGGAGAATTAGTACTTGCCGCTAGTTGCACCGCCAAGAGGCACGCGATCAGATGCAAGCACATGTCGGTTCATTCCTTTCTCTGCAGTCGTCAAGGTCAACTTGCAGGCGAGACGCGCCGCGCGCCCAATTGAGGTCCCCGATGGAGATCCCAGCGATTCCCCTTTGACGTGTTGCCGCTATGGCCGAGTCATCTCGAGCCGAGAGTCAGAAGCTTCTTTTCGTAGTCGATCGTCACAAATCTAAATTCCCTGAGAATGTCCCTTCCCAAGATTCCGTCGATCCTCTGCTTGTGAGCCTGCGAAATGCTCCGCATCTCGTCTACGAGAATGCCACGATTGATCCAGTACCTGTCCCCAAGGTGGAGGTTTGCCGTCCCCCATTGACCACTGCTGACGTATCCGGATCCCTCTTGAGGAGCGACCGGGTAGGAAGGTTCGGCATGCGATTGAGGTGCCATGTCCGGGCTCAGGATGGTTACGTTCGACCCTGTATCGAGAATCACCTTCGCGGGCTTCCCATTCACCTCGATACACGTCAAGATGTCGCCAAAGACTCCATCGAGCACCAACGGCGCGCGCAGCTCGTACTTGACCGTCTCGTCCCAGTTGCACCGAGCGAAGTTCCCTCTCGCGGAGAGGGCCCATGCCCCACTGTAGTCCGAGCGCATGAAGAGCAGGCACCCTGCCAGTAGCACGCTCAAGACGCAGCAGCGCCGGCAGAGGTATCGCTTCGGTTGTGCACGGACAGTCGGCATAAGATTCGTTTGGCCTCGCACAAGCACTACGGAACGGAACGATAGCGACAGACCGCTCAATGGGTCTTCCAGCGGCCCGCTGGCGAACGCTCTCCATTTTCCTGAACGGACTAATGCCTCTCGCCCCCGGTTGCGTCGCTCAATCGTCCTACTTCTGCGGTTTCACTCGGCCCAGCGTTAGGTTGTGCGCCCCGGCCGCGATGTACAGTGCTGGAGCCACGAGCGCCATTACCCACCAGCGCGGCGGGAAATCGTCGCGCTTTACTCCTGCGTAGTCATCCTGCATGTTTGACCGTTTTGCGAAATAAGCGCACGTAGCAGAGAGAACGCCCATACCTAGCTTGATGCCGGCGACCCGCCCCGCTGTGGGGTGTGATCCGAGCAGGGGGTTCGCATCCGAATGCCCGAGTGAGACCGCATGCAGGGTACTCACGGCATCAAAAGCCGACGCGGCGCCGGGCACTGCGACGGCCATAATCCAGTAGTGCTGGTCGGCCACCTGGCGGAAGCCGAATCGCGGGCGGACGTTGTCGCCGTCCTTGTAGAAACCACCGGATGGCATGGGGCCCCGGTAGTGTGCGTCAGGCAGTACGAACAGCTTCGGGAGGGGGTGTATGACGATGTTCGGCTTGGGCGCGTCCGGCAGCTCCTTTTCTTTCGCGCTCGGAGAAGTGGAGCTGCCACCCTGAGCGCGAGCCATGGGCGCAAGCGATAGCGCCACACCAAGCCCACATGCGAGGATTCTGGTCATCATTTCCTCCTTTTTCAGTCCGAGATAGAGATCGAGTGAGCTAACCCTGCCGCGTTGTCTCAATGTGCGACAAAGCGCTGAGTTAACGCACATCCGCTCGCATTCGCGAGCAGGATTTTCTTAGCAAGGCTATTACCGCAGTCGTTACTTCCGGAAGTTCACGGTCTGACAACACTTAGCAACCCGGAAGATCGTGAGTGAGTAAAAGGTTGGTTCAGTTCGGAACATTGCCCTCGGAAGCCGTTCTGCATAGACGAGCGTAAGTGTCCATGAACCAAGCCAGTAGCCGGAGATCGGGTCGTACTTTTCCACAACGGGAACCGCTTCCCAAATTCGGCCTCGGGTCGTGACGCGTTTCGGTTTGCCCAAGGGTGGCGGGGGATTCTACTGGGGAGTGCTAACCGGCTGTGGACGTACATCCTGTATATCTAATTAGGCTTGACAATACACTGACCGTTGACTAGTGTCGCTCACCAGTCCAGTCAGGGGGGAGGGAGGTATGGGCTCTGGGGTACCCTTTAGAAGTCCTACGGTCTCTGCATTTCAGTCTCTACTTGAGGAAATCGACAAACTAAACAGTCCGTTAGATTCGCCGCCTTGCTTAGATCACTTGCTCGAACACACGCACACCTTGAGTCACACTCTGTCGAATACGCTGAATTACCTAGTGCGCGCCGTCGGCGAGTGCGATGGGGAGGCGTATGAACAGGTAAAACTCGCGATCGACAACGCCACGGAGTCGATGACCACGGCGAAATGCCTGATGCTCGAACTTCACCACCTGCGGCGAAAAGATGCCTTGGGGCGGGCTTAACAAATCGCTTGGTTACATGCGCCGCAGGGCAACGCGTTTCGTGAGAGAGTGATCGGCAGTCTGAGGGGGCAGCCCGGGTTGGTTCCTCCCGTCGAACGAGCGATACGTGCGCACGCTGGTCCGGGAATGGCCAGTTCACTGCAATCAAGGACAGCCGTACAAGAGCTTTGGATCTGTCCATACTAGAAACTTCATTCCCCGCCCTACGAGAGAGATTTGAGCTGACCGAGAAACGTCAACCGTAGCCAGAGATCGAAGCGGAACCAACAACTGAAGATTCGAACCGTCTTGGACGATATAGAGATTGTAGCGCGCAGCCGGCATAACCCCTTCCTGCCTGCGAGCACACCTTGGAGGTTGGGGTATGCCAGGACGGATCAATCCGCAAGGACCACGGCATCCGTCTCTCACCTGGCGATTAGGGCGAGCCATGCTCCCTTCGCTGGCGCTGCTTCTCGCGAGCTGCGTCCCCACCGCCCAAAATCTGCTCGATCTCTCGTCAGGGACGATCACCATTGAGTCTCCCAGCACCACCCACTTGCCTGATGCAGTGCTCGGGAGGACTTACTCTCTGGCGTACTCTGCCACCGGCGGCGTGGGAATGCGTTCTTGGAGCAATCCGGCAGGCGATCTTAACTCCGGTTCCTGTGCCGGACTCACATTAAGCGCGGGAGGCATACTTTTCGGAACGCCGGCGGGTCCTCCCGGAGTTTGTAATTTTACAGTTCAGGTGAGAGATTCTCGGGGCGATCAAGCGGCGTCAGACTTTTCCATCTCCATCGAGCCCGCCCTCACAATTAGCCCTTTCGTTCTGGGGAACGGCGTCCTAGGCCGTGTGTTCAGTCAAGCCATCACGGTCACAGGGGGCATCATGCCGCCGACTGCTTGCTCTGCTTCGCCCACTCTGCCCATAGGGTTGTCGATCACCGCAAGCAGTTCTAGCTGCTTAATTTCGGGAACACCCCAGCAGACATTTAGCTCGACAGACATCTCGGTCTCAGTTGCCGACTCCCCAAACGCCGCAACAGGAGCAGGAATTGCGCATGGCAGTTCCTTGCTGCAGATTAATCTCCCTCTCACAGTGAATCTGCCTTCTCGTGTCATGAACGGCCTGGTGGGTTTCACCTACCCCGGAATTGCGTTCACCGCCACGGGTGGCACCGGCAATGGGAGCAATATCACTTGGACTCAGGCCGGAGCTGTCTCTGCATCAGGCCTCTGCGTCCCA
>Ga0335085_10007353_pt1 | contig 17137 bp, 17 predicted proteins | sample Lox_Sample_45_FD_206712 | JGI IMG/M metagenome (GOLD analysis project Ga0335085, IMG submission 206712) | Soil microbial communities from Loxahatchee National Wildlife Refuge, Florida, United States - Lox_Sample_4.5 | ecosystem: Environmental > Terrestrial > Soil > Wetlands | place: USA...
GCGGGGCCCGGTGCCGCCTCGCGCTGAGCGCGGCGCCGCCGCTGAGGCCGGCGATGGCCAGGAATGCCAGCTCGATCATCGTGACGTCTCCGGGCGGGCGCGGGGGCGACGGGGGCGGACGGGCTGGAGGCGCGCCGCCAGCCGGTAGTAATCCCCCCACATGACCCGGTACACGCGGGTCAGCCGGGGGATCTCGCGCAGCCCCGGGATCCAGGGCAGGAGCAGGACGACCAGGGTGAGCAGGCCGGTCATGATCATCGCCCACAGGTCGGCGGAGGCCGAGGTCAGGCCGGGCCCCCACTGGTACCAGAAGCTGTAGGGGAACAGCCACCACGCGCCGGGCCAGTTGCCCACCTCGTTGATGACCCCCCAGCGGCTGCCGGCCAGGTACCCGGCGTAACGCGGGGCGGCATTGGCCACGGCCTGGTTGTAGTACCAGCAGCCGCCGCCCGGGGGCAGCGGCTGCCCCGCGTTGATGCAGGACGGGGCGGTACCGCCCTGGCCCGAGTCACCCATGTACAGCAGCGCGAACGTCTGGTCGTTGGAGTACCAGGTACTGGCATCCTGCGGGTTGGCGACCAGGGCGTGGTCCAGCCCGCCCGACCGGGCCAGCAGGTACTGGGCGGGCATGATCACCCCGAGCGGCCCGTACGGGCCGGGCGGCACGCGGTACCCCCGGGCGAACGAGGCGTGGCTCAGAGCCCTGGTGTAGGCGTCCGACCAGCGCGTCTGCTGCGCGCTGCTGGCGGCGGCCCAGCGGCGCAGCGCGGCGTCGACGAGCCGGTTAGGCCCGGGCAGCGTGTGCAGCGGGCGCACGACGTAGTCCTGGAAGGCGCTGACCGGGATCGTCTGCCCGAACCACTTCTCCGGCGACAGCGGGCCGAACCCCTGGGTGGAGCCGTTCTGGCTGGTGCCCTGGTACGGCGGCCCGTAGGTCGCCGACAGCGACGTGCCGTCCAGTTCGGCCAGCGTGGTGCCGAGGAAGTCGGTGGGACCCTGCTGCGCCCACTGCCGGAAGGTGACCGGCGGCGGGTCCGGGGAGGCGAACAGCAGCGACAGCCCCACGACCACGACGGCGACCGCCAGCCCGGAGATCAGCACCTCCCGGATCAGGTCGTACGGCCGTGTGCCGCCCCGCCAGGCGACGTCGGACGATTCCCAGGTCGTCCGCTTCCTCATGACGTCCTCCTGCCCGCGTCACCGCGCTCCCCGGCCCGGGCCGGGACCCCGTCGGCGGCCCCGTCGCCGGGGGCGGGCGGGAGGCGCGGCGGGGCACCCGGCACCGTCGCCAGCGGTGTGCCGTGCAGATCGGTGCCCTCGGCCGGGAACGGCGGCACTACCCCGTGCCGGCGGACCCACAGCAGGTGCAAGGCCAGCAGCAAGGCCACCGCGAGCGGCAGGATCACGATGTGCCAGCCGATCATGTTGTCGAAGTTCATCAGGTTCAGCACGTAGCCCAGGCCCACCGAGTTCGTGGCGTCCTTGGCCTGCTGGCCGATGTACTGGCCGTCGTAGTTGGACTGGGCCACGTACCCGGTGAGCCCGGTCAGCACCGCGGCCAGGAAGGTCGCGATCCCCAGCATCCAGGTCATGCCCCGGCCTCCGCGCCAGGCGGCGGTGAAGAACGACGACCCGAAGTGCACGAAGATCGCGAAGAAGAACACCTGCACCGACCAGAAATGCAGGGAATTGAAGAACAGGCCCAAGCGTGAGGTGTGCCACCAGAACGCGCCCTTGAACACCAGCACGCAGCCGGTGATGACCAGGCTCACGAACGACATCAGGGCCAGCGAGCCGAACAGGTAGAACAGCCGAGTCACGTAGACCGGCTCCTCGCTGGGCAGCAGCCGCTCGTAAGGCCAGTACTTCTGCACATAGGCCCGGGCTGCCGCCATCAGGTTCGCCCGGCCGCGCTCGGGCCGGCCCTGCCCGTCGCGCGGCGCGATACCGTCCGTCATCGCGGTCCTCCCGCCCGGCCGCCCTGCGCCCGCGCGACCGCTTCGATGTCCTTCCTGACCCCGGGCAGGCGGATGGTCGCTCCCGCGATGAACACGGCCACCACCAGCAGGTAGACGACGAAATTGGCGCGGGTCACCAGCAGCCATCCCCATTGGAACGCCAGCCCGGTCGGGGTGGCCAGCTGGATGAGCGGCACGCTCATCACCCTCCCTTCTGCCGCGGCCGCGGCCGGCCTGTGAGGTACTGCCAGCTCGACTGTGCCGCGGCTGGCTGCCTGGCACCTCACACGCAGCGTGTGAGTTCAGCTGGCCCGGCCGGGCGTAGCCCCGGGCTCTGCGGGCGCGATCGCAACTGGACCCGGCCGCTCTCTACCGTCCGCCATCGGAACGTGCCACCCCAGCCGCGCGCCGGCGCAGCAGGCAGCACGTACGCGCCGCGGGGAGGCGCCAGGTCCTTGGGCGGGCGGCCGGCCGCGCCGGGGACCGATGTCGTCACAGAAATGCTCAGCTCAGCCCGTGTCATGCGCTCGGCGTGGCCCGGCTGCCGGGTACGGCCGAGGGCAGCTGGACGGCCACGTGAACGGATCCTGAGCCGGATACCCCGCCCGCGCTCTCATAAACTATGCTAAATTCACTTAACTCGATTGCGCCCTCGAGCTGGCTGAAGGAATCATGGTGGCTGACCTGATGACGACAGCCCCGGTGGCCGCCGGCCGGCATCCGCTGCTCGCCGCCAAGATGGCGGTTCCGCGGATCCGCACGCCGGTCATTGCCCGTCCCGGCCTGCTGGCGCGGATATCGCAGGGAACTGAGGGACCGCTCACCGTGGTCAGCGCGGCCCCGGGCGCCGGAAAGACCGTCCTGATGGCGTCGTGGATCGCCAGTCAGGAGGCTCCTGGCCCGGTGGCGTGGCTCACGCTCGATGCCTTCACCGCCGACCCGGGAACCTTCTGGGCTTACGTGGTCGGCACGCTGCGCGGCCACGGCGCGGAGCTGCCGGACAATGTCGCCGAGCCGATCCGGGGCGACGACGTGGACCGCTCGTTTCTCGTCCGGCTGGCCACGGCGCTGGCCGCGCAGCCGTCGCCGGTGATCCTTGTCCTCGACGAGTTCGAGCACATATCCAGTCCGGACATTGCCCGCGGCCTCGACTTCGTGCTCCGCAACTCGGCGCCCAATCTCCGCCTGGTCGTGCTGACGCGCGATCCTGCGCTGATAGCGGTGAACAGGTACGAGCTCACCGGCGAGGTCGTGCGGATTGACACCGCCGCGCTGGCCTTTACCGCGGAGGAGGCGAAGGGCCTGCTGCGCCAGCACGGGGTGCAACTTCCGGCCGAGGCGGTGGCCCTGCTGACCGGCCTGACCGGCGGATGGGCAGCGGGCCTGCGCCTGTGCGCGGTGGCGATGCAGCGCCGGGCAGATCCGGGCGCCTTCGTCCGGGCCCTGCCGTTTGCCCATGCACCGCTGACCGAATACCTGCTCGACGAGGTGCTGAAAAGCCAGTCTCCCGAAGTCCGTGACTTCCTGCTGCGGACCAGCGTCGCGGACCGGCTCTGCCCCGCTCTCGCCGAAGCGCTGACCGGGCGCAGCGACGGACGGGCGGTCCTTACCGCCCTGCAGATGGCCAACGTCCTGACCGAGGCACTTGACGACGCGCCGGACTGGTACCGGTACCATCCGCTGTTCGCCCAGGTGCTCCGGGCTGAGCTGCGCCGTCAGCAGCCCGACCTGGTTTCCGGGCTGCACCGCAAGGCGTCCGCCTGGTTCGCCGACGCCGGGCTGCTCGCCGAGGCGGTGACTCACGCTTCCGCCGCCGGGGACTGGCAGCTGGCCGCGGCGACGGTCGTGCGGGAGCTCGCGGTGGGCAAGATGCTCGCCGGGTCCCAGGCCAGTCACCTGGCCAGCCTGTTCGCTGCCATGCCTGCCGACGAGCCTGGCGCCATGCCGGCCCTGGTACGCGCGGCGGAAGCGCTGTCACGGTTCGATCTAGGCTCCTGCCGCCAGGAGCTCGACGCCGTGGGGCGACAGGCCGCCGGGGAAGCCGCCAGTGACCGGACGCCGCTGCTCATGTCCGCCGCCGTGGTCGGCACGGTCCTGGGCCGCGCCGAGTCGGACGCGGCCGCCGCGGCCGCCGCGGGCGCCGCGGCCCAGGCGCTGCTCGCCCGGATGAGCTGCCGGGCGGCCGAGCATCCGGAGCTTTCCGCGCTCGTCCTGTCGAGCCTGGCCACCATGCAGGTCTGGGAGGGCCGGTTCGAGGAGGCCGAAAGGACACTGCACGCGGGGCGCACGATAGCCAGGAAGCCGGGTTGTGAATACCCCGGGATGAACATGCTGGAGCGCATGGCCTGGATTGAGTACGGGAAGGGTCACCTGCGCCGGGCCGCCGAGCTCGGCGAGGAGGCCATGCGGATGTCGGAGACGGCCGGCCTCAGCGTCCGGCACCGTACCGGGGCGGGACATCTGACCCTCGCCATGGTGGCGCTGGAATGGGATGACTGGCCCGGGTTCCGGCGGCACCTGGGCAACGCGGAAGGAAGCACTGGCGCCCGGTACGACGGGATCGTCGCCACCGTGACGCCACTGCTGCGGGCCTGGCAGCACGCTCGTACCCGCGACTTCCGGCGGGCTTTCGCCGCGCTCGAGCGAGTGCCGGCGGCCGTCGGCGGCAAGCCCCTGCCTCCCTGGCTGGCGACCCGGATCGCGATGACTCACGCCTTCGTGCATCTCCGCCACGGCCACGTCGAGGCGGCAGCCGCGGCCCTGGAACGCGCCGAGGAGCGGGGACTGCCGTGGCTGGCCGACAGGGCGGCGGTGGCGCGGGCGGCCGGTGACCGCGGGCATGCGGTCGAGCTGCTGGCCCCCGTGCTCGGCGACCCGCTGCCCGAGGTCTTTCCCGCCGTCATCGACGCTCGCCTCCTGATGACCCGGATCCGGCTCGAGGAGGACGATCAGGCCGGGGCACGCGAGATGCTCGGCCAGGCGCTCGACCTGGCGCGGCCAGAGGGATACCGCCGGCCCTTCACCGAAGCGGGTCCCTGGCTCAGGGAATTCATCGACGCTCAGCCAGGGCTCGCGGCCGGCCTCGGCTGGCTCGGCCCCCCGCTGGCTGACGGCAGCGTCGCAGCCCGGCTGCGGACGGTGGCAGCGCCGGGTGAGCCCGTCCTCGCCGAGCCGCTTACCCGCCGGGAGCGTACGGTCCTGGCGATGATGGGACAGGCCATGTCAGCCCAGGACATCGCCATCGACCTGTTCCTCTCGGTCAACACCGTCAAGACCCACCAGAAGAGCATCTACCGCAAGCTCCTGGTCACGCGGCGCAACGACGCGGTACGCCGTGGCCGGGAGCTGGAGATCATCTGAGCGCCGCAGGTGTCACCGAGGGTCCCGGCGCGCAGGGAAGCTGCCTTCAGCTCACACGTAGCGGGTGATGCGGGCGTCGCCGCGAGATGCGTGAATAACGCCGATGACACTTCGATCCCTGGGGGCTGCCCTGATGGCCGGGCCCTCGTGACCGCGGGGGTGCGGGACCGGGTGGAGATGCTGGCCGGCGATCTGATCGCGTCGCAGGAGCGGTACCGGACGCTGTTCGAGACGATGCCGCAGGGGATCGTCCACTACGACGCCGGCGGGTCGATCATCGGCGCGAACCGGGCCGCCAGCGAGATCCTGGGCATGGACCTGGCCGCGATGACATCCTGGCCCGTTATCCCGGAAGGGCAGGCGGTCCGCGAGGACGGCACCCCGTTCCCTCCCGAGGACTTGCCGGCCCGGGTGGCGCTGCGGACGGGCGAGATCGTCGCCGAGACGGTGGCCGGAGTCCGGCACGGGCGGACCGGCGAGCTGCGCTGGGTGCGGATCACCGCCGTCCCAGACGCGCGCGATGAGCAGGGCCGGCCGAGCCGGGCCTACGCGATCTTCACCGACCTGACCGAGCAGCGGCGGACCGAGGCGGCGCTGGGCCAGAGCACCGCGCTGCTCGGCCGGCTCCGGGAGGCCAACGTGCTCGGCGTGGTGGTCCTCGATGAGCACCGGGTCTACGAGGCGAACGATGCCTACCTCGCCATCATCGGCTACAGCCGGGACGACCTGGAGGCGGGCCGCATCGACTGGCGGGAGATAACACCGCCGGAGTGGGCCGGTGCCCAGGACACGGCTATCGGGCAGTTGCGGCGGGACGGGGCGTGCCAGCCGTTCGAGAAGGAGTACGTGCACAAGGACGGGCACCGGGTGCCGGTCCTGATCGGGTCGGCGGCGATCAGCCGTCACCCGCTTCGCTGGACGTCTTTCGTGGTCGACCTGACCGCCCGGCAGCGCGCCGAGCGGGAACGCGTCGCGCTGCTGGCCAGGGCGCGTTCTGCCCGCGCCGAGGCGGACAGCGCGCGGGAGCGGCTGGCCCTCCTGATGCGGGCCGGGGCGCTGGTCGCCGCGACCAGGGACCGGGATGAGCTTCTGGACCAGGCGGCCCGTCTGGTGGTGCCGGCCCTGGCCGACTACTGCGTGGTGTTCTGGCCGGCCGCTGACGGGAGGCTGCGCGCCAGTTCGCTCAGCCACCGCGACCGCGCCCGCGCCAAGGTGCTGGCCACCCTGTGCGAGCATCCGGTTTCCCCGGCCGGCCCCCTGCTGGCCCAGCGCGCCTACACCACCGGGACCACCCAGCTGTCGCGTGACGTCGCGGCCGAGATGCCCGCCTGGGCTGGCGCCGAGCCCGAGGCGATCGGCGTGGTGAAGCTCATGCGCCCGCGCAGCGCGGTCGCCACGCCGTTGCCGGGTCCCCACGGTCCGTCCGGTGTCATCGTCCTGGGCCGCGGCGCCAGACGTCCGCGGTTCACCCAGGCCGACGTCCAGATGGTCGAGGAACTCGGCCGCCGCCTGACGGCGGGGCTCGCCAACGCCGACGCCTTCGCCCGCGAGCACGCCATCGCCGAGACCCTGCAACGCTCCCTGCTGCCCGATGCCCTGCCGCAGGTCCCCGGACTGGACCTCGCCGTTCGCTACGTGCCCGCCACCGAAGGGGCCGATGTCGGCGGCGACTGGTACGACGCCTTCCCGCTCCCGGATGGCCGGATCGGCCTGGTCACGGGCGACGTGGCCGGCCACAGCATCGCCTCGGCCTCGGTCATGGGCCAGGTGCGCAGCATGCTCCGCGCCTATGCGATCGACGACCCCGACCCGGCCCGGGTGCTGGAGCGGGCCAACACCGCCCTGGCCCGGCTCCTGCCCGACGTGCTAGCCAGCGTGGTCTACGCCGTGCTCGACCCGGCCACCGGCGACCTCGCCTATGCCAGCGCCGGGCATCCCCCGCCGCTGGTCACCACCGGCCCGGGCCATGCCGAGTACCTGGACGACACGACCGGCATCATGCTGGGTGCGTGTACCGGCATCAGCTTCACCACCGGCCGCCGGCTGCTGCCGCCGGGCGCACGGCTGCTCCTTTACACCGACGGCCTCATCGAAGACCGGCACCGCGACATATGTGATGGCCTGACCATCCTTGCTCAGACACTGCGACGCTCCCGGCCCGGCTCAGCCGCCCAGACATGCGCCGCCGTGCACGCCGCGCTGCTGGACACCGCACGGCGCCACGACGACGTATGCCTGCTGACCGCCCGGCTCACCGGCTGAACCCCGGCCGGTGTGCAGGTCCTCCAGCCCGCTACCCCGCGCAGCCGGTCCGCCGTGCGTCAGCTGGCGGCCGGGGAAGCGGACGGAGAAGAAGAAGCAGGCCTCCTGAGTACGACGACGATCTGGGCGGTGCCGCTGCGGGAGACCACGGTGACAGAGCCCGTGTAGGGTGCGGTGATCGTGGCCGATCCGACGTATCGCTCCCCGGCACCCACCGATCTGTGGTCCGACGTGGTGAGCCCCGCGTTGTCCGTGTAGAACCCGAACACGTCAGGGGCCGGCATCGGGGCGGTATACACGGCGACGAGTACCGCCGAAGCCGAGCCTCCCAGCGAGCCTGAGCCAGCGGCCCTGGTCCCGGCGGGGACCGGGAACTGACCGGGCCAGTTCGGGGGCAACCGGCCGTCAAGGGAGAGGGATACCTGGCCGCTGGGCGTGGAGAGCTGGAAGTTCTTCACCGTGCTGGTCGGAGCCGGACTGGCCTGAGTCGTAGCCGGATGAGCCGTGGATGAGGTGCTGCTGGTGCAACCCGCGGCTGTCAAGAGGCAGCTGAGCAGAAGGCCGGCTGCCAAGGCTGATTTCATAGGATCTCCTTGATTCGGCACCGCGCCATCTCGGCGCGGTCACCCGTCGTCCGCGATGATCTTCTTGAGGCCGGCTAGGTCGCCAGGGGTGATGCCGGACGGGCGCATGACGGCGTTCCACCCGTCGACATATCCGGTGGTGTACCTGTGGCCGTAGCCGGCCGGGACGCCGGTGGCGAACGGCAGGTCGGCGGTGATCTGCCAGAAGGTCACGAACGGCATCCAGAACATGGTCTCCAGGACGCCCTTGCCCGGGGGCTGGCTGATCCAGTCCGGCTCGCTGAAGATCAAGTGCGGGGTCCACCAGATGATCGGGTCGGACGGGTGCATGATGTACAGGACCCGGGTGCCGCGCCAGGGCTGGCCTGCCGGCGGTATCGCGGCGGCCGGGTCGTTGGCGAACCGGACGATCCGCCCGTCCTGGTAGACCGGCTGGACCTCCGGGCTGCCCGGATCACGCTGGTCGGTGAACTCGCGGAACAGCGTATTGAAGTTGGGCGGCCCGGCGAACAGGACTCCGCTGGTCAGGTTGGCCATGCTGTAGGCACCGCTGAAGGCCGCCTCGCCGCCGAACGACCCCAGGCTCTCCCCGGCCACGAACAGCCGGGGGCGGTGGTCCTGGGGCAGCTGGGACCAGGCGGCGTAGACCGCGTCGAACAGGGCGCGGCCCGCCTCACGCGCCCTGGACTGGTCGACCAGGTACGAAATCCAGGACGGCAGGTAGGAGTACTGGATCGCCACCGTGGCCGCGTTGCCGCCGCTGAGATACTCGAAGGAGTCTGACAGGGCCGGGTCGACCCAGCCGCTGCCGGTCGTCGTGACCACGAGCAGGTTCTTGCGCCCGAAGCCGCCCGCGCGCTGCAGGTCCCGGACGGCCAGGGCGGCCCGGGCCTCGGCGTCGGGGGCCGAGGCCAGCCCGGCGTAGATCCGGATCGGCTCCAGGGCGGGGTGGCCGGTGAAGCTGGCGATGTCAGCCGCGGCGGGGCCCTTGCCGGTGAAGTTGCGGCCCTGCCAGCCCAGCGTGTCCCACGGGATGAGCGAGCCAGGCCCACCCGAACGCAGGCTGGTCGCTGGCTGCTGCACCCCGGCTGCGGTCTTCGTGTCGTGCAGTGAGTATGTGCTGTTCATGGCGTTGACAAGACCCTGGAGCAGCAGGCCGGTGACGACCAGGTAGGTGAGCCCGGCCACCAGGATCCAGCCGGTCGCCTTCGCCGCGCGCTGCCCGATCCAGCGGCCGAGCAGGCTGGCGACCCAGCGGTAAGCGCCGCGCAGGCCGCGCCCGATCGCCACGATCAGGCCGAAGATCAGCGCCGCGACGAACGGCGAGGCGATCACCAGCGCGATGCTGTAGTGCGTGACCCCAACCAGCTTGCGGATCTGGTACTGCCAGTACTGCCCGAGCCCGAAGGACACCGCGAACAGGACGCCGGCGCTGACGAAGAAGACGAGCCAGGACCGGCTCCGCGGGTGCCGCGGGGCCCGGTCGGCGAAGGCACGCCAGATCGACGCGGCCAGTACTCCCAGCCCGTAACCGATGGCTGCGGTGATGCCGCAGACCAGACCCTGGACGATACCGCTGCGGGGCAGCAGCGACGGCGTGAAGGAAAGGCACGCGAAAACGAGCGCGCCCCAGCAGCCGGGCAGCGTGACATACAGCAGCCTGCGGCGTTGCCCCGGTTCCGGCGCCGGCCATGCGCTGCCCGCCGCTCCTTCCGCCGGGGCGTCCGCAGCGCCGGGTACCTGACCGGCTCCGCCGTGACCGGCGCCGCCTGGACCGGCACCGCCCGGATTCGCCGGAGCGGGATACTCATCCGAAGACGGACCAGCCGGCCGTCCAGCCGGGCGCGAGCTGCCCGCCAGGCCCGGAGGGCGCCGGCCTGGACGCGAAGCTGAGGTCATCGCCTGCTCGTCAGCTGACTTCCCCGGCGGCCTCCAGGACGGCCTTGTCGATGTCCTTCGGATTCACGTCGAGTTCCCTGGCCATGTGCTTGTCGGCCTTCAGCGCGGCCTTTTCCAGGGCCTGCGGGAAGACGTGGGTGCTGGCCGCGGCAGGCAAAGCGTGGGCCGCGGCCAGGCTCGGCAGGGTCATTGGGATCACGCCGTCCCAGTCGGCCCGCATCACCCCGGCCGCCGGAGTGCCCTAGTCGTACAACACCGCGCAGTTCCTGGTCCACCTGCCCGGCCGCCGCGGCGCCCGCGGCCCGGTCCAGCTGCGGCCCGGCGACCTGGTCCTGATGGACGAGGCCTCCATGGTCGCCACTCCCGACCTGACAGATGTGGTCACCCAGGCGGCCGCGGCCGGGCCAAGGTGATCCTGGCGGGGATACCCAGCAGCTGCAGGCGGTGGAATACGGCGGCGGCATGTCCGTGCTCGCGGGCGCCCTCGGCTAGGCCCAGCTCACCGACCCGGTCCGGTTCCGTGCCGCGTGGGAACAGGCCGCCAGCCTGCGGCTTCGCGCAGGTGATACCAGCGTGCTGGCCGAGTATGACCAGCACGGCCGGATCATCGGCGGCGAACCCGAGCAGATGATGGACGCCGCCGCGGCCGCCTACCTCGCGCTGTCCCTGGACGGGTGGACACGCTGCTGATGGCAGCCCACCACTCGCTGCGCCGCGAGCTGAACCGCCGCATCCGCGAAGACGTCATCACCGTCGGCGCCGTCCAGCCCGGCCCCGCGGTGAAGATCGCCGACGGCACCTGGGCCAGTCCCGGGGACCTGATCATCCGCACCCGCAACGACCACGCGGTCGAGGCGGACGAGCCCAGCCGGATCCTGGCCAACGGCGACCTGCTGCGCGTTGAGGCGGTAACCGCCGATGGGCTGCTGGTCCGCCGGGCCCTGGACGCCGACCCGAACTCGGGGCGGCGCCACTGGACCGACCGACGTTTTGTGTTCAGTCTTTACCGGGATGCCGAACTGGGTTACGCGGTCACCGACCACGCGGCCCAGAGCCGTACCGTGACCGCCGGCCTGGCGGTGATCACCGGGACCGAGGACCGCCAGCACGCCTACGTCGCCTTGTCCCGCGGCACCGAGATCAACCTGGCCTACGTGTTCACCGCCTCGCCCAAGACCGCCGACCCGGCTCCGGGCCCGCGCCCGGCCCCCGAACTCGCCCGCTACGACCGCCGCGCCGCCAGGCCCGGCCCCAGCCTGCTGCCGCGCCCACGCCGCCCGAAGCGCTCACCGTGCTGGCCGGGGTGCTCGGCCGCAACGGCCAGCAGCAATCGGCCACCCAGACCCGCCACCAGGCCCTCGCCGATCTCGACCACCTGGCCATCCTGCACGCGATCTGGGCCGCCGAGACCGCACCCGCCCGCGACCAGCAGTACCGCGCCCTGCTCATGAATGTCCTGCCGCTGGTTACTGCCGGGAACCTGGCCACCAGGCCCGGTGGTCGTGGTCGCCGCGCTGGGCGCCGCCGAACTGGCCGGCCTGGACCCCGGCGGTGTCCTGGCGGATGCCATCGCTGAACGGGACCTGGCCGGATCCCGCGACATTGCCGCCATCCTGGACGCCCGCCTCCGCCACCGCCTCGGCTCGCTGGTCCCGCTGTCGGCCCGGCCGTGGTCGGAGCAGGTCCCTGCCCTGGCCGATCCCGCCCGCCAGGCGTATGTGGCTGAGATTGCCGCGCTGATGGACGCCCGCACGGACCGGATCGGCGAGCACGCCGCCGAGCACCCGCCGGACTGGGCCACCGCCGCGCTCGGCCCCGTCCCTTCCCATCCGCTGGACCGCCTCGAATGGCAGCAACGAGCCGCCGCCGTCGGCGCCTGGCGCGAGCTGTCCGGCTATGACCACCGGGCGATCCGATCGGCCCCGAGCCGGTCGCGGTCGCCCTCGACGCGCGCCACCTGGTATCAGGCCCTGGCCGGCCTGCGCGCCGCCGCCCAGCGCGGCGACCACGACCACGCCGCCGCCCAGCATGAGCTAGCCGGCGGGTACCAGGCACTGGAGCGGGCCTACCGGCAGCGCGGGACGGTGTTTGCCCAGACGATGACCGATCGGGCCGACTGGCCGCCACCCGCGCCCAGCGCGACCAGCTCACCCTGACTCCGGACCAGCCGCCCGGCGAGATCGACCAGTGGATCGCCAACCTGGCCGCCGGGCACCGCACCTTCGCCGACGGGATCGCCGACCGGCAAAGCCAGATGATTCCGTCCCAGGACCCCGTCTATGGCGACCTCGGCCCGGCGTTCCCGGCCTGGGCCAGCCCGCGCCGGAAGCCGATCTTGCAGCCGCCCAAGACGGTGTGAACTAGTACAGTCGGTGTAGACGGTCTGCGCAGGTCAGGGCCGGTTTGCGATCATGGTGCACATGCCCTCACGGGGACCGGAACTGCCTTCCCGCCAGGTCGAGGACGACCTGCGTCGCCGCTGCCTGGCCGGGGAATGGAAGCCGGGCGAGCGACTGCCTGCGGTGGCCGATCTGGCCGTCCACTACGGGGTGGCCCGCAACACGGTCACCAAAGCGCTCCGCCGCCTGGCCGATGACGGCCTGGTCGAGATCATGCCCAGCTGGGGCACTTTCCGCGCCCGCAGCTAACCAAAGGCTGCCGATTGGGATGCTTGGACGTTCCTGTTACCTGAGCGGTGTGGCGATGGCCAAGAGCCAGACCAAAGAGCCAAACTAAGAGCCAACGTCCGCAGACACGAGGGGTCATCAGGCGACGTACAGCCACAATCGTCGCAGCTAGATGCCATATCGGGCAACACCAAGCGACGGTCAGCGACGATACGAACGCACCTTACAAGCGAGAAGCCGGTGGTTCGAACCCACCTGCGCCCACCAGGCAAAACTCCGGATTTCATTACCGCGCGGCTAACGGTCCGGCCAGGTTGCCCGTCGTACGATTCCGGCATGCCCAACACAAAGGCCGCCGGGGACATCACCGAAGCTGTGGTGCTCGCTGAATTTCTCAGGGCGGACTTCCCGGTATGCGTGCCGTTCGGCGACAACCGGCGCTACGACCTGGTCATCGAGGCCGGTGGGCGGTTCCTGCGCGTCCAGTGCAAGACCGCCTCGCTGACCAGTGACCGGTGCGGGGGTAAGGGGTGCATCCGCTTCAAGGCGCGCAACGGGGTGCACGAGTCGCGGCCCTACCGGGGCCAGGCGGACCTATTCGCGGTGTACTCGCCGAACACCATGCAGGTATACGTCCTGCCTGTGGACGAGGTACCCGGTACCGACGTCTGGCTGCGGCTGACGCCTGCCAGAAACAACAACCAGTACGGGATCCGCCCGGCCGAGGACCATACCCTAGAGGCCTGGGCCCGGCAGGTCTAGGTGTCGTCCCGTCGGGGCACCTTGCCTGCCGCCGACCGGTTGTACTCCTCGATCGATGCCTTGAACGTGTCGGCGGTAACCGGGGTCAGCGACCACGGCCCGTCGTTGATCTCGTTCTCCCGCCCTAATCCGAGCCACTAGCCGCGATGCGCCGCTAGAAAATGAGAAGGCGGGAAGGTGGACTTGTTCCTGATGACGGTCCCCGGAGCAGGCAAGTTCAGTGACCGCTCAACTTACGGGCCACCGCTCTCCTAACGGGCAGGTCATCTCGGGTCGGCACAGCGCTCAGGCGCGTACTGCTTACAAGCGAGGGGTTCGTAGGTTCAAGTCCTACTGCGCCCACTTTTTAGAATACCTGTCGGTGTGTCTTGACGGGTTGTGCTTCAGAGTGCGCTTGTCAGATGCCGCCAGGGAGCGCGGTTAAGCCGTAACCGGTGCTCGGCGAGCCTAGGAGCGGCGATGCGTGCCGCGCATCGGCGATTCTGGTTCGCGCCCCGCGGCGGGATGTGCGTCCGAACATCTGGGCGAGTCGGCGTTCGGACAGCAGGTTGCCGACCTGCATGCTTAGCCTGTACGCGGTCACAGCCGCATCATTGACAGCGCTGGCCTCAAGTACTTGATCGTCACGATGCCCACCGTCGAGAATGGGCGACTGCCCGGCAGCCGGACTGGGAAGCTGTCATGGAGAGTTGGTGAGCGACCACGGCATCGTCGGCGGGATCGCGTGGTCACTGGCCATGGACTCGGACAGGTCCACGTGCTCGGCCATGAGGAATTCGCAGCCCGCTGACGGCTCAGGCAGCCTGGCCCTGAATCAAGCAGCCGCTGACGGCGAATGATTGCTAAATCAAGCGACTGCAAACTATAGTTTGCATCATGGGTCCCAGACGGGTCGCTGCCGGAGAGACTTCGGCGGATGGTGCAACGGTGGCGGAGGTGGACATGGTCCAGCAGGCAGCGGACGGCGCGAAGCACGTGGCGGCGCCGATGCTATTCGGCCTGCGCGTGGTGATCCTGGGCCGGCAGGGCTCAGGCAAGGGCACGCAGGGCGTGCAGCTGTCCCGGCTGCTCGTCGTCCCGCACGTCTCGGTCGGTGATGTGCTCCGCGAGGCGGCCAGCTCAGAGACGCCGGCCGGGCGGCGGGCGCAGGAGACGATGGAGCGCGGCGAACTGGTGGACGACGACCTGGTGGTGTCCCTGGTGGGCGAGCGGCTGGCCGCGCCCGATGTCCGTAGCGGCGGGTTCGTCCTGGACGGCTTCCCCCGTACCGTGGAGCAGGCCCAGGCGCTGACCGGCATCCTGGCCGACGGTGAGCTGGACCGGGCCGTGGTAATCGACGTCCCGCTGGAGGTGGCCCGGGCCCGGCTGCTGGCCCGCCGGGTGTGCACCGGCTGCGGCCGCATCTACAGCGTCGCGCAGGCCAGCGGGCTGGAGACGTGGACCTGCGGGGCGTGCGGCGAACAGGTGCGGCGCCGCGCCGACGACACCGAGGAGGCCGTCACCCGCAGGCTGAGGTTGTACGACGAGCAGACCCAGCCGCTGTTCGACTGGTTCGCCCGCCGCGACCAGCTGCTTGTGGTGGACGGCGTCGGGACCAGCGAGGAAGTGTTCTCCCGGCTGCTGGCCGGGCTGTGGCCGCGGATCCCGGCGGACCGTATCGCCCAGCTGGCCGGCGTCAGCGAGCCGGTTCCCACCGGCCCGCCGGTCGCGGACCGCGAGGACCTGAGCGCCCACGCGATCGACGTGGTCATCGAGGTGCCACGGGGCAGCCGGAACAAGTACGAGTTCGACCATGAGCGGCACGTGATGCACCTGGACCGGCGGCTGTTCTCGGCGACCGTGTACCCGGCCGACTACGGCTTCGTCCCCGAGACGCTCGCCGAGGACGGTGACCCGCTAGACGCCCTGGTGCTGCTGGAGGAGCCGGTCTTCCCCGGGTGCTGGGTGCGCGCCCGGCCGATCGGGATCTTCTGGATGGAGGACGAGAAGGGGCCGGACGCCAAGATCATCTGCGTCCCGCTGGGCGATCCGCGCTGGGACCAGGTACGGGAGCTGGATGACATAGGGGCCCACCTGCGCAGCGAGATCCATCACTTCTTCGATGTCTACAAGGCGCTCGAGCCGGGGAAATCCACGTCGACGACGGGCTTCGAGGGACGGGAGGCGGCGCTGGGCGAGATCGCCGCTTCCCGGGCGCGTCTGCTGCACCAGCAGCAAACCGCGGGGTCCGCGAGCCAGCCGGTCCAGCAGGAGCCGGCCCCGGCCTAGCGCCTGCGCGGGCGGAGCCGGGCCAGGCTACCCCAGCGCGGCTCGCCGGATCTCGAACGGGCCGCGCCCCGGCGAACCCGACGAAGTTCCGGTGCTGCCAGCCGCTGAAGCTGTGAGTTCGTGGTGAACAACCTCCAGTCGGGCCGGACTCGCGGGCGACAAGCTGGTAACAAACGCGCCACCAGTCCGAGGGGATAGCTCATGTCCGCTGAATCCGGTCTGACCGCCGAAGATTCAGATGTCAATGACCTGTGTTCACTCCTACTGGTTACCGTTCACGAGTTCGGCCATTCGCCGGATGTCTTGGTCCTGCAGTTCAGCGATGTGAAGGCCGTCGCTGCCGAAGGACTTCAGGAAGATGGCTTCAGCCTGCGATCCCACCCGCGACTGAAGTAGGTAACCGATCTCGCCCAGCACGGGCGATGGCACCAGGAGCGGCCCGTCGGCTTGGCGCAGCAGCCTCAGACACGTCTGGTGAGCCTGCTCTTTGACGTTGCCTGCGGCCAGGAGCACCCCGGTGTCGCACAGCAGCATGTCAGCGGCCGAGTTCGGCCCTGAGAATCTCCTCCGCCCGCTCAGCCAGATCAGGTTCGGCCTCTAACGATGCGAAGAACGGCAGGTCCCGTCGCTGCCCGACGTGCTGCGCTACCCGACCGCGGATCAACTCCAGGGCTGGCTGGACCTCGTCCTCGGGAAGCTGATCCACCAGTTGGTGGAGTTCCTCGCGCATAGCGCTCATAGACACATCCTATGGCCGCAGACGTCGGTTCTAAGGTTCGCACGCTCCAGCGTCGCCTTGTGTCGCGCCACTGACCACACCGAGCTTGGCTTTGCAGCCGGCTCTACGGATCAGGACGGCGACGTGCAGGCGCGTGGCGGTCCGGTTATGCTGAAGCGGCTACAGGATGTTCCAGGACGTGGGCGAGCGGGTCGGCTTCGGCAGGGACTGGCGCCCTGGGACCAGCGGCGCACGTTCGTCTCGCTACTGTCCGGCGATGGCATGGCGATCGAGAAGATCGCCCGGCTTGCCGGTCATGCCAGCAGCGAGTCACCGAGGCCGGGAGGCCCTGGACTGATCGTTCTTCACCCCCGACCATGCCTTCGTCCTGCAGATGATGCTGGACAACATCGGCCATTACACCGGCCAGATCGGCGTGCTGGACGAGCGGATCGCCGTCCTGTGCGAGCCGTACGAGCGGCAGGTCGCCGGCTCGACGGCATCCCTGGCTTCGGCGTGAGGACGGCCCAGGACCTGATCGGCGAGATCGGCGTGGACATGGCCGCCTTCCCGACCGCCGGGCACCTGTGCTCCTGGGCCCGGCTCGCCCCCCGCGTGGGGCTGATCGGTCTGCTGGGCGCTCGCCTGCTGGCCGCCCGGCCAGCGCGGACCATGGAGCGGCTACCTGAGTCACGCAGA
>Ga0335085_10007354_pt1 | contig 17137 bp, 15 predicted proteins | sample Lox_Sample_45_FD_206712 | JGI IMG/M metagenome (GOLD analysis project Ga0335085, IMG submission 206712) | Soil microbial communities from Loxahatchee National Wildlife Refuge, Florida, United States - Lox_Sample_4.5 | ecosystem: Environmental > Terrestrial > Soil > Wetlands | place: USA...
TTTCGTGAGCCTACACAAGGACGTTCGTCCGGGCGACGCCGCGGTGCTGAACGAGCGCAGCGACATCCTTCATTTCGGCGACGATTTGAAGGATTTTTCCGACACGGCGGCACTCATTTCAAATCTTGATCTCGTGATTTCGGTCGATACGGCTGTTGCTCATCTGGCCGGTGCCATGGCTGTGCCCACATGGGTGTTGCTGCCGTTTAGTCCGGACTGGCGCTGGCTGCTCGGCCGCGATGACAGTCCCTGGTATCCCAGTATCCGCCTGTTCAGACAGGACGAAAGCCGGACATGGGATAGCGCTGTGGCGCGCATCAGGGACACGCTGCGTGAGCTCCCGCAATAGCTGCTCAACACACGCGGCAAAATGGCAGCGGTTACGGAGTGTCGGCCTTGCCAAAGTCTTTGTATTCTCGCCCAACCGCGCCGTGCCGGCAGACGCGCCATCGGGGGAACGACAATGCATCTACGTTATATTCTCACATTGGTTTTGATGATCGTCGCCGCTTCGGCTTCGGCGGAACCGAGTTGGCCCAGCCGCCCTGTTAGACTCATCATCACGCTAGGTCCGGGAAGCGGCGCGGATATCGGCGCGCGGCTGCTGGCGGATCGTCTCAGTCAGCGTTGGGGGCAGCCGGTCGTGGTCGACAATCGGCCTGGCGGCGACGGCCTTGTCGCCATCAACGCTTTCGTCACGGCCCATGATGATCATGTGCTGCTCTATTCGCCGTCTTCGTCGTTCACTGCACATCCGTTTCTTCATGACAATCTGCCATACAAGCCCAGCGAGCTGGTGCCGATCACGCGGGTGTCCAACACCGTCATCACCATTGCGGTGCCAGCCGACATGAAGGCGGGTTCGCTTAAGGAATTGGTTGCGCTCGCGGGCGCCGAGCCGGGCAAACTCAACTGGGCGGGCGTGACCGGCGCGCTGGACTTTATCTTTGCCGGTTGGCTTAAGCAGGAAGGGCTTAACGTCAACAAAGTGCCGTATCGCAATCCGGTCGATGCCGCCAACGACCTCGCCGAAGGACGCGTCCAGGTGTACGAAGCGGCATTGGCGATCGTGCGGCCGCAACTTCTAACCGGAAAAATCAAGCTGCTCGCGGTGACCAATACGACACGAGCACCGACCCAGCCGAATCTTCCGACCGTGCAGGAGGCCGGTTATCCGGCGCTCACGATCGATGGGCTGGTCGGATTCTTCGGCCCGACCGGCATGCCGCTGGGGCTGCGCGAGCGCATCACGTCGGATGTCCGCGCCGTAGTCGACAAGACGATTGAGGATCGCCTGACTACCACGGGGCAGATCACCAATATTGGCGGTCCCGAGGAATTCGGCAAATCGATCGATGAGCAGCGCGAAAAGATTGCGGCTTTCGCCAAAGAGCTCGGTATCAAACCGACGCAGTGAGGTTGCAACCTCAGTGGAAATAAAAAACGGCGGTCGCGAGACCGCCGTTTACAATGGCGCCTGATAGCCAGGCAATGTTACTCCGCCGCGAGGCGAACTTCGGGCGCAGCGGCGCGGACTTCGGCGTCGACGTGCTTTTCGTATTTGACGAAATTGTCTTGGAACATGCGCACCAGTTTGCGCGCGGTTTCGTCAAACGCCGCTTTGTCCTTCCAGGTTTTCATCGGATAGAGCAGGTGCGGCTCGATGCCGGGAACGGATGTCGGCACTGCGAAGCCGAAATAAGGATCGGTGCGGTAGCTGGCGTGTTTCAGAGAGCCGTCGAGCGCGCCGGTGACGAGCGCACGGGTCGCTTTAATCGGCATGCGGCGGCCGACGCCGTAGATGCCGCCGGTCCAGCCTGAATTGACCAACCAGCAATCGACATTGTGTCTGTTGATCAGATCACGCAGCAGATTACCGTATTCCGATGGGGGCCGCGGTAGGAACGGCGCGGCAAAGCAGGTTGAGAATTCCGGCTCGACGCCGACGAGACCCTTTTCGGTGCCGGCAACCTTGGCGGTATAGCCGGAGAGGAAATGGTACATCGCCTGCGCCGGCGTGAGCTTGGCGATCGGCGGCATGACGCCGAAAGCATCGGCAGTCAGGAAAATGATGTTCTTCGGTTGCCCAGCCCGGCCGGTCCTGGACGCAAGCGGCATGAATTCGATCGGATAGGCCGAACGCGTATTCTCGGTCTTCTTGTCGCTATCAAAATCGCAGATACGGGTCTCGGGATCGAAGATGACGTTCTCGAGCACGGCGCCGAAGCGATTGGTCGCCGCATAGATTTCGGGCTCGGCCTGTTCGGACAGTTTGATGCATTTGGCGTAGCAGCCGCCTTCAAAATTGAACACGCCGTCCGGGCCCCAGCCGTGCTCGTCGTCGCCGATAAGCGTGCGGTTAGGGTCGGCGGAGAGTGTGGTCTTGCCGGTGCCGGAGAGTCCGAAGAACAGCGCCACATCGCCGTCCTTGCCGACATTTGCCGAGCAGTGCATTGGCATGACGCCCTGCGCCGGCAGATAGAAGTTGAGCGCGGTGAAGACCGACTTTTTCATCTCGCCCGCATAGGACGAGTTGCCGATCAGGATGATCTTTTTGGTGAAGTCGATGGCGATGACGGTGTCGGTCCGCACCCCGTGGCGGGCAGGATCGGCCTTGAAACTGGGCAGGTCGACGATGGTGAATTCAGGGGTGAAGCTTGCGAGTTCGGAGGCTTCGGGACGGATCAACAATTGGCGAATGAAAAGGGAATGCCAGGCGAGTTCGGTATAGACTCGCGTTTTTATGCGGTATTTCGGGTCGGCGCCGCCATAGAGGTCCTGCGCAAACAAGGTCTTGCCGCGGGCGTGAGAGATGAAATCGTCATGGAGCAGCTGGAAATTGGCTTGGCTGAGCTTGCGGTTGCCGTCCCACCACATCGTGTGTTCTGTCAACGCGTCGACAACGGTGTGCTTGTCCTTCGGACTGCGGCCGGTGTGTACACCAGTTTCCGCGCAAAAGGCGCCGCCATGGACGAGGTGGCCCTCGCCGTTGGTGATCGCGAGCTCAACTAATCGCGTGTCGGGCAGATTCCAGTGAATGCCGGCGAGTTCTTTAAACCCGAATTTATCGGCGCCGTGGGCGCCGTTTCGTACACCCGTTTCCCTCACACTAACCTCCGCTGGATGGCGCACATTCGTGCACCGGGCCTTCAATGGCCGCGCTGCCGTGCTGGACTTTCGTTGTAGCCCGCCGGCAGGTGCGCGACCTATAGCCGAGCATCCTAGTGTCTGCCAAGAGCGCAGCGTATCCAAGGCTAACGGGATCAAACCGCAATTATTTCAAGGTTGCAGCGCAGCGAGCCGACCTGTCGAGCAGGCGCAAACGGTCCCGGCCATGGATCGAGACGATCCCTAATCAGTCCGTGCCTTGGCGGCCAATGCGACCACGACCTTGCGCAACTGCTCTGCGCCCGTCACCCGCTCCGGGAACGGCAGCCGCAGTGTCGCATCGCCGCGCGCCAAGTCGAGACCATCGGGGTCGAGCCCTGTCAGCCGCCACGGTCCGTCCTCGGCGCCGAGGAGTTTGGTAGCGTAGAGCCGTACCGCCTCCGCGTGATCGTCGTTCATATGCGTGACAGCGCCGGCCTCAGCTTCGATCAAATCCTCGGCGCCTGAAATGTCCGTCAAGACGTCGGCAGCCTTCAGGTCGGCGGCGCGAGCGAAACCGCCGTTAAGATGAGCCGACACGGCGTCGAGCCGCCAGAACGAGAAATCGGCAAAGCCGGCATAAAGCTCGGACTTCGGGTGACGAGACAAGAAGCGCCGCCTCATGCGCGGCTCCCGCTGGTCGTCGCGCGCGACCTGAAAGAATGTGCCCAGCAGTGTGAGGCGCGGATGGGCGAGGGGGTCGCCCTTGCCGCTCGATGCGAGCAGGAGGGAGGCCCGCCCATCCGCTTCCAGATTGGCGGTATGGGTCGACAGCCGCGAAACCAGGATCAGTGGCGCGCCATCGACGTCGGTGGCGACGTTAACGAGCGAGGCGAAGGGATGGCCAGTATTGCGGTCGATGGTCGCAAGCGAGCCGGCGCGGGTCGCCCGCAACAGGCCCTTCGCGACGGTCTTTGGGTCGAAATCCGGCGCCGGGGCGTTCTCGGGAAGACGATTCGGCATGACTCCCGGCAATGGACCTGCTCTGTCGGCTTCAGCCATAAAATCTCCTTTCCAATCCCTTTCCCATATTGTTCCAAGTCACAGTAATTGCCCCGTTTTTGCCTTGTCCTGTCACACTTCCGCCCCCACATGGGAATCAAACGCTTGCGGGCCGGGCTGGTGATGCTGCGGCCGACTCATGTTAGAAGGCCGCCATGCCGACCATCGCCCTCGTCGACGACGACCGCAATATCCTGACCTCGGTGTCAATCGCGCTCGAGGCGGAAGGCTATCGCATCACGACCTATACGGACGGGGCCTCGGCGCTCGACGGTTTCAAGACCACACTGCCTGACCTCGCCATTCTCGACATCAAGATGCCGCGCATGGACGGCATGGAGACCTTGCGCCGGCTGCGGCAGAAATCGGATCTGCCGGTGATCTTTCTCACGTCGAAGGACGAAGAAATCGACGAGTTGTTTGGCCTCAAGATGGGCGCCGACGACTTCATCCGGAAGCCGTTTTCGCAGCGCCTCTTGGTCGAGCGCGTCAAGGCGGTGCTGCGGCGAGCCTCACCCAAGGATGCGGCGGCTGCACTGAAGGAAGCCGACAGCAAGGTGCTGGAGCGCGGACTGTTGCGCATGGATCCTGAGCGCCACACCTGCACCTGGAAGAACGAGCCGGTGACGCTCACCGTCACGGAATTTCTCATTCTGCACGCATTAGCAAGCCGCCCGGGTGTCGTGAAAAGCCGCAACGCCTTGATGGACGCCGCCTACGACGACCAGGTTTATGTCGACGACCGGACCATCGACAGCCACATCAAGCGGCTGCGCAAGAAGTTCAAGGCGAGCGACAACGAATTCGACATGATCGAGACGCTTTACGGCGTCGGTTACCGCTTCAAGGAATAACGCGCTCGTGATGCGCGGCAGGCCGCAGACCGCAATTTGCTCACCCCTTGCCCACTGACTGGGACGGCTGGCGTGCGGTAGTATTGGCGTTGAAGCCTTTCCTGACCTTCCCCTGTCTGCGAGGGTAGGAGAGGGGCTGGTCGGAACAGCAGACGTGCTCGATCGAACCGTAGACACCGCACGGGCCGAAGCTCAGGCCCACGCAGCGCCCTCAATTGCGGCGCAGATCGACGTTGATCCCGTCGATGAGGCACCCGCGCGTCCTGTGCTTCATGGCGCGGCGCGGATCGGTGACTGGCTGCGGCGGGCGTGGCAATTCTTCATCACCCAGAGCTTTTCGAGTCTCACTCGCCGTATCGTGTTCCTCAACGTCGCCGGGTTGCTGGCGCTCTCGGTCGGCATCATCTCGCTCTCGCAGTTCCGCGCCGGGCTGATCGACGCGCGGATTCAGAGCTTGCTGGTGCAAGGTCAAATCATCGCCGGCGCGATCGCCGCATCGGCAACCGTGGAGACCGACTCGTCGATCACCATCGATCCCGACAAGCTGCTGAGTCTGCAGCCGGGCCAAAGCTACGGCCCGTCCGAAGACGCGCTCTACGGCATCGATTTCCCGATCAACCCGGAGCGCGTCGCTCCGGTGCTGCGGCGGCTGGTGTCGCCCACAAAAACGCGCGCGCGAATTTATGATCGTGACGGCGTGCTGCTGGTCGATAGCCGTAATCTGTTCGGCCGCGGCGACGTCATTCGTTTCGATCTGCCGCCGCCGACGGCCGAGAAACCGGGCTTTTTCGATCGCGCCTTTATCGCGGTGCGCCGTTGGCTCGGGCGCGGCGACCTGCCGCTTTACCGGGAACTCGGCGCCGAGAACGGCAAAGGCTATCAGGAAGTCGATCAGGCCCTGAACGGCCAGGATGCCAGCATGGTGCGTATCAACGACCGCGGCGACGTCATCGTTTCGGTGGCGGTGCCGGTGCAGCGTTTCCGTGCTGTGCGCGGTGCTCTCATGCTGTCGACCCAGGGCGCCGACATCGACGACATGGTGGAAGCCGAACGGCTTGCGATCCTGAAAGTCTTCTTGATCGCCACAGCGGTGATGGTCGTGCTTTCGATCCTCCTCGCCGGCACCATTGCGGAGCCCGTGCGCCGGCTCGCGGGTGCCGCCGAGAGCGTGCGCCGCCGCATCCGCTCGCGCGTCGAGATCCCGGATTTCACGCGGCGGCGCGATGAGATCGGGCATCTGTCCGGCGCGCTGCGCGATATGACCAATGCGCTCTACAGGCGAATCGAAGGCATCGAAAGCTTTGCTGCCGACGTCGCGCACGAGCTGAAAAATCCGCTGACATCCATGCGCTCGGCGGTCGAGACGCTGCCGCTCGCCAAGACGGAAGAGAGCCGCGGGCGCCTCCTCAATATCATTCAACACGACGTCAAGCGGCTCGACCGCCTGATTTCCGATATTTCCGATGCGAGCCGCCTCGACGCCGAATTGCAGCGCCAGGAGGCTGCGCCGGTCGACGTCGCCAAGCTTCTCCATACCTTGGTCACTGTCGCCAACGAAGTGAAGCGCGATGACGGCGTCAAGGTCACGCTGCGATTTGAAGGCGGTGGGCGCGCTTTCGACGTGCCGGGACACGATTCACGGCTCGGCCAGGTCATCGACAATCTGATCGAGAACGCGCGCTCGTTCTCGCCGCCTGACGGAACCGTGCGGCTCTCCTGCCGTCGGGTGCGCAATTTTATCGAAATCTTCGTCGACGACGACGGACCGGGTGTGCGTCCGGATGCTTTCGACAAAATATTCGAGCGATTTTACACTGATCGGCCGCACCAGGGTTTTGGCCAGAATTCTGGTCTCGGCCTCTCGATTTCCAAACAGATCGTCGAAGCGCATGGCGGCACCATCTGGGTCGAAAACCGCGTCGGCCCTCCAGGCGAGGACGGGACGCCGACCGTGCTCGGCGCGCGCTTTGTCGTACGCCTGCCGGCAATGTGATGGCAGTCAGCGGCGTGACGGTTCACGCGTCGGCGGTGCTGGTTGGCGCGCGTGCTGTCCTGATCCGCGGTCCGTCGGGCGCGGGGAAATCCCGCCTCGCTCTCGAGCTCATCGAAGCGGCGCAGGCCGGTTTGTTGCGCTTCGCGAGACTGGTCGGAGATGACCGCATCCATCTCGAAGTAGTGGGCGGCCGCGTGCTCGCCCGTCCGGCCGAAGCGCTCACCGGATTGATTGAAGTGCGTGGAGCGGGACTTCAGCGGCTTGAGTACGAGCCTGTCGCGGTGGTCGGGTTCGTCGTCGATCTTGCCGCTGCGGATGCAGAGCGTCTGCCGGAAGCCCCGCAACGGCGTACTGAGATCGCCGGTATCAATCTACCGCGACTTGCCGTCGCAGCAGGCTCCGCGTCCTTGCCCGCAGTCATAGCGGACCTCAACTTTGCTTCGACCGGAAACCAATTGGCGCTGTGATCGAACCAGGGCGCTGGCCGGGGAAGAATAGCGGGCGCAACTGACGAGACGGCACCCCCCGGATTTTGGTTGGAGTTTGGTAACCTTAACGTTCATAGACTGTCGCCCGCGTGGCAAAACGGCCAAGCGATTACGATTCGACTTTATTCTGCTGCAATGCAACAACCTCCCCAATTTCGCGAGAGTGCCTCTTGCGCAGAGGCTTTGGATAGTCATGATGTGCACCCTTTCGTGCGGTGCAACCGGGACGCGCCCGCGGGGAGTTACATGATTGGTTTAGTGCTTGTCACCCACGGGCGGCTTGCTGTGGAATTCCGCGCGGCGCTGGAACACGTGGTAGGGCCCCAGGGCCAGATTGAAGCAGTCACGATTGGTCCCGAAGACGACGTGGAAGAGCGCCGCAAAGACATCATCGAAGCCGTGAAGCGTGTCGACAGCGGTGACGGGGTTGCGATCCTCACCGACATGTTCGGCGGCACGCCGTCAAACCTCGCAATTTCGGTCATGAGCAGGCCGCGGGTCGAAGTGCTGGCGGGCATCAATCTGCCGATGTTGGTGAAGCTTGCCAAGGTCCGTGGCGAATGTCCTTTGGCGGAGGCTGTTGCCGCTGCTCAGGAAGCAGGCCGCAAATATGTCACCATCGCCAGCCGTGTTCTGACCGGCAAATGACCGAAGCAACCCCCAACACAAGCGAATGTGCGGGCGAGGGGTTCCCGCTCCGTGAGGGTGCAGTCGTTCGGGTGATGACAATCTGCAATAGGAAAGGGCTCCACGCCCGGGCGTCCGCGCGTTTCGTGCAGACAGTCGAGAAATTCGATGCCGATGTGCGCGTCATGCGATGCGGTGAGACCGTCGGCGGGACGTCGATCATGGGCCTCATGATGCTGGCGGCGGCGCCCGGCACCAAGATTACCGTCGAGGCAACGGGCCGAGAGGCCGTTGAAGTGGTCGAGGCGCTGACCCAACTCATCGATTCGCGCTTTGGCGAGAAGGACTGATCCGGCGACCTTTACGCTGTTCGCGAACGAACTTGCGCCGGCCGGCCGCTGTAACCACGATTGGTAACGTGGGAGTAACGTCAGGAAGATTACGTCGCGCATCGGGTAGCGATTAAAGGAGAGAAATCGATGGATTTAGACAAGTCCGCCGACAACAAGCCGAATGTGAAGCCGGAACCTGCGAAAACTGGCGCGGCAGCGATCGCTCCCGCATCGGGCGCCGCCGGTCCCGAGCGTCAAGCGGCAACCATTCGCTATCTCGATCGTCCTGAGATCGAAGAAACGTTCGCAGACGCAGTGACGGGTCTGGTCTTCGACGGGCAGACGCTGCGGGTGGAGTTCGGCGTTACGCGCTTCGACGAGGTCAAGGCCAACTCGCCGATTTCGGGCCGCCGCTATCCCACCTGCCGTCTAGTGTTGTCGCCAGCGGCCGCGGTCGAGCTAATCAACCGGATGCAGCAGATTGCAGCGGCGTTGGCGCAAGCCGGCGTCGTGAAGGCTGCGCCGCGGCCGGGGGATGCGCCCAAAGCGAGTTGATCTCTCTGAGTTTGATTTTCAGTGCAGGCGCTTGGCCGCCTAGGTCGAGCGACCGGAAATGGCTTTCGCCGCCGATTTGAGATCGGAGACAAATTTGCGATAGGCGGCGCGTTTATCGTCGTCGTCCTCGATGCGCAGCAGGGACGACGGGTGCACGGTGACGAACAATCTCGTGCCATCTGCCATTTCGAGCGGTTTGCCCCTGAGTTTGGCGATCGTAACGGTTTTCCCCGTGAGGCTTCGCGCGGCGCTTACACCGAGGGCGACGATCGCGGCTGGCTTGACGAGCTTGCGCTCCGCGTCGAGCCAGATCCTGCAACGTTCGATTTCGTCATTGTTCGGCCGTTTGTGCAGCCGGCGTTTGCCTCGCATCTCGTGCTTGAAATGTTTCACCGCATTGGTGACGAAGGCGTCTTGGCGGGGAATTCCGGCATCTCGCAATGCTTGATCGAGAACCCGACCCGCTGGACCGACGAACGGCCTGCCGGCGAGATCTTCCTTGTCGCCCGGCTGCTCGCCCACAAACATGAACGTAGCGTCGGACGGACCCTGGCCCGGCACGGCCTGAGTCGCATCGCGGTAGAGCGGGCACCGCTTGCATGTCGCCTCCGCTTCGGCAAGCTGGCTAAGGCTTTCGATCGGTCGATCGGTAGGTTCGTTCATAAAGGACCGAATTCTTAACTTCACCCGCGAATAGTATAGTCGACATAAAGGTATCTTTATATCTTTATTGCAGTTGTTTTGGGACCCTGGTATAGCGCGGGTCGCCGGTGTCGGCTTGACGGCTGCACCAACCCTATTTCCAAACCAAGGACCGCCATGAGCACGTCGATCAAGGCCAAGACTTCGCATGCCGACTACGTCGTCAAAGACATCGGCCTTGCCGAATGGGGCCGAAAGGAAGTCACCATCGCCGAAACCGAAATGCCCGGACTGATGGCGACGCGTGAGGAATTTGGGCCGACGCAACCGCTCCGCGGCGCGCGGATCGCCGGCTCGTTGCACATGACCATACAGACCGCGGTGCTGATCGAGACCCTCAAGGCGCTCGGCGCCGACGTGCGCTGGGCATCGTGCAATATCTATTCGACCCAGGATCACGCCGCCGCTGCGGTAGCGGCCGGCGGCACGCCGGTGTTCGCCGTCAAGGGCGAGAGCCTGTCCGACTATTGGGACTATACGCACAGGATTTTCGAATGGTCGGACGGCGGCGGTCCGAACATGATCCTCGATGACGGCGGGGACGCTACGCTTCTGTTGCATCTCGGCATGCAGGCCGAAAGCAACGCATCGGTCGTCGCCAAGCCGACCAACGAGGAAGAAGAAGTGCTCTTCGCCGCGATCAAGAAGCGGCTCAAGGAGCAGCCCGGCTGGTATACTAAGACGGCCAGGAACGTGAAGGGTGTCACCGAGGAGACGACTACGGGCGTTCATCGTCTCTATCAGATGGCCAAGGAAGGCCGCCTGCTGTTTCCCGCGATCAACGTCAACGACAGCGTCACCAAGTCGAAGTTCGATAATCTTTACGGCTGCCGCGAGTCGCTGGTCGACGGCATCCGTCGCGGCACCGACGTGATGATGGCCGGCAAAGTGGCAATGGTCGCAGGCTTCGGCGACGTCGGCAAAGGCTCAGCTGCATCGTTGCGGCAGGCCGGGTGCCGCGTATTGGTTTCCGAAATCGACCCTATCTGTGCGTTGCAGGCAGCGATGGAAGGCTACGAAGTCGTCACAATGGAAGACGCCGCGGCGCGTGCCGATATCTTCTGCACGGCGACGGGGAACGTTGACGTGATCACCATCGATCACATGCGCAAGATGAAAGACCGTGCCATCGTTTGCAATATCGGCCACTTCGACAGTGAGATACAGGTTCATGCGCTGAAGAACCTGAAGTGGAACAACATCAAGCCGCAAGTCGACGAAATCGAATTCCCCGACGGCAAGCGGATTATCCTTCTTTCTGAAGGGCGTTTGGTGAATCTCGGCAACGCCATGGGCCATCCCAGTTTCGTGATGTCGTCGTCATTTACAAACCAGACGTTGGCGCAGATCGAACTGTGGACCAATCCCGATCGCTACGAGAAGAAGGTTTATACGCTGCCGAAGCATCTAGATGAGAAAGTTGCACGGCTCCATCTCGCGAAGATCGGCGTCAAGCTGACAAGGCTTTCAGACAAGCAGTCGTCCTACATTGGCGTGCCGGCGGAAGGACCATATAAGGCCAACCACTACCGCTATTGAAATCGCCTACGGGCGCGGCGGTATTGTCGTGATGACGAAGCGCTTCGCCGCGCCGGCGAATCCCAGCCAGTGCCGCGCCAAAGTCACCTCGGTGCGTTGCCCATGCGGGCCGGCGGCGGCGAGCGCGGCCATATGATCGACACAGGGCGTATCGTCGGCGGGGCAAATGATGGCGATCCCTTCGCGCGCGATGCGCGTCGGTGTGATCCAGGGCGACAGATAATCGGAGAAATCTGCGTAAGTCGACGGTGCGTCGGTCATATAGAAAGCCGCCGAGGTGGCAAGCCCGAAGGGCCCGGCGATCAGCCGCAACGGTGCCGCCGTCGTCTCACGCCATGTGTTCTCGACCGCCACCGCGGCCAGCCTGGCATAGGCGGCATCGTTCTCCACGCCGGTCATGAGTTTTGCCAACGCCACAATGGGCGAAACCGCAACAACAATCGCCGTTATCGCAATTACGATCGATGCGACTTGCTTGGCTGTGGACCGCGACATCTTGACCAAAGGGGTTGCCAGCACCATCACCGGCAAAAGATTGAACGCGGCGGTATTCCAGAGCGACAGCAGATTGACTCGCATGACCGCCGCCACGAAAATTGGCAGTAGCAAGGGCGTCCAGAACAACAGCGTTGCCGCGCGGCGAGCCGGGTCGATCGCGAACCAGCTATCGCGCACAGCCTCGGGTGGCGGCCGGATCACAAACGTCACAAGCGCCAGCGCTCCCGTCACATATCCGAGAGTGCCGAATGAATACTCGCCGAGCGAACGCGAGAAATCGGCGATGGCATATGAAGAACGCCGTGTCGTGATCCAAGTGAGCGGCGGAAAATGCTCGTGGAAAAGCCAAATGATGTGCGGCAGCATCGCGACCGAGAAAACGAGCGCTACCAGCCAAGGCGCCGGCGAGCGCAGATAGGCGCCGCGCCGGCGGTCCGCCAGCGCCGCAATCGCCAGCGCGGCGAGCAGAAATCCCGACCAATATTTGATCAGCATTGCGGCCGCCGCGGCGATGCCGGTCAGTATTGACCATCCTGGCCGCCGGGTTTCGAGCGAATGCATGAAGGCCAGCATCGCCAGCGCCCAAATCGGAATCAGCGTTCCGTTCTGGTCGAATTTCAAGCCAAGAAAATTGTAGAACGGTATCGCCGCCAGCAGGAACGGGACGGTGGCGCGCTTTTCGTCATCGAGCCAGATTCCGCACAATTCGATGGCGAGGAAGATGCCTGCTGCGAGGATCACAGCCGCAAGCAGAATGAAAGACCAGTCCGCAAGCGGGAAAACCGTGAACCAGAGCTTCACTGCGAAAGCCAGTAACGGCGGATGCTTGGGGTAGCCGAGTGCCGGTTCGCGCGACCACACCACCTGTTCCGCCATGTCGGCGTTGATATCCTGGCTCGACTTGGCGATCACGCCGTAAATTGTCCACGCTGCCGCATAGACGCAAACGAGAATGAACGCCACGCGCCGTCGCCGCGCCGGATCGCACAATCCGTCGACAATGGAAGTGGAGAGCCGATCCAGCGGCTCAAGAAAAGAAAGTCGCATCGCCCTGCGCGCGCCGTGCCGCCCCTGCAGAAAGCGAGGTACCGGCTTCCCCAGTCCCGTCTATGGCAGGTTTGCCGTTTGCGGTCGAATCGCGAAGACTGGTGAGGCGAAGGAGCACTGCTCCGCAGTTCTCCATCCTGGTTCTGACGTTCCGGTGGTTGGCTTGGGGCACCGTCTGCGCCAATATTGACGATTGGGGAAAAGGCCGGACCATGCGGATTCTACGGCTGTTCATGGCACTCGCCGCCATCACGTTCGGGTGCGCTCAATCGCGGGCTGATCCCGTTGCAGACTTTTATCGCGGCAAGACCATCAACGTACTTATCGGCGTTGGCGCCGGCGGTGAATACGACACGATCGCGCGTCTTGTCGCGCGCCACATCGGCCGTCATATCCCCGGCCATCCGGCGCTGGTGCCGCAGAACCTGGTCGGCGCCAGCGGGTTGAAGCTGATGAATTATCTGGCGACGCTGGCAGCGCACGACGGTACCAATATCGGCATGATCTCCGAGGGGCTGCCGTCGTTGCAGGCGGTTGGCATGGAAGGCGTGCAGTTCGACGCCGCCAAGTTCAATTGGCTGGGAGCCATCGCGCCGATCGTCGAAACCATTGCGGTCTGGCACTCCGTGGGCGTCAATACCGTCGAAGACGCAAGGCATCGGGAGATCGTCCTCGGCGCCACGGCCCGTGGATCGATTACCTATACGTTCCCGGCTCTGATGAACGAACTGTTCGGCACCCGCTTCAAATTCGTTACCGGCTATACCGGCGGCACACAGATCAATCTCGCCATGGAGCGCGGCGAGGTCGAGGCGCGTGACAATACCTGGTCGAGTTGGAAGGTGACGCGGCCGGATTGGGTGCGCGAACACAAGATCTCGATTATTGTTCAGTCACAGCCCCGCGCCGCGGACCTCGATGCGCCGGTGGTCGACGATCTCACCAAAGATCCCGAAGAGCGCGCCCTGATCGACCTCGTCCTCTCCGGCTGCCTGCTCGGTCGCCCGCTGACCATCACGCCCGGAGTGCCGGCTGAGCGCGTCGCGGCGCTGCGGTCGGCCTTCGACGAGACCATGAAGGACCCTGAGTTCCTCGCCGAGGCCAAATCGCTGAATTTTGAGGTCGATCCCATCCGTGGTGTCGACATGCAGAAGACGATCGAGCGCATTCTCGGCGTGTCGCCCGACGTGGCGCAGCGGGCAAAGAAGTTGTTGGAATAATCCTTCCGTCCCTGAGGTGCTTGCCGCTCGCCGGTGCGGGTGTTATCTGCGCCGCATGACCGCGACGCCCATCGCAAACATCCGCAACTTCGCAATCATCGCCCATATCGACCACGGCAAGTCGACATTGGCCGACCGGCTCATTCAACTCACCGGCGGGCTTGAGGCGCGCGAAATGGTCGATCAAGTGCTCGATTCGATGGATATCGAACGCGAGCGCGGCATCACCATCAAGGCGCAGACAGTGCGGCTCAATTACCGCGCCCGCGACGGCAAAGACTACGTGCTCAACCTGATCGATACGCCGGGCCACGTCGATTTCGCTTACGAGGTCAACCGCTCGCTCGCCGCCTGCGAGGGGTCGCTGCTCGTGGTCGATGCCAGCCAGGGCGTCGAGGCGCAGACGCTCGCCAACGTCTATCAGGCAATCGACAATAATCATGAGATCGTGCCGGTCCTCAACAAGGTCGATTTGCCGGCGGCCGAACCCGACAAGGTGAAGCAGCAGATCGAGGACGTGATCGGGCTCGATGCTTCCGATGCCATCCTCATTTCGGCCAAGACTGGTATGAACGTGCCGGAAGTGCTGGAGGCGATCGTGCATCGCCTGCCGCCGCCGAAAGGCGACGCGGCGGCGCCGCTCAAGGCGCTCCTCGTCGATAGCTGGTACGACGCCTATCTGGGCGTCGTCGTGCTGTTCCGCGTCGTCGACGGCGTGCTCAAGAAAGGGCAGCGCATCCGCATGATGGGCACGGGCGCGAGCTACGAGGTCGATCGGGTCGGCGTTTTCACCCCCAAGCGCGTCGAACTCGGCGAACTCGGTCCCGGTGAGATCGGCTTTCTCACCGCCTCCATCAAGGAAGTGGCCGACACCCGCGTCGGCGACACCATCACGGACGACAGGAAGCCGGTGGCTGAGCCACTGCCCGGCTTCCGTCCCGCGATCCCGGTGGTGTTCTGCGGACTATTTCCGGTCGATGCCGCGGATTTTGAGAACCTGCGCGCGGCCATGGGCAAGCTGCGCCTCAACGACGCCAGTTTCAGCTATGAGATGGAAACCTCGGCCGCGCTCGGCTTCGGCTTCCGCTGCGGCTTTCTTGGCCTGCTCCACCTCGAAATCATTCAGGAGCGCCTCGAGCGCGAGTTCAATCTCAACCTGATCGCGACCGCTCCGTCGGTGATCTACAAGGTTAAGCTGCGCGACGGCAGGCAATTGGAAATCCATAATCCTGTCGACATGCCGGACCCGAACCACATCGAGGAAATCGACGAGCCCTGGATTCGCGCCACCATCCTGACGCCGGACGAATATCTCGGCAGCGTGCTGAAACTCTGCCAGGATCGCCGCGGCAACCAGGTCGAGCTCACCTATGTGGGCAATCGCGCCATGGCGAAATACGATCTGCCGCTCAACGAGGTGGTGTTCGATTTCTACGATCGGCTGAAATCGGTGTCGAAGGGCTACGCCTCGTTCGATTATCAGCTCACCGACTACAAGCCGGCCGATCTCGTCAAGCTGCAAATGCTGGTCAACGGCGAGCCCGTCGATGCGTTGGCGATGCTGGTGCACCGCACCCGCGCCGAGCAGCGCGGCCGCGCCATGGCGGAAAAGCTTAAGGAGCTCATTCCGCCGCACATGTTCCAGGTGCCGATCCAGGCTGCGATCGGCGGCAAGATCATCGCCCGCGAAACCGTGCGCGCCTTCCGCAAAGACGTCACCGCGAAGTGCTACGGCGGCGACGTCACGCGCAAGCGCAAGCTTCTGGAGAAGCAGAAGGAGGGCAAGAAGCGCATGCGTCAGTTCGGCAAGGTCGATATTCCGCAGGAGGCCTTTATCGCCGCGCTGAAGGTGGATGTGTGAGCTTATTACCGCCAGACAAGCTCCGCGCCCTTTGGTCTGACTCGAACCATTGCCGAGACAATGGCGCTGTCGGTCGCGTCGGCTACGGCGCCGAAACGAAGTGCGCAGACATCGCCGTCTTGCAGCGGCGATGAATCTCGCACGCCGAGCAAGGGGCTTTCTTCGCGCGAAACGCCAAGGCCGTTGCCGAGGCTTGCTGCCACGATCGGATGGACCTGCAGGCCACCTAACGCCTCCCGGGCGGTGGCGTGGAGGCGCGAGGGAACTGCACCCGGCTTGATGGCGGCGATTACGGCGGCACGGGCAGTCTCGACCGCCACCAGCGCTGCACTGCGTTTTGCGGTGATGGTTGCGCAGCCTTCAGCCCAATAGCCAGCGAAGCGCACGGTGATGCAGGCGAGCAATGGATCGACCTGCGGGTCATGCGTCCCGATGATCGGCTCCGGCGTGCCGCCATCACGCTTGCCGACGAGCATTCGCACATCCTGCGCGCCCCGCGCATAGGCCACGCGCTCGGCTGCGATAGCGGCAGTCCGAACGCCTCGGCCGTTTCCCGTTGCGGTTCGCAACTCACCCAAGGTCAGACCGACGATCTCGCTGGCGCGGACGATCAATCCGCTTTCGCGCTCGGATTTACGGCGGCGCAATGCGTCGAGTTCGGCGTCGAGGACGACAAGCGGCGAGGGCGCGTTGCGATCAAGCGCGTGACGTACCTCCTGCGCGATTGCGTAGTCGCCCCACAATCCCGGCCGTTTGACCCTTGTCTCGCCGAGCCAAGCGGCAAATTCCTGGCCGGGATCGCGCATGGCACGCACATCGCTGATGAATGTGAGCCGTTGCGCGGACGATAGCATGGCGCCACCGCCGGAGAAGACGATACGCGGTTCGCCCTCGCCGGGAATGAAAGCCAGTGCCGGGCCAAGCTTCGGCACGAAACCGGTGAGGTAGCCAAGCGCGCCATGTTCCGGGCTGGTGCCGCCGACGATCAGTCCGTCGCAGCTGTGTTGACGCGCAATTGCCCGCGCGGCACCGATGCGGGCCGCGAATTCCGCGCGTGGCATGAGGGTCTCGTCCCAATCGTAGGGGCCGGTCAGCAGCGTGGTTTCGAGCATATGCATCCGGCGACCTTCAGCAGTCGATGGTCGTTAGCGCGGCGGAGGTTTGGGTCAGGACTTCAAATCCGCTGGCCGTCACGCAGACCGGCTCACCGCACAGCATGTAACCGGGGCCAGGCAGATATTGATTGGGATGCACCACGAAGGCGTCGCCTTC